>ERZ772986.266-NODE-266-length-33534-cov-4.244093_pt1 | contig 33534 bp, 28 predicted proteins | sample MGYA00511898_ERZ772986 | MGnify/ENA primary metagenome ERZ772986 (study PRJEB29015, sample SAMEA2737934) | human oral metagenome | biome: human oral; feature: human-associated habitat; material: dental | place: China | collected 2148 ... | reverse complement strand
TCATAGGTGACAAAGGCGACCCATGCATGGGTCGCCTTTGTCACCTATGAATGGGTCCCTCGAGGGACCCATGAATGGGTAGTCTTACCGACCCTATTCTCTAGAGAAGGAATAGGGGCGAGCGTCACGCTGTGTTCCCCAGCGTGAGGGCTGGTCGCCGAGCGTGAAGCTAAGCGTGCCTCCCTTCAGAAGCTCCGCATAATCCAGGTAGGTCTTATCCCAGCTCTTGCCATCGAACTGCACAGACTGGATATAGGGATGCTTCGTTTCGGAGGCTTTAATGAGAAGCTCTCGCCCCTCGGGGAGTCGAAGTCGTACCTCATGGAAGTAGGGCGTGCCGATGGCATATTGTCCAAGAGCTGGGGTGACGGGATAGAAGCCCAGAGCAGAGAAGACATACCAGGCAGAGGTCTGCCCATTGTCCTCGTCACCGCAGTAGCCGTCGGGGCGATCCGAGTAGAGCTTATCCATGACCCGACGTACCCAGTGCTGGGCCTTCCACGGCTCTCCCGCATAGTCATAGAGGTAGATCATGTGCTGGATGGGCTGATTGCCATGGGCATAGTTGCCCATATCCATGATCTGCATCTCTCGGATCTCATGGATGACGAAGCCGTAGTAGCTATCATCAAAGATGGGAGGGAGCGTGAAGATGCTATCTAGCTTCTGTGTGAATGACTTGTCTCCCCCCATCAGGTCGATGAGCCCCTGGATATCATGGAAGACCGACCAGCTGTAGTGTAGCGAATTGCCTTCGGTGAAGGCATCCCCCCACTTGAAGACCGAGAAGGGACTCTGGAAGCTCCCATCCTTCTTACGCCCACGCATCCATCCTAGGCTGGGGTCATAGAGCTTGCGGTAGTTGAGCGCTCGCTGACGATAGAGTGCGAGGTCGGCCTCGCCTGCTCCAGCCTTCTTCAGCGCCTGGAGGATACACCAGTCGTCATAGGCATACTCGAGCGTGCGTGCTGCATACTCGTTGATCCCGACATCTGAGGGGATGTAGCCGAGCTCGTTGTAATACTTGTAGCCGAGGCGACCTGTGGAGCGGATCGTCGGGTGCTCCGTGTTCGCTCCATGGAGGAGGGCAGAGATGAGTTCCTTGGGATCGATCTTCCCCAGCCCCTTGAGATAAGCATCGGTGATGACGGAGGCAGAATTATTCCCCACCATGCAGTCACGATGTCCAGGGCTTGCCCATTCCGGGAAGAAGCCACTTTCCCGATAAGCATTCATCAGCCCTTCGGCCATCTTCGCTCCCTCCTCAGGATAGACGAGGTGGATGAGGGGCATGAGGGCACGGAAGGTATCCCAATAGCCCGTGTCCGTATAGAGGTAGCCTGGGAGCACCTCCCCGCTGTAGGGGCTGTAGTGGAGTACCTCGCCCTTGGGGCTGATCTCATAGAAGCGACGGGGGAAGAGCAGAGAGCGATAGAGACAGCTGTAGAAGGTCTTCATACGCTCCTCGGAGTCGGTGACAGCGATGCGACTCAGCTCCTTCTCCCACACGGCTCTCCCCTCGGCTCGTACCTCAGCATAGGAGCGATGATTGACCTCCTGAAGGTTGGTCATCGCCTGTTCGAGGCTGATGAATGAAGAGGCAACATAGAAGGTCGTCGTGGGCTCCTTGCTCTCGCTGAGATTTAGGGCAAGGAGGGCATGCTTCCCCCCTTTGCCCCTCCGTACCTCTCGGACGACCGAGCGGATAGGCTGGGTGAAGCGTACGACGAAGTAATTGGCGAAGCCTCGAGGCACTCCTCCACTATTCTTGCGACTGATGCCTACGAGGGTATGGGGATCCTTCTGCTGGAGCTCTGAGTCCGAATCAAAGGCATCGATGAGGATCCATCGCTCCTCGGTGGGGGCTTGCTTAGAGAACTCGACCTCGAAGACTGCGGCACGCTCCGTTGGGGCTAGGCGTACCCGTGTGTCGTAGTCCGCTAGATAGACCTCATAGGCGTAGGGGCGTGCCTCTTCGGCCTTGTGGCTGAACCAGGAGGCTCGCTTGTCTTCGTCGAAGAGGGGCTTCTTCCCTGTCTGGGGGAGGAGGGAGAACTGCCCATAGTCGTTGATCCAGGGGCTAGGCTGGTGGGTCTGCTTGAAGCCTCTGATCTTCGTCGCCTGGTAGCTATACTGCCAGCCGTCCCCCATCTTGCCTGTCTGAGGGGTCCAGCTATTCATCCCCCAGGGGCGGGAGATGATGGGGTAGGTGTTGCCCGAACTTAGGGTGAAGTCACTCTGAGTGCCGACGAGGGGATTGACGAGATCTACGTACGAGGGGGAGGAAGTTTGCTGGGCGCTTAGGCTGAGTGCCGTCGAGAGACCGAGGGCTAAGCCCAGATGTCGGAGGTGTTTCTTCATAAGGGTTAGGTGAGCTGGAGATAGCAGGGCTGTCTCGTAGGGGGCGAGTGCGTAGAGGAGCCTAGTGGCTTCGGCTCAGATAGCCGTGGTAGCGTGCGATGACCTGATCGACATAGCTGGCTACTCCCTTACCTCGGAGGTAGCCCGCACGGCAGACGGGATCATTATAGTACTTAGCTTCGCTCTTGAGGCGGAGGGCAGTCTCGATACCTCCCTCCCACCTGTCGGAGGCATAGCCGTACTTCTGGGCTAGACGTACGGCGTCCTGTAGGTGTGCTGGACCAGCGTTGTAGGCGGCAAGGGTGACCTTGATCCGTTCCTCCCGATTGGTGATCTGGTTGATGAAGAGGGCATCGATGGAGCGGAGACAGTCCACGGCGACACGTACCGATACAGCGGGGTCAAGGAGCTCTTTGGTGCTGGCTCCATAGATCTTCCCTGTGCGGGGCATGATTCCCATCAGTCCTCTTGCCCCAGACCAACCGACGACCTCCGGACGGAAGTTCGACTCCTGATAGGCGATGGAGGCCAGTACCTGCCAGGGCCACCCTATACGCTGAGCTTCTCGCTCAAAGAGCTTGTCGAAGGCGGAGATCCCGTAGCTCCCCTGGGCGGAGCTTCCACTGGCGTGGGGCATAGAGCTAGCTCCGTGTGTCGTGGGCTCCTTCTCTCCCCCCCGCTCAGAGCGACCGTCCTTGGGCGTAGGGCTGGAGGGTATCTCAGAGGGCATCACCTTGCTCAGCTCGAAGTAGCGCTTATAGATCTGGTGGAAGCTCTCATCCTCTGGGACGTCCTTCGCCCATTGATCCAGCGCCTCAGCTAGTCCTATAGCCTCCGAGGAGGTGAACCAGCGTAGTCGCTGGGCAAAGCCCACCTCCAGCGAGATGTCGATCCCAGGGTAGTAGGTCTTGGTGAGCTTAGCTAGGTCTTCGTCAGCGATGGTATAGTTGATCTCTCGGGAGGCAACCTGAGCGATGAGGTCTTCGGTATTGACCGTATCGGCTTCGATGACTCGTAGGCGGATCTTCCCCCCTAGTTGCTCCTCGAGTCGCTCCATACGCCCTTCGGCACGAGAGCCCGAGAGGACGGTCACCTCCTGACCAAGGAGCCCCGTGACATCTCTCAGATAGGGGACGCTATCCCCCGCTGTCTCTCGGCGCTGTACGAGGACTAGTCCCGAGAGACTCTCTGGTCCAGCGAAGCGGAAGCGCTCCTTAGCAGAGTGCGTCACGGCATGGGGTGTAATACACAGATCGACACGCCCCTGCTCGACCATCTCCTCTGCCTCCTCCATGCTGTGGGTGACATAGAGCTTCATCGGCAGACGACGGCTATGTGCGAAGAGCTGGACGAGCTCATACTGATAGCCCATGGGCTCATCTCGGTAGGTGAAGAAAGTCGTAGCACCCGAGAGCGTCACGACACGAAGGGTGTCGGGTAGACGCATCCTTCGGGCTGCGATCTCCCGCTCTGTAGCCTGCCGAGTACGGAGTCTAAGGAGGTAGCCAGTCCCCAGAGCTACAGCTATCCCTAAGGCCAAAAAGAGGGTCGGACGAGGAAGTCTAGATAGGAAGCTTCGGATCATAAGATAGCTGTAGATGAGGGGTGAAGGGGCTAGAGACGTACGAGCTGTACGACGTTCTCTATATGATGCGTGTGGGGGAACATGTCCACCGCACGAGACTTCGTCACCTGATACATCCCTGAGGCGGTCAGGAGCTGTAGGTCACGAGCCTGAGTGGCGGGATTGCAACTGACGTAGACGATACGTCGTGGTGCAGCTCGGAGGATCGTCGTGATGACATCTTCGTGCATCCCTGCACGAGGAGGATCGGTGATGATGACGTCTGGTGCTCCGTGCTGGGTGATGAAGTCTTCGGTCAGAATATCCTTCATGTCGCCTGCATAGAAGAGTGTGTTGTCGATCTGATTGACCGAGCTATTGACACGGGCATCTTCGATCGCCTCGGGCACGTATTCGATCCCGACGACCGAGCTACACTGACGAGCGACGAAGTTGGCGATCGTCCCCGTCCCCGTATAGAGGTCATAGACACGCTCCGAGCCTGTAAGTTCGGCGAACTCCCGAGCTACCTTGTAGAGCTCATAGGCTTGAAGACTGTTGGTCTGGTAGAATGACTTGGGGCCGATGCGGAAGCGTAGTCCCTCCATCTCCTCCTCGATATAGTCTCGCCCATAGAAGCAATGGATCTCTTGGTCGCCGATCGTATCATTGCACTTGCCGTTGATGACATAGAGGAGGGAGGTGATCTCAGGGAAGCGCTCTTGGATCGCAGTAAGTAGAGCCGTGCGAGCCTCTTCATCCTCACGGAAGAAGACCACTACGACCATCGTCTCGCCCGTAGAGGTAGTGCGTAGCATCAGCGTACGCATGAGCCCCTCCTGCTTTCGTAGATCAAAGTAGGGGTAGTCCATGGGACGGGCTAAGCAGTAGTCACGAACGAAGAGGCGGATCTCGTCCATGATCGTAGCGCCTAGATGACAGATATCGATATCTAGGACCTTGTCGAACATCCCAGGGAGGTGGTATCCAAGCCCCGACAGCTCACTCGCAGTAGGGGGGGAGGGGAGTGCATGAATGCGATCCATCTCTTCGGGGAAGAGCCAGCGCTTGTGACTGAAGGTGAACTCCAGCTTGTTGCGATAGCGCTCCGTCTGCTTCGAGCCAAGGATGGGCAGGTACTCACCGACGGATACCTTCCCGATGCGCTCTAGGGCATCACGGACGACCTGCGCCTTACTCTCCAGCTGAAGGGAGTAGGGGAGGTGCTGCCACTTGCATCCCCCACAGACGGTGAAGTGGGAGCAGATGGGCGTGATCCTCTGGGGAGATGGCGTCGTGAGACGTGCTATCTTACCCTCCATGAAGCTGTTCTTCTTCTTCGTGATCTGGATGTCACAGATGTCACCAGGTGCAGCAAAGGGTACGAAGAGTACCTTACCCTCGACGTGCGTCAGGGCTTTCCCTTCACTTGCAAGACCTGTGATGGATACTCCCTCCAGAAGAGGAAGCTCTTTCTTCTTTCGTGCCAATGAATATGATAAACCGTTTGTTGTGGTAGGAAGAGTGAAGTCTTGATCTATCCCTCATGGAGCTGGGGGCTAATAGCTACGCCACACTATAGCTCTAGATGATCAAGGAAGGCATGGAGACTACTCCATGGTCGGGCGCCCTAGCATAGAGGAGAGGGACATCCCTAAAGTAGAGAGCCCAAAGCCTCAAGAGGGGAGAGCCATCTTAGCTAGCTCGCATCCCTGTGGAGGCTTTGGGCTTCGATCTCTTAGTCGAGATAGGAGAGGAGGGTAGCCTTGAATTCGTCGGCTAGAGCCTGAGCTTCCTCACTCGAGGGAGCTTCGGTATAGATACGGATGATGGGCTCTGTATTACTTCTACGTACATGCACCCACTGGGTAGGTAGATCGATCTTCACCCCATCGATGAGGTTGATCGTACCCTTGTCCTGATATTCACGAGCTAGTCGGGAGAGCAGGGCTTCTGTATCGACACCCTGAGGGAGGTCGACACGCTGCTTGCTCATGTAGTAGTCTGGGTAGGTGGCTCGGAGCTCACTGACCTTCTTCCCGCTCTTAGCTAGGAGGGAGAGGAAGAGGGCAATACCCACGAGGGCATCACGACCATAATGAAGCTCAGGGTAGATCACTCCACCATTCCCTTCGCCACCGATTAGGGCACCGGTCTCCTTCATCTTAGTGACGACATTGACCTCACCCACAGCCGCAGCCGTATAGGTGCCTCCGTGACGCTCTGTGACGTCTCTTAGAGCACGGGTAGAGCTGAGGTTAGATACCGTATTCCCACCACCATGGAGCGAGAGGAGATAGTCTGCTACCGCTACGAGGGTATATTCCTCACCGAAGAACGTACCCCGCTCATCGATGATCGCTAGGCGGTCTACATCGGGGTCTACGACGAAGCCTACATCTACTTGGCTTGTTCCGATAGCGGAGCAGATATCAACGAGATGCTCGGGGAGGGGCTCGGGGTTATGTGCAAAGTGCCCGGTAGGCTCTGCATTGAGTGCCGTGACGTGATCGACGCCGAGAGCCTTGAAGAGTGCAGGTAGAGCGATCCCCCCTACAGAGTTGACGCTATCGAAGGCTACACGGAAGTTCGCTCTACGGATAGCTTCGACATCGACAGCTGGTAGAGCTAGGACAGCCTGGATATGATCATCGAGGTAGCTCTCTTCGCTTAGGAGCGTACCCATCTCATCGACCTCAGCGAAGTCAAAGTCCTCATGCTCCGCCAGGCGAAGGATCTCCTTACCATCGGCATCGCTGAGGAATTCTCCCCGACCGTTGAGGAGCTTCAGTGCATTCCACTGCTTGGGGTTGTGGCTCGCCGTGAGGATAATCCCTCCATCGGCTTCCTTTCCCGTGACCGCCATCTCTGTGGTCGGTGTCGTAGCTAGCTCGATATCGATAACATCGCACCCCATACCGAGGAGTGTACCGGTGACGATGCGGTTGACCATGATCCCCGAGATGCGTGCATCTCGACCTACGACGATCAGGGGACGTGCCTTACCCGAGTGCTTGCGTATGAAGGCTGCATAGGCTGCAGTGAATTGAGCCGTGCTGACGGGATTGAGCCCATCGGAGACGTGCCCCCCTATGGTACCTCGGATACCTGAGATGGATTTGATGAGTGTCATATGTATGGATTATTGCTTAGGCTTTTCGTAGAAGACGTACGAAGCTCGCTGTACGTAGATGCTATTCCCTGCGGTATAGTTCTGGGAGGGACCAAGCTCGAAGGGGACGATGAGCTCTACTACTGCTCCATTGCCTAGGACAGACATGGGGAAGGCGACGCCTTCGCAGAGGAGGTTGTCGTAGACTGTCGTGAGCCCTCCGTCGTTGATCGGACTGTAGTGCACTGTCCCATCGCTACTATACTGGGAGATATAGCGGAAGAGAAGGGGGCGAACCCCTGCTTCGCTTACGTTGTCGAACTCTGCACCCTTAGCCTGGGACTCATTGAAGAAGTAGCCCTTGATCTCTACTGCGACGACGGTCTTACCCACCTCAGGACGAGCGCTCCCCTTGTCGATGACACGCAGGTAAAGCCCATTGGAGAGCTTGTAGAAGACATTAGGGTCGATGGTCTCAGGGAGGGTCTCATCGCTTCGGTTGACGATCCTGAAGGAGGATTCCTTGATCAGACGATCGATGGCACGTCGCTGCTCCTTCTTGAGCTGAGAGAGAGGCTTGACGGTACGGTTCTTCTTGCAGCTACCTAGAGCTAGGAGCGGGATGAGTAGCAAGAGGAGGAGGGTGATGCGATGAGAGATGAGTCTATTCATTGTGATTCTGAAGTATGCTACTTGATGATGAGGCTATCTTATCTTAGGAGCAGGTGCTCTCTGAGGAGTCGTTAAATCTCCTTAGCTGACAAAGATAGATATTTTTAGCCTCTTCTATCGTGCCTTGGTGCTCTGCTCCTGCAGCGTTGAGGTGTCCCCCACCTCCAAAGCCTTCGCTAGCGATACGATTGACGGGGAAGTCCCCAGTGGATCGGAAGGAGAGCTTGATCTGAGTCTTGTCCTCTCGGATGAAGCAACAGCAGTCGATGCCCTCGATGGTGAGGGGGATATTGACCAGACCCTCGGTGTCGCCCTTGGACGCCCCGAAGCGACGGAGCTCCTCTTGGGTCAGTGTGATGCAGGCAGCACGTAGCTCGGGGTAGAGCTCTAGCTTCTGGTCGAGGACATAGCCCTGAAGGCGTATCTGCACCTCGGGATTGTGGTAGGAGAGGCGGTCGATCACATGGGAGTAGTCTGCTCCTAGGGCAAGGAGGTCCGAAGTCGTGACAAAGAGCTCGGGGGAGAGGTGACTGTACATGAAGCGTCCCGTATCGGTGATGATGCCCGTAAGGAGTAGTGTCGCCAGATCGGGGGTGATAGCGGATCTCCAGCCGAGGGCTAATGCCAGGGCGTGGATGAGTTCGCTGGTAGCCGAGGCATCTGCATAGCTGAAGGTGAGATCGAAGCCTGCCTCAGGATAGAGGTGATGATCGATGAGCACTCGAGGAGCCTGAGCGCTCGTAGCCGCCTCGACAAGCCGTGGGTAGCGTAGGCGACTGATCTGATTGTGGTCTAGGTGAAAGATGAGGTCAGCCTCTGCGATGAGCTGAAGGCTCCGCTCCTCTTCGAGGGGGAAGATGACGAGCTCATCAAGGGCGGGAAGCCAAGCGAGGTAGCTCTCTATAGGGTCGGGGCTGATGACATGCACCGAAGCTCCGGGATGAGCCGAGCGAAGGAGACCTGCCCAAGCCAGAGTACTGCCGAGGGCATCACCATCGGGTCCCGTGTGAGGGAAGATGACGATCCTGTCCCGCTCGAGGATGAGTTGCTTCAGCTTAGCTAGATCTTGGTCGCTCCAGATATATTTACTCATAGGTCTATGTAGGAGACCCATGTCGGTAGGATGAGTATCCCACGACATGGGTCTTGGTGGTACCATGTGGATAGGGCTTAGAGCTCTACGTTAGCGTCCATTGAGGTAGCTCCCGATATCATTAGCTGATACCTCACGAGAGGTACCTCTCTTCTTCGTGGTCGAGGTCGTACGGCCCGTGCTCTCTCGGCTACTCCCTCCCTGATAGTACTGGAGGGCTGTGGGGAGGTACTCCTCGATAGCCTTGATACGATTGGCGTCGCTAGGGTGGGTGCTCAGGAGCTCATTGGTCTGGTTCCCTCCCTTGGACTGAGCCATCTTCTGCCAGAAGCTTACTGCATAGCGAGGATCGTATCCCGCCATCGCCATCAGCACGAGACCCATCTTGTCGGCTTCGTACTCCTGCTTACGACCGAAGGGGAGCATGACGCCTACCTGAGCTCCGATACCATAGGCTTGGTTGATCAGCGACCCAAGCATCTGGGAGCGACTCCCTACGGCAGCGCCGAGGAGCTGACCTCCAGCCTGGACGAGCATCTGGTTGCTGATACGCTCGTTGGCATGCTTCGCGAGAGCATGGCTTAGCTCATGGCCCATGACGGCAGCGAGCTCATCATCCGAGTGGGCTCCATTACCGACGAGGTTGAGTAGCCCTGTATAGACGACGATCTTCCCTCCAGGCATACAGAAGGCATTGACTTGCTTGCTGTCGACGACGTTGAATTCCCAGCTCAGCGAGGAGAGCATCGACTCATAGCCGTTCTGCTTGAGGAAGGTATTGGTCGCAGCTGCTAGTCGGCGACCGACCTGGGTCACCTTAGCATTGTAGGTGCCATTATTACTGATATGCGACTGGTTGATGAACTGACGATATTGGGTAGCACTAGCTGCTAAGATCTCCCCATCAGATACGAGGTTGAGCTGACGACGACCTGTGATGGGTACCGTCCCGCAGTTAGAGAGGATGAGTAGCCCCATGGAGAAGAGGCCGGTTAGTAGAACAGCGAATCTTTTCATAGGATAAGTGTGATAAAATCAGTGAAGAGTGAATGAAATAGGAGTAAAGGCCTAGGGAGCTAGGCTGATCGACCGATAGTACCGCCGGAGGGCTTGTAGATCAAGCGCCTCCCGACGAGCTAGGTCGACATAGCTCGAGTCGGATAGCTGGATAGGGCGAAGGCGATAGATCGCCTCTCCCCGAGGGCTACGTTTCTCTACGAAGACGTATTGATAGTGGGGCTGGGTCGTCCATCTACCCTTAGCTCGGTCTCGGATGAGCTCTAGGGAGAGGAGCATCCCACCACGAGTCCCCGGAGGGGTAATCTGGTTGCTGATGAAGTTACCCATCGAATAGACAACGAATGTCGAGTCCCCATGGGTATCCTGGCGCTTGAGGAAGGTGCTCTCCTGGACCACATGCGGGTGACTCCCGATGATGGCGTGGACACCTTGGTCGGTGAGCCACTGAGCTAGATCCTTCTGCCTCGTATTAGGGAGGCGCTCGTACTCATTGCCCCAGTGGATCTGTACGATCTTGTAGTCGGCGCCGAGGCTGTCTGCTCTCTGAAGGTCACGGACGATTTGCGCCCTACTGATCGTGTCGACGAGGGCAGGGGAGGGAATGGGTAGACCATTGGTGCCGTAGGTGTAGGCTAGGATGGCTAGCTTCACGCCCTTCACGGTCACGAGGAGCGGAGTACGGCTCGTACGCTCCTCTCTGGTGCGGTAGCTCCCCGTGGTAGCTATGCCTAGGCTGTCGAGTACATCGATGGTATGGACTACGCCGTAGCGTCCTCGGTCACAGCTGTGATTATTAGCCGTGGTCAGCACGTCGAAGCCTGCATCTCTGAGGGCCTCACCGAAGGCCTCGGGGGAGGAGAACATCGGGTAGCCACTATAGGGCTTGCCCCCGAAGGTCGTCTCTAGATTGCCTACCGCTAGGTCGGCCTCTGCTATGAGGGGCTTGACGAGAGAGAAGGAGGGGCGGAAGTCATACTGACCATCCCCTCTGAGGGCCGCTCGTATCTGCGGGCCGTGGGTCATGATGTCGCCTGCGAAGACGAGATGAAGGGTGTCATCCGTCCCCTCAGGGCTAGTGAGGGTGCTATCTCTATGCTCCTGAGCATAGGCACTCCCTCTGCCTCGACAGGCAAGGCTAGGGAGGATGGAGAGGACGCCTAGGAGGCATGCTCCGAGGTATCTAGAGCGGAGGCGTGTCACGGGATGAGTCTATCTACTTGTATTCGGGGCGATACTTACCGCCCTCTTTGTCCTCTAGGATGCCGAGGTAGCTGACGTAGCGAGAGGGGGCGATGCGTCCTTCGTCTACAGCCTCTCGCACGGCACAGCCTGGCTCGTGGGTATGAGTACAGTTACCGAAGCGACATGCTTTGCTGATCTCGAAGAGCTCGGGGAAGTAGTGGGACACCTCTGCCTCCTCCATCTCCAGCATCCCAAAGCCCTTGATGCCTGGGGTGTCTATTAGGTAGCCCCCCTCGGGGTAGGGCAGGGGGATCATCTGAGAGAAGGTGGTGGTGTGCATCCCCTTGAAGTGGGCCAGCGAGATCGATCCCGTACGGAGCTCTACTCCAGGGATGAGCTGGTTGATCAGGGTGCTCTTACCGACACCGGAGTGCCCACTGAAGAGGGTGATCTTCCCCTTGAGGTGATCGATCAGGTCGCCCACACCCTCGCCCGTGGTCGCTGAGACTCGGTGGCAGGGGTAGCCGATACTCGTGTAGAGCTGGATGAGCTCCTCCATGTACTCGGTAGCCTCGGGAGGGTAGAGGTCGATCTTGTTGAAGACGAGCTCCGTCGGTACACGATAGGCCTCGGCTGTGGCGAGGAAGCGATCAATGAAGGTCGTACTTGTCTCTGGGGCTGCTACCGTACAGATGAGGAGCGAGGCATCGATGTTGGCTGCTAGGATATGGGACTCCTTGGAGAGGTTGGCGGCACGACGGATGATATAGTTCTTGCGGGGAAGGATATCACGGATGTAGTGTGCCTCCTCCTCGCCCTGACCTTCGCTGAGGGTGACCTCTACGTGGTCACCTACGACGATGGGGTTGGTGGAGCGAAAGCCTCTCAGACGGAGGTTGCCCTTGGCTAGGCACGAGCGCTCTACACCATCCTCAGTGAGGACGATGTAGTGGCTACCCGTGTTCTTGATGACTAAGCCGGTCAAGGATGCTACAGCTTAATGATTGTAGTCAAGTAGAGGCGTAGACTAGACCGTCATGATCTCCTTCTCCTTGGCAGAGAAGAGTTCGTCGATCTTCTTGATATATCGGTCGTGGAGCTTCTGCACCTCGGCTTCTGCATCCTTGGCTACATCCTCGGGGGTGTTGTCCGTCTTGATGCTCTTCTTGATGGCATCGTTGGTATCACGGCGAGCATTACGGACGCTGACCTTAGCGGTCTCAGCATCGGCCTTGACCTGCTTGACGAGTTCGCGACGACGGTCTTCCGTCAGAGGGGGGATACCGAGGCGGATAAGCTCCCCATTGTTCTCGGGCGTGATGCCGAGAGGAGAATTGATGATAGCACGCTCGATATCTCGGATGATCCCCTTTTCCCATGGGGTGATGACGATGCTCTTGGCATCAGGGATGGTGACGGTGCCTACCTGAGTCAGGGGAACTAAGCTCCCATAGTACTCGACCATGATCCCATCTAGGATCTTGACGTTGGCCTTACCTGCACGTACTCGTGCCAAGGCTTCTTCGAGATGCTCAACGGTCTTTTCCATTTGGGCACCAGCCTCAGCGATCAGCCCTTTTAGTTCACTCATAGAGAATTGTTGTCTGTTGTATTTTAGGTTGGGATTGTTTGCTCTTACTAGCTCTAGAAGCCTACGTAGGTGCCGATCGACTCGCCACGAAGGACCTTGAGCAGGTTACCTGGTGTATCCATGTCGAAGACGATGATCGGCAGGTTGTTCTCACGGCACATCGTAGTGGCCGTCAGATCCATGACCTTGAGTCCTCGATTATAGATCTCATCATAAGTGATCCGGTCGAACTTAGTGGCCGTGGGGTCCTTCTCTGGGTCGGCGGTATAGATCCCGTCGACACGTGTCCCCTTGAGCATCACATCGGCTTCGAGTTCGATCCCACGCAGGGATGAGCCCGTGTCGGTGGTGAAGAAGGGGTTCCCCGTACCTCCAGAGAGGATGACGACCTCCCCTGCTTCGAGGGCGTCGACAGCACGACGCTTGGAGTAGAATTCGCCGATGGGCTCCATGCGGATAGCAGTGAGGACACGGTTCTTCACCCCTAGTGAGGTGAGGCGAGAGCCTAGGGCAAGGCTATTGATGACGGTAGCGAGCATCCCCATCTGGTCACCCTGTACTCGGTCGAAGCCATCGGCTGCACCACTGAGGCCACGGAAGATATTACCTCCACCGATGACGATAGCTACCTGGATACCCATCTCTACAGCTGCCTGGATATCTCGAGCATAGTCGGATAGCCGATCTGTATCAATACCATACTGCTTAGCTCCCATGAGCGACTCGCCACTGAGCTTGAGTAGGACACGCTTGAAGTGATTCATTGAGTTCTTCTTATGATGACTATTGTTTATTAGTACAAAGAAACGACTTTTACGCCTAATACGTTCTTTCCCGCTCTTCGCTCTCCTATGGTGGGGGGCTGAAGGACCCCATTCATGGGTCGCATCGGTCACCCATTCATGGGGTACCTCGACGACCCATGCATGGGTCCCTTGGACGACCTATGATGGGTCGTCTCAGTTCCCATTGCTTCCCTCTCCAGAGTTTGCACCGAAGGCTCCTCGTCCTGAGCCATGACGACCCTCAGGTCCATGCGAGTGCGAGGAATTCGCTAACTTTACGCACCTAAATCCAAGGGAACTTAGTTCATGCAACAAAGAATACAACAGCTGACGGCCGAGCTACAGGCGCTCTCTGCACGCTCTGAGCAAGAGGTCGAAGATCTCCGCATCAAGTATATCAGTAAGAAGGGGCTCGTCTCTCAGCTCTTCGATGAGTTCAAGTCTGTCCCCAACGAAGAGAAGCGACAGGTAGGCCAACTGCTGAATGCACTCAAGACCTTAGCTACGGATAAGATCAACGAGCTACGTGCTTCGCTCTCCTCGGGTGGTGACTCATCCGAAGAGGGGATCGACTGGTCTCGTACGGCTTATCCTGTGCCTCTGGGTACACGCCACCCGCTGACGATCGTCCAGCAGGAGATCTGCTCCATCTTCGCTCGTCTCGGCTTCTCTATCGCCGAAGGTCCAGAGATCGAGGATGACTGGCACGTCTTCTCATCGCTCAACTTCGCCGAAGACCATCCTGCACGTGATATGCAGGATACCTTCTTCGTGAAGAATGTCCCAGGTACGCTCCTCCGTACCCACACCTCCTCGGTGCAGACCCGCACGATGCTCGCCTCCGAGCCTCCTATCCGCATCATCTGCCCAGGGCGTGTCTATCGCAACGAGGCGATCTCCTACCGTGCACACTGCTTCTTCCATCAGGTAGAGGCACTCTATGTGGATCAGAATGTGTCGTTCGCCGATCTGAAGCAGGTACTTCTGTACTTCGCTCAGGAGATGTTCGGCTCCGATACGAAGATCCGTCTGCGTCCCTCATATTTCCCCTTCACCGAGCCCTCTGCAGAGATGGATATCTCCTGTAATATCTGTGGCGGTAAGGGCTGTAACTTCTGTAAGCACACGGGCTGGGTAGAGATCCTCGGCTGTGGGATGGTCGACCCCAACGTCCTGGAGAATTGCGGGATCGATAGCCGTAAGTACAGCGGTTATGCCCTCGGTATGGGGGTAGAGCGCATCACGAACCTCAAGTACCGAGTCAGCGACCTACGTCTCTTCTCGGAGAATGACGTTCGTTTCCTCGAGCAGTTCAAGGCTGCACACTAGTCCCTAAGATCGTGACTCGCAAGGAGCGCTACGAAGGGGTGATCGCATGGTTCGAGGAGCACATGCCTGTGGCCGAGACCGAGCTACACTATACTACTCCCTTCGAACTCCTTGTAGCGGTCATCCTCTCTGCTCAATGTACGGACAAGAGGGTCAACATGATCACCCCTCGTCTCTTCCATCAGTATCCGACGGCAGAGATCATGGCACGAGCCGAGGTAGATGACATCTTCGAGCTGATACGTAGTGTGAGCTACCCTCGCTCCAAGGCAGGCTACCTCGTCGCTACATCACAGAAGCTCGTCGAGGACCATCAGGGGGAAGTGCCCGAGGAGCGTGAAGCTCTGATGAAGCTCCCAGGGGTGGGGCGCAAGACGGCTAATGTCATCGCCTCGGTCATCTACCATCGTCCTACGATGGCGGTCGATACCCATGTCTTCCGTGTCTCCAATAGGATCGGACTCACGACCAACTCTAGGACTCCGCTCCAGACCGAACTGACTCTCCTCAAGTATATCCCTGAGGCCCTCGTCCCCAAGGCGCATCATTGGCTGATCCTCCACGGACGCTATGTATGCACCGCTCGCCGACCTCACTGCTCGGAGTGTGGTCTTAGACCCTACTGCCGGTACTATGCCCAGCAGGAGCGGAAGAAATCAAAGTCGAAAGAATAGATATGAAACGAAGAAAGCACCGGACAGGCTTATGGCTGGGTCTTGGTCTTGCCCTCATTGCTGGGGCGCTCTTCCTCTCTGAGGCCTGTGCCAAGAAGGGTAAGGATGCCTCCGACAAGGTTCATCTCTCCATCGGTGTGATGCCCTCTGTTGACTATCTCCCGATAGCCATCGCAGAGCAACAGGGCTTCTTCTCTATGCCCATAGAGATCGTACGCTTTGCCTCTCCTATGGAGCGTGATGCAGCGCTCCAGACAGGGGCTGTAGATGCTTCGGTCACCGACTATATGGGAGCTATGCTCCTGCACTCTAAGGGGCTCGGGGTCTCCCTACCCATCGCCTGTCAGGGGAGCTTCCGTCTCGTCTTCGGGCGGGACAAGGACCTCGATCAGGTAGCTGATCTACGGGGCAAGCGTGTGGGGCTCTCATCGAATACCCTCATCGACTATGCTACGGAGCGTAGCCTGGTGGATGCTCACAGCAAGCCCTTTGCCTATACCCGTGTCGAGGTGCAGAAGATACCCATCCGTCTGGAGATGCTTCGCTCGGGAGAGCTGGATGCTGCCATCCTCCCCGAGCCCTTCGCTACCATCGGTGAGTCTAAGGGGTTAGTCGCTATCGACGTGCCTCGGGGACTGACGGTCGGGATCACGGGCCTCCTCTTCCAGCGCTCGGCACTGACCTCTAAGGAGAAAGCTGTCCGCTCCTTCGTCTCTGGCTACAACCAAGCTATTGACTACATGCAGTCCCATCCTCGCTCCGAGTGGGCGGGTGCTCTGGAGAAGCTCCTCGGAGTACCTAAGGAGCTGGCTATGCGCACCCCTCTCCCCACCTACACTAAGGTAACAGCTCCTCAGGCGGGGGACCTTACCCCCATCCTCGAGTGGATGAAGGAGAAGGGCCTCGTCCCATCGACCTACACGGCTGAGGGGCTGATCACCGCCCTCCCAGCACAATAGACGGAGCGAAGCGCTCCCCAGTGACGGATGACAGAGCCTCATCTCCTTCGGGTCTCACAGCTCACAGTAAGCTATACTCATCGGCGCCGATCTACCGAGGCGCTGGTGGGTATTACTTTTTCTATGGGGCGGGAGATCGTCACGATCACAGGGCCTTCAGGGAGCGGTAAGTCTACGCTCCTACACTGCCTCTCGGGGATCGTCACCCCGACGAGTGGTCACCTCCTCCTCGATGATCTACCCATCAGCCCACGGACGCATCAGATCGCCCTTGTACCTCAGCAGTATGGGCTTTTCCCTTGGAAGAGGGTAGCGAGCAATATCTTCCTCCCCTCAGCTCTGGGTAAGCGGAGCGTCTCCCCCGAGCTCCAGCAGGAGATCCTGGAGACCTTGGGACTCCTCGACCTTCTGGATCGCTACCCCCATCAGCTTAGCGGAGGTCAGCGCCAGCGTGTCGCTCTCGCACGGGCCTTCATCATGCAACCAGACCTACTGCTCCTTGACGAAGCTTTCTCGGCGCTCGATGTCGCTACTGCTGAGCGCTCCCGTCAGCTATTCCTAGAGCTCTGGGCTCGCTATCCCGTCCCGACCCTCTGTGTCACACACAGCCCCGAGGAGGCTACGACCCTCGCCCAGCGTACCCTGTTACTGGGGGGTACGCCAGGTACACTCCTCGGAGACTATCGTGGCGCCTCGAGGCTGGATCTCGAGGCTAAGTTACGTACCCTTGATGAAGCCCTTTAGTCGTCACCTCCTACAGCTCTTCCTCGGAGCCCTTATCCTGCATGTCCTCTGGCTGGGTGGCTACTACCTGATCGCCTCCGAGGTGCTACCTGCCCCCTGGACAGTCTATGCGCATCTACTTCGGATGGATGGCTCTAGTCTCCTCACGCATGCACTAGTGAGTCTGGAGCGTATCGGGTGGGGGATCTTGATCGCTACGCTTCTTGCCTCGGTGATTGCTCTCTTGATGATGCTCTACCCTCGCATAGGGCGGGTGCTCTCTACCTTCATCTATTTCTCCTATCCGATCCCTAAGCTTGCCCTCCTCCCTGTGGTCATGCTCCTAGGAGGGCTGGGTGAGATCACTAAGGTCGTGATGATCGTACTCATCATCCTCTTCCAGCTCTCGGTATCCATGCGTGATGCCCTCCTCAGTATCCCTCGGGAGCACTTCGCCGTGACTCGTTCACTGGGGGCAGGGACGCTGGGTCTGCTACGCCATCTTCTCCTCCCTGCTGCCCTCCCTGCTGCTCTCTCCGCTCTACGTATCGCTATCGGTACGGCTATCTCGGTACTCTTCGTCACGGAGACCTACGGCACGACTGAGGGGCTCGGCTACTACATCTCGGATGCTTGGATGCGTATCGACTATCTGGATATGTATGGGGGGATCGTCCTGCTCAGCTTGCTTGGGGTCGGGCTCTTCATCCTCATCGACTCTCTGGAGGCGCTACTCTGCCCTTGGGAGGCGGAGGAAGACTGAGGACTATACGCATCTGCCTACGTATACGTTGTCCTATATAGAGAGCCTCTATCCTAAGGAGTGCTCCACAGCATCGTATTACCTCCTAAAGCAATCACTCTCGATGGTCAAACGATTATCTACCTTTTCTCTTCTCCTCATCCTCTCGCTCTTCTCTGCCTCCACGAGCTTCGCTCAGAAGGCTAAGCGTGCCTCCTCACCGAAGAGTAGCGTAGCACGAAAGCACACCTCTGCTCCTGAGTCGACGATACGTCGCTTCTACACGGAGTATATCCGATCCTTTGACCGCATGTATGAACCCGAGCAGATGGATTCACTCATCCTGGCGCACGTCACCCCTGAGGCGAAGGCTAAGCTAGAGCGGGTACGTGCCATGACGGACCTTGATCCCATCCTACGAGCTCAGGATGTCGACTCGGGGGCAGAGCATAGCCTCAAGGTCCGTAGCCTAGGTCAAGACTGGTATCAGGTCTCCTTTGGGGAAGGGGAGGGCTATCAGGCGATCCCCCTTCATCTGAAGAAGGTAGGGGCGAAGTACCTGATTGATTTCATCACGCCTCCCTGGCATGAGACGGCCTATGGCGATCGACTCCTTGCTAATCCCTTTGCCTCGATTGACCGAGTCGACGAGTCCAGCCCTTCGGCCTTCGTCCTCTCCTTCTATAAGCGCTATATCTCTGCTTACCTAGCCATGAAGCCTACCCTCAAAGAGGAACTGAAGACGCTACGTGATCGCTACTGCACCCCGCAGACGATCCAGCTCTACTACGACCGACTAGCCACGACCGGCGAGGTGGAGAGTGGCTACTTCGATGTCCTCATTGACAATACGGACTTCGACCCTACGTGGTGCTCTTCGCTCGTCGTCCGTCCGAGTGCTACCTCCGATCTGTTGGAAGTCCTCTATAATCCTAGTTCGAACGATCGCACCCTCCCTCGTAAGCTCCTAGTGCGTGCAGTGCGCCTCTCCACAGGGGGCTATCGTCTGGATCTCCAGCCTTAGACCTTTGCCCGCCTCAACGGCCTATATCTGGGGTAATTATGCTATTTATGGCTATCTTTGTGCTACGATTACAGTAATAAGCCGAAGAAGATAATGAATAGTCGCCTCGCCGAGCAGATCTCCTACCTCCTCCTGCGCCACGAGTACGTGGTGGTACCCCAGCTAGGTGGGTTCATCCGAGAGAAGCTCCCTGCCAACTATGATCCTACTAAGCGACTCGCCTATCCTCCCTCAGCAGAGCTCCACTTCAATCAGGCCCTTATCCATAGCGATGGCCTCTTAGAGGGGCGCTACGCCGAGCTACTAGGGCTCTCCCTCAGACGTGCTCGTCTCGTCCTGGAGGAGGAAGTGCGTCAGCTCCGACTGAGTCTGATCAAGCAGGGGCACTATGAGCTCTCAGGCATCGGCGAACTCTCCCTCTCTCAGGAGGGCCAGCTGAGCTTCGTGCCTAGCACTCACGCTCTAGCTACCCAGTCGGCTTCTTACGGCTATGCCCCCCTCTCCCTCCCCGAACTTCCCTCTCAGCAGTCTCGCTCTAAGGGCGCACGTCGCACCCGATCCGAGCGTGACGGGCGCTACATATCTCTGCGTCTCTCCAAGCGTGCCCTAGGCTATGCAGCTGTGGCTATCTTCACCATCCTAGCACTACTCCCTTGGGGCAATCGGGTAGAGACTACGGCGCACTATCAGGCGGGATTCACTCCCTCGATCGAGGCGGCACGTCAGCTCTTTGGAGAGCAGGAAGTCGTCGCTGAGCCCCGTGCTGAGGAGCAGACCAAGGGCGGACTTAGCTGGTCTACGGAGCAGGATGGTCGCTACTACATCGTCCTAGCTACTGAGCGGACGGAGGAGCGTATACAGGGCTACCTCACCGAGGTGCGAGGTGCCTTCCCAGAGTCTCATCTCGTCGCTCTCCGCTCTCCTCATGGGCGCACGATCCGCCTGTGTCTTACTTCCTTCCCCTCATCAGCGGAGGCTTATGCCTACCTGAATACGCTAGTGAAGGAGCATCCCTCTTACCGCTCTTCGTGGGTCTTCCGCAATAGTTAGCCTAGGAGTTCTCCTAGATACCGAAGCGTCCATCCCATTGGAGCGACATCCCCTACACGACATCGTCACCGAGATCAAAGCCGAGGCCTACCGCCTCGGCTTCTCTGCTTGTGGGATAGCTGAAGCTAATGCTGTACCCGAGGAGATCATGCAGGAGTATGATCACTGGGTAGACACAGGCTATCATGGAGACATGGATTACCTCGCTCGTAATAGGGAGCTTCGCTCAGATCCTCGTCTCCTGCTCCCTGGGACGAAGTCGCTCATCCTGGTGGCAATGAACTACTACCCAGAGACGAAGCAAGATCCCGAGGCTCCACAGTTCGCCTACTACGCCTACGGGCGAGACTACCACAAGGTAGTCAAGAAGCGCCTCGATAGCCTCCTATACTACATGCGGGAGAAGCTAGGTCTTCAGGTCGAGGGGCGAGCCTTCTCCGATTCCGCTCCGATCATGGAGCGCTACTGGGCGGAGAAGGCTGGGCTAGGCTGGCGGGGGAAGAATAGCCTGCTGATCATCCCACGAGCGGGAAGCTACTTCTTCCTCGGCGAACTGCTGGTAGATATAGAGCTCCCCTACGATGCGCCGATGCGTAACCTCTGCGGGCGGTGTGAGCGCTGTCAGCAGGCTTGTCCCACGGAGGCCTTCCTTGCTCCGGGGAAGTTGGACGCTCGTCGCTGCATCAGTTACCTGACCATTGAGCAGAAGGGTGAGATCCCCGAAGAGCTACGGGAGCGCATGGGACGACGGGTCTATGGCTGTGATGCCTGCCAGCAGTGCTGTCCATGGAATCGCTATGCTCGCCCGACGAAGGTCGCTGACTATACCCCTCGGGAGGCACTCCTTTCTCTCTCCCCAGAGCAACTTGAGCGCATGACCGAAGAGGAGTATCTAGCCCTCTTCGCTGGGACAGCTGTCAAGCGTGCGGGGCTCTCGGGGCTTCAGCGGACGATCCGGGATCTTCGAGCGAACTTCTCCACTCCCACTGCCCCGACCGATACCCCATCGGTGCGTCGCTTTGTTCGTCCTACCTCTCCCGACTCCACCGACCCCGCTGACTGACGACGCTTCCCTTCGATCTTCCGAGGGGAAGCAGTCTGGTATACTCATCTTTTGAATCACCATGGGGAGAGAAGTTCCCCATACATGGGGTACCGGATAGACCCATGCATGGGTCACCCGACCGACCCATTCATGGGGTCCTCCGCCGACCCATGAATGGGTACCTAAAGCATCGAATAAAGCAGGAGAGGAGTGAGGGTCTTAGCTGAGCTCGGCCTTATTTGTTGTAATTTTGCTCTCCATAGTAAATCAAGTAAGACAAGACTTTTGAACGAATATAATTCCCACCCGAAAGGGCTCTCCTTTGTCGTCATAGGTATGAACGATGAGAAGAGTCCCCTCTTCCCCGACGAAGTACGGAGGCTGATCTCCGAGCACCGTATCTTCTCGGGAGGCCGTCGCCATAGAGAGCTCGTCGGAGAGCTCCTACCCGAGGGCGCCGTCTGGATCGATATCGTCGTCCCGCTAAGCGATGTGTATGCGCAGTACCGGCACTATGATGAGCCCATCCTGGTCTTCGCCTCGGGCGATCCACTCTTCTTCGGCTTCACGACGACGCTGATGCGTGAGTTCGAGGGACGAGTCACGAAGACCTTCCCCTCCTTCAGTTCGCTACAGATGCTAGCGCACGCCCTTTGCTTGCCGTACCACGACATGCGTGTCGTCTCGCTGACGGGACGCCCTTGGCACGAGTTCGACCGAGCCCTCATCGAGCGGGCGCACAAGGTAGGGGTGCTGACGGATCGGAAGAATACGCCTGCCACCATCGCTAAGCGTATGCTCGACTATGGCTATACTGCCTATCGGATGCACGTGGGGGTACTCCTCGGAGGTGAGCGGGAAGAGACCTATTCGCTCCCCCTCGAGGAAGTCGTCACTAAGGACTTCGCTCATCCCAATTGCCTCATCATCGAAGCGGTGGAGCCCCAGCCCTATGACGCTCCTCTCGGGCTCAAGGAACTGGACTTCTTCCCTCTGAATGGACGGGTGAACATGATCACGAAGATGCCTATCCGCCTGGTGAGCCTGAGCCTGCTGGAGCTGGAGCGTCGACGGAGCTTCTGGGATGTCGGCTTCTGCACGGGCTCGGTCTCTATAGAGGCTAAGCTGCGCTACCCTCATCTCACGGTGACGGCCTTCGAAGTACGGGAGGAGGGCACAGAGCTAATGGAGACGAATAGCCAGCGCTTCCACGCTCCCGGGATCGACTATCATATCGGGGACTTCCTGGCTCAGCCTTTGGAGAGCCTTCCTCGTCCAGAGGCCGCCTTCATAGGAGGGCATGGGGGGCGACTGCCTGAGTTCGTCGCACGCCTTGCTGAGCTGATGGGGGAGGACGGGATCATCGTCTTCAACTCGGTCTCCGAGGAGACGCTCCAGCTCTTCCGTTACTCTATAGCGGAGATCGGCTGGGCTATTACCTACGAGACTCGCCTAGCCGTAGACAGCCACAATCCGATCACGATCCTGCAGGCCAAGGGGCGCAGAGACTAGGGTATCTGAGGATAGGGAGATGGCACGTTATACCTACGGACTTATCGGCCGACCGCTGGCGCATTCTTTTTCCCCGGGCTACTTCCGTGCGTTCTTTGAGCGTGAGGGGATCGATGCTTCGTACGAACTCTATGAGTTGGAGCGGATCGAAGAGCTTCCCCAGCTCCTCGAAGCGCACCCCGATCTACGAGGGCTGAATGTCACCCTCCCCTACAAGCGGGAGGTGCTTCGCTACGCCAGCGAATGCTCCGATGAGGTGAAGCTCCTCGGAGCAGCGAACGTCCTCTCCGTGCGACGCAGTCCCGAGGGAAAGCCCATCCTCAAGGCTTATAATACCGATGTAGAAGGCTTCCGCCGGTCGCTGGCTCAGCTCCTTCGTTGGGAGCGCCCCGAGGCTTGGGTCTTCGGGACGGGTGGGGCGGCCTCGGCTGTCCTTCGTGGCCTGGACCTGTTGAGGATCAGCTACCGTCAGGTGAGCCGTACTCCACGCTCGGGGCAGATGAGCTACGGGGACTTGACAGCCGAGGAGGCTCAGCGGACAAAGCTCTGGATCAATGCTACCCCCGTGGGGCTTCGACTTGGCGACGCACTTCCCTTGCCCTACGAAGCGCTCGGGGCGGAGCATATCTGCTACGACCTCATCTACAACCCTTCGCCTACGACCTTCCTAAGCCGAGCCTCCCAGCGGGGTGCACGGACGAAGGACGGACTCGAGATGCTACATATCCAAGCTGATGAAGCTTGGAAGATTTGGACTACGAATGAAGAAGACTAGAAGTGCCCTCATCCTAGGGCTTCTCCTCATATTGGCCTCTTGCTCGACGACGAGGCACGTCGAGCCGGGGAGCTATCTCCTCTCCAAGGTGTCTATCCGTGTGGACTCGCTTCCGCCCGCCGAGCTGGAGCAACTTGGGGACCTAACTACCTTCCTGCCCCAACAGCCCAATACGAAGCTCCTTGGTCTCTTCGACTGGACGCTCTACGTCTATAGTCTCAGCAACCCGAAGAGCAATAGCTTCCTGAGCAGACAGCTCCGTAAGTGGGGCGACCCGCCCGTGCTGTACAACGCCGAGGAGGCGGAGTTCGGGCGAGCGAACCTCACCGCCGCTATGTACAACCTCGGCTACCTCAAGGCTAAGACCGAGCTCCAAGTAGATACGACCCGCTCCAAGCGTGCCCGCCTGACCTACATCATCACGCCAGGGAGTCGTCTGAAGGTAGGGCACTTCGAGGAAGCGCTCAGCGACACGACGCTCCGCCCGCTCCTCTATCCGCAGGACACGCTTCGGGAGAAGCGACTCTTCCGAGGCGAACGCTACCGCTCCTACCTGCATTCGGGAGCGATCCTCTCGCCCCGAGCCATGCAGCTGGAGCAGGAGCGTATCTCCCAGATCTTCCGAAATAGAGGCTACTACACCTTCACGGCCGACAGCGTCCGCTTCGAGCTCGACACGCTCGTGGCTTCGGACGTCTGGGTACGCAGTGTCATCTCCGCTCCCGACGAGGTCTATCGCATCGGTCGGGTGCAGATGAAGCAACGCCCCCATCGGGAGGGAAGTCTTCCCAGCTACGAGGCCGAGCGGGCGGGGATTAGCTTCGGCCTGGATCCCGATCACTACATTCGCCCGAGCGAACTGGCACGCCGTATCTGGATCCGCCCGGGCCAGCTCTATTCTTCGCAGCATACGTCGTCGACCTACGCGGCGCTGAGCGAGCTGTCTTCCCTTCAGGGCGTATCGATCCAGTACCACGTAGACACGCTCTCGGGGGACTCCACGCTTCTCAACTGCGACATACTCGCCACCTCGGCGCAGACCAAGAGCATCGGGGGCGACATCGTCGGAACTAATTCCTCGGGAAGCCTCGGCGTCAGTTCGTCCTTGAACTTCCAGAACGCTAACCTCTTCCACGGAGGGGAAGTCCTGCGCCTCCAGCTTCGTGGGGGCTACGAGAGCCTTAGGTCTCGGCGCAACGAGCACCTGAATTACGGGGCGGAAGTGGGCCTTACCTTCCCCAAGCTCCTCTTCCCCCTCGTCGGGTCGAAGGGCCCTTCGACCATCCAGTCGACGACGAACCTGCAGATGAGCTACGATCACCACCGGCGCCCGGAGTTCAGCCGTGATGTCTTCTCGTTGGAATGGGGGTATAGCTGGCACAGTCACTACACGCCCGCCTACCGCCACCACCTCAAGGTCATCGACCTGAACTTCCTGCACTTCGGCTACATCAACGAGGACTTCCGTCGGTCGATGCCTTTGATCACGCAGATTCTCAACTACCGAGACCAGTTCGTCCTCGGCGCCTCCTACCTCTTCCGCTACAACTCGCTCAACGATTACCGCCGAGCCACGTCGCCCTGGGTGCACAACCTCCGCCTCTTCTTCCAGTCGTCGGGGAGCTTGCTCTACGGGCTCTCGTCGGCGCTGGGCCGAAAGCGAGACGTCTACGGTTCGTACGCCTTCTTCGGTACGAACTTCGCCCAGTTCGTCAAGGCCGAAGCCGACTACAGCGGTCTTCGCAAGCTCGGCGAAGGGAATGCCTTCGCCTACCACCTTGGCCTAGCGGTCGCCTATCCCTACGGCAATAGCCAGTACGTGCCCGTCGACTTGCGCTACTTCGCCGGCGGGGCGAATAGCCTGCGAGGCTGGACTGCCCGCACGCTTGGCCCGGGGAGCATGCCCCGCTCGGCCAGCCGTTCGATCTTCGACCAAGTCGGGGATATCAAGCTCGAGCTCAACGCCGAGTATCGGATGAAGGTCCTTGGCCCCCTGCAGCTGGCGCTCTTCGCCGACGCGGGGAACATCTGGACGATGCGCCCCTACGAGAATCAGCCCCAAGGCGACTTCCAGTGGGATCGCTTCTACAAGGAGATCGCCCTGTCGTCGGGGCTGGGCTTGCGCTGGGACTTTGATTACTTCGTCCTGCGCTTCGACGTCGGGGCGAAGCTCTATGATCCGCAGAGCGAAGAGGGACGCCCCTGGGTGATCTCCTACCAAGAGCCCAAGCAACTGCTGGCCTTCAACTTCGCCATCGGCTATCCGTTCTAGGGCGAAGTCTAGGAGGAAGTTCGCTCGTTCCGATCCCCCTCTTTCCCCATCCAAATGATCCGCCTTGCCCGAAGCGATTCGTCGCTCTGGGCAAGGCGGAAAATTTTCGTGCGCACGGAAATAAATTTTCTTACGTACGAAAATATTTTTTCTTACGTACGGAAATTTTTTTTCTTACGTAAGAAAATTTCCCCGCCTTCGAACGTCGATTTTTCTCCTTCCGCAGAGCGTGAAATTTTCGTGCGCACGGAAAAAAATTTTCTTCCGCAAGAAAATTTATTTCCTTGCGGAAGAAAAAATATTTTCTTGCGGAAGGAAATTTGGGCGTCTTCCGAACGGAAATTTTGCGCCCTGCGGAAGGCGAAAAATTTCCTTCCGCAAGGAAATAAATTTCCGCATATGCGAAAATATTTTTTCTTATATACGGAAATAAATTTTCTTATATACGGAAATTTTCTTCCGCATATACGGCGTTTTTTCGCCTTGCCCAAGCAGGGGCGGAGCGAGGCCCGTGGAAGGGGTGTTTTCCCCCTAGAGCGGGACGAAAAAGAAGGAGCTCCTTAGCCCGGCGATGGGACTAAGGAGCTCCTTCTTCAGGGGGCGAAAGCCGGGGGCTTCCTACTTCAGAGCTGCAAGAGCGGCTTCGTAGTTGGGCTCCTCGGTGATCTCAGGGACGAGCTCGGTGTAGAGGATCTTCCCCGCTTCGTCGATGACGATGACGGCACGTGCAAAGAGGCCAGCGAGTGGGCCGTCCTGCTGCTGGACGCCGTAGTGCTCAGCCAGGCAATTGTGACGGAAGGAGGAGACGGTGACGACCTTGTCCAGACCTTCAGCGCCGCAGAAGCGAGCCTGTGCGAAGGGCAGGTCCTTCGAGATGCAGAGGACGACGGTGTTGTCGAGCTTCGAAGCTTCGGCATTGAAGCGACGCACGCTGGCGGCGCAGACTCCGGTGTCGACGCTGGGGAAGATATTGAGGACCACACGCTGACCACGGAGGTCTTCGAGATGGAGCTCGCTCAGGTCGGTCTTGACGCCGCCGAAGTTAGGAGCGATGGTGCCTACAGCGGGCAGTTCGCCACCGAGGTGTACGGTGATGCTGTTCTTGAGAGTGACTGTTGCCATTGGATAGAATTGTCATTAGAGCGCCCACGAGGGGAGCGGGTTGAATACTGTTTGTCTTAGAAACTTACGGGTGAGGCTGGTTGTTCATTGCCCACCGAGGAAGAGCGGACGTAGCCAGCCCGCCTCGAGGCGAAGGACGATGTCGAAGCGATCGAGGCCCATGCAGTAGGGCACGGCATCCTCGTAGCCAGCCGAGCTTAGGCGGGCGAAGTGCTCCGACGTGCGGATGTAGCTGAGGCGCCCCTCGAAGGTGCGGGCGTGCTCCTTCCAAAGGTCAAGGGCCATGCGAGCGCAGTCGTCGGAGGCTTCCCCCCCAGACTGAAAGGCGAAGGCGCCGGCGTAGAGGAAGTCCTCCATGGAGACCTGCCCCTTCCAGCCCGCAGCGAGGATGACGACGTCTCGCCCCGACTGACGGCAGTAGTCGATAGTGGCCTGGAGATTAGTGAGCGCTCCGACGAGGATCTCCTTGGCTCCCTCATCCTCGGCGATGGTGAGGGCCCGAGTGCCGTTGGTCGTCGTGAAGACGATCTCTCGCCCAGAGACGAGCTCCGTCGTGTATTCGGCGGGGTCGTTGCCTAGCTGGGCGAAGGGACAGCGGACGATGTTGCGCTCGGCGGCGATGAGGGCGCCGAGGCGCTTCCCTTCGAGCTCCGCTTCTTCGGTCGTCGCAACGGCCTTGATCCCCTTGGCCCCGTGAGCAAACGCCGTGACCATCGTCGTCGAGGCTCGGAAGATGTCGACGATGATGACGATGCTCTCAGCTCGATGGTAGAGCGGATACAGCTCGGGGGAAGGACAGAGGTAGATATTCATGCGTGGTGGGACTGGTAGATACGGCACTACCTCCCAAGAGGGATGCTCACGTGCATCCTGCTACTTGGGAGGTAGTGCGCTGGAGAAATGCTTGTGCAAAGGAGCGGCGACTAGATGCCTAGTTCCTGGCGGATGACTGCGATCTTCTCGAGGCAGGCGGCCTCAGCGGCGGGTAGCTCTTCCTTAGAGGAGACCTTGCCACGCACGCCGATGTAGAACTTGATCTTGGGCTCCGTCCCCGATGGGCGGATAGAGACCTTCGTCCCGTCTGCCGTCTTGTACTGCAGTACGTTGCTCGTCGTGGGCATGTCGAGGGTGAAGACTTCGCCCTTGTCAAGCCACACGCCTTGGAGCTTAGCGTAGTCGAGGACTTCGACTACAGGGCTTCCGGCGAGCGTCTTCAGCGGATTCTCACGGAAGTTCTTCATCATCGCTTCGATCTCTTCGGCGCCCGTCTTCCCCTTGCGGACGACACTGACGCCCTGCTCCTTGTACAGACCGTACTCGAGGAAGATCTGCTGGAGGAGCTGGTAGATCGAGAGGGAGCGATCCGCTGCCCATGCTGCTAGTTCGGCGAACATACAGCAAGCCGAGACGGAGCTCTTATCCCGGATGAAGTCTTCGCGCAGGAAGCCGTAGCTCTCTTCGCCCCCACCGATGTAGTTGAGCTTGCCCTCGTTCTTGCGGATGACGTCGGCGATCCACTTGAATCCGGTGTAGCAGTCGAAGAGGGTCACGTGATTCTTCTCGGCGATGGCTCTGATCAGCTCCGTCGTCACGATCGTCTTGACCACGTAGTCCTGACTCTGCAGGAGCCCCGATTCCTTACGGCTCATGATGGCGTAGTAAGTCAGCAGGGCGCAGATCTCGTTCCCGTTGATCAGCACCATCTTGCCCTCTTCATTGCGGACGGCTACTCCGATGCGGTCGGCGTCGGGGTCAGAGGCCAGCACGAGGTCAGCCCCCGTAGCTTCTGCACGTGCCAGAGCAAGCTCCAGTGCGGCTGGCTCTTCGGGGTTGGGCGAATAAACGGTAGGGAAGTCACCACTGACGACATCCTGCTCTGGGACGTTGATGATGTTCGTGAAGCCAATGGCCCGGAGCGCCTGAGGGATGATCCGAACGCCCGTCCCGTGGATAGGGGTGTAGACGATCTTGATATCGTGGTGGCGAGCAATAGAGTCCTTCTGAGGCGCAGATAGGGAAGCTACTCGTTCGATGAAGAGCTTGTCGAAGTCTTCCCCCAGCGAGTGGATGAGCTCTGGGCGAGCGGTGAAGTTGATGTCCTCAGCCTTCGTGATCTTGTTTACCTCGATGATCGTATTGCGATCGTGAGGGGCAAGCATCTGAGCACCGTCGGACCAGTAAGCCTTATAGCCGTTGTACTCCTTAGGATTGTGCGAAGCTGTGATCATGACGCCACTCTGGCAACCAAGCTCACGGATAGCGAAGGAGACTTCTGGCGTAGGACGGAGGCTTTCGAAGAGATAGACCTTGATCCCATTAGCTGAAAAGACTTCGGCGGCGATACGAGCGAAGACATCGCTGTTATTACGGCAGTCATGCCCGATAGCTACGGAGATCTCGGGGAGAGAGGCAAACTCCTGCTTCAGGTAGTTAGCTAGACCTTGGGTAGCAGCCCCTACGGTGTAGCGATTCATGCGGTTAGAGCCTACGCCCATGATTCCTCGAAGCCCTCCCGTACCGAATTCAAGATCCTTGTAGAAGGATTCAACGAGCTCCGTAGAGTCTTCGGCGTCAAGCAGGCGTTGTACTTCGGCACGTGTCTGGCTATCGTAGCCTGGGGTGAGCCAACCTTGAGCCTTAGCTCGGACTTGCGCTAAAAATGTGTCTTGTTCCATATGTCTTTGGATGTATGTGAAAGTCAAGATTCTACTGTGAGCAAAGATAAGACTTTTAGGCAAAGAAAAAGGCTTCGCCTCCTTGGGCTCATCGAGCGACCAAGGAGGCGAAGCTAGAGGAAGAAGTAGGAAAGACCTACGGGATTAGTTTTCAGCGGTAGTCCAGCCCTTGCTCTGTAGAGCTGCCTTGACCTTTGCTGTCGCACGAGAAGCCTCGATGATGAGTACGCCGTTTGTGCTAGGCAGAGCATTGGCGATGCTTACGAGAGCATCCTCGTTAATGCCCGTAGCCTTGAGGGTAAGCTTCTTGAGAGAAGTGAACTTAGTGAGGTTGAGCGATTCGATATCCTTACCAGCAACGGAGAGGTTCGCAACCTTAGCTCCACTGAAGCGGGAAAGGATTGGGGTGAACGCCTCGGCTGGTATGCCAGCGAGATCTACGGTCTCAGCGCCTGAAATAATAAGGGTGCTCTTTTTTGCAGAGAGCTTGGGTGCATTGTGTACCCTGAAGATCAAGTGACCAGTCTCTTGAAGAGAAATGTCTTCGAGTTGAGGCTTATTCTCTAGGTCGATGTCAAAGCGTTCTCCTCCATAGGGTCTCATGATAATAACTTGCCGAATATCCTGGCTCTTAGCGAGAGAAACCTTAGAGAACCGAGGAGACTGAGCCATGAGAACCTTCAGTTTAGGTAGGTTATCGAGGTCAATGGACTCATTCGTTAGGGGCGAACGAGTAGAGATGTACTCGATTACATTGTTCGCTGGCAAGAGCACCTTCTTATAGTCACTAGACCGTTCCTTACCCGGGAAGTAGGGGTTGTTGCTCTTTCCTCCCCAGCTACCTAGCCCAAGCAGAACCAACTTCTCCAGCTTTGTTAGGTCAAGAGTGGAAAGTTCATGCCCACCGAGCCAGAGATAGGTCAGGTTCGGAGCATTATCGAGTGAGATGTTCTTTAGATTGGAGTTCCCATAGCCTTCCGTGAGTACAACCAGTCTCTTCAGGGCTGGAGAGCTCTTTTGTACCTTGACTTCTGTGACATCATCACTGGTCAAGTCAAAGATATTGAGGCTCCCTTCGATACCTACCTTCCCAGACTTCCCAGCTTTGTAGATCCCCTTCACCTCTGTAGCGTATGCTCCGACCAGAGTTAGATCACCCACACCTTCGACTTGGAGTTTAAATTCCTTCCCCTCGGGGAGAGAGAATGCAATGGGAGCAACAGCTGCACGCTGTCCATTTTCATCGGGTAAGATCTGACTGAACTTCCCCGTCTTAATTTCGGGCTTGGGCTCTTCGTCGTTTTTCTTGCAGCAGGACAAAGCAAGGCAAGGCAAAAGGACGAATGCCGCTAGTTTAAGTATCCTGTTCATAAGCTTGTAATTATGGATGGTTAAAGAATGTTACTGCACTACAAATATATGGAATAAGCTGTAATCATGAGCTTCACGTATCTTATGGGGAGGTCTATTTGAATCTTCTCTCGAGGAGGAGAGTGCAATAGCCTGCTCAACCCTCTAACTGAAATCCTCTACCAAGGGCAGGTGAATGAGTCTCTGCATTTAATTGTGGCTTGCTATAGTTTTAGTAAAAAGCGTTAGAGGCATACCCCCCTGGGGTACCTTGTCAATCTTAGTACTCTTGCTCCTTTACTTTCAGTTTAGGTATCTCAGGGAGTGGACCCATCAGACTGAGGCTCGGTTTCGTAGCCTTTCCGAATTTCAATTTACGCACCCCGGGAGGGGTGCGACCAGACGCTGTCTTTCGGCAGTGTCAAAAGAGGGGAGTTTCAATTCACGCCCCCCGGGAGGGGTGCGACACAGCTCTGAAATTCGGTTCACAGCCAGCTTTTGGTTTCAATTCACGCACCCCGGGAGGGGTGCGACGCTGTTTGATGATCGGCAGGATACGATCCCCAGGTTTCAATTCACGCACCCCGGGAGGGGTGCGACGCAAGCCTAGAGCACAACGAAAAAATAAGGTAGATGGTTTCAATTCACGCACCCCGGGAGGGGTGCGACTCCACGTGCTCCTAGTATATGCAGACAGCCAAGAAGTTTCAATTCACGCACCCCGGGAGGGGTGCGACACCAATGGGATGCCAAGACAGAGCGTGCTATTGCAGGTTTCAATTCACGCACCCCGGGAGGGGTGCGACCTTTCCCCCTCGCTGTCGACTACATTCGCCAGCAGTTTCAATTCACGCACCCCGGGAGGGGTGCGACACGGCGAACTGAAATGCCGTAGACCTTGCAGAGGGGTTTCAATTCACGCACCCCGGGAGGGGTGCGACTACGGTGAGGGCGGAGGTCTGTTTGCCTACCTCAAGTTTCAATTCACGCACCCCGGGAGGGGTGCGACGCCTCCTTGAGCTCCCCCTGATGCAGGAGCAGTATGTTTCAATTCACGCACCCCGGGAGGGGTGCGACGGAGACACCGAGGGTGGAGCTGCCCAAGATGAGGAGTTTCAATTCACGCACCCCGGGAGGGGTGCGACCACCGAGTACTTTATGATGGTCGACCAGAGAGCTAAGTTTCAATTCACGCACCCCGGGAGGGGTGCGACCCTCACTCGTGGCCAGACGGTCGTCGCTGAAGAAGTTTCAATTCACGCACCCCGGGAGGGGTGCGACGGCATAAAGATCACATATACAGACGAGGCTATTAAGTTTCAATTCACGCACCCCGGGAGGGGTGCGACACTGGCAAGCGAAGGCCACGATCCGCAAGCAGAAGTTTCAATTCACGCACCCCGGGAGGGGTGCGACGTCCAGTACCTCGGCTTTGGGGTTGGGGCGGACTTTGTTTCAATTCACGCACCCCGGGAGGGGTGCGACGGCCGACGAGGCTAATATCGCCACGAAGATCACGTTTCAATTCACGCACCCCGGGAGGGGTGCGACGCCAAACGTCCAACACAACAGATACACGATGAACGTTTCAATTCACGCACCCCGGGAGGGGTGCGACTCCGCTTCGATGACTTCACACACCTCACAGACAACAAGTTTCAATTCACGCACCCCGGGAGGGGTGCGACGTCGTACTGGATTTCTCTTGGGTGACACTTCACCCCGTTTCAATTCACGCACCCCGGGAGGGGTGCGACCAACGGGCCTGCAGACAATACTCAACATCAAGGAGTTTCAATTCACGCACCCCGGGAGGGGTGCGACAAGGGAGAATGAGGCTCTTATTAGGGGAACAGAAGTTTCAATTCACGCACCCCGGGAGGGGTGCGACACTGCCCAGATCGCCCCAACGACGGTCAGATATGGTTTCAATTCACGCACCCCGGGAGGGGTGCGACTACGTTAAGGATGAATGTCTTGCGCCCGTCGATGTTTCAATTCACGCACCCCGGGAGGGGTGCGACCCATACTTACACAGCTCTTTGGCTAGTTGCATTGCGTTTCAATTCACGCACCCCAGGAGGGGTGCGACACGACGACCTCCGTACCCTCCTCCGCCTGGCGGTAGTTTCAATTCACGCACCCCAGGAGGGGTGCGACACCCAGAGGTCAATGCCAAGGTGTAGTGTTTATAGTTTCAATTCACGCACCCCAGGAGGGGTGCGACGTGGAGTCCAGGGGCGATCAAAAAAGGCCTTGCGCTGGTTTCAATTCACGCACCCCAGGAGGGGTGCGACTTGTACTTCTGATGTACCTCTAGCACCCGCTCCTTGTTTCAATTCACGCACCCCAGGAGGGGTGCGACGCTAGCTTCTCGTTCGCCTCGGCTATCGCAGCGAGGTTTCAATTCACGCACCCCAGGAGGGGTGCGACAGCGTTCCTTCGGTTACGCGTGCGCCGTAGTCCGTGTTTCAATTCACGCACCCCAGGAGGGGTGCGACTACGTAGGTGCTCCTCGGGTTTGGCCGTTAGGTGGTTTCAATTCACGCACCCCAGGAGGGGTGCGACAAGAGCTAACAGGGAGACTAAACGAGAGTCAGGCGTTTCAATTCACGCACCCCGGGAGGGGTGCGACGCTGTACTTTTGTCCGCCGATAGCCTTCCCTGCAGTTTCAATTCACGCACCCCGGGAGGGGTGCGACAAAGATCACCCACGAGGAGTTTGTCGAGGTATGCAAGTTTCAATTCACGCACCCCGGGAGGGGTGCGACTTCTAGAGATTGGAGTTCCATCTGAGTACATCAGTTTCAATTCACGCACCCCGGGAGGGGTGCGACGTAGAGCCCTCCGAAGAAAAGGTAGACCTTTCAAGTTTCAATTCACGCACCCCGGGAGGGGTGCG
>ERZ772986.264-NODE-264-length-33562-cov-3.918853_pt1 | contig 33562 bp, 25 predicted proteins | sample MGYA00511898_ERZ772986 | MGnify/ENA primary metagenome ERZ772986 (study PRJEB29015, sample SAMEA2737934) | human oral metagenome | biome: human oral; feature: human-associated habitat; material: dental | place: China | collected 2148 ... | reverse complement strand
AAGCGCACGTCGTACTTAATGAGCGTGTCCCCGCCGGGCAGGGTCTTGCGGTCGGCCACGCGCACGAAGGGCGCCACCACCCGCGTGTGGTCCAGGTTGAAGGACTCGACGTTCATCCGGGGCGTGCTCTGCTCACTCATGCCCTCAGCCTAGGGTCAGGACAGGGGCACGGGCCCTCCTGCACGGGCCCTCACCCTCCCGTACCCCCGCACGGTCTGCTCCCGCAGCACAGGCCCTCCTGCGCAGGGCCCCTCAGCACTCGGCGCGCCCCAGGCGCCAGTAGCCCATGAAGGCCACCGCGCGCCGGTCGATGCCGCGCTCACCCACCAGGTGGCGGCGCATGGCGCGCACCGCGGCCGCCTCCCCGGCCAGCCAGGCGTACAGTGTGGCGCGCCTGAGCGCCGCCCCGCCCCTGGCCGTGCGCGGCACCTCCCACAGCAGCTCGTGGTCGACGTCGATCTCCTCGACCTCCTGGGGCGCCCCCGCCGGGCACAGCCGCGCCGCCGCCTCCCGCACGCCCTCGACCAGGGCCTGGCCGTGAGCGCGCCCGTCGCGGCCGGTCACCCGCACCTCGAGGCCCGGGTGGGTCGGCAGGTAGGCGGCGTCGGCGCTGCACGGCATCTCGACGATGGCGATGCCCCGGGCGTCCGCGGGCAGGTCCTGGAGGATCCGCGCGATCGCGGGTGCGGCCGTCTCGTCCCCGCCCAGCAGGTAGGACCCGGTGACGGCCGGCGGCACGAAGTCCACGCCCCCGGCCTCGCCCGCCCAGTCGCGGTCCGGCCCCAGCAGGACCGCCTCGGTCCCCACGACGGCGTCCGCGATCCACCGTGACGCCGGGCCGATGGGCTCGTGGACCACCGTGTCCACGTCCACCTCGCTCCCCTCCCGTCCACGGCGCACCGCCCGCGTGGTGTAGGTGCGGATCGGCGGGCGGTGCTCGTCGCCCAGCCCGCGCCACCGGCTGTACCAGTCCTCCCCGACGGGCAGGCGCTCGTAGCCCGACGACGGCGCGGGCAGCACCAGCTTAATGCGCTGGTCCCAGCCCGGGTCGCCGAAGCGGTCCAGGTCGCCGCCCGTAAAGGTGAAGCGCCGCATTGACGGCGTGATATCCCGGATCGATGCCACCGTCACGTGGAAGAACCGGAACGGGGACGACGTCGCAGGGGCTGAGTTCATGGTGTCTTCCTTCTTGCGGGCATGGGACCGGCCGGGGGCGGGCAACATGCTCGAAGGCGTGGCGGGTATGGCGGGAGCGCCGCGAGGAACGAGCGGCGCGGATGGTAGCCGAGAGCACATTGCCCGCCCCGACCCTCGTGCCCACCCAGCACCAGCGCCCCTCTCACGCCTCGGCGTCGGTGAGCACGTGGTGGCGGCCCCTGGGGACAATGAGCGGCGTGCCCGAGACGGGATCGGTAATGACGTCGGCCTCCAGGTCAAAGACCTTGGCCACCAGGTCCGCGTCCACCACGTCGCGCGGCGCCCCGGCGGCCACCACCCTGCCCCGCTTCATGGCGATAATGTGGTCGGCGTAGCGGGCCGAGAGGTTGACGTCGTGCAGCACCATGACCACGGTGGTGCCGCGCTCGCGGTTGAGGTCGGTCAGCAGGTCCAGCACCTCCACCTGGTGGGTCAGGTCCAGGAAGGTGGTGGGCTCGTCCAGCAGCAGCACGTCCGTGCGTTGCGCCAGGGCCATGGCGATCCACACGCGCTGGCGCTGCCCGCCGGAGAGCTCGTCAATGCTGCGGTCGGCGAGCTCGGCGGTGCGGGTGGCCAGCAGGGACTCCTCCACAATGCGCCGGTCCTCGGCCCCGGTGGAGCGGAACACGGACTGGTGCGGGTGGCGCCCGCGCCCCACCAGGTCCGCCACGGCAATGCCCTCGGGGGCGATGGGCTGCTGGGGCAGCAGGCCCAGCCGGGTGGCCAGGGTCCTGGTGGGGATCGAGCCCACCGGGGTCCCGTCGAGCAGCACCTGCCCGGACTGCGGGGCCAGGATCCGGGCCATGGTCTTCAGCAGCGTGGACTTCCCGCAGGCGTTGGCGCCCACGATCACGGTGATCCTCCCGCTGGGGATGGTCACGTCCACGCCGTCGACGACGACGCGCCTGCCGTATCCGGAGCGCAGGGCCCTGGTGCTGAGCTGGGGGGTGGGGTTCATGCGGAGGCGCCCTGTCTGTTGATGCGGGTGAGCTGGCCGATGAGGTAGGGGGCACCCATGAGTCCGGTGACCACGCCCACCGGCAGGACGGTGGGGAAGACGTGCTGGGCCAGCAGGTCACAGCCGAGCACGATGACCGCGCCGGTCAGGGCGGCCGGCACCAGCAGGGTGCGGTCGGTCTGCCCGATGAGGCGGGCCGCGATCGGCCCGGCCAGGAAGGAGACGAAGGCGATGGGGCCGGTGGCGGCCGTGGCGAAGGCGGACAGGGCCACCATTGTGATCACCAGCGTCAAGCGGGTGCGCTCCACGGGGACGCCGAGCCCGGTGGCCGCCTCCTCACCCAGGGTCAGAGGCCCCAGGTCCCGCCCGACGACGAGCAGCAGGATGCCGCACACGCCCAGCGCCCCGGCCAGGACCGGCACCTGGCGCCAGTCGGCGGAGTTCAGGGAGCCGCTCAGCCAGCGCATGGCGTCCACGGCCTTGTACACGTTGCCCTGCAGCTGCAGGTAGGAGATGACCGAGGTGAACATGGCCGAGACGCCGATGCCAATGAGGATGAGCCGCCCTCCCTGCGTGCGCCCCGAACCCGACAGCAGGTAGATGACCAGGGCCGTGGCCAGGCCGCACACCACGGCCAGAATGTTGACACCCGCGCCGGAGCTCGACCAGCCCAGCACCATAATGGCGAAGACCGCGGAGGCCGAGGCCCCCGAGGTAATGCCAATGACGTCGGGGCTGGCGAGCTGGTTGCGCAGCATGGTCTGGGAGGTGGTCCCGGCCATCCCGAAGGCCATCCCGGACAGCAGCCCGATGACCGCCTTGGGCAGGCGCACCTCCCCGACGTCGAAGGAGGCGCCCGGGACGGTCTCACCGGCGATCACGCGCAGGACCTCCCCCACTGTGTGGTGGGTCCCGCCGGTCATGACCGTGGTCCACCACAGGGCCGCCGCCAGGGCGGCCAGGACGAGCGTGACGGCCCAGAACCGCAGGGTGCGGCGTCGGCGGCCGGGAACGGTGAAGCCGGGCTCCGGGCCGGAGGTCCCCGCGGTGCTGGTGGTGCCCGCGGCTCCCACAGCGCTCGCGGTGCCCGCAGTGCCCGGGGTGCTGTTTCCAGTGCTCACGGTACTGCTCACAGCTCACGCACCTTTGCGCCGCGGGCGATCATAATGAGGATGGGGGCGCCCACGAAGGCCGTGACCACGCCCACCGGCAGGGCCGCCGACGGCCGGGAGACGACCCGCCCCAGCACGTCGGACAGGGTCAGCAGGCCGGAGCCGCACAGGGCGGACAGCGGCAGCAGCCAGCGGTGGTCGGATCCGCAGAGCATGCGCACGGTGTGGGGGACCATGAGGCCCACGAAGCCAATGGGCCCGGCGATGGCGGTGACCGCCGAGCACAGGAGCACGCCGGCGCCCGCCGCGGCCACGCGCGTGAGGGTGACGTTGACGCCCAGCCCGATCGCCATCTCCTCGCCCAGCGCCAGGGAGTTCAGGGGGCTGGCCACGAGGACGGCCAGGACGGCGGCCACGACGAGGAAGGGGGCGATCGTGGTCAGGGAGTCCCAGGTGCCCCGGCCCAGCGAGCCGACCTGCCAGAAGCGGTAGTCGTCCAGCCCCTGGGCGCGCGGCAGCATGACGGCGCTAATGACGCAGGACAGGGCGGCGCTCGTGGCCACGCCCGCCAGGGCGAGCTTGACCGGCGTCGGCCCGCCCGGCCCCAGCGACCCGACGCCGTAGACGAAGACCGCGGTGACCACCGCCCCGGCCAGGGCGAACCACAGGTACTGCCCGGCCGAGCTAATGCCCACGAAGGCGACGCCGACGAGGATCGCCAGCGAGGCGCCGGTGTTGACGCCCAGGATGCCGGGGTCGGCGATCGGGTTGCGGGTGACGGCCTGCATGAGGGCGCCCGAGACGCCGAGGGCCGCGCCCGCCGCCAGGGCCACGGCGGTGCGGGGCACGCGCTCGGCGACCGCCAGGGCGCCTATGTCGCTGCGCGAGCCGGTCAGGCCGCCGATGATCTCACCGAGGCCCACGGTACGCGAGCCGAAGGCGATGGAGCAGACGGCGGCGACGGCCACCAGCGCCGTCAGGACCGCCAGGGCCAGCAGGCAGCGCCGCAGCTGGCTGCTGGCGCCCAGCGTCCGCGGGGCCTGCGGGCCCGCCGGTGCAGCGTCCGCCGATGCCGAGCCCGCTGGGGCGGCCGGTGCCGAGTCCGTTGGGGCCTGCGAGCCAGCCGGGGCGGCATCCGCCGGGGCAGCCGGTGCAGCGCCCGCCGAGGTCGCCGCTGGTCCAGGCGGTGGCCCGGACGGTGACGGTGCGCCTGGCAGGCCGGGTGCCGGACTACCGCCGGGTGCCGTCTGCTCGCTCACGCCCGGCTCACTTGGCCTTGTCGGCGGCCGCGGCAATGAGCTTGACGTAGTTCGCAATGCCCCACGGGATCGACAGCGGGCCGGGGTTGGTGGAGGCGGCCTGGGCGTTGTTGTTGCCGACGAAGGCGATGGCGCCCTTGCTAATGGCGGGGACCTGGCTGAGCAGGGTGCTGGCCTGGAGGCCCGCCAGGTCGCCCTCCTCGCCGTACATGACAATGAGGTCGAAGTCGGAGAGCATGTCCACGTTCTCCGAGGCAATGTCCACGTTGAAGGCGTCGGGCTTCTCCTTCGAGGCCTTCTCCACGGAGGCGGGCACCTTCATGCCCAGGTCGCTCAGGAAGGCGGTGCGCGGGTCGGCGGTGGTGTAGAAGCCGAACTTGGAGGCGTCCCCGTCCGCCGTGTAGCAGAACGCGGCGGCCTTGCCCGCGATCTGCGGGTAGGCGGCCACGGTGTCGGCGACCTGCTTCTCCAGGTCGGCCACGAGCTTGTCGCCCTCGTCCTTCTTGCCGATGGCGGTGGCGTCAATGGTGATCGTCTCACGCCAGGGCGTGCCCCAGGGGATCTGCGGGTAGGCCACCGTGGGGGCGATCTTGCTCAGCTTCTCGTAGTCCTCCTTCTCCAGGCCCGAGTAGGCGGCCAGGATGACCTCGGGCTTGGTGGCGTTGATGGCCTCGAAGGGGGTGCCGGAGGTGTCGTCGAAGAGGGTGGGCGCGGTCTCGCCCTTGGCCACGAGCTCGTCGACCTTCTGCTTGGTCCAGGGCAGCATGCCGGAGCCGTCCTCGACGCCCCAGGTCTGCTTGTAGAAGCCCACGGGCATGATGCCCAGGGCCAGGACGACGTCCTGGTTGGCCCAGGCGATCGTCGCGATCCTGGTGACGCCCTCGGGCACGTCGGTGGTGCCGAAGACGTGCTTGACCTGGATGGTCTTGCCGTCACCCTGGCCGGAGGAGCTCTTAGAGGAGTTCTTAGAGGAGCCGCAGGCGGCCAGGAGGGCGGTGGTGGACAGCGCCGCGGTGCCGATGAGGAAGGACTTGCGGGAGACGGACACAGGGCCTCTTCTCTGGGTGTTCACTAAACGAGGTTGGTCAATGACCGGGTGAGCACTGAAGACGCTAGTAGAGGAAAGGCTCCCCTAACAATAGACTGTGCGGTGCAGTGCCCCACGTTGACGCCGTGTCATTTCCGTCTGCTGTCCCTGGGGCCGGGGTCGCTGCGGTGGCGTCGGCTCCTCATCGGGCGCGGCGGGCCCGGCGTGCCGTCGGTCAGCGGCCGAGGGGCGCCGTGGCCTACCGTCAGTCGGCCAGGCCTAGGAAGACCATGAGAGCGCGCTCGACCTGGGTCATCTGCTGGCTGCTGAGGTGGCCTACGAGCTGCCTCACGTTACTACGTCGTACCGTGGTGGCCTTGTCAACCATGATGAACGAGATCTGGGCGAGCCCGCTGGTGTCGTTCGGTGGGACCGGGATCCTCAGGAGCGGTGCATTGACGTCGGTCGTGGTCAGGGGCAGGACGGTTAGCGAGTCGGTTGCGTCGAAGTGGTCATCCTGAAGGACGAGGGCTGGCCGGGGCTTGGTGGCGTACACGCCTCCGGCCACGGTCCACAGCTCCCCGCGGGCACGGCCTACTCCTCCCAGGAGTCCCAGGGGGCCGAGACCGCTTCAATGAGGTCCTGGTCCTCCTGGGCCGAGGGGGACGAGGCCACGGCTGCCGACTGGGCGTGGGCGGCATCGGCGAACGCGTCGGTACGGACGTCGGGTACCCAGGCCTGGATGAGCCGGTACCCCTGGTCGCGCATGGACTGACGATACCGGGCGGCACGGGCCCGTGCCGTCGCTGTGCTCATGACCAAATGCTGCATGTAACGGGGGGCTTGTCGGGGTCTAGAGCCTTAGCGCCTGCCTACTGGGCGGTCTACCGGGTGCCGTCGGCGCCGGTGACCCGGGCCAGCGCCGCCTGCCCGGCCCGGCGGCTGCGGTAGAGCAGGTAGGCGCCTAGGCGGTTGCGCCACGTCACCCGGGCGGCTCCCGGCCACCGGTGCGTGACGTAGGCAACGGCGTCGTCCACCTCCAGGCGGCGGGTCGAGTTGCCCACCCGCACCCACAGCTCGGTCCCCTGCCCCTTGGCCGAGGCGTAGACGGGGCGCGGGGAGGGCGGCACCGTCACACGGCACACCTGGGCGGTGCCGTCGGGGGTCGGGGCGAAGTCCACGCCGGGCAGGGCGGCGGCGGTCGTGCCCAGGCGGGTGCGCCACAGGTCGCGCAGCCACAGCTCGTAGCGGTCGGCGTCGGGCTGCTTGAGGGTGGAGAAGTCCGGGGCCAGGCCGATGAGGGTGCCTGCGTCGTCCACCCCGAGCAGGAGGGTGCCGCCGAAGGAGTTGAGGAAGGCGGCCACGGTCTTGACCACGACGTTCTCCATGGCCTCGTCGCGCCTGCCGGTGCGCATGTTCCAGCGGGCCGAGGACTTGAACTCCAGGCTCTCGCTCTCGCCCGCCTTGGCCACCTGGGCGATGGGCTCCAGGGGGACCACGCGCTGGAGGCGGGCCAGGACCAGGGCCGTGACCGTCAGGATGAGGGCCGCGACCAGGGCGGCCGCGGACAGGGAGCGCACGGTCCACAGCCGGTCGTCGTCGAACAGGAAGCCCGCGATGAGCAGGCCGATCCACAAGCCGACGAGCGTGGTCAGCGTGGCGGCGGAGGTGGAGATCGTAATGCGCCCGGCCAGGAGCCGCCGGGTGACCCGGCCCACGAGGTAGGCCAGGAGGAGCATCGCCTGCTGGGAGACGACGACGGCGACGAGGTCGGGGTTGTGCGGGTCCATGGGCCCATTCTCCCTGCCCCTTGTCTCCATTACGTGCTCGACTGCCCCGCTCGTCGCCTCCGTCGCGTGTCTGACCGGCCCTGCTCGTTGCCTCCGGGCTGCTGCGCTGTGGCGGAGGGGCTCCCCGGTTCTCCCTCGGTGGGGGGCGGTGTCCAGGGCCAGGGCCGCGCCTGCCAGGGGGCCGAGCTCTCCCCTGATGGGGTGGGTCGCCGGAGGCGTTCCACCAGGCCTGGAAGGCGGGGCCGAGCTCTCCCCTGGTGGGGTGGGCGGAGGCGGCTGCTGAGGTCTCACGGCTCTTCCTCGGGGGTGGGTGGCCTGAGGGGCTCCCCGGTTCTCCCTGGGCGGGGAGGTGTGGTCCTGATCCCCGACGCCGACCTGCGCAACGAGCCCGGTTCTCCCTGGGCGGGGAGGCGTGGGTGGCCAGGTTGGCGGCGGCCTCCGCCTCGGCCGCCGGTTCTCCTCCGGTGGGGCAGGTGGCCTGGCCGCCACCCTGGACCGTGCGACGCCTGTTCTCCCTCGGCGAGGGCGGGCGTTGGCGGGCGGGAGGCGGTGGGATTTAAGGGTTATACCGCCCTGTGACGCCCCGGCGACAGCTCCTCCTCGTGTCCCCGCACACAATAGGAATAACAGTTTGATAACCCTTTTGGTCTACCTCCTCGTGTTCCGTAGATCCTGTTGGGTAGAATGTCTTGTTACTGCTAAGGTCACCTCCGCCCTGAATACCCGTCCGTTCCCTACCTGGAGACATCCGTGCCTTCCATCATGACATCCACCCCCACTGCGGGGACCACCCAGACGGCTGCTTCCGCCCCGGTGCCCCTGCCCTCGTCGGGCTCGCGTCGGGCTCTGGCCGCTGGCGCGGCCTGGTCGCTGCCTGTCATCGTCCTGGGCGCCGCGGCCCCTGTCCTGGCCTCCACGGCCTAGGAGCTGACGGCTGTACCGCCTGGTGGCAGCGCTCCGGTCCCGGGGCGCCGACGCCGCCGGGCGGGCCGCCGCGCCGCGTCCCCGCGGGTGGGGTGCTGCGCGCCTCATGACGTCGGGCCCGCTCCCGCAGGTGCGGGGGCGAGGAGGAGTGGTGCCGTCAGCCCTACCGGCTGCTGGCCCTGCTGCCCGTACCGCGGCTTCGGGGCCCGGTTCGCCACATGCTCACCCAGAACAGCAGACCCACCCGTTCCCGCGGGTACGGGGAGCCCGGGCCGTCCTGTACGAGGGATATTCTGTGTACGAGGTAACGCCGCGTGTGCACGACGGCCTGAGACGGTTGCCCCGCACACACAGTGTTGTCTATAACGTTATTCCGCGTGCAGAATGTTACGACCCGCACAAAGTATTTTGCGCACCCGTCCTGCAAGCGGTTCAGGCGCAGGCCGCCATGGTCTGCGCTACCACCTGTGCCACTGCCTGCGCCACCGCCACCTGGCGCCCGACGCCCGCTCCGTGGGTGGGACTCAGGTGGTGGCGTCGCGTCAGTACGTGTGGCTGCACCTACTGTCCCCACCACGGTTGCGACCGTCCGGTGGCGTCGCGTTAGTACGGGCGGCTGGGTGCCGTGCCGTCCTCCAGGCCCGAGCGGCGTCGCCCGGTACGGCGTCTGTGGGCGAGGATAGGGACGTGACCCCTGCACCCAGCCTCCCCGACCGCCCGGCAGACCGACGGGCGCAGGCCGCTGCCCCCGCCTCAGAGGCTCCTGCCTCAGGGACTGGCCCGTGCGCGGCCAGGCCCGCCGGGAACGTGGGGAGCTCGGGCGGGACGTCGTCGGCGGCTGGCCCGTGCGCGGCCAGGCCCGCCCTCTGGGAGGTAGACGACCCTGCCGCCAGGGCAGGCTCCACCGCGGAGGCCGACGCCTCGGCCTGCACGGCAGACCGCGTTGCCCGGGAGGATGGCCTCGCCGACGCCCCGGCCCGTGCAAGCCGGGAGACGGACGACCCGTCCGCCCAGGCCGCGGTCGCGTCCCCCGCAGCTGACCCTGTGACTGGTTCAGTGGTTGGTCCTACGGGCGGCTCGGCGCCCGGTCCGGCTGCGGGAGGGGCGACGTCCCCAGCCGGTTCCCCGCCGTCCGCGACCCCGGCCTCCCGCCAGCCCGCCATGCCCCTGGCCCGCCTCGTCGTCGGCCCGCAGGACGCCCCCGCCCTGGTCCTCCTCCACGGCATTGGCGGCAGCGCCCTGTCCCAGGCCGACGCCGTGCTCCACTGGGCGGCACGCGGCTACCGCGTGGTGGCCCTGGACGCCCGCGGGCACGGGCTGTCCCCGCGCTGGGAGCCCGAGGAGCTGGAGCGGGCCGGTGAGGTGCTGGTCCAGGACCTCATTGACGTCCTGGAGGAGCTGGCCGCCGGGTCCCACTCCGATGGCCCCGGGGCCGGGGGCGTGCCAGCTGGTGCGCGCCTGCTTGCCCCTGCCGGCCCCGGGGCTGGGCCCCGTGCAGCTGGCCGGGCCAGCGCCGACGTCGTCCGCAGTATGGCTGGTGCCGTGCGTGGCACCACCGGTGCCATGTACAACGTCGCTGACATTCTGCGTCGTGTCGCGACCGGACGCTCCCGGCGCGGCGCGGCGGCCGCCGACTTCGTGTGCCACGCCGCTGGCCTCGTGCGCGACGCGGCTGGCGTCGTGCACAAGGCCGCTGGCGCCGTGCGCGGTCCGGACGCCCCCGAGCCCGCAGGCCGCGTCACCAGGCGGCGCAGAGTCCGTTCTCACGACGAACAAGTACCGTTCTCGCGAGCAACAAGTACCGTTCTCGCGGCGAATAAGTACCGTTCTCACGGAGGGGGTCGGGGCGGGGCCCGCCCGGTCGTGGTCGGCCACTCCATGGGCGCGGCCACGGCCATGGTCGCCGCCGCACGCCGCCCCGACCTCGTGGCCGGCGTCGTCCTGGAGGATCCCGCCCGCTACGGCACCCGCAGCCCCGCGGAGCTCCTGCGCCGGGGCGCCGGGCGCGAGCGCGCCCGGGAGAGGGTGTGCGCCGACCCGGTCGGGGCCGTGTCCCGCGCCTTAGACACCCCGTCCACCCCCGCCGTCGAGGCCCTGCCCGGGGTGTGGGCGGACCAGCGCACCGACCCCGCCCTGCTGCGTACAGGCGTCACCGCGCCCCAGGTGCCGTGGCTGGAGGCGCTCGCGGCCCTGCGCGTGCCCACGCTGCTGCTCAGCGGCGACCGCCCGGGCTCGGCCCGTGTCGGGGCCCAGGGGCTTGCTGAGGTCGACGCCCTGGGCAGCCCCTGGCTGCGGACCGTCCTGGTCCCCGGGGCCGGGCACCAGATCCGCCGTGACGCCCCCCAGGCCTTCTACGACGCCGTCGACACCTGGCTGACCGGGCTCCGTTAGGCTTGTCCCTCCCCGGGAGGCGCTGGGCGGGGCCCCGGCCTCCCGTACTGGTGCGGCGTCGGCGCCAACCACCCCCCTCCCTCCGCGAGAACGGTACTTATTCGTCGCGAGAACGGTACTTGTTCGTCGTGAGAACGGGTGGGTCCGGGAGGCCCGTCGCGTCCTCCGGCAGGGGGCCCAGGGACCATAGGCCGACCCAGGTGGCAGCGTGTCAGATAGAGTGCCCCAGAGCACTCCCAGTGATGACGCTGGCCCGACCGCAGGAGCACTCGATGACCCTAGCCACGACGCCCCACCGCACCCGCCGTCCTGTCGCTCGCACCCGCAGGCCCCCCACCCTGGGCCGCAGGCAGGTCACCGGCCTGGTCCTGGGTGTCCTGGCCTTCCTGGTCCCCTTCGTCGTCGACGTGCCCGACCTGGGTGAGCAGGGCGAGCGCATGCTCTCGGTCTTCCTCCTGGCCATCGTCTTCTGGGTCCTTGAGGCCATCCCCCTCATGGCCACCGCCGTCCTGGTCATCGCCCTGGAGGTCCTCCTGGTCTCCAACCAGGCCGTCCTGCCCGTGCCCGGGGACGCCGTCCCCTACTCCCTGTACCTGGGGGCCCTGGCCAACCCCGTTATTATCCTGTTCCTGGGCGGGTTCCTCATTGCCGACGGCGCCGCCAAGTACCACCTGGACAAGAACCTCGCGGCCGTCCTCATCAGGCCCTTCACCGGGTCGGCACGCCGGACCGTCCTGGGTCTCATGGTCATTACCGCCCTGCTGAGCATGTTCATGTCCAACACGGCCACCACCGCCACCATGTTCGCGGTTATCGTCCCCGTCCTGGGGGCGCTTCCTGAGGGACGGCCGCGCGCGGGCCTGGCCCTGGCCATCCCGGTGGCGGCCAACGTCGGCGGCATCGGCACGCCTGTGGGCACGCCACCCAACGCCATCGCCCTGGGGGCGCTGGAGGACGCCGGCTACCACGTCTCCTTCGGCACCTGGATGCTCATGGCGGTCCCGCTCATGCTTATCGTCCTCCTGGGGGCCTGGCTGCTCCTGGTGGCCCTGTTCGTGCCCCGGGGCCTGGGCCTGGAGCTCGACATGGAGGCCACCTGGCACACCGACCGCCAGGCCGTCACCTTCTACGTCATCGCCGCCCTGACCGTCCTGGCCTGGATGACCGAGGCGCTCCACGGCCTCAACGCCAACGTCATCGGCTTCCTGGCGGTGGTGGCCCTCATGGTCACCCAGGTCATGGACGGCAAGGACCTGGCCGCCCTGTCCTGGCCGGTGCTGTGGCTCGTGGCCGGGGGCATCGCCCTGGGGCACGGCGTGGGGACCACGGGCCTGGACACCTGGATCCTGGGGCTGGTGGACTGGGGTGCCATGAGCGCCACCGGTGTGGTCGTGTGCATGGGCCTGCTGGGGCTGGCCATGAGCAACGTCATTAGCCACTCAGCCGCCTCCAACCTCCTCATCCCTCTGGCCATGGGCCTGGCCACGGGCATCGACGGCCTGGACCCCGTGGTCATTGCCGTGGTCCTGGCCCTGGCCTGCTCCCTGGGCATGAGCCTGCCCATCTCCACGCCGCCCAACGCCATCGCCTACGCCACGGGGGCGGTGACCACGCCGGACATGGCCAGGGTCGGGGTGGTCGTCGGAGTGGTGGGCACGGTGCTCCTCGTCCTCCTCATGCCCCCGCTGTGGTCCGCCCTGGGGCTGCTGGGATGAGCCGGGTGACCGGACGGCGGCCGGCGGGCGACCCCGGCCAGGCGCTGGGCCAGGACGGCGGCCAGCGGGCGCCTGACGGCGGCCAGGACACCCCGGCGCCTCGCCGGACGCTGGGCCAGGACGGCATCCAGGGCCCGGGCCAGGACGGCGGCCGGTTCAGCGGTCAGGCTGGCATCCAGGGACCGGGCCGAGAGGCGTCTGAGAGCCGTGCCGATGCCCAGACCAGCACCGACGGCCAGACCAGAGGCCAGCCCAGGGGACAGGAGCTCTTCCCCGGTACCCAGGTCAGCGGTCGGGACGGCATCCAGGGCCCGGGCCCGGGGTCCCCCGGGACGCGCCCTGGGCTCCGTCCCGGGACGCGCCCTGGGACACGTCCTGGGACGGGGCCCCCAACCCTCCTCGTCCTCGTCGTCTCCCCGACGGACACAGGCGCCCAGGCAGCCCACGAGGTCGGGCGCCAGCTCCACTACTGCGAGGTGGCCCACCAGCACAGCGTCGAGGAGATGCTGGCCTTCGTGGCCACCCGGCCCGACGCCGTCGTCCCCCTCATGATGGTCAGCGACGAGGTCGGCAGCCTCGACGTGCTGGCGGGCCAGCTCCAGGACCGTCCCGCCCTGCGCACCACCCGGCTGCTGCTGCTCACCAGGCGCGACGAGCTCACCCACCTGGGACGCGCCCTGGACGAGGACTGGGTCCACGAGGTCGTCTCCGTTCCCTGGACCCCCGGCGCCCTGGGGCACCGGGCGGGCGCCCACGTCACCCGCTGGCTGCGCGAGACCCTCCCCGACGACCCCCGCCTGGCCCACCTCGACGCCGACACCCCCCCGGACCTGCCTCAGGCCAGCCTCCTGTCCAAGTTCGCCGGGGACGACGACGAGCTCGTGGCCGAGCTCGTGGCCGCCTGCGAGCGGGTGCTGGGACCCCGCCCCCGTCTCCACCTGCCCAGGGGAGTGCGCGTCACCCGCGAGGGCATGCCGGTGGACGCCGTCTACATCCTGGAGCACGGGACGGTCGCCCTGACCCGGGTCACCCGCGCCGGGAAGGTCACCCTCCACCACGCCACGACCGGCCGCATTATCGGCATCCTCTCCCTGGCCTCCCAGGGCAGTGCCTTCGTGACGGCCACGACCACCAGCGAGGTCGAGCTCATCCTGCTGTCCGTGGAGCAGCTCGACCGGGCCCTGCGAGGGGACCCCATGACCGGGGAGGCGCTCGCGGCCCTGCTCATCCGCTCCCTGGTGGGTCGCCTGGAGCGCAGCGAGATCCTCCAGGTGGAGAAGATCGAGCTCCACGCCGCCCTGGACGCCGAGCGCGCACGCTTGGAGAAGGAGCGGGCCCGGCTCGCCGAGGCCTTAGACGCCCTGGAGCAGGCCCGCCTGGAGCTCCTGGCGCAGGAGCGGTTCGCGACGCTGGGCGAGCTGGCGGCGGGCGTGGCCCACGAGCTCAACAACCCGGTGGCCGCCCTGGAGCGGGCGAGCGCGCACGAGGGGGCGGCGGTGGCCACCCTCCTGGCCTCCCACCCCCGTGGGGACCTCGCGCGTGCCGCCCTGGAGCGGGCCCGGAACCTGCCTGCCCGCTCCACGGCGGACGAGCGGGCCCTGCGCCGTCGCCTGGAGAAGGCTGTGAGGGACCGGGAGACCGCACGGCGCCTGGTGGCGGCCGGGGTGGAGGATCCCGGAGAGGCGGCTCGTCTGGCGCGCTCGACGGCGGATCTCGCCCTGGTGGAGGCGGCGGCCGGGGGGGGGCGCGGGGAGCGCAACACGGTCCTGGCCACCGCCCGCATCCGCTCCCTGGTGGCCGCCCTGTCCGCCTACGTGCGCCCCGAGGGCGGGGCCCAGGAGCGTGTTGACGTGCGCGAGAGCGTCGAGGACGCCCTGCGGCTGGTGGCCCACCGGCTCGATCACGTGGAGGTGGTCCGTGACTACTCCCAGGTGCCGCTGGTACCGGCCCGGGCCGGTGAGCTCGTCCAGGTGTGGACGAACCTCATCTCCAATGCGGCCGACGCCCTGGCCCGGGGGGCGACGGCAGCGGCCGGGAGCGCCCCCGCGGTGGCCGGGAGCACTCCCGTGGTGGCCGGGAGCACCCCCGACGCCCCCCTGGGGCCACCCACCCTCACCCTGTCCGTGCGCCCCCAGGACGGGGGCGTGCGCGTTGACGTGGTCGACAACGGGCCGGGTATTGCCCGCGAGCACCTGGACCGGATCTTCGAGCCGCGTTTCACTACCAACCACGGGCAGGTGCGCTACGGCCTGGGACTGGGCATGGGCCTGGCCAAGTCGGTCGTGGACGCGCACGGCGGCACCATTACGGTGGTCTCCCGCCCGGGGCGGACGCGGGTGAGCGTCACCCTGCCCCCTCAGATTCCGGGGGCGCTGGCAGCGGCTCCCGCCAACCCCAAGGAGGAGTCATGAAGCTGGTCGTGCTGGTGGTGGAGGACGAGCCCCCGGTCCGTGAGGCGGTGCTGGGGGACCTGGAGCACCTGGGCGCCACGGTGCGCCTGGAGGCGGCCCAGGACGTCGATGACGCCTGGGCGGTCGTCGAGGAGGTCGAGGAGGACGGGGACGAACTCGCCCTGGTCCTGTCCGACCACCGCCTGCCCGGGCGCAGCGGCGTGGACATGCTCGTGGAGATGATGGGGGATCCTCGTACCGCCGCCGCGCGCAAGGTGCTGGTCACTGGCCAGGCCAACCAGGCCGACACCATCCGGGCCGTCAACGAGGCGGGCCTGGACCACTACATTGCCAAGCCGTGGAGGGCGGAGGAGCTGTGCGAGGTCGTGCGCGACCAGCTCACCGGCTTCGTCCTGGACCAGGGGCTGGACCCGCTCCCGCACCTGCCCGCGCTGGACGCCGTCCGCGCCCTGGAGGCCCTGCGCTGCCCGTGGGCCGCCGGCGCGGCGCCTGGGAGGGCTTCGGGTCCTGGCGGGCCTCTGGGTCCTGGCGGGGTTCCGGCGCCTAGCGGGGCCCCGGGTCCTGGTAGGACCCCGGCGGGTCGGCGAGGACGCGGGAAGGTGACTGGTGGCGCTCAGGCCAGGTCTCCAGGACTCGATGCGGGGCCGGTGGCACGGGCCGCCGGAGACGCGAGCCCCAGGGACCTGAGCGGGGGCCGGTAGGACTGCCGTGGCCGGGGCCCGGGTGCCGGGGCTGGCCGTCCGCGGCGGGTCGCGGCGAGGACGCCGGGGATGGGGCGGCGTCGCCGGTAGTCTGACCGCATGTCGAAGAAGAAGCGTCAGGTGCGTAAGGCCGCCGTCTCTGCCCCCAGGCCCCAGAGGATCCCGTTCGTCGTCCGTCCTTTCGAGGGCCTGCCCGCGGAGGAGGACCTGGTGGCGATGATGCAGATCATCCCGGCCGCCTCCATGGGCGTGCGCCTCAACGAGGCCCACGGTGGGAGCGAGGTCACGCTCGTCACCGTCCTGCCCGAGCTCGCCCAGGGGCTCAGGCGCACGGACGGCGAGGTCCTGGTTGCCCTCCAGACCTCCCTCCACTCCGGTGACGCCTCCCGCGACGTCGCCGCCGCGCTGCTGGCCACCCTGGAGCTGGGCAGCGGGGCAGCCCTGAGGATGAAGGGCCTGCCCGAGCCCGGTGAACGCCTTCAGGACGTCCTGGACCTGTCCGTCACACCCCGGATCCGTGTGAGCGAGACCTTTGACTTCTGGCTGACCGAGAAGGACTCCACCGACCCCAAGGCCCTGGAGGCCCTGGAGAACGCCAGGAAGGAGATGGCCCCCACTCGCCCGGTGCCCGGCGTCGAGCACGCCTACTGGTGCCGTATGAACGGCAAGGAGTTCGTGCGCTGGGTGCGCGGGGAGGACGAGGACGACTTCTTTAACGCCCTGGCCCGGGTGCACGCCGCGCGCCAGTCCGCCCTGGAGGAGGGGGCTCGCTTCATTGGCGCCTTCCGTGCCTGCGGCCTGGCCGTCCCCGTGTGGGAGCTGGTGGCCGGCACCGAGGCCGAGGAGCTGACTGAGCCCATGAAGGCCATGGGGGAGCGGCTGGAGGAGGCGCTGGCCGTCACCGGCCCGCTGGACGCCGACGCCCGTCGCGCCAAGGCCGGGATTATCTCGAGGCAGGTCAGCCTCTAAAGGCGCCCCCCACCTCGTCCCTACCTCGTCCCCTCTCCTCTCCGCCCTCTCCGCGAGAACGGTACTTATTCGCCGTGAGAACGGTACTTGTTTGTCGTGAGAACGGTACTTATTGCTCGTGAGAACGGATGGGCTGTTCGCGGGGGACGGTTGGGCGCTTACTGCTTGCGCGACCGGGCGAGGTGCCCGGCCGCGGGCAGGCCGCCCGGCCGCCCAGCTGCGGGCTGGCCAACCGCAGGCTGACCCAACCGCAGGCCGCCTAAGTGCGACCCGCCCCTCAGCGGGGCAGCATGACGCTCATTCCCAGGGCGAAGGGGAACCCGGGGCGCAGGACGCACTGGGCGACGGGACGGGCCATGGAGGCCAGGGCGACGCCGTCGAGCATCTCGTCAGCAGGGCCGGACAGGGAGCCGGGGGCCAGGATGCGCTGGTAGGGGACCTCGAGGTCCAGGAACGTCATCCCGTCGCGGCGTACCGCCTTCCGCCAGGTCCTCGTCCTCATCTCCATGAGCGTGCCCAGGTGGAAGTGCATGACCTGGTTCTCGTCCAGCTCGCTGGGGACGCTCAGGAGGTGGTGGGCCTCAGGATCCTCCGGGGCCCGCAGGGTGAACAGGAGGATCGCCCCGTCGCGGGCGGCCCGCAGCATGAGGCGCCCCAGGTACACCGTGAAGGCGTGCTCGTTGAGGCTGGTGGCCATGACCTCCTGCACGCTCAGGGAGCGCGAGAGGGGCACGAGCGCGCCCGCCCCGGCGTCCTTGACCGCCCGCCTGCCGGTGGGGGTGGCGGCGTGCAGGCGCAGGGAGCCGTCGTTCTCCAGGGTGGCGACCTCCACCTTCTCCTGCCAGCGGCCTGAGCTCGCGGGGCCGTCCTGGGTGCGCAGGAGGCCCATGCCCAGGACGTCGGTGAGATCCGTGCCCGGCCGGTGCCAGGTGATCGTGGTGCCCTCGTGCCACAGGGGGACGACGCCGTTGAACGGTAGGCCAAAGCGCACGGTCTCAGTCATGGGGCCAAGCCTACGGGGCGGTCCCCGGCAGCGGCCGGGGGCGCGCGGTGGGACGACGGGCGTGGGAGCAGCCGGAAGTGGGCGTGGTCGGCCCGGATGTGGTCGGCCTGGGAGCGGACGGAGCTGCTCCTGGTGGCCGAGTGCCTGGAAGGAGATCGCTTGCGCCGTCGTGCCGGACGGGTTATACTGGCTCTCGACTGATTCCCAGTAAGCCTCACCGTGTTTGTGAGTGCTGAATGCTCCACCGGTTCGCCGGTCTGACTGCCTGGTCCTGAGGGGCCAGGCAGTTATAATTTTGTGACTACCTCGTCCGTCATGGATGTGATCTAATAGTGTCCATGGCTGCAATGCGTATCCGTGTCGGCGTGGACGTCGGGACACACTCTGTCGGCTGCTGCGCGATCGCAGTCGATCCGGCAGGAGCCCCGGTAAGGATCCTGTCCGCACTGTCCCTGATCCATGACGCCGGTATCGGTGAGGACGGCAAGGAGAAGGCCACCAGCCGACGTGAGCTTGCGGGCGTCGCCCGGCGTGCGCGGCGTCTGCTCCGTCGTCGTCGCAAGCGCCTGCAGCAGCTTGACACCCTTCTGGTCAGGCTCGGGTACCCGATCGTGGATTTTGCCGAGCAAAAGGATCCTTACCTGGTGTGGCGGGTGCGCGCCCAGCTGGTGCAGGAGGTGTTTCCTGAGAAGACCCGCAGGTATGCGATCTCAATGGCTCTGCGGCATATTGCGCGGCACCGGGGCTGGCGTAACCCCTACGCCAGAACGGAGTCGCTGCTGGCTCCCGCTCCCGAGTCAGACTTTATGAGGGCGATGCGTAAGCGGGTAATGAATACTACCGGTGAGGTTCTGGACGAGGGGTTCACGCCGGGGCAGGCGATGGCCGTCGTGGCCCTGAATAATAGGGTCGCTATGAGAGGCCCTGATGGCGTCCTGGGGAAGTTGCACCAGACAGATAATGCAAACGAGATCAGGAGGATCTGCAAGACGCAGGGAGTGTCCGAGCAGGAGTGCAGGGAGCTCATTCTGGCTGTCTTCGCCTCCGAGTCCCCGCGAGGATCGAGCAGGAGCAGGGTTGCCAGCGACCCTCTGCCTGGGCAAGGCGATTTCCTGCGGGCACCGAAGTGTGATCCTGAGTTCCAGCGCTTCAGGGTCATCTCGATCGTGGCGAATCTCAGGATCGCGGGACGAGACGGGGCGCAGCGCCCTCTGCTGCCTCGCGAGCGTAAGAAGGTTGTGACTTTCCTGCTTGAGTCCATGTCGGAGGATCTGGCGTGGGGGGACGTTGCTGAGCGACTCGGTGTCCGACGCCAGAACCTGCGCGGGACGGCTTCAATGACAGCCGATGGTGAGCGAGCCAGTGCGCAGCCCCCGGTGGACGTCACCAATCAGGTCATGGGCAGCTGCCGTATTAAGCCGCTCAGACTGTGGTGGGCGGATGCGGACGCGGAGCGCCGTGGTGCCATGGTCCGCTACCTCTACGAGGGTGCTGACGACTCGGAGTGCGCGGAGTTCGTGGGGAGCCTGTCAGAGGAGGAGCAGGGAAAGCTGGACTCCATCCACCTGCCAGCTGGGCGCGCCGCCTACTCGCGTGAGTCCCTGGCACTCCTCAGCGAGCAGATGCTGGCCACCGACGACGACCTGCATGCGGCCCGTAAGCACGTCTTTCACGTGGACGACTCCTGGAAGCCGCCCGCGGAACCTGTGGGCGCCCCAGTGGGCAATCCCTCCGTGGACCGCACGGTCAAGGCGGTGGCACGTTTCCTCAACGGTGTCGCGGACGTCTGGGGAACTCCTGAGGCTATCCAGATCGAGCATGTACGCGCAGGCTTCTCAAGCGAGCGGACCGCCAGGGAGCTTGACCACGACAATAATCGCCGGTTCCGGCAGAACCAAACGGCTGTGGACGATATCAAGAAGGCGTACGGTATCCAGGGCGAGGTCCGCCACAGCGACGTCGTGCGATACACTGCCGTAATGGTTCAGGACAGTGTGTGCGTCTACTGCGGCGGTACTATCGGGTATCTGACGTGCCAGCTCGACCACATTGTCCCGCAGGCAGGGCCCGGTTCCAACAACCGTCGCGAGAACCTCGTCGCAGTGTGCGAGCGGTGTAACCGCAGCAAGTCGAACACCCCGTTCGCCACGTGGGCCCAGGACTGCGGTATCTCGGGTGTCAGCGTAGAGGAGGCCGTGGCCCGGGTGAGGCGTTGGAGGAATATCCAGGACGGTCGCGCGCAGTCTGCACAGCTGCGAAGACTTCAGAAGAACGTGATCGCACGATTGCGTCGCACCGATGAGGATCCAGAAATTGACGCACGAAGTATGGAGTCAGTGGCCTGGATGGCTAATGAGCTCCATCACCGGGTGCAGTCAGCGTATCCGTCGGCAGAGGTCGCCGTGTACCGCGGGTCGTTGACGGCCGGGGCCAGGCGTGCGGCAGGAATTGACTCGCGCGTCAACCTGCTGGGGGAGCGCGGGAAGAAGGACCGGCTTGATCGCAGGCATCATGCCGTGGATGCGGCCGTCATTGCGCTAATGAACCCCAGTGTTGCCAAGACCTTGGCTGAGCGGTCCAGCCAACGCTGGGCGCAGCGGCTGTCCGGTCAGGAGGAGACCTGGAAGTCCTTCACCGGCGCAACCCCTGGTGCGCGGGACAGGTTTGACTCCTGGCGTGACCATATGCTCCGGCTTACCGAGTTGCTCAATGCGGCACTGGCAGAAGATCGTGTCTGTGTCACAGAGAACCTACGGCTCCGACTCGGTAGCGGGAACGCCCACCATGAAATTGTACGTCCTCTGGCTCGACACCGTCTGGGAGACGGGCTGACTGCCGTGCAGGTTGATCGGGCATCCTCGCCAGCTCTGTGGTGCGCACTGACGCGGCAGCCCGATTTTACTCCCCGGGGAGGTCTGCCCCCATCGGAGAACCGTGTTATCAAGGTCCACGAGAGACGAGTGACCGCCGACGACAATATCACGGTCTTCTCACAGAAACCGGGTGACGACGCGGCTGAGAAGCCGTTTGCGGCGATCGCAGTCCGAGGAGGATTCGCTACGATTGGTTTGACGATCCACCATGCACGTCTCTACCGGATCGAGGGGAGAAAGCCCGTCTATGCCATGCTGCGGGTCTTTAGCCACGACCTTCTTCCGTACCGTCGTGACGACTTGTTCTCAGTGCCCCTGGCTCTCCAGACTATCAGCGTCAGGTGTGCTTGGCCCAAGCTGAGGGCGGCCTTGGCTGAGGAGGCTGCTACCTACCTCGGCTGGGTGGTCGTGGGCGACGAGCTCGAGGTTCCCATGGAGAGTTTTACAGGCGGATACATCGGTGGGTTCCGCAAGGAGTTCCCTAATATTACACGATGGAGGATCAGGGGGTTTGAGAGCGCTACTGTCGTCAAGTTGCGTCCTAACGTGCTCGCGGCAGAAGGTCTTACCGAGTCCGTTGGTGACGTTGCGAAAATAGTGGGAAGAGGGTGGCGGATGTCCGTCAACGTTCTCTTCTCCACCCACCCTACGGTAGTCAGGCGTGATGCGTTGGGACGTGTCCGCCACTCCAGTGCAGCCGGTCTGCCGACCACCTGGACGGTTAGGTAGGTCGTTCTGATGGATACAGCTTGGCGTATTATTGACTGCTCCTCACTGGACGGTCAGCTCACCTCGGAACGAGGGGCCGTCCTGGTGCACCCCAGTGCTGGGGAGCAGGTACGGGTACCGGTAGCCGATGTGGCGGTGTTCCTTGTCGGCCCTCACACGGCCTTCTTCTCCGCGGTGTTGCACCGACTTCTTGGGGCGGACGTGGTGGTGATGTTCTGCGACTGGCGCGGGGTACCTGAAGGAGCAGCGTACCCGTGGCACGAGCACACTCGGATTGGTGCGCGACAACTGGCCCAGTCCCAGTTGTCCCTGCCGCGGAGGAAGAATGCGTGGGGTAGGATCGTCAAGGCCAAGGTCCTGGGGCAGGCGGCGGTACTGAGCGGCGTGGACGCGAGTGCCTCCGAGCGGTTGCGGGAGATGGCCCGAAAGGTCCGTTCTGGCGACCCGGAGAACATTGAGGCCCATGCGGCCCGTCTGTACTGGTCGAGGATGTTCCCTGACGAGGGTCGGTTCTTTCGGGAGCCTGATGCCGAGGATAATAGGAATAGCTGCCTCAACTACGGGTACGGTGTCCTGAGGGCACACGGTATACGTGCGGTGGTGAGCGCCGGGCTCAGCCCCGCTATCGGCCTGTTCCATCGTGGTCGTAGCAATGCCTTCAATCTCGTTGACGATCTTATTGAGCCTTTTCGTCCTGTCGTAGACGATACCGTTCTATCTCTTGCTCCGGATGACTCTCTTGAGAATCGAAGCGTCAAGCAGAAGCTTGTGGCGACCGTGCAGCAGGCGTTCGATTCCACGGGCTCCACGCTTCCCACCGTCCTCGAACGTCTGGCTCAGCATCTGGGGCAGTACTGTGAAGGTGATCGTGACCGTTTAGATGTTCCTTCGTGGGCTGGACCTCAGAAGGTTTCTAATGGCAGATGACCCGATGTGGTCCATTGTCATGTTCGATCTTCCGGTCCTGACTGCGAAGCAACGTCGTGAGGCCAACCAGTTTCGGCACCTTCTTCTTGACGAGGGATTTTGGATGGCGCAGTACAGTGTGTACGTGAGGTACTCTCCGACCATGTCCGGCGAGGTTCGCAGAATCCGGGCCATCAAGGCTGCGCTGCCAGACGGCGGCGAGGTTAGAGTGCTCTATGTCACAGATCGCGAGTGGTCGACCATGCTCTGTTTTCGCGAGGAGGCTCCTCTTGCCCCGGATCCCGCACCCCAGCAGCTCACGATTTTCTAGTCACGGAGAACTGCGTATGCGCAGGTCAGAACCCCCTGGCAGGCTCATGAGGAGTCTACCAGGGGGACTGAGGACTGATTCCCAGCGGAGATGCATACTGGAGTCACCCGCTGGGGAGTCTACCAGGGGGACTGAGGACTGATTCCCAGCACCTGCGTGTAGGTCGCGTGCACCACGGGGAGTCTACCAGGGGGACTGAGGACTGATTCCCAGCAGAGCGCGGACGGGACTGTGTGGGCCATGGAGTCTACCAGGGGGACTGAGGACTGATTCCCAGCACACGGGGCAGATGTCCGATTCGTTCATGGAGTCTACCAGGGGGACTGAGGACTGATTCCCAGCTACGTGGACGACGACGGGGTAGGGCGGGGGAGTCTACCAGGGGGACTGAGGACTGATTCCCAGCAGGAGCGGACGAGGGCGGTGATGGCGTCGGAGTCTACCAGGGGGACTGAGGACTGATTCCCAGCGGCCTGAGCCAGAGGCCCCGCCACCGCCGGAGTCTACCAGGGGGACTGAGGACTGATTCCCAGCCCGAACGGGCGTGCGGGCAGCAGTATGAGGAGTCTACCAGGGGGACTGAGGACTGATTCCCAGCCCCGCCCCAGTGGAGTCCGACGCCCTCGGGAGTCTACCAGGGGGACTGAGGACTGATTCCCAGCAGGTCGATGGCGGTGCGGAGCCTGTCGAGGAGTCTACCAGGGGGACTGCCCAGCTTGTCAGGATGAGGAAGGCGGAGATACGCTCAATTCGCGCAAGATGAGCATAGTGCGCAGAGCGTGTGCGCCACCGGTTGGCAGGAGGTCTGATGACTACAGCGGCGGAGAGCAGGACCTATCTGCCCGAGGAGGAGGTTGCTGGGCGGTTCGGTGAGATCGTGGAGATGCTGTCCTCGCACGGGGCGTCCGCGCACCTGGTGGCTGGTGGTGAGACGATCGAGCTGAGCCAGTCCATGGCAGACCTTCTGGTCCAGGTCGCTCGGGCGATGCGTCAGGGGCTCGCGGTGACGATCGCCCCGCACGGCACCCGGCTGACGACGCAGGAGGCGGCCGACATGCTCGGCATCTCCCGCTCTACCCTGGTCAGGATGCTGGAGGCGGGGGAGATTCCCTTCGAGAGAGTTCGTCGGCACCGTCGGCTCTGTCTGTCTGACGTGCTTGAGTTTCAGCGGCGCCAGCGGCGTGCAGCGGACGAGGCGCTGGGTGACATGGTGGCGGATACGCAGGCTATGGGAGGGTATGACGACGATCCTGCACGACTGCGTGAGGTGCTTGCGGCTGTGCGCTCAGAGGGCTGACGACAATGTTCTCTGTAATGCTTGACGCCTGCGTGCTGGTACCCAGTACCTTGCGTGATGTATTACTCGAGATCGGTACTACACAGGCTTTCAGGCCGTTGTGGAGCGAGATGATTGAGGAGGAGATGGAGCGGGCGGTCCTCCGTCTGCGTGACGAGCGTGGTCGCGATCAGGAGGAGTCGCGCGGTTATGTCACCCGGCTCCGACGTCAGATGAACGAGGCACTTCCTGACGCGCGGGTACGAGGGTGGGAGGGCGCTCTGCAGTTTGTCCCGCGAATGCGTGACGCAAATGATGGTCACGTTGTCGCAGCGGCCCTCGTCGGGCGTGCGGACGTGATTGTTGCTTTCAATCTCAAGGATTTCGAGGATGAACGTCTTCCGGGTGCTCTTTTCTCGCAATCTCCGGACGACTTCCTGATCGATCTTGTCGGGCTGTATCCGCGTCTTGTCCTCGACGCCCTTGACACTATTGTGGCAAGAACGGGGCGGAAGGGTCCCAGGTGGAGTGTGGACGATCTTCTTGAGAGGCTTGAAGTCGAGGGCTTGCATGAGTTCGTCACAATGGTGAGGTACGAGAGAGGCGTGTATCGGTAGCGCACAGACTGCAAGGGTTCTTGCAGATCTCAGTAGTTCTTGCGTCGGCCCTCCTCCTGACCCGGACATATCCGCATGATTCCGTGGGCCCTGTGTCAGCCTCCTACAAGAACTCGTGCAACCTGCAAGAAGTGGTGCTGTCTGCAAGAACTCGTGTCCGGGATGCTCGCCCTGCTGTCCCGCCTCCGGCCTCGACCTGGGCCCCGGTCCAGGGCCCGCTGGTTAAGCTGCCAGAAGACTACGGAGGTGGGGGCATCCTGCTTGTTGCCCCAGGGGCAGGGGCGCTCGGCCTGGACTGCCCCCGGTCCGGCCCGGATCCTGCCGTAGGCGGCGCTAGCAGACAGGCCGGCCCCGCCTATCTCAGGCCCCGCCCGGCTCGGGGTCCCTACCTACTCCAGACTCCTAACCCGCCCCTCCCGCCGTCCTGTCTGGCCCTTACCTGCCCCAGTGCTCGCCCGGCCCCGCCCAGGTCCTTCCCGCTCGGCCCCGCCGCGGCCCCTACCAGGCATCCAGTATGTGGCTGGTGTGTCCCGTCCTGGTACGTGGTGTAGTCTCGTGCCCGTGAGCAGCACCAGCGGCCTGATTACCAGCCGGCGCGCGATGTAGACCGTCGCCCCGGCACTGCCCGCGCGCCCTCTGGACCACCGGTTCGGGGGGCGTTTTCGTTGCCTCTGCACCACCGAAACACAGGAGTCACCAGTGGCCCACCCGTCCCGACCAGCCGTGCCCACCGACCCGGACGCCGCCCGACAGGAGCGCAGCGCCCGCATCGCGGTCACGGTCTTCCCGCTCATTATGCTCGCGGCCTTCCTCGCCGCGTTCTTCTGGCCCGCCACCTTCGTGCCCCTGGCCAGCTACATGACGCCGCTGCTGGCCGTCACCATGCTGGGCATGGGCATGACCCTGTCCGTCCCCGACTTCACCATGATCGCCCGCCACCCCGGGCCGGTCGTGCTGGGTGTGTGCAGCCAGTACGCCATTATGCCGCTGGTGGGCTGGGGCGTGGCGAGTCTGCTGCCGCTGCCCGACGAGCTCAAGGTCGGCATTATCCTCATTGGCTGCGTCCCCGGCGGGACGACGTCGAACGTGTGCACCTTCCTGGCCAAGGGGAACACCGCCCTGAGCGTGTCCATGACCGCCTTCTCCACCATGCTCGCACCGGTTGTCACTCCGGCGCTGACCCTGTGGCTGGCAGGGACCTACATGGAGGTGCCCGCCGGGCAGATGGCGTTGTCCATTGTCCAGATCGTGCTCCTGCCGGTCGGCTTCGGGCTGGCGTGCAACGTGTTCCTCCACCGCCAGGTCGCCCGCATCCAGCCCGCCATGCCGTGGGTCTCGGTGGTCGCGATCGCCGGGGTGGTCGCCGCCGTGGCGGCCAAGAGCCAGGCGCTCATCGCCACCGCAGGGTTCCTCATGTTCGCGGCCATCGCCCTGGAGAACGCCGTCGGGTACGCGCTCGGCTACGCCGCCGCCCGGGCCTTCGGCGTCTCGCTCGCCGACCGGCGCACCATCTCCATCGAGGTGGGGCTCCAGAACGCCGGGCTCGGCTCCACCCTGGCCGCCCACTACCTCAGCGCGGCAGTGGCCGCCCCCTGCGCGGTGGCTACCTTCTGGCACACGATCAGCGGTTCTCTGCTGGCCATGTACTGGCGTCTGCGCGGCTTCCCCGCGGGCGAGGACCCGCAGGCCCCCGTCCGCCGGCTGTGGGAGCGGAAGGGTCGCGACGCCGCCCTGGAGCCCGCGGGCGCCGAGGCCTGAGGCGCTCACCCCGGGGCGGTCGTCAGGAGCCAGCCCGTGGCGTAGCGGTAGGGGTCCTGAGGCACTCGCCCCGGGGCGGTCGTGCTGGGTAAGCCGGTACGCCACCGGTCCCCGCCCCGGGGCGGAGGCCTGCAGCGCCTGCGGGTCCACCTTCCCGCCTTGCCACCGGTCTCCGCCCTGGGTCAGGGTCCGCTCAGCGTCCACCGCGCAGGAGGAGCCGGATCACCTCCGGGGCCGAGTAGCGGCGTGGCTGGGAGCCGGGGTTGACGGTCTCCAGGACGCCGAGGTCGACCAGCTGACCCACCAGGCTGTTGGCGCGCCCGTAGGACAGGCCCAGCTCCCTCTGGACCTGGCGCACGGTGAAGGACGGGTTGGCCACGGCGAGGTCCACCAGGTCCGGCGCGCGTGCCGAGCGCAGCGAGGAGGCCCGGACCCGGTCCCGCAGGGCCTTCTGCACCTCCACCAGTGCCAGCATCTGCTCCCTGGTGGCGGTGGCGGCGTCGGCCAGGCCGCGTGCGAAGAAGGACAGGAAGGAGTCCCAGTCACCGTCGGTGCTCACCCCTAGGAGCGCGTCGTAGTACTCGGTGCGGCGGGCCTCGAACCAGGGGGAGACCGCCAGGGTGGGCTCGGAGAGCAGTCCGGTGCGCATGAGCGTGAGCACAATGAGGTAGCGTCCGAGCCGTCCGTTGCCGTCCCGGAAGGGGTGGAGCGTCTCGAACTGGTAGTGCACCATCCCGGCCACGACGACGGGGTCTATACGTCCGTGGTGGTCCGTCCCCAGCCAGTCCAGGAGGGCCGTCACCCCGGCACGCAGCTGGTCCCCCGGTGGTACCGGGACGAACCTGCTGGCCTCGACCGGTGTGACCTCGGGCCCGGCGACGTCGCGGCGGCCGACGACCACCTGCCCCTGGCGCAGCCGTCCGGACTCCCCCTCCAGCGGCGTGGCGCGCATGAGGCGGCCCTGGAGGTCCTCAATGAGTCCCAGGGTCAGGGGGCGCCCCTCGCCCATCCAGTCGAAGCCCAGCTGGGCCATGCTGACGTAGTTGAGGATCTCAGTCATCTGGGCGGAGGTGGGGGCGTCGGCGTCGGCCGTGAGCACCTCCTCCAGCGGGGCGTATGTCCCCTCCAGCGCGGAGGTGGACTGGGCCTCCCGACGCAGTGAGGGCGTCCGCAGCAGGTAGGGGTTGGGCAGGCACCGCGCCGTGGCGTCCAGGGCCGCCAGCGCCCGCCCGGCTGCCGCGACGGCCCGGTAGGTAGAGCCCGCCAGCACCGGCTCGTCAGGTCCCAGGGGGACCGGTACGAAGGCGCGGTGGCGCCAGTCGCCCAGGTACGGGTCCGACCCGGTGATCTCGACCAGCTCCCCCATAGCCGGGTTCCTGAACATGCTCACGTCCACCATGTCACACTAACGGCCCTTGTCTGACATGGGCAAGACCAGCTTTTCACACAACGGGCACTTGTGTGAAAAGTAGTCGGTGGACATGTCACACATGTGCCATGAGGCGGGAGGCGGTCCCGCGCCCGGGGCGCCCCGCCCGGCCGCCCTGCTTACCGCTGCTGGGCCCGGTGCCTGCGCCGCTCGGCCTTGCGGTGGCGCTGCCAGCGCTGGACGGGGCGTTCCGTCAGCGCCAGCAGGGCCAGGACCTCCAGCGCCAGGCCCGCGATGGAGACCAGGGTCGCGTGACGTACCCCCAGGGTGGTGATGTGCCCGGCCGTGGTCAGGGCCGACAGGGTCAGGACCGTCAGCAGCGCGGTGCGGGACCTGGGGTGCCCGACCCAGGAGGCCCAGGCCAGGACGGCCAGGAGGGTCGTCATAAAGCTGCTCAGGCCTATGACCACCCAGTAGGCGACCGCCTCGGGGTGGGCCACACCTTCGTCACGCAGGGCCTGCGCGGTCAGGAGGATGGTGGAGTCGCTGAGCAGGCGCACCGCGTCGGCCAGCACCGCCAGCCCCACCAGGGCCAGGCCGACCAGCAGCCCGCCGGGGCGCTGCCGGCTGGCCCGGGCGTCCAGGGCGCGGGCGCGGGCCAGGTCCACGGAGCGGACGTCGTCCACGACGACGTCGTGCAGGTTCAGCACGTAGAGGTCGCCGTCGGTCTCAATACGGTCGCCCCCGCCGTTCCTGTCGTGGTAGGCGGTGAAGAAGTCCGGCCACACCTCGGTGGAGGCCTCCTGGCTGGCCCACATGACGTCGTCGACCACGTAGTTGCGCTCAATGTCGATGTTCGCATCGATCTTGTGGGTGACCTGGCCGGTCAGGGTGCTCAGGCCCACAGAGCGGTCGTAGGTGGCGCCCCCGAGCCAGTCCACGACGCGCCCCCCGGGCAGGACCCACCCGGCAGGGGTGTGCCAGAAGCGCACGTGGTGGCGCTGGGCGGGGTTGCCCTCCACCTCCTTCTGGTAGGCGAAGTCCTGACCCCGCCCGAACAGGGTGAGCGTGGAGACCGGGGCCGCCGGGTAGGAGCGGCGTGTCAGGGAGGAGACGACGATCCTCCAGGAGGAGGCGGGCGTTATGGGGTCGGCACGCACCCAGCCGGCGCGCGTCATGGCCTCGTGGATGTCGTCCTCGTCCCCCAGGACGGCCAGGTTGACCGGGTCCCCCAGGACGCCGTCGGTGGTGCGGGTGCGGCCGATGAAGTAGTCGGGCACGTACAGCCAGGTGAGGACCTGGTGGAGGCGGGGGATGGCCAGGTAGGCCAGGAGCGCCCAGAACAGGACGACTGCCAGGACGGACCAGGGGGACACGTGCCAGCCCGCCCCGATGACGGCCCACGCCAGCCACACGGTGGCCAGGGCGGCCACGGCGAAGAAGACGGCGTCCACGACGTCGTCCAGGCCCCAGGAGCGGGCGCGCGCCTCGGAGAGCTTGTCGTCGTGCGAGCGGTAGGTGGGTGCCGTGGTGGGGCGCGGCCGGGTCGCCACAGGGTCACTCATGTCGCCACCGTAGCGGGGCGCCCGCCTCGGGGCGGCGCGCTCCCTGCTAGTTGCGGGCGGCGTCGAGCAGCTTCTGGGCCAGGACGGGGTCGGCCCTGCGGTTAGGCTGCCGGGTGACGGCCAGCCCGGAGGCGGTGCAGGTGTAGGTTGCCACGCTGGTGCGGCTGGACACGCTCCCGGTGGACAGCCCCAGGGAGCCTAGGCCGTCGCAGCTGGCGACGGCGCGGATAATGTCGGTCGTCTCCTCGGAGGTGAGTCGATGGTCCTTGTCGCCGGTGAGCTCGCAGACGTGGATGTTCGTCAGGCCGTCCGTCCGGCCGTAGGCCTGCAGCCTGCTCCCGTACTTGCTGTGATCGTCCGTGGCCAGGATCGCGTTGACCGGCGCGGGGTCGATCACCTGCCCCGGCTCCAGGTAGAGCTCGACGTCCCGCCTCCCGCTGGAGAAGATCTGCTTGTAGTGCATGACGCCGCTGTCGCCCCCACCGGTCTGCGATGTCTGGAGGGCCTGGGGTATCCGGAGATCCAGGTCCTGAGGGACCGTGCTGTGCGCCTCGTACTCCACCATGACGTCGTGCCTGCTCAGGGTCACCGACTGGGCGCTGGTGCCCGCGCGTGTGAGGGCGAGGGTCAGGGCCGGGCGGGCCAGCTCGTGGCCGCCGTCGCCCAGCTGGGTCTCCATGCTCAGGGGGAGGCCGTCGACCTCCCAGGACAGTGAGACCGTCAGACGGGTCGGGGACGCCGCCGCGATCTGGTCCGCCATCTCCTGCTCCGCCCTGGTGAGCAGGGTGATGACCTCCTCGGCCCCGGTCCCCTCTCGGAGGTCCGTCCTCGCCATGACCCCCGTGTTGTCCCAGTACCCGGCCTGTGCGTCGCATGCGGTGACGACCTCCTGCGCGCAGAAGTAGCTCCTGGCGGCCAGGGCGAGGTCCACATGGCTCGACGGCGGCTCCGAGGAGGAGAAGGGGTCGTACAGGTCGCAGCCGACCAGCGTCAGCGCCGAGACCAGTACCAGGAGGATCCGGACCCGCACCGAGCTGCGTGTGATCATGGACCCAGCATAGGACGTCGGGAGGACGGTGCGAGTCGCGTGTCACACGCCGCCTCTGGTACCCGGCAGGCCCGGGACCCGGGTGGCCCCGGACCCCGGGCCCAGTCAGGCCGAGGTACCGGGCTCCTTGGCCCCGTCCGCCCTGGCCTCGCCCCCGTCCCCGAGCGCGGTCCCGTCCTCGAGCACGCCCCTATCCCCGGGGGCACCTCCGTCCCCGAGCACGGTCCCGTCCCCAGACGCTCCCCCGTTACCGGACGTCTTGTCCGCGGCGTCCGCCCTGAGCCGGGTGTTGACCCGCTCCACGTCCAGGCGCGTGAGCAGGAGCAGGATGAGCGCGTTGGCGATCAGCGGCAGCCACACGTACATGACGTAGAGCATCTGGACGGTCGAGTCCGGCTGTACCGGCGCATCGCGCACGTACCCGCTGGCGGCCAGCAGCCACCCGGCCAGGGCCGTGCCGACGCCGCCGCCCACCTTCACCCCCAGCGAGGTGCAGGAGAACATGAGCCCGTCGATCCGCTTGCCGGTGCGCAGCCACGTGTACTCCGAGATCTCGGCGATCATGGCGTTGAGCGTGCCCTGCAGCGGGCTCATGCCCAGAGGGAGGCCAGCGCGGACAGCGCCAGCATGAGCGGCACGCTGCCCGTGTAGGCGGCCACCAGCACCCCCAGGCGCCCGACCACGGCGATCGCGTACCCCCAGATGTTGACCCGGTACATCTCCTTGAAACGGTCCACCACCACCGGCGTCACCAGCAGCCCCACAATGAGGGGGACGTTAATGGCCCAGGCGAAGACCCCCAGGAGTTTGGCGTCGCCCAGGATGTACTTCATGAAGAAGATGCCCATATTGAGCATGGCCGTGAAGATCTGGGTCAGGAGGAAGATCCCCAGAATAATGAGGTAGTACCTGTTGGACAGCAGCATCCTGGCCGACTCGCGCATTGTCGGCCTCTCCTCGGCGGTGCTCTCGACCTCCTGGCGGCCCGCGCCCTGCCCCTCTTGGTGGCCCGCCCCGGCGTCGGGGCTATTGTCCGCCCTGTCGCCCTCCAGCTCCTCTTCCGGCAGCTCCTTGACCGAGAAGACCGCCAGGGTGTTGACCGCCAGGCCGATGAGCGCGTAGATAATGGCGATGGCCCGCCACCCCTGGGCGCCGCCGCCGAACGTCTCCACGCCCTGGATGGTGACGCTCTGGATGAGCAGGTTGGTCCCGAAGGCGAATATGAAGCGGATGGAGCCCATCTGCACCCGCTCGGCGCTGTTCCTGGTGACCAGCGCGGTCAGGGCCGAGTAGGCGATGTTGTTGGCCGTGTAGAAGACGGAGTTGAGCAGCGTGTAGGCGATGAAGAACCAGATGTACCCGCCTACCGTCCCTATGCCCGTCGGGATCGCGAAGATCGCGATAATCATGGCCGTGCAGCCCACGAACCCCCACAGCATCCACGGCCGCGCCTTGCCCATCCGGGTACTGGTCCGATCCAGCAGGGTCCCGAAGACGACGTCGGAGAACCCGTCGAAGATCCGGGAGACCATCATGAGGGTGCCGATCACCCCCGGGTTGAGCCCCGCCGTGTCCGTCAGGTAGATCATGAGGAAGGCGGACAGGAGCACGTAGACCACGTTCCCGGCCACGTCCCCCGAGCCGTAACCCACCTTGTTGTACCACCTCAGGTACCTGCGCTCCTCGGGAGCCTCGGGGGCGCCCCCTCCGGGCCTCCCGGCCCCGCGGACCGCCCTCGTGCTGGCGCTCATAGCTTCACCTCGTCGTGGGTAGTGGTGTTGTTCACAGTGCTGAGCAGGAGGTGGAGGTCCATCCCCAGCTCCCGGCCGTCCACCCGGTAGCGGGGCCGCAGGGCCGGCCCGCAGCTGTTGGAGCCAATGCCGGCCATTGCGGCGTCCAGGCACAGGACCGTGCTCCCGCAGGGCACCAGGTCGGTGTTACGGCGCCTGGCCGTCAGCTCCTCCTGGGTGTAGCGCGAGGCGTTGAAGGAGAAGGGGGTCTGGGAGGCCGCCGTCAGGCTCAGCCCGCCCCCGGAGAGGGTCACCTCGTTGCAGTCGGCGTGGCTGCCGTTCTCCTGGGGACGGATGTAGTCCTCGTGGAGGTCGGCGATATCGGCGCTGAATGCCCCGTGGTAGCTGGCGCGGTGCTTGTCCACGTAGCTCTCCTGCGGCCCCAGGCCGTAGTAGTCGACCCGGTCCATAAACCGGGGCAGGAACAGTCGCAGGCCCAGGCGCGGCAGGCTGGGGAACCCCAGGGTCCGGCGCATTCGCAGGCTCAGGCCCAGGACGCCGTCGTCGGTGACGACCCAGGTCAGCTGCCCGCGCAGGGCGGGCTGGACCGAGGGCGCCACCAGAGCGACGTCGGCGTGGACGGCGACCCACCCGGGAGCCTCATCGACCTCCACGCCGTAGGCGCGCGCCACGGCCTGGTGGTAGCGGGCCCGCTCCCACTCCAGGCGCACATTGCGGTCGTTGTCGGTAGGCGCCCGCCAGACGTTGAGCTCCACCGGGCGGTCCAGGAGCTGGCGGCCGTCCACGACCAGGCTGACCGGCAGGCCGGTGCGCTTATCGAGGACGCAGCGCAGGCCTGCCGCGCCGACGTCGATCCGGGTCCCCTCCCTGCGGACCGTCACCCGCCCCGCACGGCTCGGGTGGTCCGCGAGCGCCGCTACCCGCCGGGTGCGCCCGTCGGCGTTGCGCAGGGGGACCTCGTCGAAGCCGAGGACGTGGTCGGCCGCCAGCAGCGGCTGGTCCTGGGCGAGCCGGTAGATGACCAGCAGGTGGCAGCGTCCGGTGGCGGGCACGTCCGGTGCGCAGCGCAGCATAATGCTCGTGTGCGGCGGCACGGGCTCCACCAGGTCGAGCTCCTCGTGCGCCACGACGACGCCGTCGCGCAGCACCTCGTAGGAGATGCGGGCGTAGTGGGCCAGGTCGGTGTGGTCCAGGTCGTTGCGGATTGTGAGCAGGCCCTCGTCCTGGTCGTAGTCGACGACGCGGGCGGGGCGCTGGACGTTCTTGAGCTCGGCCAGCCCGGGGTGGGGGACCCTGTCGGGCGAGACCAGGCCGTCGACGCAGAAGTTGCCGTCGTGGACGGCCTCGCCGTGGTCCCCGCCGTAGAGGTGGACGGGCCGCCCGTCCGGGCTGGTGCCTGCGGCCACGGCGTGGTCGCACCACTCCCACACGAAGCCGCCGCACATGCGCTCGTCGGCCCGGATGATCTCCCAGTAGTCCTCGAGGTCGCCGGGGCCGTTGCCCATGGCGTGGCAGTACTCCACGAGGATGAAGGGCTTGTCCGGGTCGGAGTCCAGGTAGTCGCGGATCTCCTCGATGGCCGGGTACATGCGGCTGTACAGGTCGATGCAGGAGTAGTCGTAGCGGCGCTTGGAGTCCCGGTAGTAGGAGCTCTCGTAGTGGGTCAGGCGCGTGGGGTCGAAATCCTTGACCCACCTCAGGGCCGCCTCGAGGGTGCAGCCGTAGGAGCACTCGTTGCCCGCGGACCAGGCGATGACGCTGGGGCGGTTCTTCTCCCGGTGGACGCACAGCTGCATGCGATCCACGGTGGCGTCGGTCCACTCGGGGTTGTCGGCGATGGGCTCGTTCCAGTGCTCCACCTGGTTGTCCCAGGAGTCGTCGG
>ERZ772986.261-NODE-261-length-33819-cov-3.962741_pt1 | contig 33819 bp, 20 predicted proteins | sample MGYA00511898_ERZ772986 | MGnify/ENA primary metagenome ERZ772986 (study PRJEB29015, sample SAMEA2737934) | human oral metagenome | biome: human oral; feature: human-associated habitat; material: dental | place: China | collected 2148 ... | reverse complement strand
AAAATGGTGCTAGATGCGTGACGAAAAGCATAAACATCCACAGCAATGGTATAAATAAAACCCCTTTGTGCCATGAAAAACAAGGTTCTAAAAGGCGAAATAGCTGTTAAAAAGCAGGGTTTTAGGTGCTAAAAGCGGCGATTTGGGCTTGAAAATTTACGAGCTGACAACCAAAATAGAAAGGTAAAATGATGCTAAATGCAAGTGATGCGCTCAAAAATGGGGTAAAAAAGGAATGTGTAAGACTGAAAACAACAGCAAATAGCTTGCATTTTAATCTGTTTTTACGCTAGAATGGGCTGGCAAGTCGCACGTGTTTTGTAAAATATTTATACAAAATTTAACCAAAGGCAGTAGCCAGAAAAACACTAAATGCTAATCTCTAAACAACAGATTTCTCACACATCAGTTTGCACAGTGTCTTCTATCACCAGTAATTCTTGGCCAAACCCCCACCGTCTTCGTGTTTCAGTTGGTTTGCCCAGTACCTCTTATCGCCAGTAATTCTTGCCCAACCCAATACATTTACTCCCCGATGCCTTATGCGTAGTGTTGTTAATGATAACACCGCTGCACATTTAAGACATCGGGGAGCAATAAAGATACAAGCCGATTATTTAGTTTGCCCTTAGCTTAGGGCGATTTTTAAGTCGCCCAATCTGTACGAACGTTTGGCCGCGCGCCTATGCTTTTACTTCAAATACGATTTCAATCGCTTTTCAAGGAGCATGTAATGCGCTTTCAAATCGGGAGAACCAACCTTTGGAATACACGACAACAACAGGCTATGCAGCTTTTGTGCATAAAACAATTGGAACTCGGACGTGCGGTTAACCGTTGTTCCCCACAAGGGTTCGGGTTCGCCATAAGCGTTGCCGAAGTTAAGGAAAGCGGTTGCGGCATTATCCGTCTGCCCGTCGGTTGTTGGGAAACAAGCGTGCGAGCCGCACCAATGATGTGCACCAACAGAGCGAAGAGGGTATGCAGAAAGGTCTGTTTGTACGCTGTCGGCCTGCAAATTGTGCACATTGGGTGCCTGTTTCATATCGGACACCCCCGATTGCAGCAAGTCTACATAAAGCCGTTGCATAGACAAGTCGGCCACAGACAGGTTCTCGTTGCCTGCAATGGTTTTCCCAAACACGTCGGCATAAACATCTTCCATGTATTCGAGCGGCGAATACGAGGTAGAGTCCAAGTAATAGGATATGGCCAACTTGGCATTGGCCATCATGGCCAACGACTGTACATCGCGCGCCAATATCTTAAACGGCTTATTAGCACCGTATGGCAGTTTACGCTCTAAGGTGTCGTTTCCCAATGTGGCGAATGTGCGCGCTTGGCGCAACAGCCATTGTGCCGATGCCTTTTGCTGGTCTTTGGGCACAACCTTATAACGTGGCAAGCCCGACTTCTCGCTCGTTTGGTACAGGTAAATGCCTGGCACGTTTACAAAAACATGGCGCACATAGCGCATGGCCTGCTGCAAAATCTCGTTGTATAGTTCGGCCTTACGCTTGCCGCCATCCTCATCGCCAATCCATTTGTCGAGGTTCGACAGTATAAATCGCAAGTTGGACATACCATAATCGCCAGCCTTTACGGGGTCGTTGCTCAGGTCTTCTTCAATGGCCGATGGGTCGTAACGCGTGTTTGTCTGCTGCAAGCCATAGCGATAGAAGGGGTCGCCCTCGTGTTTGCCGACCAAGCTACGCAGCTGTTTTGCATCGTCTTCATAACCTTTCGAGCCGCGGAACAGCCTGTACGCCCATTCAACGGCATAGAGATCGTACACGCCTAGTCGCGGTGGCGTAAGCCGCACACCGCTATCGGAGGGTTGCGCCACATAATTAAAACGTGCATAGTCCATAATCGAGGCCGTAGTGCCGTGCTTACGAGTGAACGTTGGCGAGCGCAACGAGTCTGTTGGGATGGCAGCCGATGCAGCCATGTTGTGCATAAAGCCCAAGGTATGCCCCACTTCGTGCGCAATGATGTATTCCAACGTCTGTTCCACAATGCTGTCGGGCATCTGCGCAGCACGTGCGGCGGGGTCTAACTGCGCCGTTTGCACCAGTCGCCAGTTGTCTATGGTGTTCACCACGTCGTTGTAAACCAGCACCGTGGCATTGATTATCTCGCCCGTTCGTGGGTCGGTCCACGATGGTCCCATAGCGTTTTCAACGTCAGTAGGCAAATACCTGATGCAGGAATAGGCGAAATTGTCGGGGTCGAAGTCGGGATTGTCGGTGGGAAAGTCGGCTACTTGCATCACATTCTTAAACCCAATGCGTTCGAAAGCCCTGTTCCACCACAATATACCCGCCTTAATGGCCTGTTTCCAAAGCGGTGGAAAGGTGTTTTCCACATAAAACACGATGGGCTTAACAGGTTCGGTGGGCGTTCCTGCGAAATAAGCGGCCGTGTCTTTGGGTTCTATACGCCAACGTTTAACAAACGTGGCCTTGTCTACCGAGCCATCGCTGGCCAACACATCCTTGTTAATGAGAAACATTCCCACGCGTGTATCGCTCAAACGAGGCGTCATTTGCTCGTTGGGCAGCAAGGCAAGGGTGAAGTTAACGCCGATGGTTACGGGGTAGTTGGAAATGGGCGTGCCGCTCTTTCCCGACAAACTAACCAAGTAATGGCGGTCCATCTTGATGCAGGCGTTGCGTTCGAACACCTTGAGCGCGGTTATTCTCGACAGGTTTTCCTTTAAAGACGAGCTTACCGAGTACGAACCCACATTCTTGGCAATGATGGGAAAGAAACGGTCTTCTTTCAAGAAGAACGAAGAGGCGTCGAACAATACCGAGGCATTGCCTGCACTGCGTGCCTTGATGGGGAAAGAAAAGAAGTCGAGGTTGTCGTAGTTTAGCCTTGCGGCAAGGCTTGCCGCGGGACTATCTTTCGGGATAAACAAGTCGGTATTTACCACCTGCATCACCACTGCGCTGTCTTTCTCGATAAAACGCACATGCACGAGGTTGGAGTTTTTAAAGCCCAAGTCGCCCATTTTAGGGTTCGATACCGACGAGATGGTGACTCCGATAAGCATGTCGCGCCCCAAAGATGCCTGCGGCAACTCAACCAACAACTTCCCATCCGTTTTGTGCAACGACACGAAAGTGCCCCTACACGACTCAGTGGCGTGTTCGGTTAGTGCGCGTTCGTAGGCCGATTTCTTCTCGGTTTGCGTGGTTTGCGCCTTTTTCTTACGTTTGAAAAGGGGGAAAGCCGTTGCCGAAGAGCCAAGCACGACAAGCATCAACGAAAGCGAGAAAATGCGTCGCGACGTTGAGCAATATAATAAGGAGTGTTTCATTTGCCGGCCTCCAATGCCTTATTCACCTTAAAGAGCAACATCTCGTAGTGCGAGCGTGCATCGGGCGAAAGGTTAGACTTAATACATTTTTCGAGCATGGGCTTAAGCCTTAGCAACGAACTGTAAAAATAGATAGCCGAACCATCGAGCAATGCGGCATCGACGGTGGGCGCAAGCGATGCTGTGGGATTGCCGTAAGCCGCTGCAATAGGCATGGCTGTTGCAGAAACCTCGCCTTGAAGTGCAGCCGGTCCGTTGCCGCCTTGCTTGTTGGCCTTGTCTACCACGGCTCGCGAGTAAGTGAGGTATGCGCGCTGCAACACCCTTTCTTCCTGCGAAGGGGCTTTTTGCTGCTCCACGCTTTGGAAGATGGCAGAGAAGAGATCGTCGAAATATTCCTTTTGGCTATAACCTTGCGGAGATAGGTGCGACGACACGGCCAAACGCGTGCGCACGCCAAAAAGGTCGTAACCAATAAACTCCAACAACTGGTCGTAATAGCTAACCGATATGAAACCTTTCCTCTCGAATGTGGGGTCGGCATAACGCTTAAAGCGCTTTGCCTGCGCCAAACACCACAGCATGGCTTGACGTTGACGCGCCTTAGACACCACTTCGTAGCGTGGCACACCCGAAGAAAGTTTCATGTCGTTGAGGTATATGCCGCCCACATTGCTCAACACGCGCTTGAAAAAGGCATAACGTTGCTGTGCAATGGTGAGGTAAAGCTTTTCCTTTATGCGGCTATCCTCATCTTTTTTAACCCAATTATAGAGGTTGCGCTCCACAATTTGAAGGTTGCGCAAGCCATATTCGCTCGCCTTAATGGCATCGTTGCCCAGTGCTCCCTCTTGCACACGGGGGTCCCAAGCCAGCGAAGAGGTGCGGAAAAAGCGGTAACGCGGGTTCGTAACGCGCTTATCCACCATCTTTTCTAATATCTCTGCCTCTTCTTTAACGCTTGTTTTTGCGGGGTCGAAGTAGCGATAGGCCCACTCAATGGCGTGCCTATCGTACATACCCATTGCCGAAGGCATGAGCACAACACCCTTGTCGGCAGGCTGGGCCACATAGTTAAAGGGCGTATTGGCCATAATCGAGGCGGCCAAGCCATTGGCGTGGGTGAAAACGGCATTGCGAAGTGAATCTACGGGGAAAGCAGATGAGGCACCAATGTTGTCGAGTAGTCCTAATACATGCCCCACTTCGCGCGCCACAAGATAGCGCAAGCCCTCGTTGAACTTGCTTTGTGGCAAGTGCGAAGTGCGCACTGCGGGGTCGGCAGCCGCGGTTCCGATAAAGAACCAGCGGTAAAGTTGGTCGCCAACGTTGGCAGGAACAAACACCGAGGCATTGATTATCTCGCCCGTTTGTGGGTTAGCCATGAATGCCGAAGACACTTTCTCTGAGGCACTAGGCACATAACGTATGCAAGAAAAGGAGATGTTGTCGGGGTCGAAGGCTTTATCTGCTGTGGGAAAGTCCACCGCTTCAATGGCTTTCAGGTATCCAGCCTGTTCAAAAGCCTTGTTCCAAAGCTCCACGCCTTGCTTTATGGCCGCCTTCCACTCGTGGGGAAAGGCATCGTCAATGTAGAAACGTATGGGCTTTGTAGGTTCGCTACCCTTGCCTTGCGCATAAGCTTTCGCGTTTTTGGGCGTAAGGTTCCACCGCTGCGCCACAAATGTGGGCTTGCTTTTGGCAATGGCATTGCTGAAAGTAAGTTTCGACACAGCGGCAATGCCCACGCGCGAGTCGGATATGCGCTGGCGCATTTTGCTTTCGGGTAGCAAGGAGATGCTGAATGTTGCGCCTACGGTGGTGGGAATTTCGCTAGCCACAGGCAACGACATCAATGTAGCGGTGAGCAGATAATTAAAATCCACTTTCACCGTTACGTTCTGCTCGAAACTTTTGATGGAACGCACAAACGACATCTCGCTTTTGGGAGATGCACTCACAGCGAGGTCGCCCGACTTCTTAGGAATGAGGGGCAACATGGTGTTGGGACGCGCCAAGAAGTTGGTGGCATCTACCACAACAGCCGAGCTGTCGTTGTTGTATGCCTCCACTTTAAAGCCCATCAAAACAGGGTCGCGGTAGCTAACGTTCAATGCTTGCTGCATTTCTGCACTAGCACTGCCGTCTGAATACACCACGCCGTTTGGCGTTTTCATCACCAAGCTACTGTCTTGCAATTCAAAGAAGAAGTGCAAGGGCGCAAAGTTCTTCGTTCCCACCGTTATATAGGTTGGGTCGGTGGTAGACGATACGGCCCCACTCAACAGCATTTCCCTCTGCATCAGCTTTACAGGCACTTCCAAATATAGCTTGCCGTCTACTTTATGTAGGGTAATGAAAGTGCTACGTGCCGTTTCTTTCTTCTTGTCTTTAAATAGTCGGTCGTACTTTGTTTCTTTCTTCGCTTTCTTGTCGTCGGCTTTCTTGTCTTCGGCAAAGGCTTGAAAACCAAAGCACAATAGGAATAAGCCAATCCCTATTGTGCGCACCATTGCCTTGATTTCGTTTGTTATCATCTTATAAATATGGGTTGGCGAAGGGTGCTTTCACACCCCACGCCAACATGCTTTATTTCCTGTAAGTGATGCGCTTGATGGTTCCCGTTATGTTTTTCTCCTGCCAAAGCAGCTTATTCTCGTTCAGGTCGAAACAATAAATGCTCCCTACAAGACTGCCGCTTGCGGCATTGGTGGCCACGAAAAGCCTATCGCTGCCCTCGGTTATCAACATATCGGCGATGGTTTCGCCCGAATCGCCGAAGGTTGTCAACGCGCTGGTGGGGAAATTACCGTTTGAGAGCACGTTGTAAGCATAGAGTTTGTTGCCCGTAGCATAATAAACAAGGTTCTTTTCGGGCGACACCCTTACCACCGAGTTCTTGGTAAATCCGGCACTAGCGGGTACATCGGCGGCGTGTTTCAATGTGGCCGCCTCCACTTTTGTTATATTGCTGGAATAGAAACCAGGCGCAACATAGTAGCATCTGAATTTGGATGTAGCCTTATTCCACGTCATCAGCACGAGATTGCGCTCGCTATCTACGGCTCCCATGCCGATGAGCGAGTCGCCCGTGAAGGTTCCTTTGAGCAATTGTGCTGGAATTTTGCCCGTGGCCTGCACCTTTTGGGGGACGAGTCGGCCCTCGGCGTTATCGAACAACACGTAACCATGCACGTAACGCAAGTCTTGTTGTTTCCAAGATACAGCGGCATCGGCCATCGACATGTCTGTTTTCAGACTGTCTTTAATGAATTTTCCGAGGTCGAAGAGCGACGTTTCGGAAAGCGTTAGCCGAGCGGGAACATGGTCTACCATAGCCAACATCGACTTTGGATAGGTCAGCGCACTACGTTTTAGATAAGAAACGTTGCCCGTGGCCGTAGTCTTAAAGCGCGTTGTCATGAGGTTTCCATCCAATTCGTAGATGGTGCTAGGGTTGCCAACAGTCACAAATATGAGTGGCGTTTTGTTGTCGCGAGCCAACGCATAGTCGATATCCTTGGGCTCAGAGGTAAAGTTGGCATTGGGATTGTTCTTTTGAAGTACGTCCAAGTCGAACGATTTGTTGCTCTGTGGTTCGGGTAAATACGACACAATAGCGCGCCCTCCGTGGCTAGCCAATATGTAAAGGCCCTCCACGTATGAGTATTGCACGTTCAATTCGAACTCGTAAAACTGTATGTTGTCGCCGTTAGTTACCTTCAATCGGCAAGGAAACACCCCGAATTCTTCGCACACATAGTTGAGTTGGGCATCGGTAGACACCACTTTCCTGTTTATTTCCCACTCGTAGGCCACGTCTTTCTGAGCGTTGGTTTGCACCACTTTGGGCGCAATTTTAAGCGTGTCCCACCTGTCGAGCGTGTATTTCTGTTGCAAATCCTGGCTCAACGACAGCTTGGAAGCGTTGCCCGAAGGCGACGTTGAGTCGTCGGTGATACACGATTGCAAGGACAATACGGCCACCGAAAGTGCCAAGACATGTAGCAAATGTTTCTTTATCATCATTGTTTATTTTTCTGTTAACCATAGATAGGCAAAGGCTGTGGGCTGCACAAGATGCCTTCTACGTGCAGATGCCTTTGCTTGATAATCATAATTCGTCGGGATGGGCCGCAAAATATTTCACAACCTCTTGCACTCTTTGGTACAGATAGCCCTGCGCTGTGGCATCGGTTCCGGTGAGAATTTGCCTTATCGCATCTTCGTTGCCATCGTAATAAGAGAGCAGTTTGCGATACTTGTTCTTGGTGAAAGCTCCCAATTCAAAGTACGTTTGAAGAAATTCCCAGAAGTCGGGCTTAGACAACACGTTGTTAAAGGTTATCTTCACCCTATTGTTTGCCTTGAACCTCACGCCCATTTCGGCTGTGGGAACCAAGTTCAGCACAAGATTTATCGAGTCGTTTTTGTCTTCCGAGAGGTTCTCCCTTATCAACTTCACGGGTACATAAGCCCGATGCGAGTTGGGTAAGAAAGCAAGTGTGTCGGCATCGAGGGTGTAATGCTTGCCGCTAACGGCCGTACTGCCCGCGCCAATTTCTACACGAAAGGCCTGCTTGTCGGCCGATAGGCGACCCGCCAAGTTAACCGGCACGTACACAACGTGCGCTAACGTGTCGAGCGGTTTCACGCCAAAGGAGTAATTCAGCACGCTATCCCCCGGTTCGGCGAAGTAAAAGTATGCCTGATTTCCCGATTGGTAAGTGCCGTCTTCGCTGTATTCGCCCGTATAGTCTACGTTGCTGCAAGCCACCAGTGCGGTCAATGCCACGCAGGCCAGCAGTATATGTCTGAATGTCTTTTTCATCTGAGCGTTGTTTTTTCTATTGTCCACCATATTCCTTTTCTCTCTCTGGCCAAGGCAACACGAAGATTGCGCTCGACGGCTGGTAAGTGTTGATGCCGCGATAGTCGCTGAAAGCCTTGTTGTAGTGCTTTAAAGCAAAGAAGGTTTGCCCTTCGCCAGGCATCTCTCGCATGCGTTCGCGCAGCATTTCCTTGTCGAAAGCGGTGCGGTCGGCAACCTTCGCACCGGCCACCGCTTCAAGACCGCGACTGGTTCTCACCACATTTAGCAGGCGCACTGCCTCGGCCTTGTTGTTATCGTAGGTACATTCGCTAAGTATGTAATACATCTCTGGCAAGCGTATAAGCGTAAGCCCTTGCAACGGACTGCTGTTTACCTGGGCGTCGCTCTCCAAAAGACGAACGAACGAATAGGTCTTTATTCCGTCGGGGGTGGTGTTCTGTCGATAATATCCCGTATAGCGAAGGTCGGCACTTGTGGCCGAGAAAGCCGATGTTTCGTAGAGTTCTTCCAAGTCGCGACGACCTTCGGTGAACGTTCCGCGCGCCGTTTGCGAAAGGAATGTTGAAGAAATATCGGCAGAAAGCGTGTTGTTGTATAGGCCGAAGATTAGCTCGCCCGTTGCGGGAAAACGTTTCACGTCTGCCATCGAGGTAAGTTTTTTAAGCGAGAAATTGCTTGTTGCGGCAATAACCAACCGTGCATACTTGGCTGCATTGGCCGTGTCGCCCATGGCATAGTACACGCGTGCCTTGGTTGCAGCCACGGCATACTTGTTGAAGAACACGGCACGACCTTTAAGATAGTCGCTCGATGGGGTTTGTTCCACGTTCACCTCATTGTCGTCTGCCAGCAAGCTTTCCGCCGTATCTAGGTCTTTCAATATCGCCTTGAACGTTTCGTGCAGCGTTAGCAGCGGCTTATTGTTCAGGTCGAACGTGGTGGCGTAGGGTATTCCGCGCGTGGATGCGTTACTCCTTGTATAGTCTTCGGCAAACAAGCGCACAAGGTCGAAGTGCAAAAAGGCACGCAAACCATAACACTCGCCACGCATAAAGGCCAGTTCCTTGTGGTCGAATTGGGGGTTCTCGGCATTGCGCAGCACGTTGTTGGCATACGCGATGGTTTGGTATTGGCCTTCCCATATCCCGTCTACAATGGCGCGTACGTCACTGCGAAGGTAGTTGTATTGCGACACGAAGTAGCTTGTTTCCGATGTATTATCATAACCAAACAGTTGACCTAGTTGGTCTGCAAATCCATAACCCAGGTTCTTTCCGTAAAGGTTTGTTGCAGCCATACTACCATATACGCCATACATGGCGTTGCGATAGCCGCGAATGGAGCCGAACTGTTCGCTCTCGTCCACCTCGCCTGCGGGGTGAACGTCTAGGAAATCGTTGCACGATGTGGCGAAAACCACTGCCACCAATCCTGCCAACAGGTTTATCCAATATGTTGTTCTCTTCATTGTTTTCTTGTCTTATCTTTGTTTCTTATTGTGAATGTGGCGCGTGGTGTTCGCTAGATTGTGAACCCACGGGCCGCCATTGGCTAGAATCCCAACCTCACGGAGAGTTCAACACTGCGCTCGTAAGGATAGCTAAGTCCGCGTTCGCGCTTTACCGACGAGAGGTAGAACAAGTCGTTGGCCAGCATTTCCAAGTGCAATCGCCTCAATCCGTACTTCTGGATAAAGGCCAAAGGCACTTCGTAGGCAAACGACAAGCTACTTAAAGTGAGATAATTGTTGGTCTGCACGAAACGTGATGTCTGCATGGGCACACTCGAATCGCTGATGCGCTTGTACGCCGTATGGTCGCCCACTTGTTTCCATCGGTCGCTGAACACCCTTTCGTCGGCGTTGTAACGTGGGTCGGCTCCTTCAACTTTCGATGCCAATGTTTGGTTGTAAACCGCACCTCCGAACGAGTAACGCAGCGATGCACCCATCGAGAATTGGCGATAAGTGAGGTAAGAGCTGAGCGAACCGTTGCCAAAGGGCGTGCTATCGCCAAATACAACCTTGTCGTTAGGGTCGTAAACAAAGGTGTAACTGCCATCGCGCTTGATGAAAACTTCGTCGCCCGTGATGGGGTCGATGCCTGCCGAGGGTACTACTTTCAAAGCCGTAAGCGACTGTCCTTCTTCATAAATGGGCAACGGAGCCAAGCCTCTCTTGGCCTGATTTTTCTCGTTTTGCTCGCGCAAAGCGTTGCTTATCTTCTTGATCTTGTTCTTATTGTAGGCATAATTGAGACTTAGCGACCATTGCCAGTCTTTGTTTTGGATGGGTATTACGCGTGTTTGAAACTCTAATCCGCGGTTCTCTACCTCGCCAACGTTCTCGCGCGACGTTCTCACACCCACCGAAGGGGCCTTGGTTATGTCGAGCAAAAGGTTGTCGGTGTTCTTCACATAGAAGTCGGCAGAGAAGTCCCATCGGCCTTTAAACATCGTTAAGTCCACACCAACGTTTCCGCTTAGCGTGCGTTCCCACTTCAAATTGGTGTTACCAATGCCCATAGGAACGGCTCCGATACCTTTTATATAATTATATCCGTTGAGGTAAGTGTACATCGTAAGTGCCTGATAAGGCTCGAACGAGATGTTACCCAAGTAGCCTACGCTGGCACGAAGTTTGAGCAATTGGAAAGGCGAGCCTTTAAGAAACGACTCGTTGTGAACGTTCCAGCCCGCACCCAAGCTCCAAAATGGCGCAAAACGGGTGTTCTTACCAAACTTCGACGAGCCCTCATAGCGGTAAATCACGTCGAGGAAATAGCGGTTGTCCCAGATGGCGTTGGCGTTTACGAAGAAACCCACGCCGTTATACTTGGTGTCGGTGCCCGAAGGACGGCCAGTGGGATAACTTCCTGCCAACGAGGCGTGGGCTATATTATCGGTATAATAGCCCACAGAGCCATACGTGCTGCCGTCTACCGAGTTCGACTCGATGCTCGCACCAACCATTGTCGTGAGGAAAAGTTTCTTCAACAGATAGTCGTTGTACGATGCCATCAGCTTACCTTGGTAAGTAGTGGTCTTGGTGAACGTTTCGTTGAGACGTCCCCTACGCGACACGTCGGCCACGTTTTTAAGTTGGTCGGCCGAGAAAGGCGACACGAAGGTACGGCCGTCGTACTTGCTCTTCTGTATCGAGAAATCGCCGTCTATTCGGAATTTCTCGCCCAGCCACAGCTGCAACGAGGTGGTATTGAGGAAGTCGAAGTTGTCGCCCTTGCTGAAACTACCCAACGACGCCTCGTAAAGTGGGTTAGATAAGTCGTAGTTAAGCTTGGGTTTTAGTGCTCCCGTTTCGTCGTAAGGGTACTCGTAAGGGTTTTGTTTCACCCAATCAGAAAAGTCGCCGTAAGGCGATTGAGTCGACTTAACCGAAGAAATCGTGGCCGTGTTTGAAACGAAGAACTTGCCGGGCAGGTTGTACGAGAGCTTAAAGTTGGTTGAAAGGCGTTCGCGGTTGGAACCCTTCATCACACCTGCATCGTTTCCGTAACGCACACCCAAGTTGTAGCGAGCGTGTTCGTCGCCACCGTCTATGCTTAGGCTTTGTTGGGTTGAGATGGCATTGCGCAAAGGTTTCGATATCCAATCGGTGCTCACGCCGTCTTGTATCTGATTATAGTATTGAGCGTATTTCTTGTCCAGCGCATACTGCTCTGTAAGGTCGGTCGAGCTGTAAAGACCAGCCAAACGCTCGTACTCCAACTTCTGCGATGCCGAAAGTAAGTTATAATCGCTGAGGTCGGGTGTCGACAAGCGCAACGTTCCGCTGTAATTCACTTTCAGTTTGCCACCAGTCAGGGCCTTAGTGGTGATGACAATCACGCCGGCCGAGGCCTTCGCGCCATACAAAGCCGATGCCGACGCGTCTTTAAGTACGGTAACGGTCTCGATGTCGTTCATGTCCATGTCGTTCACATAGTCCACTTTCACCTGCGAACCATCCACCACAAACACGGGCATGTTGGCCTGTCCCGTAAACGTTGCGCGTCCACGTATGTTGATGTCGGCCATTTTGTTGGGGTCCGAACCTCCTGCATTGTCTTCCAAGATGTTCATGCCAGGCACAAAGGTGGCAAGACTTGTCAACACGTTCTTTGTGCCCACGGCCAACAGCTCGTCTTTCTTGATAGACACTTGTGCACCGGTAAAGCTGTTCTTATTCTTTGTGGCGAAACCCGTTACCACCACTTCGCCCAATAAGTCGGCATCGTCGTGCATCACAAAGTTGCCCGCCGTTCCGTTCTTCACGGTCTTTTCCAGCGGCTTATAGCCTATGTAGTTAAAGGTAAGTTTCACTTCGGGTTGGTCGGTTTCTATCTCGTAATATCCGTCCAAGTTGGTGATGTACCCACCGCTAAAACCCTGCATCCTGATGGTTACGCCAGGCAGAGGCTGCCCTTCGGCATCGGTTATCTGCCCATAAACGCCTTTTCTGCGTTCAACGGCGTTCTTTCGGTTCAGCTTTACCACGTTGTCCGTTATGTTATAGGTAAAGGCAGCCTGGTTAAGCACCTGTCCTAGCACGGCACGAACGGGCTGCTCGCGCGCATCAATGCTTACGCGGTCGGCCTTTTCAAGCAGTGAGGCATCTACATCAAACTGCAAACCCGTCTGCTTTGAAACCTCGTCAAGGAATGTCTTTAACGTAACTTGTTTCATCGACAGCGTTACCCGCATGTTGTCTACGCTTTGAGTTTGCGCCGACACTGTGGTTACACTGCCAAGCAGTAGCACGAGGGCCAACACAGCCCACGCACGCAACACAAAATTAGTTTTCTGCATTTGTTTTCTCATCTATAATGTTATCCTTTCTCTGTTTTCTTTCACACGCTCAATCAATCATTCGCTTGCTATCTCAATCGAGATAGACGTCTAACTCTTGTACCTATCGAAATAAAGAGTTGCAAAAGTACACATTTTTTAAACAATATGCAAACAATATTGTACTTTTTACATTAAATCGTAGAACAAACAAAGCCCAACCCTAACATTTAGTAAACAAAACCAACCGCCAAAAAGCAGCCGTGTCCCTATTAAATACGTTGGTTTGGGATGTCCACAACACCCTTCATAATAGCAGCACGCCTAATAAAAACAGTTTACCGAAAACAAATGACAAAAGAAACTGTAACGAGCGGCACGTGCCAATGGTGCACAGCTATCGCCCATCCTTTGGACGTCTCTTTCTTTTTCCTCTCAACATTTCTTCTTCTTGCCTTACCAAAGCATCCATTCTTTGAGATTGCGCCCGCAGAAATTCGGCTGTATAACGCATCCCTTTTGCTTGCATCGAAGCCCAATGCTCCTCGTCGTCCTTGATACATTTCTCGTTCCACGCCTTGTGAAAGTCGTTGAGATAGCCATCTTCCCTAAACATGTCTTGCATAATTTCGTTAATATGTTTGTCTAATCTGTTATTACGACAAGGCACGTTGTGCGCCATCGGCCTTGTCATCTTCCGCGCCACGCTCGCCTTTTAGCCATGCACCCCACTTTAAACGAGCAAGGAAAAGCATGCCGCGGAAAGTAAGTTCAACGGCCATTGCCGTCCAAACGCCCTGCAAACCATACCAATGGGCCAACACTGCGGCAAGCGTAAGGCGCACGCCCCACATGCTGGCAAGGTTCATCAGCGACGGTTTAAGCGTGTCGCCCGCCCCAACGCAAACGCTGTTGCCCACGATGGCAGCCGCAAACATGGGTTCGGCAAAGGCCTCGATGCGCAATACCTGCGTGCCCAAGGCGCGTATTTCTTCAACGGGCGTCATCAATGCTATCATCTCTGGCGCAAACACATACATCACCACACCCATCAAGGCCATAACAGCCATGCCCATACCTACTGTTAACTTGGCGAAACTTCGGCACAAGCCATATTGCCCTGCGCCCATACTCTGCCCCACAAGTGTGGTGGCGGCATCGCCAATGCCATATCCGGGCATGTAACAAAGACTTTCGGCCGTAATGGCAAAGGTGTTGGCGGCGATGGCGAAGTTGCCCAAGGGCGCAACGATATAAGTGCTAACCACATGCGCCCCACTCATCAGCACATATTGCGCAGCTATGGGCGCGCTTATCTTCACGGCGTTTCGAACATACGACCACATCCAAACGAAACGCACCTTATCGAGCCGTAATGCCAGGATGGACGAGCGGAAAAGGGCGAACCAAACCTCAACTGAGGCTACAATGGCTATGGACAACACCGTGCCAAGGGCTGCACCGGGTACGCCAAGCCCCGCCACGTAGATGAAAAGATAGTTGAAACCCACGTCCAACACGCACATCAGCACGCTCATGATGCTGGGTATCTGCATATTTCCGGCACTTTTCAGCATGTTAGACGAGAGGATGCCCAACTGCAAAAAGGGCACAGACAGGGCGTAAATAAGAAAATATAATGCGGCATCGTGGGCTATGTCGTCGCCACCGCGCAACCAAATGGGCAACTTAAAGGTGATGAGCGATGCACACAGGGTTACCAACAAGCTGAATGACAGCGTGCACACCAACGCATGGCGCAACACCTGCCGCGCCTTGACAAAGTCGTTTGCACCGATAAAGTGGGCTACTTGCACCGAAAAACCTAACGAAACGGCCGAACAAAGACCGCCAAAGAGCCACGTGGCCGACTCCACCAAACCGATGGATGCCGATGCGGCAGCACCCAGCTTGCCCACCATCGCCGCATCGATGTAAAACATCAGCACGTTGGTTACCTGAGCCAATATCGAGGGGATGCTAAGTCCCACGATTAGGCTTAGCATCTCGTTCCGCGTAAGCGCCTTTCCTTGCCTGATGCCGGCAAGAAGTGTGTCGTTGCTTTTCTTATCAAACATGCCCTATACTTTCCCTATCGTTTGGTGGCAACCTTGCAAAGGTACATATTAAGTGGCCAACAAACAAAAAAGCGATACCCTTTTACATCCAAGGATACCGCATCAACTGCTAATGTCAACACTTTGCCCCGCCAACGCCAGCGACATAAGCAAGCCGCAGGCCATAAGCAAAGGGCAAACCTTAAATCATTTCTTTCTACGCTCACTACCGGGTGGCGGGGGGTTCCGTCGGTTATCCCGTCCCCGCCGCATAGCCCATTACAGCACGAGGCTGTAAAAGGGCGTCATCTAACATCATTCTCTTTCTACCTTATCAAACTTAACCTATTAAGACTACAATCTAAACTGAAAATCCTTATTAACAACCTTATTATCTTACCTTAAACTAATACCCAATAATCCTGAAAAATCAATCTTACCTATCTATACCTAAACCTAAATATGTATTGTTTCCTGAAAAGTCAATCTCTTGTCTTACCTTTGTCTAATACTTTTGAAGTCTGTTCTACCTTTAATCTTATTTACCTCAATGTTCGCTATATACCTAAATGTCTATCCTTATCATCAATCTCTCAAATATACCTCATATTACAACTAAACCTTTTATTTATGTTTGTATGTATCTTTTCCTTCATTAGTCACCCCCTTACAACAGGGCGAGTTCGTTCTCCTGCTACAATCTAATCGCCTCTAAAAGCAATACCTTCTACCTAAACAAATTGGATCACTCCAACAACTAAACAATCTTCAATCTTGTACTTAACTAAACACCTACTTGTTTCTATTCTCTCAAACCTCTCATATTTGTTCATTTTAATCCGTATGATTGTGATTAGTTTTCTTTTTACGATGCAAAGGTACTAGTGTTTGCGCAAACAGCCAAGAGAAAAAACATGTTTTTCATCATAAAACAGCCTGCTTTTGATGCCAATTAAGCACTAGTGTGCCCGCACACAAGGGTAAAATTGGCCATAAAATACGCATAAACATAACAAAATGAGCCGGTTACGAGATTGATTTCTCTAATCGTTAATTAAACTAAATATCTTTCACCAATTATAAAATTTCGGCTGAAAATATCCCCAATCGAAAGCAAAGCATAGTGAAATGCAGAAAAAACGCGCTGCACGGTTTCGAAAATCGCCTCCGTTCGTCCACCTAACGCAACTTCTAAACGATGCAAACCTACATCCAAAAGCCGCCAACGCAGCGCGCCAACGATACCAACCAAGCACCCCAACGCAGCAAAATCGCTGCGACATAACGCAGCCTTAATGAAACGAAAAGCCGATAGAACACGCCGCCACACAATATATATATAAGAAGTGCGTTATGAAAACATGCAATGGACAGACAGAATTAGGCAGGTAAAAATCATTTTGGTGATTGCCGCAACCATCATCGTTACGGCCTCACTGGTGGTGTCGCATGTGCTAACGCGCGACCTCGAAACCGAAGAACGCCACAAAATGGAAATATGGGCAGAGGCTATGCGCACGCTAAACCAAGCCGATGAGAACACCGACCTGAACCTGGTGCTGCAAGTTATCAACGCCAACAACACCATTCCCGTGGTGGTGCTGGATGCGAAAGGCAAGCCGCAGACGGCCCGCAACATCAACCTAAAAGGCAAAACGGGGGAAGACAGTGTGCTCTTGGTTAGCAATCTGGGGCAACGACTGCTTGCCGAGGGGCGGTTCATCCGCATATCACTTAACGATTCCATCAAAAGCGAATACATCGACGTGTGCTACGACGACTCGCTGATGCTGCAACGACTGGCCACTTACCCCTACGTGCAACTGGGTATCGTGCTGGTTTTCGTCATGGTGGCCATCATTGCCTTGCGCACTTCTAAGCGAGCGGAGCAAAACAAGGTGTGGGTAGGCCTGTCGAAAGAAACGGCTCACCAGCTGGGAACGCCCATTTCGAGCCTCATGGCATGGACGGAGGTGCTGAAAGAGACACATCCCGACGACGAACTGATACCCGAAATGGAAAAAGACATCAGCAGGTTGCAGCTGATTGCCGATAGATTTTCGAAGATTGGCTCCTTACCCGAACCAGTTCCTTCAAGCTTGAACGAGGTTTTGGCGCACGTCGTCGGTTACATGGACAAGCGCACACCCAAACGCATCGTCCTTAAAACGCAATTGCCCGAAGAAGACATCATACTTAACCTTAATGCCTCGCTCTTTGAATGGGTGATTGAAAACCTTTGCAAGAACGCAATGGATGCAATCGGCGAGAGCGAAGGCTGCATCACGCTAAGCGTGCAAAAAACAGCCCAAAAAGTGCTTATCGAAGTGAGCGACACGGGTAAGGGCATCCGCAAAAAAGACATTGCCAACGTGTTTCGCCCCGGCTTTACCACCAAAAAACGCGGTTGGGGACTGGGCTTGTCGCTTGCCAAACGTATCGTGGAAGAGTATCACAAAGGCAAAATCAGCGTAAAAAACTCGGAAGTAGGCATCGGAACTACTTTCCTTATCGAACTGAAAGCGAAGACATAAGGAACATTTTTGCACCAGAACTGCTGAAAGAAAAAATCCCGACTGCTCTAAATGGAACAGTCGGGATTGCTGTTGTGCGCCTGATAGGACTCGAACCTACACGTCGCGAAACACTAGATCCTAAGTCTAGCGCGTCTACCAATTTCGCCACAGGCGCGATTTGCGGTGCAAAGGTAGTGATTTTTTAGGGGCAAGCCAAATTTTTCGCCGTCTTTTTACGCTTTTCTCGCGTGCGCGCGTATTATATATGGTGTGGGCTGCCCCACAAAAAGCATTTTCCACCCAATCTTTATTGCTATTGGCTTGCCTTATTTACCACTATTCGAGGAGCTCCTTTCCGCGCGCTTTTACTTCGCCAACAGCTTTCGGGCGTATTCAATAAGCGTGTCCTTTCCTCGTGCTTGGTCCGTAGGTTTCATGCCTACCTGATGTGTAGGAGCGATGCCGAACTCGGTATCTTTCCCATCGCGGTCGTACATAGGACAGGCAGAGAAACGCACTATCCAGCCGTTGGGCAGCTCACTAGAAAAAGGTAGGCCTGCACCGCCGCCCGTTCTGTCGCCCACAATCGTTACTTGGGGCAGGCACTTCATGTATTTCACAAACTCGTTGGCTGCACTATACACGCCACGATTGGTGAGAACCACCACTCGTTTTTGCCACCTAAGCCCCTTAGAGGGTTTAAGTATCTGCTGCCGACGGGGCGAAAAGTCGTTATGTCCACGTCCTGTTTTGTGCTGCATATAGCCCACCAGCACTTCTTCGTTGGTAAAACGGGCCGCAAGCGTCTCGGCACTGGTCACCATTCCGCCGCCATTCTCGCGCAAATCAATAATCAGTCCGTTGCAAGGAGCGAAGTAAAGTAAGATGCGGTCGAGGTTTCCTGCCCCGAAATCGTTAACGAACGTGGCGCAACGCAGGTAAGCCACGTTGTCGTTAAGTATGCGATACTTCATGCCGGCCGCAATCTTGTAGTCTTTTCCGAGGTAAAGTTTCAGCACATTCTCGCTGAAATGGCTGGGATAATCTTCTTTCCACGACCAATCTCGCCCCACATCAAAGGGCGCATAGAGGTTAACGTGCCCGTCTTTAAGTTCGCCTAGCATGTTGGTCAGCACCTCAAAGGTTTGCTCCTCGGTCATTTGGTCGTCGAATTGGGGTGCATATTTGTTGTAAACGGCATGCCAATCCAAACCATATTCTTGCTGTTTATAGTCGAAAAAACAATAATGTTCGTCTATTATTCGCCACAAAGCCTCGAAGTTTCCACGCGGGCTGTTATCGTATTGCTCTACATCAACACAGGCGCCAAGCAAGCCCCACGCCGCCATTAGCGGCAAAAAGAAGTATAACAGCTTTCTTTTCATGGCGCAAGTTTGATGAGGGTGAAACGTTTCACAAGGCCAATCACCACGCCATGTGTATAGACGTGGGTTTTCAATCCATTGACACGCGACTGCTGGATGTCGCCCATATAGCCCAAACGAACGGTTGAACGCAAGAGCGGAAAGTCGACAGTGAGCATCTGCCGCAAGGAAGGAGCAGAGCCAATAGTGGTGGGAACGATGTTGTTGTCGTAGTTTCCTTCCGAGAATATCTCGTAATACGACTGCCCATAGTTGGGCGAGAACATCACGCCAAACAGGGGTACGGCCACTTCGTAACGCAAGAGCAGGGGTATGCTGCCCGCCCTAAGCTTGTAACTGGCCACTGCCGAGGGTGCAAGATGCAGAAACACACGCGCCTGAGCAGGATTGTTTGAGTTGTGGGTGTTGTAGATAAAGCCCACATGGGTTTCTACCCTACCCCCTACTTGCAGCTGAAGGCGATGTTCCAGCCAATCAAAGCCATAGTGCAAGGCATAATCAAAGCTGTACATGCCCGCTATTTCGTTGCCACTTCCTGCCCTATTTTTAAGGTAAGCCACGTTTCCCGTGTGCGTGATGAGCTGCGAAAGACGGCGTCCTTCGCGCTCGCGCTGGGTCTGCGAGATATAACGGAGGTCGGTACCTGTGTAATGTTCGGGCGAAAGATAGGTGTCTAACACCTGCGCCCGGCTGATGCCCAACATGCGTGCAGTGGTTGTTATCTTGCCATTGGTGGGCAATGGTGGGTCTTGGTTAAGCTCGTTTTGCGCCTGCGCCATAGGACTAAGGCACAGCAAAAGCAAGCAAAGCCACCACCCTGCCCACGCCCGTTGGCGAACGTTGGCACAGGTAAAGGTTTCGCTTGCGTGTGTGGCCACCGTCTGAATGCGCCACAAGAGGGATGCACTAAGGTTCATCTTGAAAAAGACTTGGTAGTTCGGGACTAGCCGCAGACTTGATTCGGGGCGACGAAGAGACGGCAGGCGGCGCGCTTTCTGCACCATCATTGCCTTGTTCGCCATTGTCTTCGGTCTCTGGTTCGGGTTCGGGGAAACGTGTAGGCTCCAATTCTTCAATGTGGTCTACATGCGAAGTGGTGATGCGTTTGCCCTTAGCCTTGAACCCTTTAACGCCAACAAAGTCTTCAATGTCAATCTCCATGGGCGCACGGTCTTTGTCGCTACCGCCGAACACCACCTTAATGCGCGGGTAAGGCTGGTCGGACAGGAAGAGAAGTTCGCTCTTGGGGTTATCGCCAAGGAAAGATTGCTTGCGCTTAGAGCCATCCATCGTGAAACGTTTGACGTAAGCAAACTTGTCGTTGTCGGCATCGCGCACCACAGCACTCCACACTTTGCTGTCGTCCCACTTCTCAATCAGTTTCAAATTGTCTTCGTAATGGTTGTTCACATCGAAGTCCGAGAGGTAGAACTCGCAGTTATCCAGCACCACTAGTATAGAGTCGTTCTCGTTAAACTCGCCCAACAGCCGACCGTGGTCGTCGTAATTGATGCGTTTCACGTCGGGGTCGAACCACACTTTACGGCCTCCCAATGTGCTGTGTCCTGCCTCGAGCAGACCTATTTTCTTCACCGGACGTTTGCAAATGATGTTTCCACGCGAGGTTCTCGACTTGATAATCACCTTCGAGAAGTCGAAGTCCACGATGCATTTTTTGCGGCTTGGGGGTGCTTCCGGTTCGAGAATAACCCGTATCGTCTCGGCCTCGCCGTTGGGATTGGCCGTGAAATAAACCACTTTCGACCCCGGAGTGCCTTGCGTAAGGTCGTATTCGCGGTCGCGTGTTACGCTGGTGATGTTGAAACGCTTGATAAAATAATGGCCTTCCTTGCCGTCGCGATACACAATATTATAAGTGGTGCGCCTGTCGTTGCGCTTATGCACCTGCACATGCAACACGTTTTTGCCCACGAAAATCTTGTCGGCCACGCGCATTATCTTATACTTGCCGTCGCGATGGAACACCAGGATGTCGTCGATGTCCGAGCAGTTGCACACAAACTCGTCTTTTTTCAGCCCCGTTCCGATAAATCCCTCGCGACGATTGATGTATAGTTTCTCGTTGGCCTCAACCACTTTGGTGGCCTCGATGGTTTCAAAACTCTTTATCTCGGTTAGTCGGGGGTGGTCCTTTCCGTACTTATCAATCAAGAATTTGAACCATTTGATGGTGACATCCGTCATGTGCGCCAAGTCGTGGTCAATGCCCGCAATCTCTTCTTTAATGCGTGCCAGCAACTCGTCGGCCTTATCTTTGCTGAATTTAAGTATGCGCTGCATCTTTATTTCCATCAATCGCATGATGTCGTCGCGGCGCAATTCGCGTATGAAGTTGGGCTTGAAGGGCGTCAATCGGTTGTCGATGTGTTCCACGGCAACGTCCATATTCTCGGCGTTCTCAAACTTCTTGTCTTTGTAAATGCGCTCTTCGATGAATATTTTCTCAAGCGAAGAGAAGAAAAGCTGTTCCAACAGTTCGTCTTTCCTTATCTGCAATTCCAGCCTAAGCAGCCCCATCGTGCTGTCAACGTTATGCCGCAGCACCTCGCTTACGGTGAGGAAACGCGGCTTATTGTCTTCGATAACACAGCAGTTGGGCGAAATGTTAATCTCGCAGTCGCTAAATGCGTAGAGTGCATCAATGGTTTTGTCCGACGAAATGCCGGGGGCGAGGTGCACTTGTATCTCTACTTGGGCCGCCGTATTGTCGTCTACGCGCTTGGCCTTTATCTTTCCCTTCTCCACCGCTTTAAGAATAGAGTCGATAAGCGTGGTGGTGTTCTTGCTGAAAGGTATCTCGCGGATAACAAGTGTCTTGCTGTCCAGTTTCTCAATCTTGGCGCGCACCTTGATAGAACCGCCCCTTTGTCCGTCGTTATATCGGCTGGCATCAATCGAACCGCCCGTGGGGAAGTCGGGATATAGCCTAAACGGCTCGCCTTTAAGATAATGTATGGCCGCCTCGCACAGCTCGCGCATGTTGTGCGGAAGGATTTTAGAGCTAAGTCCAACGGCAATTCCCTCCGCCCCTTGCGCCAAAAGCAAGGGAAACTTCACGGGCAACGCGATGGGTTCTTTGTTTCTTCCGTCGTAGCTAGCTTGCCATTGCGTGGTTTTGGGATTGAAAACGGTGTCGAGTGCGAACTTAGAAAGCCGCGCCTCGATATAACGTGGGGCGGCAGCGCGGTCGCCAGTGAGGATGTTTCCCCAGTTTCCTTGTGTGTCGATAAGCAAGTCTTTCTGTCCCATCTGCACAAGGGCGTCGCCGATAGAGGCGTCGCCGTGGGGGTGAAACTGCATGGTGTGGCCCACAATGTTGGCCACTTTGTTGTACCTTCCGTCGTCCATGCGTTTCATCGAGTGCAATATGCGGCGTTGAACCGGTTTCAAGCCATCGGCGATGTTAGGCACGGCGCGTTCCAAGATAACGTACGAGGCGTAATCGAGGAACCAATTTTGGTACATGCCACTAAGGTGATGCACCGCCGAGGCATCGAAGCGGTCGGCGGGTTTGTAGTCGGAATGCGTTTCAACGCCCTCTTCCTCGTTTTCGTCTTGTTGCTTTTCATCGGCCATGTCCAGGCCTTCTTCCAGTTCGTTCGGGTCTTTTATTTCGTCGTCCATAGTGTGAGTTTCTCTTTTACGTTCCATAATAAACATGAAACAGGTACACTAGCCAGTTTTATTCAGCATCATGCAAAAATACAAATAAAACTTGGATTAGCCGTGTTTTATCGTCGCCAATTAGTTATTTTGGACACTTTTTACCGTTCAAAGCCACAATTAGTCTACACTTCTTTGATGTTTCTTGCTATTCTTCCATTACTTTTCGAATGATTGAGCAACTACTTTTAACACTACATCCTTTTTTTGTTGCTGCAAAAACGCTAAGAACAAAAACAATTGGGGGCATTCATACCCACAGAGGTCGTCATGTCTTTTAAGCTTTCTATAAATTGAGCGGAGTTTGTTGTCTTTGTGCAGTAAAACCAAGATACACACCCCACGCATACACGAAGTACCAGACTAAGATACAATAAAGCCGAAATCCTGCCCCATTTGCAAGTGTCAAAATATGGCCATGCCTCAAAAAGGTAACCAGGCAGAAGTTCTTTCAGTGCATTCCCTACAAGTTGAAAGCATCTTACCCGTGGCACATAATGAGGAGAAAGTCAAGACGACTACTTTTATGTTCCTTATGTTCTTATGTCAAAAATGGACGTATTTATGTCAAAACACGAAAGACGAACGATTAACTCGTTCACTTATCCACTTGTCTTCTTATTAATATGTCAACCCGTCAGCCTGAAACATTGTCAACTTTTCAGCGTAAATTTTAACATTATCAGTGCCCTTTCTGCGCACCAACCGCCCACCTTGCAGCAAAAAATCGATTCTCGCGAAGGTTTGTTTTGAGGCAAAAAGGGGTTAGCTTGCGAATACGACATAATGAATGTTTATTCCAAGAGACCGCCATTCGCGCCACATTTCGGGCTATTTGTGGCTAAATATAGTGCAAATTGCGGCAAAACGCACTGCGTTTTGATGCTAAATGCAGTGCGTTTTGGTGCTAAATGCAATGCGTTTTGGTGCTAAACGCAAGGTAAAATGGTGCAAAATGCAGTGCAAAATGCTACTAAACGCAAGACGAAAAGCATAAATATCCACTGAAATAGTATAAATAAAACCTTGCAGAGCCATGAAAAACAGGGTTGAAAAGGGCAAAATAGCTATTAAAAAGTGGGTTTTTAGGGGCTAAAAGTGGGTTATTGGGCGCAAAAAATAATGATCCGGCAACCAAACTAGAAAGGCAAAATGGTGCAAAATGCAGGTTCTTTGCTTAAAAATAGACAAACAGGAAGACGTGAAAAGCAAAAAATGGTAGTCATTTACCTACTTTTTAACCAATATTTTCGCTAGAACGGAGCGAAAATTAGAGCGACATTGTAAAATAAAAGATAACAATTTAAGTTTTTGAGTTGGTGAGGTTGGAGTTGACAAGTTGGTGAGGTTATGAGTTTTTGAGTTGGCGAGATTTTGAGTTGACGAGATTTTGAGTTGATGAGTTATCGCTTAAGGTCTTTCTCAAACTGTTTCGTAGCCAGAAGTCTGTATGCCAATCAAATGCCCAACTTTGTAAACATCTCGTTTGCACTGGCATACTCATTCACACGCCCATGCGCCTTATCGTCAAGTGCTTGTTCGTAAGCTGTGCGCCGTGGTGTTGTTTTATGCACAGTCCACCTCATACGCTTTACGAGCGACTTCAACAAAGATATGTCCGCCTTGGGTATCTCTAAGAAGTAGGTGTCTGTCGTTGTGTTGCTTGCATCCATCGCTTATCCTCCCATTATAGGTTCACATTGCAAATATAATCCTTTGGTTTGAGATACGCAAGAGAATAAAAAAGAAAAGCACCAAACAACCATTAGCCCAGCGTGCAGATGCGGCTTACCTATTCCACCACAGCAGCAATCCGAATGTATTTAAGGCCATGAACATCTGACAAGACGCGTTTGTGGCGACAGCAAAGGGTGGAAAGCCCCACCTAAAACGCTGATTTTAACGCCCCAGTTCGCCTTCTATCAGAAATAATGTGTAACTTTGTGCCACAAATAAGTAAATAAGAAAAAGACAATGGCACAAGAAGACGTTTTCAAGAAAATAGTTTCGCACTGCAAAGAATATGGGTTCGTGTTCCCCAGCAGCGACATTTACGATGGACTGGGAGCCGTTTACGACTACGGACAAAACGGCGTTGAACTGAAAAACAACATTAAGGAGTATTGGTGGAAGAGCATGGTGCTGCTGCACGAGAACATCGTGGGCATCGACTCGGCCATCTTTATGCATCCCACCATCTGGAAAGCTAGCGGACACGTGGACGCTTTCAACGACCCACTTATCGACAACCGCGACTCTAAAAAACGCTATCGTGCCGACGTGCTGATAGAAGACCAAATTGCTAAATACGAAGAAAAGATAGACAAAGAGGTGGCTAAGGCCGCCAAAAAGTTCGGCGACAGCTTCGACGAGGCCATGTTCCGCCAAACCAATCCACGCGTTTTGGAACACCAAGCTAAGCGCGACGCACTGCACGAACGCTATGCACAGGCCATGCAAGGGCCTAACTTGGATGAGTTGAAACAGATTATCCTGGACGAGGAGATTGTAGACCCCATCAGCGGAACAAAGAATTGGACCGACGTTCGCCAGTTCAACCTGATGTTCTCTACCGAAATGGGGTCGCTGTCTGATGCCGCCAGCAAGATTTATCTGCGCCCCGAAACGGCACAGGGCATCTTTGTTAACTACCTGAACGTGCAAAAAACGGGCCGCATGAAAGTGCCTTTTGGCATCGCGCAGATAGGAAAGGCATTCAGAAACGAAATTGTGGCGCGCCAATTTATCTTCCGCATGCGCGAGTTCGAGCAAATGGAAATGCAGTTCTTCGTTACGCCCGGTACCGAGCTCGACTGGTTCCACAAGTGGAAAGAAACGCGTATGAAATGGCATCAAGCATTGGGATTTGGTGCTGAAAACTATCGTTTCCACGACCACGAAAAGCTGGCGCACTATGCCAACGCCGCATCCGACATCGAGTTCCGCATGCCCTTCGGTTTCAAAGAGGTGGAAGGCATACACTCGCGTACCAACTTCGACCTGTCGCAACACGAGAAATTCTCGGGCAAGAGCATCAAATACTTCGACCCACAAACCAACGAAAGCTACACGCCCTACGTTATCGAGACCAGTATCGGCGTAGACCGCATGTTCCTTTCGGTGATGTGCCACGCCTTTGAAGAAGAGAAGTTGGAGAACGGCGAAACGCGCACCGTACTGAAATTGCCCGCCGCACTGGCCCCCGTTAAGTTGGCCGTGCTGCCGTTGGTGAAGAAAGACGGTCTGCCCGAAAAGGCTCGCGAGATTGTGAACGCGCTGAAATTCAAGTTCAACACGCACTACGACGAGAAGGACACCATCGGCAAACGCTATCGCAGACAAGACGCCATTGGTACGCCTTACTGCGTAACGGTTGACCACGACACGCTGACCGACAACTGCGTTACGTTGCGTTTCCGCGACACCATGCAACAAGAACGCGTGAACATAGACCAACTAGACAGCATCATTGAAGACAAAGTGAGCATCACCACCTTGCTCAAAAAAATGCAATAACCATGACGAGAAAAAGCTTTTTATTGATGGCCGCGGCCGCATGGATGGCCTTTGCCTTCACCGCATGCAGCGAAACGGACAACGCGGCAGACGACTTCCCCAACTGGCAAGCCGCCAACGAGGCCTATTTCGACAGCATATATAATGTGGCGAAGACCAATACTGCCCAATGGCAGGTGATACCTAGCATTACGCTCCCCAAGGAGGCGGTGAAAAACAAGACCGACAACGTGGCCGCAGAAGTAATCAATGCGGGCGAAGGGAGCGACCGCGCATTTCAGAACGACACGGTGCGCGTGATACTTCAAGGTCGACTTAAAGCCTCGCCTGGCTATCCCAAAGGCAAGGTTTTCCACCAAACCTATGTGGGAAGCGACGACAACACCACGGCCAACGCCGCTAAACTGGCGGTAAGTTCGGTTGCGCCAGGCCTGCAAACGGCATTGCAAAACATGCCCGTAGGTGCCAAGTGGCGCGTGTACGTGCCTTACCAACTGGGCTTTGGCTCGGCAACCGGGAGCGGAACCATTGCTCCTTCGCTAAGCAAAACCGTATCTGTGCCTGCTTACTCTACGCTGGTTTACACCGTAGAAGTGGTGAGCATCATTCGCCAAGGGCATAAATAAGGCTGCATAACCTTCTTCGGGTGTGTTCTATAAGTTTCTTACAGCGTGTATAACACGTAAAGGGGGATTTATAGAACACACCTCATTAATATACGCGCGCGCGTAAGACACGTACCAACATTACACGCGCCGGTACGTTTCCACTGGCTGCTAACATCTGCGACGGCTCTCGCTAGAAGCACTTAACGATACCTGTTAAACAGCCACACACAACCCCTCTTACGTTTTTTTCGTTTCATTTCTTTTGCCATACAGCAAAAAAAGTGTACTTTTACAAGCAGAAATCACATTATATTACTATAAAATCTATGAGTTTGAAAATCGTTGTACTTGCCAAACAAGTACCAGACACGAGAAACGTGGGCAAAGATGCCATGACGGCAGAAGGCACGGTGAACCGCGCTGCCTTGCCCGCAATCTTTAATCCAGAAGACTTAAACGCATTGGAACAGGCTCTGCGCCTTAAAGAACAGCACCCTGGCTCTACCGTTGGCGTGCTGACGATGGGCCCTCCACGTGCAGGTGAAATCATCAGACAAGGACTTTACCGCGGAGCAGACACGGGTTGGCTGCTCACCGACAAGCTTTTCGCCGGTGCCGACACGCTGGCCACATCCTATGCCTTGGCTACGGCCATCAAAAAGATTGGCGATGTGGACATCGTTATCGGCGGACGACAAGCCATCGACGGAGACACGGCACAGGTTGGACCGCAGGTGGCACAGAAATTGGGCCTTAATCAGGTTACATACGCCGAAGAAATACTGAAAGTTGAGGATGGCAAGCTAACCATTCGCCGACATATCGACGGCGGCGTTGAAACGGTTGTGGCACCCATGCCTTGCGTGGTGACGGTTAACGGAAGTGCTGCCCCATGCCGTCCTTGCAACGCTAAGCTGGTGATGAAGTACAAAAACGCACGTTGCCCCATGGAACGCAACGGCAAAGAGCCGCATCCCGAACTGTTCGAACTGCGTCCTTACCTCACGCTCAACCAATGGAGCGTGGCCGATGTGGACGGAGATGCAGCCCAATGCGGACTTAGCGGATCGCCCACAAAGGTGAAGAGCGTGCAAAACATCGTGTTCCAAGCTAAGGAAAGCAAGACGCTAACGGCCGCAGACGCCGACATCGAGGCGATGATGAAAGAATTGTTGGACGAAAAGATTATCGGATAAGGGGAGGTAAAGTGAAAGAGCAGCCTCACCCCCAACCCCTCTCCAAGTGGAAAGGGGAGTGATATGCCTTGCGAATTAAAAGAAGAAAAGAGCTTTTAAAGGTGAAAGGATGAAAAGGTGCTACGCCATCAAAAGCCATTATGCTGTTTATGCCTTACCTTATGTCCTTATGTTCTTCTGTCTAAAATCCTGTGCTTTTGAAGAAAGCCGCAAAGCATTTGGCTTAACTCCTTAAACTACATAACTCCTTAACTCCTCAAAAAACATCTCCTTCTTAAATTAAAGAACAAACATGAACAACGTATTTGTATATTGCGAAATAGAAGACACGACGGTGGCCGAAGTGTCTCAAGAATTGCTAACCAAAGGTCGCAGTCTGGCCAACGAGTTGGGCGTGCAACTGCATGCCGTGGTGGCTGGCACGGGAATTAAAGGCCATGTCGAAGGCCAAATCTTGCCTTACGGCGTAGATAAGCTTTTCGTTTTTGATGCCGATGGGCTCTTCCCTTACACGTCGGCGCCACATACCGACATCCTGGTGAACCTCTTTAAGCAAGAGAAACCGCAAATCTGCCTGATGGGCGCAACGGTTATCGGTCGCGATTTGGGGCCGCGCGTGTCGTCGTCGCTTACTAGCGGACTTACCGCAGACTGCACCCAGCTGGAGATTGGCGACTATGATGACAAGAAAGCAGGCAAGCATTACGATAAGCTGCTTTACCAAATTCGTCCCGCCTTCGGTGGAAACATCGTTGCAACGATTGTCAACCCCGACCACAGACCACAAATGGCTACGGTGAGAAGTGGCGTGATGCAGAAGAAAGTGTTGGACGAAAACTATAAGGGAGAAACCGTTTACCCCGACGTTGCACAGTACGTACAACCCGAAAGCTATGTGGTGAAGGTGCTCGACCGCCACGTTGAAGAGGCCAAGCACAACCTAAAAGGTTCGCCCATCGTTGTGGCTGGCGGCTATGGCGTAGGCAGCAAGGAGGGTTTCGACCTGCTTTTCAAACTGGCCAAGGAGCTACATGGCGAGGTGGGAGCAAGTAGGGCCGCCGTTGATGCAGGCTGGGCCGACCATGATAGGCAGATAGGACAGACGGGCGTTACCGTTCATCCCAAGGTGTACATCGCTTGCGGCATCTCTGGACAGATACAACACATCGCCGGTATGCAAGACAGCGGCATCATCATCTCTATCAACACCAACCCCGATGCACCCATCAACAAGATTGCGGACTATGTTATCGTGGGCACGGTAGAAGAGGTGGTGCCGAAGCTGATTAAGTATTATAAAAATAAGCAGTAAGGTTGTAAGTAGTAAAGTAGTAAGCGGAGAATGCTTTGCGATGACACGAAGTTTTAAGGATCTTATTGTTTGGCAAAAGGCACACAGCTTTGTTGTACTTGTGTATCAAGCAACGAAGAGTTATCCTAAGTTTGAGTTGTTCGGCTTGTGTTCTCAATTCCAAAGGGCGGCGGTATCTATTCCTGCTAACATAGCCGAGGGATATAGAAGAGATGGGAAGGCAGACAAACTGCGTTTTCTTAACTTCGCCCAAGGCAGCCTTGAAGAATGTCGCTACTACATCCTGCTTTCAAAAGACCTTTGCTATATCGATATTGAAACGTATGACTTATTAACAACGAGTATCGAGGAGACAAGTAAACTATTGAATGCCTATTATAAAGGCGTCAAGGAGCATATGCCATAGACAAAGGGCAACACCTCCTAACTTACTACCTTTACTCCTTTTCTCCTTACTCCTTTTTAAAAGATTATGGCAAATTACTTTTCGGACGCTCCCGAGTTGGAGTTCCACCTTCATCACCCATTGATGAAAAGAATTGTTGAGCTGAAAGAGCGCAACTTTGAAGATAAAGACAAATACGACGATGCACCCGTTGACTACGAGGACGCCATCGAAAACTATAAGCAACTGTTGGAAATAACGGGCGACATCACCGCTAACGTTATCGAGCCAAACAGCGAATCGGTTGACGAAGAGGGTCCGCACCTCGTTGACGGACGTATGGTGTATGCCTCGAAAACGTTCGAAAACCTCGACGCCACGCGCAAAGCAGGCCTGTGGGGTATCTCCATGCCACGCCGTTACGGAGGTTTGAACCTCCCAATAACGCCTTATTCGATGGCATCTGAAATGATGGCGACGGCCGATGCGGGCTTCCAAAACATCTGGAGCTTGCAAGACTGTATCGAAACGCTGTACGAATTCGGCGACGAAGAGCAGCGCAAGAAGTACATTCCGCGCGTTTGTCAAGGCGAAACGATGTCGATGGACCTCACCGAACCCGATGCAGGCAGCGACTTGCAAAGCGTTATGCTCAAAGCCACCTACTCGGAGAAAGATGGTTGCTGGCTTATCAATGGCGTAAAACGCTTCATCACCAACGGCGATTCAGACATTCACCTGGTTCTGGCGCGCTCAGAAGAGGGCACGAAAGACGGTCGCGGACTGTCGATGTTTATCTACGACAAGCGTCAAGGCGGCGTTACCGTACGACATATTGAAAACAAATTGGGCATACATGGCTCGCCTACGTGCGAACTTGTGTACAAAGATGCCAAAGCCGAACTCTGCGGTCAAACGCGCATGGGACTCATCAAGTACGTTATGGCGTTGATGAACGGTGCCCGCTTGGGTATCGCCGCGCAGAGCGTTGGTGTGTCGCAGGCCGCCTATACCGAAGGTTTGAACTACGCTCGCGAACGTAAACAGTTCGATACGAACATCGTAGACTTCCCCGCCGTGTACGATATGCTCTCGCGCATGAAGGCCAAATTGGATGCAGGACGTAGCATTCTCTACCAAACGGCACGCTATGTAGACATCTACAAAGCACTCGACGACATCGCACGCGAACGCAAACTTACCCCCGAAGAACGCGCCGAGCAAAAGAAATACATGCGCTTGGCCGATGCTTTCACGCCGCTGGCAAAGGGTATGAACTCTGAATACGCCAACCAAAACGCCTACGATGCCATACAAATTCATGGCGGTTCGGGTTTCATCATGGAGTATAAGAGCCAACGTCTCTATCGCGATGCGCGCATCTTCTCTATATACGAGGGCACAACGCAGCTGCAAGTGGTGGCCGCCATTCGCTATATCACCAACGGAACTTACCTCGGCATCATGAAAGAGATGCTCGAAGACGAGGTGGCCGAGAACCTACAACCACTTAAAGAGCGTGTGGCCAAGTTGGTGGAACGTTACGAAGAGAGCGTGAACAACGTGAAAGAGTGCGGCAACCAAGACAGGCAAGACTTCCTTGCGCGCCGCCTTTATGAGATGACTGCCGAGATTTTCATGTCGTTGCTCATCATTGCCGACGCATCAAAAGCTCCCGAACTCTTCGAAAAGAGCGCAAACGTGTATGTTCGCATGACAGAAGAAGCCGTTATAGGAAACCATGCCTTCATCGAAAACTTCAAAGTTGAAGATTTGGAATACTATAAATCGCGGTAGAAAGCATTCCTCATTCACGACTTCGCTTCATGGCGAATGAGGAGCGACATGCCTGTTCTGTCCCAACTCGATGGGAAAAGAACAACCTGGTTTCATCTCTCCGACACTTAGTGGGGAAGAGGAAACACGGTCTTACCCCCTGTGCCGCTCTCCATGGGAGATGAGGCATAATGCATTTCATTTCTTGATAAATTGCATCATGGGGACTCAGCGCATAGTATTTTTAAAGGTGCGTGTTGCCATTTGTAGGTGACACGCACCTTCATTGTAACAGTCTGTTTAAAGAATATTGCACGCTCTATTCACAATCAAGCATAAGCAACTCTGAGAAATAAAAAGGACATGTTTGCCAATAAAAAGATGATTCGTACCATATATTCATAGAACCACCACAACAACAAAACCAATGAAAGATAAAAAAGCCAACAACCACCTCATCATCTACCAAGACGACAACGGCTTGGTGAAAGTGAATGTGCGCTTTGCCGATGAAGACGTATGGCTCACACAAGGGCAATTGGCGGACATTTACGACACAACACAACAAAACATCGCCCTACATATCAAGAACGTCTATGCTGATGCTGAATTGGAGGAGACGGCAACTCACAAGAAATACTTGTTAGTTCGACAAGAAGGCGGTAGAACCGTACAGCGCAACATCGACCATTACAACCTAGACATGATTATAGCCCTGGGTTACAGAGTGCAATCACAAGTTGCAACCCGCTTTCGTCGATGGGCAACCGAACGACTACATGAATATATACAAAAGGGCTTTTCCATGGATGACGACCGACTGATGCAAGGGGGTAACCGTTACTTCCGTGAATTGTTACAACGCATCCGCGACATCCGTGCTTCGGAGCGTAACTTCTATCAGCAGGTGACGGACATTTACGCAACTCCGGTGGACTACGACCCACGTACCGAGCTCACACATACGTTCTTCGCCACGGTGCAAAACAAACTTCACTACGCCGTACACGAACACACCGCCGCGGAAATCATCTTCGATCGGGTTGATAGCGACAAACCTCTAGTAGGCATGACCAACTTCAAGGGCGACTACATCACGAAAGACGATGTGAAGATTGCCAAGAACTATCTCACGCAAAAAGAGCTGCAACGACTTAACCTACTCGTATCGCAATTCCTTGACTTTGCCGAATTTCAGGCACTTGATGAACATCCCATGCGAATGGTAGACTGGATAACCGCTCTTGACAACCAAATTCTATCCCTGCAACGCACTGTGTTGGAAGGGAAAGGCCATATATCACACAACGAAGCGATAGAAACGGCTGAACGAGAATTTGCCATCTACCGTCAAAGGGAAATGGCACGGCTCGAAAGTGATTTCGATAAAATGGTGAAACGGTTTCCTAAGCGAGGACAACATCCTACAAAAGAAGAATAGAAGCACTGGTGCTAACATCTATTTGTTGCAGTCCACTCTCTTGAACTGCAACAACAAAAAAGGACATGCTACCAACGAATGGTAACACGTCCTTTTTAATTTCAATGGGCAAACAAGGCTATTTTTTACCTTTTCACCCTTTCACCTTTTCACCCTTTCACCTTTTCACTCTTTCACCTTTAAACCCTTTCACCTTTTCACTCTTTCACCTTTAAACCATCTGCCCAATCAGCTCTTCCCTATCACCAGGCAGCATATCAATAACAGGAATCTCAACCATAGTATAGCATCCTGGCTGCAAACGCATGGAGGCGCGAGCCACATTAACCAACACCTGCGCCGTCAATGCGGGGTTGTTAATGCTCATGTCGAAAGAGAAATGTTGGTTTTGGGTCTTTCCGCTAACACCTTTGCGAACCAAATGAACGCCATGACCCATGTCGCGAACCTCGTCTACCGACTTCACTGCAAACACATGTGTCTCGTCGTTAGCGAAATACGGGTCTGCCTTTACCTCTGCGGCCACATCTTCAAGTCGTGCGCCATCCTCCAATTCCACATAAACCATCCTGCGATGAATGCCTTCGCCCAGAGGGATAGTCATCGAAAGCGCATTCTTAACCCCCTTCTTACTGCGCACGCACACGCTGTGCCCCATGCTCATGCCAGGTCCGAAGTTGGTGTACGACAAGCCTTTGGGTGCCAAACTCTGCATCAACATGCGCACGATAGAGTCTGACCCTGGGTCCCATCCTGCCGAAATAACGCTCACTCGGCCATGTTCCTTACACACAGGCATCAGTTCCGCACGATAGTTCACTATGTTCGTGTGGATGTCAAAGCTATCTACCGTGTTTATTCCCATAGCCAAATAACGTTTGGCGTATGTCGGACACTCGCGCGTAGGCAAAGCCAAGATGGCCACATCCACATCGTGCAGCTCGGTAATGTCGGCCACCACCTCATATCTTTCCAGTTCCATCGGCTTTTCTTTCG
>ERZ772986.256-NODE-256-length-34239-cov-4.260473_pt1 | contig 34239 bp, 17 predicted proteins | sample MGYA00511898_ERZ772986 | MGnify/ENA primary metagenome ERZ772986 (study PRJEB29015, sample SAMEA2737934) | human oral metagenome | biome: human oral; feature: human-associated habitat; material: dental | place: China | collected 2148 ... | reverse complement strand
AGTTGATGTGTTTTTGAGTTGATGTGTTTTTGAGTTGATGTGTTTTTGAGTTGATGTGTTTTTGAGTTGATGAGTTTGTGAGTTGATGAGTTGATGAGTTGATGAGTTGATGAGTTGTTGAGTTCGTGAGTTGATGAGTTGATGAGTTGTTGAGTTGATTAGTTTTAAGTTTTGAGCTTTTGAGTTGATTTCTTCTGGAGTGGTTTGGCTTTCGTGAGTTTATAAGCCTAGGAATTTATAAGCTAAGGAGTTGATAAGTGCTGCACTTCGTATATGAGAGGCGTGTTTATCTTGTATTGGCATCACAAAGATGGCAAATTTCTTTCAGTTTATAGGAATATTAAAAGCCGAGACGGTTTCTATTCCTTAGTTTTAAAACCCTCATTGCCTCTGTGGCTATTTTGTCCCTCTTATCATCTGCCATTCTTCTTAATAAATCCATTGGGATTTTCTTGTTTCTTACAACAGCCATTCGAATTGAGAAATCAGGGTCTTTCATCAAAGTCTCAAAGATGTATCTGTCATTTTTGTTTTTCATAGCAACCGTAAACCGAACATCCGAGTTGCTGTCTGTGCAAAGAAGTCTTAGCACGTCAATGGATATGTGCTTGTTATGAACGAGCCACGCTTTCCTTTCAGGATAGTTATGTATTATCTCAGAGATTACTTCGGAAGATAATTGTTCCATTTTGGTCCTATTATTATCTTCTAAGTTATTGCTGTCTGCTAACTTTATATATTCTTTTATGTTGTCGATCATATAACAATCCTCCGCTTTTTCTTTTTCTCCTTTGAAGTTATTTTGGTTTTCTCTCCCTTCGGCAAAATTACTTGTAAATGCGACATAGCCCCATTTCACCCAGCTAGTCTGTGCGGTGTCGGACCTATTTCAAACACTTCTATATGGGGCCATTCATATATTTGTTCGGCACCAAAGCCTGCATCTGCGCAGAGAAAGATACCCGATGTGGAAAAGGCTGAGGCCTTAAATACAGAAAATAACTGCTGAAAAGGACAAGGCTACTGCATATATGTTTTTTGTTCTTCTGTAAAAAGCGCAAATTCTCCTCTTAAAGGCCTGTGCCTGTTTGTAAAACCAACGTGCGCTTAGGTTATGTTTTCTTTTTTGTTTTGATGCGGCTCTTGATGGAGCGCACGCTACCAGGACTGATGCCCAGGATGTCGCCGGCTTCGGTCTCGCTCTTGCCCAACTTACCCGTTACGATGAGGAAGAGATATTGTCGGGTAGAAAGGTTGTTGTAAGCGTTGTCTAACGAGGCCATGAATGTTGGGTCGGCAAACTTAAAATACTCGATGAAATCGATGAAATCGTTCGTACTCCAATGTACTGTGGAATGGTTTTGCAGTATGCTTTCGTACAATAGCTTGCCGTTGCTCAGCACTTTCAGCTCTTTATCTTTAAGGTTGTTCACCCTTTGCCTGAGCGAGTTCAGTTCTTTGTTGGCTTCGGTTTGCGACACTTTAAATTGGTCAATGCGGTCGCTGTATTCGCTAATGAGCAGTCGTTTCTCCAAGATGCTGCGCTTAGCCCTGCTTACCTTGTACTTATGATATAGCACCAAGGTGATGATGGTTAGTGCCAACACAAGTGCCAAGCTTGTGATGTAAAGGCGGTACGAGCGTATTTCGCGCTCGCTGGCCTCAATGTCGAATCTGTTTTGTATTTCGTAAACGTTGTTGGCCTGCCATTCCTTTTGCTGTTTTTCTTTGAAAATGAGCAGCGAGTCGGCCGTGTTGGCAGCCCCCACGTAGTCGCCCATTTTCTGTTTTAGCTTGAAAAGGTTGTATAGTGCTTTCTCGCGCGTATAAACGTCGTCGCTTGCCAAGGCCTTTTGCAGCAGGTCGAACGCTTTTTGGTATTGGCCTTGTCGCATATATAGGTCGGTAAGTATGGTGTAGGTGTAGCTGTCGGGCCGTTCTTTAAGTGCGCGAAGTATAAATTTGGCCGATTTCACCGTGTCTCCCTTTTGGCTGTACACATCGCTGATGTTGGCCAGCAGCACGGTTTGGCTTTCGGTGTCGAGGTGTTTGTACAGCTTAAGTGCTTTAAGCAGGTAGTTAAGGTTGCTGTCGGGTACGCCCAATCCGCTATACGCATTGGCGATGTAAGAGAGGCTGTATGCCATCCACAGGTCGTTGTTGGCCCGTGTAGCCATGCCGCGCGCCTTTTCGGCATAGTTTAGTGCCGTGTTGTAATTCTTTGTGGTGAGGTTGACGTAGCTTAAAGTAGAGAATATTTTGTGCATCAAGGCCAATCCGCCATGTCCTTTGGCGGTGTTTTCGGCTCTTTTTAGCAGTTTTATGGCGGCAGTGACGTTATTGCGGTTGAAGAAAAGAATACATGCCTTATAGTAATATGCACGCGCTAACTGTTCCTTGGGTCCATGCTGTTCGTAGTAAAAAACGGAGATGTCTATCGAATCGTTGTCAACGGGAATCATGTTTCGGTAGGTAGCTTCGGTTTTAAGCAGCGTAAAATAGGCCATTTCATCGCTGTTTTCCATTTCGTGTATGGGTGTGGCCTGCACAAGTGTGTAGGCTTTCTCCACGTTGTCTTGGCTTAACAACGAGTCTATCTGCTCCAATCTCGAGAGTGTGCGGTTATGGCACGCGCACATCAGTAAGGTTAGGGCAAACAACGCGATAATGGGGTGTTGTTTCTCGGCGCACATCATTGTTTGTGATTTCGTTGATAGCTGTCCGCTTTCATGGCGCATGCAAGGTTGTTTGACAGTTCTGTAGAATCTCCTTTGTAGCTTGTTGGCCTGAGCTGATGGGAGTTCATTGATTTATCAAGGACGGGTTTCGCTTGTGCGACAGGCGTAGCGGCTCATTGGCAAAATTATGAAAAATAGTTCGTATTGCAGAATTTTTTCTTCTTAAATGCTGATAATTGGCCGTATTTTGTTGCTTAGGTGCTGCGTTGCACGTTTTTTAGCGGCATAAAACAATGGTAGTAGGGTGTAGCAGATGGGTGTGATAGATGGGCTGCAAAGACCGGTAACGCCTGCACACACAGGCTGGGGCGATGAGGCTGTGGGGGAGAAGGGTGGCTAGGGGGTGGGCCACTTTGCCGATTTGGCGTTGCAAAAGCCCATTGTGCCGTTGCTTACTTCGGCGGCATGTTGTGATGAGGCGCGTGTGGATTTATATTCTTAAACCGCATGTTTGTTGTTGTCGGACACTGGCATATTGGCCAATTCGTTTCTGAAATTTGGAATATCATCGGACTTTTTCGTTGCAAATTAAGCCATTTTCAGCTTGTTGTAAACCCTCGAAACCCCTTTGTTCATCGGGATGTTGCAGTGCAACACTTAGTTACATCATCGAATTTTCCATTTTGTTGGTATCGATAAAAGGTGTATATTTGCGAAAAATTGTTTTGCGCCACTTTTCAGATAGCTGCAACCAACCCAGCGTTACCTATCAGCCACCGCAACACTCCTATATAATATATAGGCATAAAAAGGGCGGTTTAGATATGGGCCTAAAAGGCGGCGGCGGAACATAAACCTTAACGATGAAACCCGAACGTCTTAATCAACCATCGAATAACTAACACTAAACAAGAAACAAAAGGGTTAAATAACAGATTTACAAACTCGAAAATTGTAATACCTATGCGTAGAAACTTATCAAGACCAGCGAACGTGATGTTCTGGCTCATGGCATTGTTGCTGTGTTGGAGCCAGGCGCATGCACAAGGCCCGGGCTCAACGGGCAACATTACGATTGAAGGCATAGTAATCGACAACAACACGAACGAACCCGTTGTGGGCGCCACGGTGAAACTTAAAGACGGAACCAAGGGCACGGTTACGTCGGCCGACGGAAAGTTCGTGATGACAGGCTTGTCGGTAGGCAATGTGGTTCACGTTAGTTTTATCGGTTTCAAGCCACGCCAGTTTACCGTGGGCAAGAAACGATTTGTAACAGTTTATCTGGAAGACGATGCCAACCAGCTGGACCAGGTGGTGGTTACGGGGTTTCAGAAATTGAAGAAAAACAGTTTTACGGGTACGGCCACGGTGGTGACCGGCGACGAGTTGCGAAAGGTGAACGTAAAGGATGCCGTGAAGGCCTTGGAGGCTTTCGACCCTTCTTTCCGTATTATCGACCGCGGCGGATTTGGTTCGGACCCCAACCACATCAACGAAATCAACATCCGCGGTGCATCAAACATCCAACGCCAGGAGTTCGATGCCAACGGCCAAGCGTTGGAACGGCGCACCAACCTTTTGGGAAACCCAAACATGCCCATCTTCATGCTCGACGGATTCGAAGTGCCTGTACAGAAAATCTACGACATGGATATCAACCGTATCCAAAGTATGACCATCCTCAAAGATGCGGCAGCCACGGCACTCTACGGCTCGCGCGCGGCAAACGGCGTGGTAGTGGTAACGTCGGTACCCCCGAAAGTAGGCGAGATACGCATCGATTACAGCTCTACCCTGGAACTAACCTTCCCCGACCTGTCGGACTATAACCTGACTAATGCATCTGAAAAACTACAAGTAGAGAAGGATGCGGGTATTTATACGGCATCCAACAAAGTGGATCAGGTGGAAAAAGACATTGAGTTTAACAACAAGTTGAACGAAGTGCGCCGTGGCGTTAACACCGATTGGCTATCACGGCCATTGCGCAATACGGCAAACTGGCGTAACTCATTGAGTGTTTCGGGTGGTGTAAACTCCATTCGTTATGGCATAGACTTGAACTATGATAAGAACGGCGGTGTAATGAAAGGCTCGTATCGTAATCGTTGGGGAGCAGGCATGAAGCTCGATTATCGTTTGCACGAATGGCTACAGATACAGAACCAAGCAACAATAAATCGCACAACATACGAAGATTCACCATACGGAAGTTTCGGCACTTATTCAACTTACATGCCCTATGAGGCAATTTATGGAGAAGATGGAGAACTGTTGAAGAACTTACCGATGTCGAAGAAGGCCAATCCGCTTTGGCAACAGCAAAACCTAGCGAACTATTCGGGTAGAGGAGGTATAACCGACTTTACCGACAATTTTGCAATGAATGTGTATTTTACTCCCTCGCTTTACTTCCGTGGCTCGTTCAGTGTAACTCAGAGAACAACTGAGAAGAATGCTTTCATAGATCCTAAGGATGCCATGTTTAAATCGTCAAGTGCCAACAAGAAAGGTCAGCTGAACACTTCGGAACAAGAAGAGTTGAGCTGGAGTAGCAAAGGCGAAGTGCATTTCAACCAGCGGCTAGACAAGCATTTCATCAATTTAACAGGAGCCGTAGACTTGCAAGAGCAAATAGCCAGAAGTAGAGCCCACCGCTACGAGGGATTTAGTCTAGGACAGTTGAACACACCCATTTATGCAGCGCAACAAGAGGGTAAAGCCGACGACTCAAAAACGACGATTAGAACTGTGGGTTGGCTGGGCGCCTTGAACTATACTTATAATGAGATATACCTTTTGGATGCCTCTTTCCGTTTCGATGGCTCCTCGCAATTCAGCTCGAAGAAACGTTTTGCGCCATTCGCTTCCATTGGTTTGGGTGTCAATGTGCACAATTATCCCTTCATGAAAAAGTTCCCATGGGTTAACTCTCTTCGTTTCAGGGGTACTTATGGAAGTACAGGTAAGGTGACATTCTCGCGTTTCGACGTGATAAGCAGCTATAATGTGGATACGAAATCGTGGTATTACACAGGGCCCGCAGTTACCTTAGCCACTATGGGTAACCCGGATTTGACATGGGAATTGAACAAGACACTAGACTTGGGTTTCTCTTTCGAACTATTTAAGAGGCGACTTTTCTTCGAGGCCACCTACTATCATAAGGCCACCGACAGGACAATCGACCAGATAAAAATTCGTCCTTCGTCTGGATTTAGCAGTTATAGCGGTAATGCTGGCGGCGTGCTGAACGAAGGAATTGAGCTGAAAACCAATGTTACAGTTTACCGCAGCCGCGATTTGTCTGTGGTGTTTAACGCAAACCTAGCATCGAACAAGAACCGCATAACCAAGCTTAACCCCTCGATAGAAGACTATAACAAGCGCATACGCGAGAATAACAAGAGCGAAAATGGCGGTAGGGGCGGCTCACTCCCACCCATACTGTATTATGTAGGCGCATCCACCACAGCCATCTACGCCGTTCCTTCGTTGGGAATAGACCCCGCAACGGGTGTGGAACTGTTCCGTAAGAAAGACGGGACAATAACCAAAGAGTGGAATCAAGACGACATGCAGGTTTGTGGCGACCTTAATCCCGATGTGCAAGGATCGTTCGGTGTGAATGTGGCCTACAAGGGGTTTTACCTAAACACCTCGTTTAAGTACGCCTATGGCGGGCAGGCCTATAACCATACGCTTGTTTCGAAAGTGGAAAATGCCAAGATAAAGGATGAGAATGTAGACCGCCGCATCCTTACCGAGCGATGGCGTAAAGTGGGCGATGTGTCCGCCTTCTATGGCATCAGAGAGAACTCAGTGACTAATGCCACATCGCGTTTTATCCAAAACGACAATTACGTTTATTTCAACAGCTTGACTTTGGGCTATGATTTCCCCAAGACTATTATCTCGAAATTAAAGCTGAATGCCCTGTCGTTAAATTTCAACGCCTCGGATTTGGCCAGATGGAGCACGGTGCGGGTAGAACGCGGACTCTCTTACCCATACGCGCACACCTATAGTATCGGCTTGCGCGCCAGTTACTAACAACGTATTAACATTAAAAGACAAAGCGTATGAAACGTTCGATATATTTTCTGATTACATCGGCAATGCTAAGCCTTGTGTTTGGCAGTTGCAACGATTGGCTCACAGTGCCAGTAGATGGTAAGTCTACATCGACCGAACTTTACACGGGTTCGGATGGATATAGGTCGTCGCTCAACGGCATTTACAAGGGATTGGCAGTGGATGAACTGTATGGGCTGCAACTGCAATACGGCGTTATCGACTTTTTCTCTAACCAATACCGCAACGACCTGCGAGAAGACGAGCAGAGCAGCACCATATTCATTGCTGCTGGTAAGCGCGAATTTAAAAATGTGGCCTTGCAACCTGTACTTAACAGCATGTGGATGACGGCCTATAACAGAATAGCCGCCGCCAATGACCTTATCGACAACGTGTCGAAAGCAAGCGATTCGAAGTTTAAGCAAGGTGAGATGGAACGCAAAATGATATATGGTGAGGCTTTGGCCATAAGGGCATTGCTGCACTTTGACATGCTCAGGCTCTTTGCTCCCGCGCCTGTTAACGACGATGGACAGGCTTACATACCTTACATCACCACCTTCCCCGAGGTTCTAGGTGCGCATGTTCCCGTAAAGGTGTCTTTGGACATGGTGATCAAAGATTTGGAAGACGCACGCGAACTAGTGAGACTTTACGACTTTTCACCCATGGGCATAAGTGCTAATGCTTCGGGGAAAGCCCGCTTTTATAATAATCTTGAGTATGGAATGGAAGGCTATGGAAAGACTGAAGGCCTTGACGAGTTTTTCTTAGGTCGTGGCTACCGCTTCTCCTATTGGGCCATAACGGGACTATTGGCAAGGGCTTACCAGTATAAAGCAGCCTACAATGCCTCGTTCTACGAGAAGGCAAAGACACTTGCACAAGAAGTACTTGATGCCAAGTGCACAGATGATAAAGGCGAAACCAGTTATAGTCCTTTCAAAAATGAGGACTTTAATGGGTTTGCCTATGCACAAGACCCCGAACAAATGAGAGATGTCCGCATGGTTGGCAACCTCTTATTGGGAATTTACAGGGACAACGAATCCGAGGCGAAACTTTCGGGAATAGAGGCTAGTTTCCCTCGTGAGAAGAAGTCGCCGGCACAATATAGTTTCTGTGCGGTAGATGTAGATGGGCAAGACATCTTTAAGACAGCAGGTGGAGTTGATGAGTCGAAAGATGACATACGCTGTTTAAGGTTGCTCTACAAACCCATAAACTCTTACAACATCTCGCTTTCCACCAAATGGTATGTCAAGACAAGAGATGCGGACGAACGCAAACGCACGCTGAACATCTTCCCGATATTGCGCACATCTGAGATGCGATTCATCATAGCCGAGACTTTGGCAAGGAGCAATGAGTTTGACAAAGCATACGAAATCCTTAATGAGATGCGTAGAAACAGAGGCTTACGTAATGGCGACTTGCCTACGCAGGCATCGTTGGAAGGCTTCTTGAAAGACCTGGTGCGCGAGGGACAACGCGAATGGATTAGCGAAGGCCAATTGTTCTACTTATACAAAAGACTCAACTTCGCAGTGAAACGGGACGACGGCACATTTGCTCCCTTTAAGAAAGAAGAGTGTGTGGTGCCATTGCCCATTGAGGAATTAAAATAACCCTTAACGTTTTGTTTATGAAAAGATTATTTTATTTTATCCCCTTGGCCATGTTGGCCTTGTTGGTGGGCTGTAAGGAGGATGCGCTACTAACATTCGGGGACGACAGATACGTCTATTTCGAGAAGTTCTATCGAGATGCGGTGGCTCCTGGTACAGAGAAAGCCGACTCTACTATGGCGTCGTTCTTTTTCTACAACGACGATGTTAACAGCATAGACGCCCTATTGGAAGTACATATCGCTGGGCGAGACCTAACGCACGATGAAACCTTTAAGCTGCGTGTGGTGCCAAAAGAAACCACAGCCAAGCCCGAAGAATATGAAATTCAGGACATCTATACCTTCCGTGCACGTGCGGCCGCACCTAATGCGACCAATAGAAACGACACCATCGCCATCAAGATGAAACGCTCGGCCCGATTGAAAGATTTCCCACATGGATTAAGGCTGATGGTAGAATTGGTTCCGCAAGGCGAACTGCAATTGGGACAAAGCGAAAGGACTAAGGCCTTAGTGGTACTCACTCGCGATGCCATCAAACCCAAATGGTGGAAAGACGAAGTGGAGGCAAATCTTTTGGGCACTTATTCGAGCAAGAAGTACAAACTCTTTGTGACACATATCGACACCAAGTTAATCTTCAATGACGAATTGGTGAAGAGAAATCCTGCAAAGGCGATACGACTAGTGAGAGACTTTAAAAGGTGGTTGGCCGAGCATCCGAAAGAAGCTGTTGAGGAAGACGGCGTAACGCCGATAACAGTAAACGTATAGTGTTGCACTTAAAAAACAAACATGTGTTATGAAAAGGATTAAATATTTCATGATATGGCTGAGCGTTCCCCTTTTATTGGGGGCTTGTTTCAGCGACGAGGGAAACTACGAATACGAGTCTCTCAAACCTCCAACGTGGACACGTGATTTCATGAGTAGCCCAATACAGATTTCTGTTAGGGAAGGAAGACCCATAAGAATAGACGGAACGAAGTGCTTTAATTGGGGTAAACTCGACTCGTTGCAACGCAGTGGGGAAGTGCGCTACGAATGGCGCTACTATGGAAAAGTCTTCTGTACAGACTTGAAAGCCGAAATTCCCTACGAAGAGTTTATGAAACGGTGTGGGTTGGAAGAAATGCCCATCTCTGATTATGAGCGCGGCGACTTCGCCATTATCGAGAAATCCACAGGCGTTAGCTTTAAGGTGAAAACAACCTTTTATTTCCATGCGCAGATAGACGAGGCCGACTTCCTTATTTATTCGGCGAAATCACCCAACGAACCCCATGTAGGAAAGGTTAACGTAATGCGCCTAGACTATTCGCGCGACCCTAAGACGGGCGGATATGTTTCTGATTTTGTATTGAGCGACCGCCATTTCTCACAAGATTTACCTGGTACGCCCAAACAATTGGACCTTTCTGCAGCAAAGAACGTGAGCCTTGTTGGGTCGGCAACGGCCATAACAGAAGAAGGCGATGCGTATGTGCTCAATGCGGCCAATTTGCAAAAGGTTTGGGACATGAGTTCGCAATTCGATGAAGGAACCCCCGCTGACTTTAAGGTTAGTTCGCGTAAGGACCAAGATGGAGGCGGAACAGACTCGTACGCCTTTTCATGGGTAGCAACAAAAGACGGACGTGTGTTTACTAGACAGTTTGGAAGGAACTACCTAGGAGGTAAATTCATAACGGAACCTTACTACCTAGACTCGTTGGGATATAAGATTACACAGTTTGGACATACCTGTTGGGGGATAACGAATATCCCTTGTTACGATGAGAAGAACAAGCGTGTGCTTATTGCAACAAGTTTACAGAACGGTGCATACGGCTCTTACCGGAGTTATATGACCACCCTCTATAAGGATGGATGGAAAGGTGTACCCGTAATGAAGATGCCCGACGACACAAAAGTGTACTATCTAACGTTAATGAACGGCGACCAATATTGGGACAACAATGCAAATAGCTGGTTCCAAATATACTATAATACGGGTGGTAAGTCGATGGTTGGCACATTTGCAGTAGACAATCGTGGACGACGACTAAATGAACCTAACTCGTACTTATTCCCATATGAGGTGAAGGGCCATTTGTTTAATAAGGAAACAGTTTTCCTCGTTGCAGCAGGAACGCGCCTTACTAATTCAAGCTCGAAGGCTTATATCGACCTTTTCTCCGAAGGAAACGAGGTGTATGGAATTAAGCGTAGTGGTTTGGGCTGGCCTGGTCAATTTGATTACGAGATAATCAAACTTCCACTTAAGGGTATAACATCGAAGATTACGAGTATGACTTACAACCGCGATGACCTATTAAGTGGCTCGAATTATCACGATTTGGTGATTGGTTGTGAGAATGGCGACATCTTGGTTTACGAGGCAGAAGAATTGTTGAACCCTTCATTCAGAAAGAAACTAAACGTGGGTGGTAAGGTGGTTGCCATCAAACAACTTGGACTTATCCGCGCCACAGTAGACATGTATTAATACAACAACACGGCCACCCCTTACCCAAGGTGGTGGGGGTGGCCGCAAAACAAAAACAGATAAAATGCAGAACATGATGGTTTTAAAGAGAAGTGCCGGCGCACTGATGATGCTGTTGGCTGGCGCGTTTGCCGTACAAGCGCAAAGTGTAGATAAGGTAAGTCTAAACGTTAGCGTGGCCAACAAGGGTGGAGCACCAACTGTTACGCTCAAAAAGTCGCCCGAATGCCAGGCCTATTGCCTGGCACTGTTCACATCAGACATTGCTGGAATTATCAAAGACGAGGTTGTTGACGGATATTTCACCGGTCAGAAGAAACCCCGATACACCGACAACGTCAAAGATAAGAAACTGGTAGACTACGGATTGGTGGTTGTTCCGGAGAAAGAATACACCCTCATCGCCCTTGGTTATGGCAAAGACGGCAAGCCCGGCAAGGTGTCTCGCACGCAGTTTACCGCTCCTCGCAGACAAGGTTTCGCCTCGGCGCAGGTGCTGGCACAGGTTATGAACATCGGACCCGACAGCGTTACGGTGAAGTTTACGCCCAACACCGACGTGGCTGGCTACGCCTTATGCCAGTTTGAGGGTGGAACCATCGAACAAACCGTGAAAGAACACGGCCCCATGATGGGTTTCTCTAACGCTTACGACATGATTAAGCAGTTCAGCGGCAAAGACTACACCACCGAAAAGCAACACACTTGGCGCGAGATGGTGCCCGATGCCAATTACGAAATCTGCGTGTTGCCATGGGATAAGAATGGCGTTTTCCAAGAGATAACCAAGGTTCCCGTTACCACGAAAAAGCTTGGCGGGCCTGGCGAAGCCACAGTCGACATAAAGATTGGCGAGTTTGGCGGAAGCAAGAAAGGCGGCTACTATCAAGATGTAGTGTACTCGCCTAACGACCAAGCATCGTTGCACCGCGACATCATCATCACCGAAGAGGCCTTTAACAAACCCGACATGGGCAACATCGGTGTTATCAAGATGCTGCAAACCGACCATCCCAAAGACATTTACTGGAACCAATACCGCGTGGACAGGGCAAGATGGAACGCTACACCGCTCACCACCTACTACGCTTGCTCGATGGCTAAGAACGTAGACGGCAAGTGGGGCGAACTTAAAAAGGTGAAGTTCACTACACCTGCCGCAAAAGAATAACGCGAAATCTATAAACCGCTCTTGATGGAACCTTGATTTTAGCTGGCATACTTTGCTCATTGCTAGGTGGTTCATGGCAAACCATGTACCTCTAGCGTGAGCAAATGGTGCCCGCCTAGGCAAGGTATGGAATAAATGGGCGGCAACGAACAATCGCAAGGGGGCATTTCGGGGTAGCTTAAAGCCGGTTCTAAAAAGCCAATAAAGTTTATTTCAGGAGCCAGCCTTTGTAAATAACGGCAGCCCTATTCGTAAAAGAGCATATCCAGAACATGCCTTAACCCCAAACTAAATAGCAGGTAGGACGAACCGCCCTCGGCGCATTCCTCCTCCATCTCAGCATCTCGCGCTATCCAACTATACATAACCTAGGGGCGTTTCCTAACACTTTCGCCTCCATAACCTTGCGAATGCCGAACGAGATGCAGCTGGGACGGGCCTGCCGTGCTACGTTTGTCGAGGGTAAACTGATGACTTAACATCGCTAACAAGTAACCGATTTATTGAAACAAGAATGAGTAACCTAAGAACAATCCTGCGGGGCTGGGCACTCTTAGCCCTGCTTGTCCCCACTAACTTGCGTGGACAAGGCGTTAACCAGGCCCCACCCATCCCCGTGGACACTGCCGTAAGGATAGGCAAACTGCCCAACGGACTGACCTATTACATACGCCATAACAACTGGCCGGAGCATCGTGCCGACTTCTATATCGCACAGAAGGTGGGCTCGATACAAGAAGAAGAGAGCCAACGTGGACTGGCCCACTTCCTAGAACACATGTGCTTTAACGGAACAAAGCATTTCCCAGGCAACGAACTTATCCGTTACTTGGAAACGCTTGGCGTGAAGTTTGGCGGCGACCTCAATGCCTACACCTCCATCGACCAAACCGTTTACAACATATCCAACGTGCCTACCACGCGCCAGACGGCACTCGACTCGTGCTTGCTGATACTCAGCGACTGGGCAAATGCGCTCACACTCGACCCAACTGAGATTGACAAAGAGCGCGGAGTGATACACGAAGAGTGGCGCGAACGCACCAGTGCCACATCGCGTATGCTAGAACGCAACCTGCCTAAACTCTATTCTGGAACGAAGTACGGCGCGCGTTTCCCCATCGGACTGATGAGTGTGGTGGACAACTTCAAGCCCAAAGAGCTACGCGACTACTACGAAAAGTGGTATCATCCCTCCAATCAGGGCATTATTGTGGTGGGCGACATCGACGTGGCCCACACCGAGGCCATGATTAAAAAGCTTTTCGGACCCCTGAAGAACCCCGACAACCAAGCGAAGATAGTGGATGTGCCCGTGCCCGACAACGAAGAACCCATCGTCGTTGTGGACAAGGATAGGGAACAGGCCAACAGCTCGGTAGAAGTATCGTTCAAACACGAGGCTTGGCCCGACTCGCTCAAACGCAACGTAGACTATCTCTTGGCCAACTATGCCAAGAACATGGCCCTAGGCATGCTCAACGACCGCTATGCCGAGGCCGCACAAAACTCTACCAACTGTCCTTATTTGGGTGCATCGGCTGCCGATGGCAACTTCATCTTCGCCAAAACAAAGGGAGCTTTCACCATCAGTGCAACGCCGCGCGACATGGCTGGTACTGCCGCCGCACTGCAAGCCGCACTGGTTGAGGCTCATCGCGCCGCCAAGTTCGGGTTCACCCAAAGCGAGTACGACCGCGCCAAGGCCAACTTGCTCAGTGCATTGGAAAAAGCATACAATGGTCGCGACAAGCGTGGCAACGCCTCGTTTGCCGACGATTACAAAGGCCATTTCCTATCGCAAGAGCCCATCCCCGCCTTCGAAGACTATTACGAGATAATGAAACAGCTGGTGCCCAACATCCCGTTAACCGACATCAACGCCATATTGCCGCAGCTGTTGCCCGAAACCGATCGTAATATGGTTATCATCAACTTCAACAACGAAAAGGAAGGCAACGTGTATCCTACGCCCGAATCCTTGTTGCAAGCTGTGCACGCCGCACGCCAAACCAAGGTAGAACCCTACGTTGATACAGTGAAAGAAGTGCCATTGATGACCAAGTTGCCTCGTCCCGGCAAGATTGTCAAGGAGAAGAAGAATACCGAACTGGGTTACACCGAGTTGAAACTGTCCAATGGCGTGACCGTTATCTTGAAGAAAACCGACTTTAAGAAAGACCAAGTGAACTTTGCAGCAAGCGGACATGGTGGCAAGTCGCTTTATGGCCCGAAAGACTACACCAACTTGGCCGTATTCAACGACATCGTGTCCATTAGTGGCTTAGGTGGATTCCGCAGTATGGAGCTACCCAAAATACTTGCTGGCAAGATTGCCAGCGCAGGTCTTTCCATTGGCGATAAGTATATGGGCATGTCGGGTGGTTCGTCTAAGCGCGATGTCGAAACGATGTTGCAGCTGGCCCACCTGTATCTGTCGGGTGGCATCACCAAAGACGAACAAGCGTTTGCCACCCTGATGGACTCGTGGCGCACGGCACTTAAAAACCGCGCCCTCAACCACGACATTGCCTTCAACGACTCGCTCGTGGCCACGGTCTACGGCCATAACCCACGTCTTCGCCCCGTGTTGGAAGCCGACCTGCCCGACATCAACTACGACCGCATACTGCAAATAGCACGCGAACGCACCAACAATGCCGCCGCTTGGACGTTCAGTTTCATCGGCGACTTCGACGAACCGCAGCTCCGCAAGCTTATCTGTCGTTATCTCGGCTCGCTGCCCACTAAGGGAAAGGTGGTTAAAGGTCATCTCACCAGTTCGTTTGTCAAAGGAAAGATTGAGAATGTGTTCCGTCGTAAGATGGAAACACCCAAAGCAATGGCTTGCGTTATGTGGCACACCACCGACGTACCTTATTCGGTGGAGAATGCCGTACGTATGAACATGATTGGTCAAATTCTCTCTATGGTTTACATCAAGACTATCCGCGAAGACGCATCGGCAGCCTATTCGGTGTCGGCAGAAGGCGGGGCAACCATCGAAGGCGACTACCACGACTACTCCGTACTGGTTACTTGTCCTATGAAACCAGAGAAACGCGACACGGCTATGGCCATCATCTATCGCGAGGCCGAGAACATGACGCGCACTTGCGATGCTGCCATGCTCGACAAGGTGAAAGAGTATATGCTTAAAAATGTGGCTAGTGCCGAGAAAACCAATGCTTATTGGAGTGGCGTCATCAACATGTATCGCCGCCACGGCATCAACATGCACACCCGCTATCGCGACATGATTAAGCAACAAACACCCGAAAAGCTGTGTGCGCTGATGAAACAAATCTTGCAAAGCGGAAACCGCATCACCGTGGAAATGCTGCCGCAAGAGTAGGAAGACGTTTAAAGGTGAAAGGGTGTTTAAAGGTGAAAAGGTGTTTAAAGGTGAAAGGGTGAAAGGGTGAAAAAGGTGAAAAAATGGCTTCGCCCACCGACGAACGAGTATAGTTGGGGCTAGTTTAACTAGAAAGCTGGCAGGTCTAAAAAGCTAGCATGCCTAGTACAACTAGAAAACCTAGTATAACTAGCATGCCTAGAATAACTAGAACTTCTAGTATAGCTAGATAGGCTAGCCCCACTAGCAAGCTAAACCAAATGCTTGGTAACCCGTTAACTTGTCAACTCGTTAACTTGTCAACTGGTAAACTCGTCAACTCTTCACCTCGTACCCCCATTCATCTTTAAGCGTGGATAAACGCCAAGAAATCATAGAGTGATGATAAAATGTTTGTGATTTTAATGGTTTGATGAATTAATGGAGAAACAAACTGGTTCGTAGACGAATAGGTTTATCAGAGAAGTTGCGGAGAAATAGTTGGTCTTCATGTCCCTTTTTGGGCAGAATTCTCTTACACTTCTTTGCTCCATTAATTCTTTTTTGGCTCTTCCTTACAGCATCTGCCATGCAACAAACACGGGAGAGCAGTCAATATCTCGACCGTACGCAAAGCCCCAATGGGCGTTAGCTAATTTATCCCTATGTTGGGTAAAGGGCGTTGAATGCAACGATTGTCTAAGTTAAGGGTTGGCAATCGCCCGTTCAATGGTCTTCCGGGCATAGGGATTTTTTTTTATTTGCGCTTGTTATCGTTAAAGCCCAATTGGGCATTAAAATGTTTTAAAACACGGCGTTACGATAATCTTCCTCTCGTGACTGAAATACCAATGGCCAACTAACCATTTGCCCATATTCAGTGTTTCCTTTGGAAAAAAGGAAACGAATGTTTTTTAACCCTATCGGTTCATTAGGCTGTTCATCAAATATTTTAAGTTGTTTTCATCGTTTCCTGTTCCTCCTTCGTTTGTTTGTCGGCATCCAGTCTGTCTTTTCCTAGAAGGCGTGCGGGCTACATCAAGAGAAAAAGGCAGACAAGATACTCAACAATACGCAAAATCTGTACAGGCCGATTTGGGCTTATTGCTCGATTGTGTGTTAAGCCCAAATCATTTGTTGCCTGGCACTTTTCGCCTTTTCACTCTTTCACCTTTATTGCAATTGGACCGAACAACGGTGCCGCATTCCCCCATAGCGCCCTCTTTCCTCGTTGCGCCCTAAAACAAATAAGCCCCTCCGAAGAGGGGCAATAGGGACTAAGCCCTTCGGCATATAGCCTTATTGTGATAAGATGTAGAATAAATCTTATGGTTGCAAAATTAACAAAAACATTTTGCCCTACCAAATAATTAATGTAATTTTACACCTAAATCCTAATGGGATAGTAAATAGCAAGAAACAAACAACACCATAACTAACGATTATGATTACACGAATATTAGGTCTTGATACGGGTACAAACAGCCTTGCTTGGGCTGTGGTAGATAGAGATGCCAACGGAAACTACAAGTTGGTAAGACGTGGCGATGTCATCTTCAGCGAAGGCGTAAAGATAGAAAAAGGCGTAGAATCGTCTAAAGCGGCCGAAAGGACAGGGCACAAGTCTTTGCGCGTGCAGTATGCTAGGCGACGTCTGCGTAAGATTGATACGCTGAAAGCGCTTGTAAGTCTCGACCTATGCCCTTATCTTTCCGACGAGCAACTGAGCCAATGGAAAGCCAAGAAAACATATCCGCTCACCGACGACTTTATGCTTTGGCAGCGTTCGGGTAGTGCCGAAGAGAACAATCCTTACTATTGTCGCTATCGTTGCCTCACGCAAAAGCTCGACCTTACCGACCAAAGCCAGTGCTTTCTTCTTGGTAGGACATTCTATCACTTGGCGCAACGTCGTGGGTTTCTTAGCAACAGGCTCGACACCACGGCCGATTCCGAGGAGTCGGGCAAGGTTAAATCGGGCATTGCCCAGCTTTCTGTAGAGATGGAAAAGGCTGGTTGCCATTATCTAGGCGAGTATTTCTATCAGCTCTACCGGCAACACGGCAACACCGTCAGGCTAAGGAGCCGGTACACCGATAGGGAAGAACATTATAAAAAGGAGTTCTTGGCCATCTGCGAAAAACAAGGACTGAATGCGCAATGGGTTGAAAAACTGCAAAGTGCCTTGTATTTCCAACGCCCGTTAAAGTCGCAACGCAAAGGTGTAGGTAAGTGTACCTTCGAGCCAAAGAAACCGCGTTGCGCCGAATCGCACCCCGATTACGAAGCGTTCAGAATGCTCTGCATTCTCAATAACATTAAGATAAAAACCCCAAACGACACTTCGTTACGACCGCTAAACGCACAAGAACGCGAAAAGATTTGGCCGCTGTTTTTCAGAAAGTCTAAGCCCAACTTCGATTTCGAGGACATTGCAAAGGCATTGGCAGGCAAAAACAACTACGCTTGGTATAAGGATGCAGGCGAAAAACCATACACGTTTAACTACCGCATGCACCAAGGCGTGTCGGGCTGTCCCGTAACAGCACAGCTGATAGACATCTTCGGCAGCGATTGGAAGGCAGGCATTGCCGAGACATACACGGCCGTTGAAAAGAAGAACGGCACAAAGACCATCGACGAAATGGCCGATGATGTTTGGAATGTGCTTTATTCATTCTCGTCGAAAGACAAGTTAAAGGCTTTCGCCACCGAGAAGTTGCAACTTGATGAGGCCAGCGCCACGAAGTTTGCCAATGCAAAGCTGCCGCATGGTTTTGCCGCGTTAAGTCTTAAAGCCATTCGCAACATCCTGCCTTTCTTGCGCCAAGGGTTCATTTATGCACATGCGGTACACTTGGCCAAGATACCCGACATCGTTACAAAAGCCGTTTGGAACGATGCCCACAAACGCGAGCAGATACTTTCGGGGCTGATGGAGATAATCGAAAACTATAACCCCAAAGACCGTGGCGTTGAGGGTACGATAGACTTCTGCATTAAAAGTCACTTACAAGACGTGGTCGACCTGCGCCCAGGTGCTGCCGATGCGCTTTACCATCCCTCGATGATAGAGGCCTATCCCGATGCAAAGCTTAACAAGATGGGTGTGTTTCAGTTGGGTAGCCCTCGCACCAACGCCATTCGCAACCCTATGGCCATGCGCTCGTTGCACATATTGCGCAGCGTGGTTAACCAGCTGTTACGCGATGGCGTAATAGACCGCGACACCGAGGTGCATGTAGAATACGCCCGCGAACTGAACGATGCCAACAAGCGCAAGGCCATTGCCGACTACCAAAGAGAACAAGAGAAGAAACGGAAACAATATCGCGATGACATCATAACCTTATATAAGAGTGAATGTCACAAAGAGATAGAGCCGACAGACACCGACATACTCAAGTTCCAATTGTGGGAAGAGCAAAACCATCTGTGCTTATATACAGGCACCCAGATTGGCATCTGCGATTTCCTTGGTGACAATCCCAAGTTCGATATCGAACATACCGTTCCCCGAAGTGTTGGTGGCGACAGCACGCAAATGAACCTAACGCTCTGCGATGCCACTTTTAATAGGCAGGTGAAAGGTGCGAAACTACCCGCCGAACTGTCTAACCATGCAGACATATTGGTAAGAATTGACCATTGGAAAAGCAAGTGCGAAGACCTACGAAAACAGCTAGACAAGATACGCACGTATGGTGGTATGGAGAAAGCTATGAAAGACCGGCTGATACAAAAGCGCCATCGCCTGAAGATGGAACTAGATTATTGGCAGGGCAAATACAGCCGATTTACGATGACCGAAGTACCCGAAGGGTTCAGTCGTCGTCAAGGAGCGGGCATCGGTTTGGTTTCAAAGTATGCGGGGTTGTTCTTAAAGTCGCTCTTCCACAACGAACAAAATCCCAACAAGAGCAACGTCTACGTGGTGAAAGGCGTAACCACAGCCGAGTTTAGACGTATGTGGGGGCTACAAGGCGAGTACGAAAAGAAATCGCGACTTAACCATTGCCACCATTGCATCGACGCCATAACCATTGCCTGTATTGGTAAAGCCGAATACGAAAAGATGGCTCAATACTATCATGATGAAGAGCTTTTCCAATGGCGTGGCACTACCACCAAGCCCCATTTCAATAAACCTTGGCGCACCTTTACCGAAGATGTGTTGGCCTTAGAGCAGTCGCTCTTGGTGAAACACCTCACCAAAGACAACATGCCCAAACAGACCAAAAAGCACGTGCGTACAGCTAAGGGTAAATATCTTGCTCAAGGCGACACTGCCAGAGGTTCGCTACATAAAGACACTTATTATGGTGCAATCGAGCAAGAAGGCGAGATACGCTATGTGTTGCGTAAGTCTTTAAGCGACTTTAATAGTGAATCGGAACTCGAAAATATAGTAGACCAAGCCGTTAAGGAGAAGATAAAGGCGGCCGTTGCAGGTAAGAACTTTAAGACAGCCATTGCCGAGCCCATATTTATGAATAAGGAAAAGGGTATAAGGATAAACAAGGTGAGGTGCTATGCTGACAGTGTTAAGAATCCGCTACGTATACGTCAACAACGTGATTTGTCGGATAAAGAATATAAGCAACAGTTTCATGTGGTTAACGATAGCAACTATATGTTGGCGATTTATGAAGGGGAAGTTAAGGGTAAGGTGAAACGCGATTTCGCGCTTGTTAATAATATCACTGCGGCATCGTTCTTCAAACGGAGTAATCGTAGAAAGAATGCTGAACCGCTTGTACCTAGAACAAGCCCGAAAGGCAATTTGGCTTTACTTGTTACGTTGAAAATAGGTATGCAAGTTCTTCTTTATGAGAAATCGCCTGAAGAGATAAAGTTTGACAAACCACACGATTTGGTAAAACGTTTGTATAAAGTTGTCGGACTTAGCATAGACGGTAGTTGTATTATGATTGATCTAAGATACAATCAAGAAGCTAGGCAAGCCAAAGATGTAAAACCCAAGAAAGGTGCGTATATGGAAAACGAACAGTTTAGACCTTGCATAAGACTTAGGCACACGCAGTTTAAGGCACTTGTTGAGGGCGTCGACTTTGAGTTTAATATCCTTGGCGAGATTAAAAGGAAAGTTCGTCATGCTTAAAAGAAGCCTCGTTTTTACTTCGCCCGCAGCCCTGTCGTTGAAGAACGCACAACTGGTGATAACTTTAAAGGAACAGCCCGATGCTTGTCGGACTGTTCCCATTGAAGAACTAGGAGTTGTGTTGGTGGATAACCCAATGGTAAGCCTAACCATACCCTTGATAAACGCTTTGGCCGACGAGAATGTTGCCCTTATCTTTTGCGACCAAAAGGGTATGCCAAACGCCCTTACGCTTAGCCTACATGCCAATGCTAGTCAAGGCGAAAGCTATCGCGAACAAGTATCTGCAAGCGAAACGATGAAGAAAGCATTGTGGAAACAAATTGTTGAGGCGAAGATTAGAAATCAAGCGCGTTTACTTAGCAAACTGGGGAAACGGGGAGAACTGTTAAAGCCGCTTTATATGAATGTGAAAAGTGGCGATGTGGATAATAAGGAAGGTGTGGCTGCTAAACTATATTGGGCCGAATTGTTTGGTAAAGATTTTCGGCGCGACCGCGACCTGCCTGGTCTCAACATCCTACTAAACTATGGCTATGCCGTTTTGCGTGCCGCCACTGCACGTGCGCTGATGGCCTCGGGCTTGCATCCCGCCTTTGGCTTATTCCATCGCAACCGAGGCGATGCCTTTCCTTTGGCTGATGATGTGATGGAACCCTACCGCCCTTTTGTTGATGAAATAGTATATAAGCTGGTTGCAGAACAAACACTTAGCCTCGATAAAACAACGAAAGGTAGTTTAATCAGCGTGTTGTTTTGTGATGTGTCGTTCTCAAAAGTGGTTCGGCCGCTCAGCATTGGCCTAACGATGACTACCGCCTCTCTGGAAAAATGTTTCTCAAAAGAAACCAATAAAATGCAATTGCCGATACTCGAATGACCTACGCCCGCCTTAATCGTTATCATATCATGTGGCTTTTTCTGATGTTCGACCTTCCTACGAATACTAAATTGGAGCGCAAAGAATCCGCACGTTTTAGGAAAGACCTTGAACGCGATGGTTTCACGATGTATCAATTTAGCGTATATGTACGCTATTGTGGCTCGTACGAGAGCATGAACGTACACATCAAGCGAGTTAAGTCGCTTGCCCCCAGTAAGGGCATGATTAGCATCCTCGCTGTAACCGATAAGCAATACTCCAATATTGTTAATGTGTGGGGCGAAGTCGCTGCAAAACAACAGCCAAAGCCCATTCAGTTGGAGTTTTTTTAGTAACTTTGTACCATGATAAGCCTCATCAAGCAACTTCATGTTGCCCAATAAAGTAATCAAATGATTGATTACTAATAATGTAAGTGGTACAGGTTGTGGTTTGATGTAGAGAAACGATATAATACAACACCTTGTAACGCTCTACGCTCTGCATGAGGTTGTGGTTTGATGTAGAGAAACGATATAATACAACGCGGTAACTGAACTTATAGCCGAAGTCCAGGTTGTGGTTTGATGTAGAGAAACGATATAATACAACTGCTAGCTGAATAAGATTGTACTCTTTTTCGTTGTGGTTTGATGTAGAGAAACGATATAATACAACGTCCGCACCGCCCTTGTGCAGCGTGTCATAGTTGTGGTTTGATGTAGAGAAACGATATAATACAACACAAGACTTCACCAGAGTTAATCAACAGCGGTTGTGGTTTGATGTAGAGAAACGATATAATACAACACGAAACAGCATTTATTCAATAAGTGCAGGTTGTGGTTTGATGTAGAGAAACGATATAATACAACTATGCGCGCTGGTCGTAGTCGTAGTTCTCGGTTGTGGTTTGATGTAGAGAAACGATATAATACAACAATGAAACGCCTACAAGAAGTAACAGGCAGTTGTGGTTTGATGTAGAGAAACGATATAATACAACCGTTGTCGGTTACGTATTTCCTAAAACCGGTTGTGGTTTGATGTAGAGAAACGATATAATACAACTTCACGCCGTACATGTATATGGCCGCATAGGTTGTGGTTTGATATGGAAACCGTCTTGACTTTAATATTTCTATACATAGAGAGCTTGTTGTTTTTGTGTTGCCAACACTATACAGACACTCCTCTCATATACGTCGTGCAGAACAAATCTACTCGCTGGCTTATAAACTTACGAAAAACCAACAACTCCCAAATGCACCAACTCAAAATATCACCAACTCACTAACTCACCAACTCACAATCTCACCAACTCGCCAACTCATCAACTCAAAATCTTAAATCTTTAATTTTTATTTTACAAATCCGCTCTAATTTTCGCTCCGTTCTAGCGAAAATACGGGTTAAAAAGTAGGTAAAAAGCCACTATTTCTAGCTTTTCACACCTTGGGGTTTGTCTATTTTTAAGCCTAGAACCTGCATTTAGTACCATTTTGCCCTTCTAGTTTGGTTGCCACCCCATATTTTTTCAACTCCCAAAAGCCGCTTTTAGCCCTCAAAAACCCACTTTTTATGTCCATTTTGCCCTTTTCAGCCATGTGTTTCATGCTTCGGAAAGGTTTTATTTATACCATTGCAGTGTATTCTTATGCCTTTTTGCCTTCCATTTAGCGGCATTTTGCACTGCATTTAGCACCAAAACGCCTTGCATTTAGCGGCAAAACGCACTGCATTTAGCACCAAAACGCACTGCATTTAGCAGCATATTACCCTTCATTTCGTAGTAAATAGCCCCGAAACGGGTGCAAATGGCGGCGTTTTCAAATAAATATCCATTTTGCTGCACACACATCCTACCCCCTTTTTGCATCAAAACAAACCCTCGCGAGAATCGTTTTTTTGCGGCAAGGTGAGTGGTTGATGGACAAAAAGGGCACTCTTAGTGTTAAATTCCTTGCTGAAAAGCAGACAAAAGGAGGGCGGTTAACGAGTAGTCAAGCTGACGGGTTGACAAGTTAAGGAGCGAATAAGTTGATAGCCGAGTCATCTTTCTTATCATCTTCCATACTCATCGACTCATCAACTCATCAACTAGAGTTGACAGCTGAAGCTTCTTTCTCATCATGTTCTAAAATACCCCCAAAGGGTAGTTATACGGCTTATCAATTGTTTTAGGTTGTTTGCATCGCTGCCTGTTCATCTTTCGTTTGCTTGTCGGCATTTTGCCCGCCTTGTCCTTTTGACGTAACATGCTACGCCTTCAAGAATAATATAGGAAAGATGCTCCACAATACACAAGGGCTGAGCAGGCTCTAACGGCCGATTGGGATAAGGCAATTGGGGCTTCACAATAACGAAAAGGGGATGGCAGAAACCAATCTGCCATCCCCTTTTGGGATTTCTGCCACTAGGCAAATGCGTGAGGTTTATTTCACCATTACCTTGGCAACCTTATTGTTTACGGTAACAACGTATGCGCCTTTGGGTAGAGAGAAGCTTTGGCTTGCGGCGTTCATCTTAGCCTTCTGTACCAAACCGCCGTTTATGCCATACACGTTAACGGTGCTTCCTGTTGCGGCTTCTACCACGATACCGCCCTCAACAACCTTGATAAAGGTGTCGGTGTTGTCGGCATTTACACCCTCGATACCCGTTGCGTCGGGTATGAAGCGAATGTGCTTGGTGTGTAGCAGCAGCTTGGGGAACTTGGCATTGGTCATTACGCAAACCAAGTCTTCGTAGCGTTTGGTGAGTTTCAGTGTGGTAACGCCGTTGGTTACGGTGTATTCGGCATCAACGTCAAACTCCTCGCCTTGTAGGTTACCGTTCTTATCAACGTTCACATTACCGGTAAACCAGCGGTACACGGTGGGTGTTCCGTCGATAACGGCCTCAGAACTGAGGTCTACCTTGTTGCCGTTGGCACTAACCTCAACGGGGTTTTGCCTTTGGTAGGCATAGGATGTGCGGTAAGTGCCGTTCGTTGGGGGTAGCGTAGAGAAGCGCAGGTTGTTGCCAACAAGGTTCAGCGCACGCAAGTGGGCGTTGTTACGCACATTGATAGACGTGAGCTTGTTGTTGCTGACGAAGAGCTGTCCCAGGTTGGGTAGACGGCTACAATCGAGCGACGTCATCGAGTTGGCTGTTAGGTCGAGGCTCTCCAACGCTGTCAGTCCACGGAAATTAACCTCAGTGAGGTTGTTTCGGCTAAGGCTTACCACAATCAGCTCTTTGTTCTTAGAGAGGTTGAGCTTGGTAAGTTTGTTGTCGGACATTGATAGATACTCGAGGTTGGGATACTTCGAGAGGTCTATGTCAGAGATGTTGTTGCGGCTAAGGTCTAGCTGTTTAAGTGCTGTGCTAGGCGCGAAGTCGAACTTGGAAAGGCCAACGTTGTCTAATGTAATGGCCCGGGTGTCTGCCAACTTGCTGATATCTACCGAAGACATCTTGGCGTTGGTAATGCTGAATACGGTAAGTTTCTCTTCGGGTTTCGACACCAATACGCGGACTTTCACGCCTTTGTTGGTAAGGGCGGTAAAGCGTGTGTAGGTGTTGGCCTTCAAAACGTATTGGCTCATGGCTCCGTCGCCGCGCCAATCGAAGTAAACAGACATGCCCTCGATGTTGCCACGTAGTGACAGCTGCACGCTGTCTTTGTTGTTTGTGGTGGTAAACGATGCCAGTTCGTTTGTTGGTACGGGGATGGGTTGTACCAAGGTGGTCTTTAAGATGTTCTTACCCGTGAATGCGGGATAGGCAGGGTGTGATATTTCGCAATACACTTTGCCTTTGGTTAGGTTCTTGAACCTGGTAGAACCCTTGTCGTCCAGGTAGTCGGTTCCCAGCACGTAGGGTTGTCCGCCTTCGGTTTTCCAAACGAAGTTGGTGGTTTTGTTGTTGATGGTTACGTATTGCTCGGTGAGGTCGATACCGGGCGATGTGGTGGCAATCACCACTTCGCGTTGCGGAGCGTACGTAAAGTGAGCCTCGTCTAGGCCAAACCTGTTGGGCATATTGGCCAGCGTGAAGTAGTTGTTGCTGATGTCGAGTTTAGCAACTGGTGCTAGGGGGATAATGCCCAGCAAGGTAAGCTCGTTGTTAGAAACGTTTAGTTCTTTGAGCTGTTCGCTGTGGTCGAGAATCAGTCTTGTAAGCTTGTTGTACGACAGGTTTCCTCTTACCAGTGCATCGGCACGTCGCAGGTCGAGGTTGGCCAAGTTGTTGTGGCTTAGGTCGAAGTCGGTAATGGTGAAGTAATCGTCTACCGTGATTGTTTCAAGCTGGTTATAGCTGAGGTTCACGTGGGTGAGCAGACTCTTGTATTGCGACTTAGACTTGCCTTTCAGCGAGATGGTTTTGAGCTGGTTGTGCGACAAGTCGAGCTTTTCGAGCTGGTTGTTGCGTCCCAAGTCGATGGTGGTAAGCCCCGTATTTACGAGCGACAGCACGCGCAGGTCTGTTAGTTCGGTAACATCTATGCTTGTGATGTTTAGGTCTTTCACTTCAAGAGCCGTCACATAGTTGTCTTGGGGTACGGTCACCACGATGTTTCCGTTACCTGCTCGCTGACCGGTGATGTTGGCGGCAGTGGGTTTTTCGGCATTGATGTTCACTTCTTTTTGTTGTCCGTTTCCAAAGTCTACCTTAACTTTTACGGGTTTTTGTGGCGTTGCGCCCTTCATTCCCACGGTTAGGTTGATGGTTTGTCCAGCCGTTGCGGTGGTGGCAAAGTCTATTGCCCTAACGTCTTTACCAAATTCGCTATCGTCTTTAACGGTGAAGGGTTCGGTAAATAGGGGATATTCGTTGAAAACGGTGTTGGTGAATATAAGCACCACCTTGCCGTCTACGGGCCTAAGCAGCGTTACCTTTCCGTTTTCGTAGTAATAGTAGCTGGCATCCAGCTCGGTGCGTTTGGCCAGCGTGTCTTTATCCAGCTTGTAGAGTTTGCCCAATGTGGTAGTACCTTCGCGAAGCACTTGTTTGGTGAAGTCGAGAACGGTGCCCACCTTGTAGGTGTCGTCCAGCACCAGGTCGCGTTGGTCGTAGTAATACTCGCGCCAGGTGTTCTGCGGTTTGGGCAGCGAGGCGAAGGTCATCAGGTTTTTGCGTATGTTGAAGATGTACAAGTCGGGACATTTGCTCACGTCTATAGAGGTGAGCTTGTTGTGGTTTGCGCCCAACGTAACGAGCTTAGGCACTTTGCTCAGGTTGAGCGAACGCAGGTTGTTGCCCGCACAATAGAAGTGGCGCAGGTCTGGACAGTGGGTGAGGTCGATGTCGTCGAACTTCACATCGGTGTTAATCGTACCCGAAGCATGCTCTATGTAGAGCTCGTTCAGCTTGGCGTTTTTGCTGATGTCTAGCTTGTTTACTCGCGTGTCGCTAACGTTCAGCACATTCAGATTGGCGTTGTGCGAAACGTCGATGGTGCTGATGTCGGTCATGTCGAGGCTCAATCGGCGCAGCGTGGTGCAGCCTTTGGTGTCTACCTCTGTGATGGTGCGGCAGTGGTAGGCATCGAAAGAAACCAGCTTGGGAAAGTTCTTTAACTCGAACTTAGACTGTACGTATGCACATTGTGCAATTTCCAGTTCCAGAAGTTCGGGCATGTTGCCCAGCCTAAGCGGCGTTTGTGCCGAGAAGGGGTTGTCGCGCAGGTAGAGGAACTGCAACGATTTGAGGTTGGAAAGGTCTATCTGCTTAATGGAGTTGTAGGCCAATCGCAGGTAAGACAGTTTCAAATCCTTATGAAAGGTGATTTGGTCTATCTTACAACCCGTAGCGTTGAAGAAGTCGATCTTGTTCGGGTCGCCGTAAATCTTTACGATTCCGTCTCTGGTAACCGTTCCCGAGTAGTCTGTACCTGTGGGCACTTCTTCGCCTTGTTTGAGCTTGGCAACGCCAACAGACAGTTCTTCGCGTCCGTTACCGCAGTCTATTTCTACGTATTCGTTGCCTTGTGTGCTACCAAGCGAGAAGGTTACGATAGGCGATTCGCCTTTATTTTCCTCATACACGGTGGTATGGAATGTGATGATGGGTTGCTGATTTTTGTTCTGTGCGAACGCCGGCAGGCCCACCACTGCCATCAATGCCAACAGCAAAGATGCAAGTAGGGTTTGTTTGTAATTCATACGCTGTTAGTAAATAATAATTTTTTTCGCTGATTTTCCGTTCACTTGGATAAGGTAAACGCCTTTGCTCCATGCGCTGGCGTCTATGGTTGTTTCGTCTCCCACGGTCGATTGGGTATGTGCAAGCAGCCCTGCCATGGTGAAAACGCGCACTTCCAATTGCTTCTCGCCAGCCCTAAACACGTTAAAGCGCCTTGGCCCGGCCGGGTTGATGATGGTTTTGTTGTCGGCTTCGGCGGTGTTGATGCCTGTTGAGCCGGCCTTGCGGCGTAGCACTTCTTTCAGTCCGGCGTAGGCATCAAACTTTCCTGCGCCCCATTGTACGGGGTCTCCTTCTTTCACATCATTGTCAACAACAGCCGTTTTGCGGATGATGTCGGCAACGTCTGCGGCTTTAAGCGTTGGGTCGGCTTCGAGCCAAAGTGCGATAGAACCTGCCACAACAGGTGTTGCCATCGATGTGCCCAGGGTTTGGTGCCAGTAATAGCTCTTGCCGTTGACGGTGTGCTTGGCTTGCAAGTTCACCGGGGCGTAGCCGTTCTTGGGGTCTTCAACGGTGTAGGTGTTAACCGAAGATATAACAACTGCGCCGGGTGCGCAAACTAATGGCAGATTGCGGCCGTCGAGAAGCGTCCCGAAAGAAGAGAAACGCGTCACCTTGCCTTCATCATATTCGTGCCTGTTGTAGCCGTAGACCCATCCGTCCATAGCTGCCCAGTGGTCGCGCACGTTATAGCTTCCCACGGTAATCATGCCTGCTGCACAGGCCATGTCGTTGATGGTGCCGTTGCGCGAACCCTTCGCCCAAATTCCACTTCCATTGGCATCGTTGTAGGCACCGTCGTAGTCGTCGAAGTAAACGAACTGCGCATCGCCGTACAGGTCTACGCGTTTGCCATCCTTCCCTTCAACAAGTATGCCTAGTTTGTATTTACCCGTTTTGTTGGTTGTTTGGTTGTCGCTGGTTAGGAAACGGGCGATGGCGTAGTAGCGACCCGTTTCAGGGTCTTTTGTTCCGCCCACCATTACGTATCCTTCAAAGGCATTGTTGAAGACCGAATTGCCGGTTATTGCTCCTTCTTCGGCATATTCGCCCCCAGATGAATACATGGTTAGCTTACCGGTGGGACTGGGTTCTACGGTGATGCGTGTGGCAATACGGCCGCGTTCCTCGTTGAACACAACCACTTGCATCTTAAACTCGGTGGCATCCGAGCTGTAAGCGTACACCTGCCCATTGCGAAAGTTGTAGTAGTCTTTCTTTCCTATGTGTTGTTTTCCTTCTGCCATTGGGCGGATGAAGGTTTGCAGCTTGTTGTCGGTTTGGGTGAAAGTCTTGTTCAGTGCCACGGGATAGTTGGCCTCGTTGCCTGCTGCCACGCAGATGATGGCACTGTCTGTGCAGCCGGCTAAGTAGCGGTTCATCACGCTAGTGCTGTCGTGCGAGCCCAGGTTGCTGCCTAACGAGAGGTTGATGACACAGGGCTTGGCCTGCGGCCCTGATAGGCGGGCGTATTGGTAAACGTCGTCTATGCCCAGTGCGATGAACACGTCGCGCAGGTCTCCGCACGAAGCCACCAACTCCGATTCCGTTGCTATTCCGTAATAGGGGTTGGGCATCTCGACGTTTTTCGACGTCTTATTGTCCTTGGTAACGGCAACGGTGGCCTTTCCCTTGTACCCTCCGGCCATAATTCCGGTGGTGTGGGTGCCATGAAATTGTCTGCTGTTGTCGGTTTCAAAGTCTTCAATGGCAAACACGTTGTCCATTGATTTCTTGTGTTTGGCTATTTCGGGCAACTGTGCCTTGGGGAAATAGCTCTCCCAGATGTACCCGTGTTTGCCTGCACTGCTGGTGTAAAGCCTGCTTAGGTAACCATATCGTGTGGTTCCGTCGGGTTTAAGGAAGTTGATGTTGTTGGGGTCGATGCCTCCGTCTACGATGCCCGTAACCACCCCTTTGCCCGTATAGGCTTGTGGCAGGCCAACGCCTTGGTGTATTTTGTTTACGCCAACGGCCTCTCTAACGCGGTCCATTTTCTGTGCAACGGGGCGCGACAGTTGTATTCTGCGTACGCATTTCAGTTCGGCTATCTGCTCAACGCTATTTAGCGGCATGCTAACGATGGCGATGTTGCCTTTTACCCGCAATACGCTCACATCTTTTTCGGCAAGTGTTCCAAGAGCCTCCTTCCCGTTAAACTCAATCATGCCAATCGTTCGTTGGGGTTTAGCGTTGCCCTCACTGATGCTTCTGGTTTGTGGGTTGTAACGTGGGATTTTAAAATTAAGCTCTTCTTTCAACGTAACTTGGCTTTGCAAGTCGATTTTCGACTGTGCATAGCCTCCCAATAGGAGGCCAGCACAAATGGTGGTGAGAAATGTTCGCTTCATTACTTGTTGATAAAAATTTTCTTTCCGTTAATGATATACAGTCCCTTTGGCAGGTTCTTCTCTTCAACGCGCGTTCCGTCGAGTCGGTAAACCACGCGCTTGTTGGTCTTGTTAGCGGCGGCGGGGTTGGCAATGCCGTTGGTGGAAATCCCGTTGAACCATATTTCAAGGCGGTCGCCGTTTGCAAATTCAAGTTCGTAGGTGTGTCCTCCTCCGCCCGTTGCTTCAACTTCTTTTCCGTTGAGCCGCACTTTAAGTTTGCTCAGGTCGGTTCCGTCGAAGGCCAGTGTGAAGGGGTTGTCGTCTTCACCGAATTTGATGGTGTTCTCTCCGTTGTTCAGTTGCACTTCCGTTCGGTCTTGTCGGTTGAAGTAGAAGAAGCGGTCGGCCAGTTGTTTGCTGTCTACAAACACCGTAGCCGTTTTGTCGCGCTTGGGCGCCGAAGTTTCAACGCCGATGTTCATTCCGTTTTTCAGGGTTATTTCGTACACGCCGTCGATGTTGTTCGTATATTGTTTGCCGTTCAGTCTTAGCACTTTAATCTTGCATCCGTTCTTTGCCCTGACCTTAACCACGCAGTTCGTTTCGGGCAGTTCGATGGTGTTCATGCCGTCTTGTAGGGCAATGTGGTTTTGGTTGTAGTCCCATCCTTGGTATAAGATGATGTTTTCGGCATGGTCTACATAGAACATGGCCTTTACCTTTCCAAGCTTATGTGCGGCTATGTCGATGTTCATGTCATCGGTAATCGTGAGGTTAAGGCTGCCGTATATGGTGTTTGGCATTCCGTTAACCTTCACTGCATCGATGGCGTGGGTGGTGGTGTTGAACGTGATGGAGAGTCTTGAACCGGCTTTTACCGAGAAATTTGGGTCGGTGTAGTTGGTTACTGGCTTGCCGTCTACGGTAACACTGCTTACAACACCCTTGGCCTCTTCGGTGCTGAACGCGAATTTAACGCGGCAGTCTTTGTCGGGATAGTTTGCGGTGATGTCGATCAGTCCGCCGTCTTTGGGCTTAACCGTGTAGGAAGTGTTGCCTTTGGGCAGTTGCAATCCGTCTACCACGATGCTGTAAAGCGGTGCGGCGGTATAAGATACTGTGCTGATGACAATTTCTTTCTCCACGTCGGGAATCCAATGAATGGTGTTATTGCCGTCTTTTAGCGTCACCTCCGTATAGGTGCCAGAGCGTTGCACCTTCACTTTTGCGGCATTGTCTACCTTAACGGTGCACGAAGCCGTGCGTAATTTGGCGAAGGTGTTGGTGGTGATGTTGATGGTAGAGCCATTGTCGTCGGGCAGGTTGACGTAAACATAGCAGCTGGTCATGCTGTAAATGTTCTGTTTTGTGTCTCCCTTGGCGGTTTTCTTCACCACGTCTACCAGGCAATTTCCGTCTGTTGCCTTCACTTCAAACGAGCCACTTGCGGTTAGAGGGATGTTGTTTTCACCGTTAACAAGGTTGTTTATCGCAACGCCGTTAACCTTAATACTCACTCGGCTGGCATCATCAACGTTTATCTTGATGTTGCTGTCGGCATAAGCGGCCGACGAAACCATAACTAAAATTGTTCCTAAAAGAAACGAGTAGAACTTCTTCATAGGCTCAAAACATAAAAAAATGCAGCGATTGTTGTTGTTTGGTTGATACGAAATTTCCAATGGTTAGGCGGTTGGCGCGCCCAACTCTGTCTGTGTTACAGGACATTCGTGGTGGGTTGAGCTGCTTCAATCTACCATAATCGTTCCTAACACGGCGGTAAAGTTAGTGAATAATGTGTAGAAAACCTCTTTAAGGCTGAACTTTTTTGCAATTTTGTTGCTGATATTGTCTTTTCTGTATGATATTTGTTTGAAAAGTGTACGTAATGTTACATTCCAGCGTTTTTTATTCGTTTTAAGGGGTGAAGAAAGCATATTGTTGACGTTTAGCTATCTTTTTGTTTCTTTTTGCGATTGATTGAGGCGGATATTTGTGTTTTTTGTAAGCGTAAGAGTGATATGCTCTTTCACTTTGGTAGTTTGGTAAGACACAAGCAAAGCGTGGGTGCTGTCTTGGAATTTAATGGTGCTATAAGTGGAAGAGGGGGGATTATAGTCAACCGACATTAAAAAGATGAGGTGTTGTCTAGCCGTATGAAGGGCAGGTCGGTGATGGTGGTCTTCATGCGGTGGTTCTTTGTGTGGTCAAACGCTACGCGGTAGTTGGGAGCGTGAAATTTTGTTCTGTGCCAATCATTATCGGCCGCTTGCTTTGCCTATGAGTGGAACGCGCGTTTCATGCCCAATTTGGTTTGATTATAAAATGGTGTCGTTGAGTTCAGGTTTTCTTCTGTTTTCCTGATGGGTAGGTTAACCTATGGTGGGGCGACAGCCCCTTGGAAGTGGGGTGGGGGACAAAGAGAAGTGTTGGTTTCTTTGTATAATAAGTTGGGCGTAGGCGGGCTGTTGCCAACAAGTTGCTGGCCATGCGTGGGCTTTGTACGGCTTTTGGCGGGGGCTACCGGTTGTTAGTTGTGATGTTGCGGGTCCCTTGCGGTGTGCGTCCCTGCCCCTTGTGGCGGTTAACAAATCCCCGTTGCGTGTGTGCAACGCCACTTGCGATGTGGCTACAACGCCGTTTGTACGATGTTTGTAGCCGCCATGTTGCAGGTAGTGTTTTAAACACAAATGCTTGCAATACCAATAAAAGGGGTGGTCAAGTGCCTGGCCGTCGGCCTGTCGCTTACCTTATTCAGCTTTCTCTTCCTTTCTAAATGGCAGGCAGTTTTTCCATTTCGAGGGTTCGCCTTTGCTCTCGGCCTTCTTTGCCTCCACATATTTAAGAAACTCGTAAAGGCCTTGGCGAACGGAGCGCAGGCCGAATTCTTCGGTGTGGATGTCTTCGGGAGCGAGCCAAAAACACTCGGCGGCATCGTCCATGGCTTGCAGTTGGCTCTCGTCTTCCACCTCGCAACGGAAAAATAGGTCGAGCGTATGCACGTCAAATTCAGAGTATCGGTAAACGTTTGGTTGGCTAAAAAGGTATTGGCAATTGGTAACGGTGAGCCCCGTTTCTTCTTTCACCTCGCGGCGTACACCTTCTTCGGCCGTCTCGCTGATGTCCGAAAAGCCGCCGGGCAGGTCGAGTGTGCCTTTGCCGGGGTTCTCTTTGCGCCGCTCAACAAGTAGTTCGCCTTTGGCATTAACGATGAAAGCCACGTTGGCACTGCTGGGATTGAGAAAATATTCGAAACCGCAACTCTTGCAAACTTTGCTCTTTTCCGTGTTCTCTTCAAAGCGCGAGCTGCCGCAGCAGGGGCAATATCTAAACTTCTCTAATGGGTGCATATCCTAAAAGCGTTTTGTTATTCGTTTGCAATATTACGAAAAAGTTGCGAATTTGGCAAGCTTTCGTGCGTTTTTTGATTTCTGTCAATTCCTAAAACATTCGTTTCGAAAAGGCATTTTCAACTTTTATTGGAGCCGTCTTTACCTTTAATGGGTCTAAATTTGAGCTGCCAACACAAGATGAGCACTCCTCTTTATATACATAGCGCGGGAACAAAAGGCTACTCGCGGGTAGGCAAGCTCGAGATAGCTCAACAACTCTCGCAGGCATCAACTCGTCAATTCACATGCTCAAGAACTCATCTGCTTATAGTCTCCTCAACTTGCAAACTCGTCAACTCAATAACCCACCATCTCAAAAACGCAAGAACTCATCAACGCACAAACGCACAACCTCCCCAAAAACAAACTCAAAAACTTATCAATTCGTCTGTTCACCAACGCACAAACTCACCAACCCCAAAATAAGCAAAACTCAAAAACTCATCAACTCGTTTGCTCATCAACTCAGGAACTCACAAACCCCAAAATAAGCAAAACTCAAAAACTCATCAACTCGTTTGCTCCTCATCTCAAAATCTCATCAGCCCAAAATCTTAAAACCGTTATTTTTGTTTTACAAACGCCTTCTAATTTTCAGGTCGTTCTAGCGTAAACATTGGTCATAAAGTGGGTAAAAAGGCACTGTTTTCCTCCCTTTTGTGCTCCTTGCCTTGTCTGCTTTTAAGAAAATAGCTGCATTTTGCACCTTTTTGTCTTTCTAGTTTGGTTGGCGGCTCATAATTTCTCAGGCCCAAATGTCCCCTTTTAAACCCTAAAATCCCCCTTTTTAACGCCTATTTTACCCTTTTCGGCCATGTGTTTCGTGGTTTTAGAAGGTTTTGTTTATACCATTTCAGTGGATATTTATGCTTTTTTGTTTCGCATTTAGCGGCATTTTGCACTGCGTTTAGCACCAAAACGCACTGCATTTAGCACCAAAACGCACTGCGTTTAGCG
>ERZ772986.255-NODE-255-length-34257-cov-5.600520_pt1 | contig 34257 bp, 27 predicted proteins | sample MGYA00511898_ERZ772986 | MGnify/ENA primary metagenome ERZ772986 (study PRJEB29015, sample SAMEA2737934) | human oral metagenome | biome: human oral; feature: human-associated habitat; material: dental | place: China | collected 2148 ... | reverse complement strand
CGCTGCTGGCTACGCTGGCGGGCGAACTGTCCCCCAGCGCCGGCCGCATTACGTTGAATGGACGCCCTCTGTCTGCCTGGTCTGCGGCAGAACTGGCCCGCTGCCGAGCCGTGCTGCCGCAGAGCCCTTCATTGCAGTTTGACCTGCCGGTGGCTACTGTCATCGGCATGGGGGCCTATCCGCATGCGCGACACGCGCGGACAGGTGCGCCTCCTGCCCACCGCAACGACACGGATCAGGCAGCCATCGCCGAAGATCAGCGCATCCTGCAGCGTGTGCTGGCGCTGGCCGATGTGCAGGACCTGTACGAGCGCCGCTACCGCCGCCTTTCCGGCGGCGAGCAGCAACGCGTGCACCTGGCCCGTGTGCTGTACCAGCTTCTGCTGGCACGTCAGGGGCACGATGAATACCGCGTGCTGATGCTGGACGAACCTACCGCCAGCCTGGACCCGCGCCATCAGCTGCACCTGCTGTCTGCCGTGCACACGCTGGCGCATGAAGAAAACGTGGCGGCACTTGTCATCCTGCACGATCTGAACCTGGCCGCCGGCTGCTGCGACCGGCTTCTGCTGCTGGGCCAGGGGCGCGTCGCCGCCTGTGGGACGCCTGCCCAGGTACTCACCCCCGACACGCTCCGCCAGGTCTATGGTGTGGAGGCCACCGTTCTGCCGCATCCGAACCAGCCGGGGAGACCGTTGGTGGTGTTCTGAAATTTGCAGTGAAAGGCACAGAAGCCTTCAGGCCGCCGCGGGGCTGTGGCTGACAGCTGACGCCGGGTGCTGCAGGCCGTTCGGAAATGGCATGATCAGCCCTCCACAAGGGTTCCTAGAACATGCCCAGAAAATCCCCTGCGTTTCTGCCAGACGGTCTGTATGACCAGGTCGTGACCGATTCGTTGCAGCAACTCATCCAGGCATCGATTGGTGAGCATGGCTTTACCGTGGCCGATCTGGCTGCGGAGGATGCCCCCGCGCGCATGGCGGAGGTGCTGGCTTCGACGCTGGCCCGCATCCTTGAAGATCTGGGCGAAGAGGATGGAGAGAAGCCGCGGCGTCAGCTGGCTCTGGTCAATGACTTGCTGCGGTATGTGCGTCATCGGGCCACGCATCCGGATGCCGCAGGTGCAGAGCATGTTCATGAGCTGGCCCAGCGTGAAGCGGCACGCTTTGATGCGGATGGTGTCCACGAGCTTCTGAGCTGCCCGCCGCGCTTGTTGCAGGCCGTTCATCGAAACCGGGTTGTGCCGTTGCGACCGGAAATCGGTCTGGCCATGCCCTGGCTGTTCACGGCGGGCCGAGGAACACCCTCCCTGCTGTCCGAGCTGCAACGCGAACTGGGCGCCTGCGACAGGGTCGACATCCTGGTCAGCTTCATCACGCAGTCCGGGGTTCGGAAACTGCTGGACATCCTGCAGAGAATCACCGCAGTCGATGCCCACGGCAGACCGGGTACAAGGTTGCGCATCCTCACGACAACCTATACCGGCGCCACTGAGATGCAGGCGCTGGACCTTCTGGCCAGGCTGCCGGGCGTGGAGGTTCGGGTTTCGCTGGATGGCAGGCGTACACGCCTGCACGCCAAGGCGTGGATCTTCCATCGGGACAGTGGCTTCGGATCTGCCTATGTGGGCAGCGCCAACCTGTCGGCCGCAGCCATGATGGGCGGTCTGGAGTGGACGGTGAAGTTTACCGAACAGGGGCAGGAAGAGCTGTTTGCTCGGGCGCGTGCCAATTTCGAGACCCTGTGGGAAGACCGTGAGTTCCAGCGCTATGACCCCGAGAATGCCGTGCACCGGACGGCCCTGGAGAATGCGCTGACGCGTGAAGCCGGGCATGGGCTTCCGGTACGCCTGACCTTCTTCGATCTGGAGCCCAAGAGCTATCAGCAGGACATGCTGGATCAGCTGCATGCAGAACGGCTTCAGGGGCGTCACCGAAACCTGCTGGTTGCCGCAACGGGTACGGGCAAGACTGTGGTGGCGGCATTTGATTATCGGCGCCTATGTGCTGAACAAGGGGGAGGCCACGCCTTCTGTTCGTTGCACACCGGGAAGAGATCCTGCGACAGGCCCGACGCACCTATCAGGAAGTCCTGCGCGACCATGCGTTTGGCTGTCTGCTGGTGGGAGGTGCAGAACCCGATAGCCATGATCATCTGTTTGCCACCATCGACAGTGTCAGCTCCAGGGGGCTGATCGATCGCTTCGGCGCCGATTACTGGAACGTGGTAGTCATTGATGAATGCCATCGTCTCGCAGCCCACCGCTTCGATGCGTTGGCCAACGCCATCCGGCCTGCCGTGCTGCTGGGGTTGACAGCCACACCCGAGCGCAGTGATGGGAAATCCATTCTGGGGTACTTCCAGAACCGTCGGGATGGTTCGCCCGCCGTGGAGCTTCGGCTGTGGCAGGCGCTGGATCTGCAGTTGCTGTGTCCGTTCGAGTACTACGCCTGTGACGACGAGACGGATTTCTCTTCGGTGCCCTGGAACGCGCCAGGAGAAACGGCTGCCATCGACCGGCTTGTGACGGGAAACGACATGCGGGCGCGCATGGTCATCCATGAATGGCAGTGCCTGGCAGGCAGCCTGTCCCGGAGCAGGGCCTTGGTCTTCTGTGTGTCGGTGGGGCATGCCCGGTTCATGACAGACAGGCTCAATGCTGCCGGGATCTTGGCCGAGTGTGTGGTGGGAGACAGTTCGGCAGAGGATCGGCGTGCAGCGCCCGAAAGGCTGGCCCGGGGCGAGATCAACGCCATCGTCACCTGTGATCTCTATAACGAAGGGGTGGACCTTCCCTTCGTGAACACGCTGCTGTTGTTGCGTCCCACGCAGAGTCCGGTGCTGTTCCAGCAGCAGATTGGCCGTGGTCTGCGTCTGCATTCCAGTAAGGAAAGCTGCCTGATTCTGGATTTCGTGGGACGGTATCGGGAGGACTTCCGCTTCGACCGCCTGCTCTCATCCCTGACGGGTCTGCATCGCGCGCAATTGCCGATAGAGGCTGAGAACGACTTCCCCAGTCTGCCTTCCGGATGCTTCATCCATCTGCAACGCCAGGCACGTGAGCGGATCCTGGACAGCCTGCGACGGATGGTCCAGCAGAACTGGCGACGTCTTTGTACGGAACTGCAGACTTACGTGACGCTCCAGGGGCGTGATGCGATTCGGCTGGTCGATTTCCTGAAGGATCAGGGCGTGGAGCTGGAGAGTCTCTATCGCAGCAGCGGAAGGTCCGGTTGGACCTGTCTGAAGCGACAGGCAGGCCTGCTGCCTGGGGAGGCCTCGCAGGAAGAAGAGTACTTCGGCAGGCGCTTTGCAGACCTTCTGCATGTCGATGATGTCGAACGGCTGGCGTTTCTGGCGCAGGTTACGCAGTCACGCGCAGCGCATGAACTGAAGGAAGCGCATCCGAATCAACACGGACGTGAGGCTGTGGCGATGTCGGGAAGCGCTCTTCTGAAGGATGCCGGCTCAGCACGTGAGCGGCGTCTGCTGCAGATGCTGGCCTATCAGATCGATGCGGGACATCAGCAGAAGGAAACCGGCGCCGCGTTCCTTGCAAGACTGATGGAAAGCCCGATGTCCTTCCAGGAGCTGGGGGAGCTTGCCGAGGTGCTGTCCAGCCGGAACGTGTTGCCGGCTCGTTCCATTCCCGGGATGGAAGATCTTCCGCTATGCCTTCATGCCAGTTATGGCATCCGCGAGATCCTGACGGCCGTTGGCTGGCTGACCGACACGCGACGCTCGCCTTTTCAGGCGGGGGTGCTGGCCTTGCCGGAACGACGGACAGAGCTGCTGTTCGTGACGCTGGACAAGCGCGAAGGCTACCATCAGCGCATTGCCTACCATGATTACGCCATCAGCGCAGAGCGCTTTCACTGGCAGACCCAGAATTCGGCAGGCCCGGATACCAAGGTGGGGCAGCGTTATCTGGAAAGTCCGGATAATGGCTGGCAGTTCCAGCTGTTCGTGCGCCAGACCCGGAAGGACCCGTATCGTGCCTGTGGTCCCGTTGCCCTGCTGCAGGCTGAAGGCAATCGTCCCATGAGCATTCACTGGAAGCTGGATGTTCCTCTGCCAGCCAGGCTTTTCCAGGCGTTCAGTGTTCTTCGTGATGCCTGACGAATGATGCCTGGTGCCGGGGAATTACCCTGCGACCCCTTGCCAGAACTGCCTCAACGCCGGCACGGCCAGAACCGCCAGTACGCCCAGAACCACCTTGTCGCCGGTACTGAATCGCCATGTGCCGTGGTGCCGTCTCTGCGAGTACAGAAACAGCAGAACACCTGGCAGGTACAGCAGGACCGAGAACAGCAGGTACTGCACGCCGGCGGCATAGACGATCCACAGGGCATAGGGGGTGGCAATCAGTCCCGTGGCCTTGTATGTCCAGTTCAGGTTCTGCGTGAACGACAGCTTCAGCAGGTAGGCGCCGATCAGCAGGTAGGGCACCAGGATCATCGAGGTGGAGATCATCAGCAGGGCTTCATAGCTGTTACCGGTCTGCCAGACCAGGAACAGGCATAGCTGCACGGTCAGGGTGGTGAACAGCAGTGATCCCGTCGGCACTTCGTTGCGGTTGAGCTTGATGAACGAGGGCGGGAAGGCGCCGTTCTTGGCACCCATGTGCGGGATCTCGGTGGCGTACAACGTCCAGCTCAGGTAAGAGGACAGCACCGAAACGACGAGACAGACGCTGATGAGCACCTTGCCCCAGTGGCCCACCATGTGTTGCAGCACGCCGGCCATGGATGGGTTGGACATGGCGGCGATCTGCGCACGGGGCAGCACGCCCTGCGCCAGTAGCGTGATGGCCACGTACATGGCCAGAACCAGCACGACGCCGAACACCGTGGCGCGGCCGATGTCGATGCGGCGGCGGGCATGCTTGGAAAGCACGGCAGCCCCTTCGATGCCGGTGAACACCCACAGCGTGATCAGCATGGTGTTGCGCACCTGATCCATCACGCTGCTGGGGGCGCCATCCGTCTGGATGCCCGCGCCATTCCAGTCGGCCATGAAGATGGCGGGATCGAAGAACCATGCTGCCAGGCCGATGAACAGCACCAGCGGGAAGACCTTCACGACGGTGGCCACCAGGTTCACGCCGGCAGCTTCCTTGATGCCGGAGGCGACCAGGGCATACACCAGCCAGGCCACGGTGGATGCTCCGATGAAGGAAACGAACGTGTTGCCCTTGCCGAAGATGATCGCGTCCGGTGTGTCGACGAAAGTGCCGGCGGCCTCGAAGGCCACCACCAGGTAGCCGACGATGCCCACGGTCGTGCATAGCCAGTAGCCCCAGGCGGACAGGAAGCCCATCAGGTCGCCGAATCCGTCGTGCGCATAGGTGTAGATGCCGCCATCCAGATCAGGCCGCAGGCGCGACAGTGCCGAGAACGACAGTCCCAGAAAGATGATGCCGACGCCGGTGATGAGCCAGCCGATCAGCAGGGCTTTCGATCCTGCCACGGCAGCCATGTTCTGCGGCAGGCTGAAGATGCCGGAGCCGATCATCGAGCTGATGACCAATGCCGTGAGGGATAGCAGCCCGATCTGGGATCTGGTGGACATGATGTCAGTGATGGTGTGTGAACGGATCAGCGGGCAGCAGAAGGCTGAAGATGTTCGGCCAGTTCGGCGATGTGTTCCGGTCCGATGCCGCAGCAGCCGCCCACCATGCAGGCACCGGCATCCACCCACTGTCGCGCCCAGGCCAGATAGTTCGTGGGTGTTGTGTCCTTGCGGATTTCATCCAGTCCGTCATTGGCGGCGCGCATCTCGCCGTGGCTGGCCTCGAAGGCGTTGGCGTACACGCCCAGGCGCACCCGATCGCTGGCGCTGCCCAGGGCCTGGCGGGCCACACGCACGGCCGCTTCCATCACTTCCGGCATGCTGCAGTTGAAGAGCACGGCCTCGGCACCCAAGGCCGCCATGGTTCGCACGGCGTCGGCAGCCCGTTCACCGGAGCGCAGCACGGGTTCCTCGTGTGGCTGGGTGTCTTCCAGCGTGAAGGAGGTCCAGAAGGGCTTGCCATCCTGAGGCAGCTGTGTTCGCCAGAAGGCAGCCTCCGCCACGCTGCTTTGTGTTTCGGCCAGCCAGATGTCCACGTGAGGTGCGAGGCCCCTCACGAGCGGCTGTGCCAGTGCAGGTGCCTTTGTCACGTCGAAAAGGTCGGGTCGGTAAGAGCCGAAGAGCGGCGGCAGCGAAGCAGCCACGCGCACCGGGCGGCCGCTTTCACCTGCGGCCTGGCGCGCCAACCTGCCGGCGGTGTTGGCCAGGGTCTGGGCTTCGTGCTCGAAGCGGTCGCCGATGTGGAAGGGCACCACGGCGTAGCTGTTGGCCGTGATGACCTGCGAGCCGGCACGGATGAAGTCCAGGTGTGTCTGAAGCACGGCCTCGGGGGCTTCGGTCAGCGCCAGGGCTGACCATTCGGGCTGACGGAACGGCGCACCGCGGCGGGCCAGTTCGCGGCCCATGCCGCCGTCGAGGATGAGGATGTCTTTCTTGTCCATGGGAAGGCGGTTCGATGAACCGGAAGGAGGAGGGCGGCTCATTCTATGGCCCGCCCTGCGTCCTCATGCCGTTTCCGCATATGGACAGAGGGGTTTCATCCATCCCTGGCAGAAGGCTGCCGGATCGGCTGCCGGTTACCTTCGGAACCTGGGGCTGCGTGTGTACGACAGGGGTTCATCTCTGACAGGGATGGACGACGCCTACCTTCGGACACCCCCCGCGCTGCCCCCTGGCGTGGGCTTATGCCTGTGCCGTTCCCCGGATCTTCTGGATGCCCAGGAAGAGGATGGCCAGCACCAGGCCCGCCAGCAGGCCGACCATGCCCTGGGCCACCGGCAGCGCCAGGCTGGACAGCCAGGCGGGCAGTGCCACCTGCGCCAGGCCGTGTTCCAGGGCATGATGCACGGCCGGAACGCCATGGGTCACGATGCCGCCACCAACCAGGAACATGGCGATCGTGCCGGCGATGCTCAGTCCCTTCATCAGCCAGGGGGCTGCACGCAGGATGCCGCGTCCGATGGCGCGCAGCAGCGGGCGCATGCCGCCGCCCTGCAGCTGGCTCAGGTACAGGCCCAGGTCGTCCAGCTTCACGATGGCGGCCACAATGCCATAGACGCCCACGGTCATGGTCAGGGCGATGATGGCCATGACCGTGATCTGCGTGGGCAGCGGCTCGTGGGCCACGATGCCCAGCGTGATGGCAATGATCTCGGCCGACAGGATGAAATCGGTGCGGATGGCCCCCTTGACGCGCTCCTTCTCGTTCAGCGGCGCCTGTTCGCCAGCAGCGGGCGTCGGTTCGGCCGGGGCATGATCGGCAGCGTGCTCGGCGTGCTTGCGATGCAGTGCGGAATGCAGCAGCTTTTCGGCACCCTCGAAGCACAGGAACAATCCGCCCAAGGTCAGCAGCGGCGTTACCAGCCAGGGGGCGAAAGCGCTGATGGCCAGCGCCAGTGGTACCAGGATGCTCTTGTTCAGCAGCGAGCCCTTGAATACGGCCCAGACCACGGGCAGTTCTCGGTCCACGCGCACGCCCGTGACCTGCTGGGCGTTCAGGGCCAGGTCGTCGCCCAGGACCCCTGCGGTCTTGGCGCCGGCGGTTTTCGTGAGTGCTGCAACATCATCCAGCAGGCTGGCGATGTCGTCGATTAAAGTGAGCAGGTTGGCAAGCGCCATGCGTATCCTATCCAGGCCGGGAGGGCCGTGAAACCGTTGAATGTACCTGATCGATCGATGTCCGACGCTGCGGAAGTATCCGTGAAAGGTGATACAGCATGTGAAGTGTTGCCACTGCCTGTCGGGAATGGAAACCGCCTGTGCGACGTTCAGGGACTGCAGGCCGGACGTCGACATTGGCTGGGCGGCATGGCCGCCGCCCTGCTGGGGGGCGGTGCGTTTGCGGTGTGCCCTGGTGTTGTGCGGGCCGCTGCGCTCCCGCCCCCGGAACGCAGGACGGTTTCGCGGTCGAAGGCGACATTGCCTTTTCCGGTGTCGAGAGCGGTACCTGGTGGCGTGGCCGTGGTGCCACTGGGGGCTGCCCGGCGAGCGCCCAAGGCCATCTGGAACGGAGTACCTGTTCTGGTGACAGGGTCATCATCCGGGTGGTTCGCGGTGCTGGGCATTCCGCTGCACACGTTGCAGGATCGGCTGGTGCTGGAGGTGCAGGATGCGGCGCCCGGTGCGCCGCGAGCCGCCTCACAGACCTCGGCGCACGACAAGGGCAAAGGTCACGACGCGGAGGCCACGGCGGAGGTCCGGGCTGGCAAGGCTCCGCCGGAGGCGTCGTCGACCGGGTTGCGACGGATCGATGTGCCCATCCGTCCCCATCAGTATGCCGAGCAGCATCTCAAGGTGGCACCAGGGCAGGTCACGCTCAGCAAGGAGGTCCTGTCCCGCCATCTGCGCGAGCGCAAGCAGAGCACGCGTGTCATGTCCACTTGGAGCGAACCGGTGCCGGCCTCGCTGCAGCTGCGCCAGCCGGTGCCGGGCGTGCGCTCCAGCTCGTTCGGGCTGCGTCGCTTCTTCAATGGCCAGTCGCGCAATCCGCATGGGGGCATGGACATCGCGGCACCCGTGGGAACGCCCGTGAAGGCGGCCGCCCCCGGTGTGGTCATCGATACCGGCGACTATTTCTTCAACGGAAACACCGTCTGGGTTGACCACGGCGCCGGGTTGCTGACCATGTACTGTCATCTGGACCGCATTCGCGCCCGTGTCGGCCAGCGGGTTCGGACGGGCGATGTCATTGGAACCGTGGGCAAGACCGGGCGAGTCACCGGCCCGCATCTGCACTGGTCGGTGTGCCTGAACCGCACCATGGTCGATCCGGCGCTTTTCCTGAAGGCCGAACAGCCCAAGAAGGCGACGCGGCGCAAGTAGGGAAGCGGGTCAGGAAGGTTGGGTCAGCATCCGGGCGATCTCGGGGTGCCAGACCAGTCGGCACCCCTCGTTGGCATCCAGCCGCACCGCCGCATTCTGACGAAACAGCTGAAGCCATTCATCCAGCAGGGCGGGGGGCATGTCGAAGACGCAGAAGCCCGGTTCTGGCTGCCAGCTGCCCTTGGGGTCTTCACCTCGGGCGGGCAGCCAGGCCAGATTGCTGTGCAGGATGGTGGTCTGCAACCGGGCCTGCAGGGCGTCGTTCTCGGCACGGGCCAGCTTCTGGCCGAAAGGGTTCCAGGCCGTCAGGATGCTGGCCGACGTGGCGCCGTGACGGGCCAGCCACGCCCGGTGCTGCTGACCGCTGTCACCGATGCGCAGGCAGACCGGGGGTTGATCCTCGGCCAGGTAGTCGGTCTGTTCATAGGCCTGGATGGTTTCGGCCGAGGGTCGCAAGGGAGTAGGCATGCCGTTCATTTCAGTGCCCGACCTCCCGGAGTGATGATCTGCTGGCCGGGCAGGGACCGCTCGCCCGACCGCTCCATGGGTAGTGGTGCGGGATCGGGGAAGTCGGGCGAGGGACGCAGCGGATTCACGCGCGGCGGGCGCTGCTCCTGCATGCGGGGAACTTCGTAGTAGTCCGGCACCTCGTAGACGGGCGCCGGGCGGTACACGGGGGCCGGCCGGTAGACGGGGGGTGCCTGGTAAACCGGGGCTTCGTACACGGGAGCGGGCGCATAGATGACCGGCGGGTCCACATACACCTGGGGAGGGGGTTCCACATAGACCGGATACGGCTCGTATTGCGGCCGGGCGCGCCAGGTGCGCTCCACTTCAATGGTCGTGTTGCCTATCCGGCTCTGGACACGGTAGGCGTTCAGCTCCTGCGCGAAGCGCGGGTCGTCGAACCAGGGCTGGTTGCGATAGTGCGCCATCCAGTACGGTCCCAGCGCGAAGCGGCTGACGGGCACGCCCACCGTCGGCCCCACCACGGGGACCGGCCGGCCATAGCCGTCCACCATGATGCTCAGATTGCGGGCATTCATCCAGCCCCGAAAGCCGTTGGCCGCCACGTCGCACCAGCCGAAGTCCGGCAGGCAGCTCAGGATGTTGACGCTGGTCTGCGGCGTCAGCCGCTCCAGCTGTGGGTAGTCGGGGGCAGGGCCGGCGTACAGGCCGGAAATCTGGACCGTGAAGGCCTTGGTCTGGCGGGCGTGCGCCGCCTGGGGCGCAGCCAGGCTGGCCAGGGCCAGAGAGGCTGCCGCGACGCAGCCCAACGTGCCAAACCGATGCGCAAAGACCGTCTGGAACATGCTTGCTCCTGAAAGGGGCCTGCCGAAGGCTGGCCAACACCGCAAAAAACGGGATCTCAGGGTACCGGGTTGACCCGGCTTTGTGGTGGAATTGTTATGGTCGCGTAGGCAATGTGTGAAGCCCACCATGAAGAGTTCACGAGTGTCGGTGCCCCTGCTTCGACGGCTGGCCAGTCTCGGCTGGCGTCACCCGGGCTTTGCGCCTTACTGGCCGCTGTTGCGTCGCCTGCGTGGCATGGCGCTTGAGGCGGCGGGAGAACGCGCTGCAGCCTTGTCGCTGGTGCACGAGGAAGCAGGGCTGGATGCCTCCCCTGAAGAAGACGATCCCTCAACCTGGGACGCCGAGTACTGGCTGCCCTTCATGAACCGACTGGCTGTCTGGCGCGGCCTGCGTTCGGTCCGGGGAATGCCCCTGCGGTTTGTGTCGGGCAGCGACGTGGGTGCTGTGGATTATGAACGCAGCATTCTGGAAACCGGCCGGGTTCCGTGCAAGCCTCTGGGGCTGGGCGCGCGGCACGACTTCCATAACGCCCTGGTCTGGCTGCGCTTTCCGCGTCTGAAGGCCGCCATCAACTGGCTGCATTGTCAGCAGGCGGAAAGTGAGGCGCAGCAAGCCGGTAATGAACCTGAGCGGGAGACCGTGTCTTCTGCTCATGTGGCGTCAGGTGCGTCCACCAGCCAGAAAGCGCGCCGAGGTCGGGGGCCGTTGCGCGATGCCCTGACCCTGCTGGATGAGAATGGTGCATTATGGCCAGCGCCCGCGCCAGAATGGGTGCGGATGCTGGAGGCGCGGGAATGGCGTGCTCTTTTCGTCGAGAGCCGGCAGGCGTTGATGGGCGGCACGTCTGAATTGCCGACGTTGAGCGACGATGCTCATGCCGGTGAGGCGCTGAGCCTGGTCTCAGGGGCAGCGCAGAATGCGCCTGTCATCGTCGGGCATGGCTTGCTGGAGAAGCTTCACCGGCCTTACAGGTCCATGACGGCCAAGCTGCTGCCGTGTCCGGACCCCCGGTACGGCCTGGACCGAGGCACGGCTGCCTGGCTGTGCGAGCTGGCCGGGCAGCAGGCGCTGCGCCCGGCCCTATTGCTGCCATTGCCACTCCAGGGTTGGCCAGGCTGGGATCCGGCCAATGCGGATCCTGCCTTCTATGCGGACGAGAGGATCTTCAGGCCACTGCGCCCGGCTGCCCTGGAGGGTTGATCACTTCGGCGGCAGGTCGGTGCGCGCCATCGGGGCGGGCACCTTGCGGAACGAGTTGGCTCCACGGCCGCCCCGACGGGCGCCCTGGCGTCCATTGTCGCCGCCCATGGCCATCATCGTCCGGTCGCCCCCGTTCTCGGGAATGCTCAGGCGCATCTGATAGGGGCTGTTCGGGTCGCCCATCACGTTCACCGTCAGCAGGATCTGTGGTGCCGTCACATCTTCTTCCGAATGGAAGATCACGTACGGCGACGCATCCGGCCGCATGATGACGAAGTTGCGGGCGACGGGGGCACGGAAGCCCTCGGGCACTTCGGCATTCTCCACCAGGAAGGCAACGGCAGAGGCACGGTCGTTGGGCGTGCCCTCGAAGGGCAGCAGTACCTTCAGCGGCTGTCCACGTTCGGACAGCACGACCGGCTCACCGAAGTTGACCGGGTACTCGACGGCCTGGGCCGGCAGGCTGGCGGCAGCCAGGCCCGCGCCCGCCACGGCGGCCAGCATCGTGCGCGACAGGCTGCCAGCCAGTGCGCGCTTCAGAAGACGTTTCATCAGCAAGATCCTCATTGGGAGATCCGCGCCAGCATCCGGTTTCAGCCCTTGCCTGTCGAGGCAGAGTGGATGAATGGTTGGCCACGCACGGCGGGTTGCCGTCGGCGGCCGGATGCCGACGGCCGGCCGTGACGGAATGCCGGTGTGCCGTGTCGCTGGTGGAAAGCCCCCGAAGCCGCCGGGCTCGGGCGTCTGGTGTTACATTCCCGGCCGGAGCGGGTCGGACGGTCGCCGGGGCAACCCGGAGGAAGGTCCGGACTCCTGCGGGCAGGATGCTGGCTAACGGCCAGGCGCCATAAGGACAAAGTGGGACGGCGTCCCACTTTATCCCCAAAGCGACGGACAGTGGCACAGAAAACAGACCGCCCGGCAGCTCAGCTTGCCGGGTAAGGGTGAAAAGGTGGGGTAAGAGCCCACCGCGCGGCTGGTGACAGGCGTGGCACGCCAAACCCCATCCGGAGCAACATCATGTAGGCACGCGACGCAGCCTCGGCTGCACAGGGCGCCCGCCCGAGCGTGCGGGTGGATGGCTAGAGCCGCCCGGTAACGGTCGGCCCAGATGAATGACCGTCACACCTTCCCAGGTGGACAGAATCCGGCCTACAGACCCGCTCCATCCCTTCTTTTCCGGGCCTTGGGCCACGCCCCCTCGTGGCATTGTCCGGCTTGGTGCAAGCCCCTTCGTCTGTCAACCCTTGCCGCTTTCCCGGGCAAAAAGGTTGTCATGACGCATGGCAAAAAGGCTGCGTCGCCTGTCGTCTTCGTGCCGAGATCGGTCGCGGCGCCACCACAGGCCGCATGAACGGCTCATTCTTTAGCCAGGAAGGCAACGCTTCAACGACCGTTCGTCGGCTGGAAATACCGCCGATCGCCCCCGGTTTTTTCACAATCGTTGTAGAAGTGTTGCAAATAACTGCCAATTAGTTGATGGCTTACTTTCAGTGACGCTGCTAAGTGCGTGAAAAGTGGTCGGACGGTTGCTTTTCCAGGATGAGCGATCTTCTGTAAGTCATTGTCATAGCAGGAAAAAACACTTTCTCCTGATTTGACGCTGCCCGGAACCCCTCGTATTCTTCGATCTGGTGGGGATTTGTGGGAAAAGGTGGGCCGCGGTGGGAAAATTCACCGAAGGCGTACCTCTCGCAGGCCCGCCACCACCGTCGAGGTGGCAGCGCAGCCTGGTCCGGATCGGGCCGGCATCGCCGCCGCCCACTCATCAACCGGGTTGGTAAGCCAATGTTCGAAGGGAGCTTCCCGCTGTCGCTGGATGCGAAGGGTCGTCTGACGATCCCGTCGCAGTGGCGCGGTGTGCTCGAAGAGCAGGGCGTGCGCAAGCTCGTGCTGACCCGGCACTTTGGTGACCTTCTGCGGATCTACCCGCTGCCGGAATGGGAGAAGGTACGTGAGCACATCGCCTCCGTGCTGACCTCCAAGGACGACCGCATCCGTCGTCTGCTGATCGGCTCGGCAGAGACCGTGGAGATGGATGGTGCAGGACGCATCCTCGTCAGCCCGATCCTGCGTCGGGCCGGCAAGCTCGATCGCAAGGTGGTCATGGTCGGAGACCTGACCCGCTTCGAGCTGTGGGATGAGCAGATTTGGGAAGCCTATCTGGACAAGCAGGCTGCGGCCGGCTTGCCGGAAGACTTGGGCGACATTCCGGGCCTCTGAACGATGGAAGGAGGTGCGGACATGGACCGGGAGGGTTTGTCGTCGGGGGCGCATCTGCCCGTGCTGCTGCACGAGGCGGTTGCGGCTCTGGCCATCCGCCCGGATGGGGTGTACGTGGACGGCACGTTCGGACGCGGAGGGCATAGCCGGCACATTCTGCAGGCCCTCGGACCGAAAGGCCGTCTGTTGGCGTTGGACAGGGATCCGGAAGCAGTGGCAGCAGCTCGGGCATGGAAACAGGAAAGCGGTGACGCACGGTTCGAGATCGTGCACGCCCGCTTCTCGTCGCTGGACGAGGTGCTTGATGCGCGTGGGCTGACACACATCGACGGGCTGCTGCTGGACCTGGGAATCTCGTCGCCTCAGGTCGACGATCCCAGCCGGGGTTTCAGTTTCATCGGCGATGGTCCGCTGGACATGCGCATGGATCCGACCGTGGGTCCGTCGGCGTACGAATGGTTGATGCAGGCCACGGTCGAACAGATTACCGAGGTATTGAAAAGAGATGGTGACGAACGGTTTGCTTTTCCGATTGCAAAGGAGATTGCTGCTCGCCGCGACCAGACCGACGGCCAGGGCATTCAGACAACACGACAGCTTGCCGATCTCGTGGCGGGGGTCATCCGTCGGCGGCAAAAGAATTCGGCGAAAAATCCGGCCACACGCACCTTTCAGGCTCTACGGATTCACACCAATGACGAAGGCGGCGAGCTCGCGCGGGTCCTGAACGTCGCCCTGCGGCGCCTGGCCACTGGCGGGCGCCTGTCCGTGATCAGCTTCCATTCCAACGAGGACCGCGTGGTCAAGCAGTTCATCGCACGTCACGCTGGCCGTGATGCCGAGCGTCACCCCGTGACCGGTGCATGGCTGGCCGAGCCGCTGCTCAAGTCCCTGGGACGTGTCCTGCCTGGCGAGGCCGAGGTGGCGACCAATCCGCGGGCGCGCTCGGCCATCCTGCGTGTGGCCGAACGGCTGCCGTCGGTGCTGCATTGAGGAGCGCACGGACATGATGCTGAACCGGATCAATATCGTGCTGGCCGTCCTGCTGATGATTGCAGCCCTGCTGCTGGTCACGGCCCAGAACCGTGCACGGCGCCTGAACACCGAGATGGAGCAGGCCCAGGGTCAGACCCGCGAGCTGGAGGTTCGCTTCTCCCAGCTGCAGATCGAGATCACCCGACTGGCCAAGCCCTCGCTGCTGGACGCCCGTGCCCGACAGGACCTGGGGATGATTGCGCTGACCCCCGAGCGCACGATTTACCTGAGAGGAAGTCGCTGATGCCCAAATCAGTCAAATTCGCCGCCCCGCACCTGCTGCAGGCGCGTTTGCAGCTGTGGCGCTCGCGTTTCATGTTCGCCCTGCTGTTCGTGGCGTTCTCGGCGCTCTGCATCAAGGCGTTCTATCTGCAGACGGCTTCCAAACCCTTCCTGCAGGCGCAGGGTGCCCAGCGCTACGAAAAGACCATCGAGCTGCAGGCCAACCGGGGCCGCATTCTCGACCGTCACGGCGTCGTGCTGGCCTCCAGCCTGCCGGCACGCTCCATCTGGGCCTACGCCGACCGCGTGGACCTGTCCGACCCGCGCCTGATGGACCTCGCGCGCCTGCTGGGCATGAAGCCGCAGGATCTGCAGGCCAAGCTCACCCACGGTGACCGCAGCTTCGTCTTCCTCAAGCGCCAGGTCGATCTGGACACCGCCGAGCGGATCGCTGCGCTGCGCATCCACGGCATCGGTCAGGACAGCGAATACAAGCGCAACTATCCCGAGGGCGAGATCGCCGCACACCTGGTGGGCTTCACTGACCTGGCTCATGTGGGCCAGGAGGGCCTGGAGCTTGCCTTCCAGTCCACGCTGGCCGGCAAGCCGGGCAGCCGTCGGGTCGTGCGTGACGGCAGCGGCCGCATCATCAGTGACATCGACCAGATCAAGGAACCGCAGGACGGTCGCGACCTGAAGCTGACCATCGATTCGCGCATCCAGTACCAGGCCTTCCAGGCCGTCAAGGAAGCCGTGGCTGCCCAGCAGGCCAAGGCCGGTGCTGCCGTGGTGCTGGACGCCCGCAATGGCCAGATCCTGGCGCTGGCCAACTGGCCGTCGTACAACCCGGCTGACCGCCGCACCCTCAACGGCAACGGCCTGCGCAACCGCGCCATCACCGACCTGTACGAGCCGGGCTCCACCCTGAAGGTGTTCACCGCCGCGCTGGCGCTGGACAGCGGCCGCTATTCGCCGTCGTCGCTCTTCGATGCCCGCGAAGGCTTCATGAAGATCGGTCCGGACATCATTCGTGACGCACACCGCAACAAGGAACTGCTGACGCTGCAGCAGGTCATCCAGAAGAGTTCCAACATCGGCACCGCCAAGATGGCGCTCAGCATGCCGCCCGAGGACCACTGGAAGATGCTGGATGCCGTCGGCATCGGTCAGGCGCCCCGCATCGGCTTCCCCGGTGCTGCCGCAGGTCGCCTGCGTCCCTACACCAAGTGGAAGCCCATCGAGCACGCCACCATCTCCTACGGGCATGGCCTGTCGGTGTCGCTCTTGCAGATGGCACGCGCCTACACCATCTTCGCGGGTGGTGGTGAAGTGCTGCCTGCCCAGCTGATCATTCCCGAAGAAGAGCGTCGCGTTCGTGCCATCCAGGTGTCTGCGCGTGGCGGTGCTGCCCTGGGCGCCGGCTTCAATGCTCCCGTGCGTGGCACGCCGGTCATCCGTCCGCAGACGGCCGCCACCATGCGCCACATCCTGGAAATGTCGGCGGGCAACAAGGATGCCGTCAGCCGTGCGGCCGTGCCGGGCTATCGCATCGGTGGCAAGACCGGTACCTCCAAGAAGCTGGAAGGCGGTCGCTACGTCAAGAAATACGTCAGCTCCTTCATCGGCATGGCGCCCATGTCCAACCCGCGCGTCATCGTCGCCGTCATGATCGATGAGCCGGGTGCCGGCAAGTACTACGGTTCGGACATCGCGGCGCCGGTGTTCGCCCGCATCACGGGCGAAGCCCTGCACACGCTGGCCGTCGAGCCCGATGCTCCTTTCGAGACGATGATCTCCCCGATCAGCCCCGAGCTGGTGGTGGGGCCTGGCAGCGTGCCGCGCGCGCCGGGTGATGTTGGCCGCGTCCAGAATGTCAGCGTGCCGCGTCATACGCTCATTCCGCCGGCCAAGGGCAGGCCCAAGACCTCATCGGCCGATGAAGGCAAGCCTCGCCTGGCAGTCCGGCAGGAGAACGAACGCCCGGGCAGTGGAAGGGGAGGCGCCTGATGGCGGAGTCCCCGAACGGCCTCAAGGGCCTGGTCGAGCCGACGGAACTGGTCGCCTGGTTGCGGGAGCATCTTCCCGCCACCGGGCGTCTCGTTTCCGACAGCCGCCGCGTTGGCAAGGGTGATGCCTTCTTCGCGCTGCATGGTCGGCGCCAGGATGGCAGCACCTTCATCGCGCAGGCGGTGCAGCAGGGTGCGGCCGCCGTTGTCGTGGCCATCCCGGCGCAGGCATGCCGGGCAGAAGATGCCGCCGAAGGGGACGTGGCGCAGGCCGAGCACGCCGCTTGCGGGAATTTCGACTACTTCAGGAATCTGCCGACGCTGCCAGCCGGCATCCAGGTGCCTGTCTGCTACGTGCCGTGCCTAGGTACCCAGCTGGGCGCGCTGGCCGACGAGTATTACGACCACCCCAGCCAGGTGCTGGACGTGGTGGCGGTCACCGGCACCAACGGCAAGACCAGCACCACCCACTGGATTGCCCAGGGGGTGAACGATCGACTGGCGCGTGACGACGACGCCCGGACCAAGGACGCGCAGAACGGTTCCGCCGACACCTCGTCGAAACGTCCTGCCGAGTTTGCCGGCCTGGTCATCGCCCTGGATGGCGATGCCGATACCGCCATGCAACCTGGCCGAGGCCGGGGTGTCGTCATTGGTACCAACGGTGTCGGCACACCGGGTGCGCTGGAATACATCGGTCTCACCACCCCCGATCCGCTCACGCTGCAGACGCTGTTCCAGCGCTTCCGCGCAGACACCGAAGCGCCGGTCGGTGTGGTGGCCATGGAAGCCTCCTCGATCGGACTGGTGCAGGGGCGCATGCAGGGTACCTGCATCCATACGGCCATCTTCACCAACCTCACCCGCGACCATCTCGACTACCACGGTTCGATGCAGGCCTACGGCGCCGCCAAGGTCGGGCTGTTCTCGTGGCCCACGTTGCAGGCAGCCGTCGTCAACCTGGGTGATCCGCTGGCAACCGAGATCATCGAGGTGCTGCATCGCCATCCGGCAGCGCCGCGCATCATCGGCTACTGGGTGAACAATGCCCATGGCGCACCGCAGGCCGGCCAGGCCGACGCAGCCTTCCAGGCCATGGACGATGATGCCCGAGCGCGCCTGCGCCGCTTCTACGAACTGGCCATGCGCTGCGACGAAGTGCTGGAACTGGCCCTGGACCGGGACAGTGGCCAGCACGTGCTGATGATGTTCCCCGGCAGTGTAGTGAAGACGCTGCTCCAGCTGCCTGAAGCGGGGGGCGACCCGGTGGCACTCGCCAGTGGTGAAGGTGTCGTCCACGCACGCCAGCAGCGCCTGCAAGCGATGTTCCGCAACGTCGCCACGCTGCGTCTGAACGTGCTGGGCCGCTTCAACATGGAAAACGCGCTGGCCGCGGCCGGTGCGTGGCGTTCGCTGGGCTGGAACTTCCCGGCCATCGTCGAAGGGCTGCATCAGCTGCACCCGGTGCCCGGCCGGATGGAAATCGTCGGTCTGCCGGCTGCACACGTGTCTGGTGCAGGCGAGGCCGCTCCCTCCGCAACCATCTCTTCTACGGCCTGCCCGCTGGTGGTGGTGGACTACGCCCATACGCCTGACGCGCTCACCAACGTGCTGACTGCCCTGCGAGACATCGCCAGCCAGCGCGGCGGGAAGCTCTGCTGCGTCTTCGGTGCCGGCGGCAACCGCGACCGGGGCAAGCGTCCCGAGATGGCGCGTGCCGTCGAAGCGGTGGCAGATCGTGTCGTCGTCACCAGCGACAACCCGCGTGACGAAGATCCTGCACAGATCATCGCTGATGTCTGCCAGGGGCTGTCGCAACCAGCCTGGCGCACCGAGGCCGATCGGCGCGCTGCCATCGACACCGCCATTGCGCGGGCTGCACCGGCCGACGTGGTGCTGATCGCCGGCAAGGGCCGCGAGACCACGCAGGAAATTGCCGGCGTCTTCCATCCGTTCTCTGATCCGGAGATCGCCGCGCAGGCCCTGGTCTCGCACTGGGTTGTCGACACCCGGGAGGTGCCCCATGCTTGATCTGCGCACCGTCTACCAGTGGTTGCCCAACGTCACGATGTTCGGCAGCGGTGCCGAGCGCTTCACCGGCATTTCCACCGATTCGCGCACCGTGCGCCCTGGTGACCTGTACATCGCGCTGCGCGGCGACCGCTTCGATGGCCATGCTTTCATTGACGCCGCCATCGATGCTGGTGCCGCCGCCGTGCTGACCGAAGCGTTCCCCGAGCACGTTCGTGTGCCCACGCTGTGGGTGCCCGATACCCGTCGGGCGCTGGGTGTGCTGGCGGGCGGTTGGCGCCGTCGCTTCGAGTGCCCGCTGATTGCCGTCACCGGCAGCAACGGCAAGACCACGGCCAAGGAAATGATCGCCGCCATTCTGGTGGCGCACCTGGGGGCAGAGGCTGCCTTTGCCACGCGTGGCAACTTCAACAACGACATCGGTGTCCCGCTCACGCTGCTGCGCCTGAGCGATGCGCACCGCATGGGCGTGGTCGAAATGGGCATGAACCATCCGGGCGAGATCGCCGGCCTGGCCGTCATGACTCTGCCGTCGGTGGCGCTGGTGCTCAATGCCCAGCGTGAACACCAGGAGTTCATGGATGGCCCCGAGGCCACCGCTCGTGAGAACGGCACCGTGTTCGATGCATTGGCGGCCGGCGGGGTGGCAGTGTTTCCGGGCGATGACCCCTGCACGCCCATCTGGCAGGCGCTGGCACAGGGGCACCGTGTGCTGAACTTCGGCCTGGTGGCTGATGAGGCGTCGCTGCAGGCTGATGCGCCATCGATGGTGGAGGCCGGCACGCCTCATCTGTTCGTGGCGGCGGCCCGTGATGCACGTCCCGAGCATTTCCGCGCGCGCCTGGGTGAGACCCTTGTCGACATCCGGCTCAACATCGCCGGTCGCCACAGCGTGCGCAATGCACTGGCTGCCGCCGCCTGCACGCTGGCGCTGGGGGTTCCAGTGGAGGCCATCGTGCGCGGCCTGGCGGCCTTCGAGCCGGTCAATGGTCGCTTGCGGCGGACGCACACCGCACAGGGTGTGCCCCTCATTGATGACACCTACAACGCCAACCCCGATTCGATGCGTGCTGCCATCGACGTGCTGGCCGACCAGCCGGCCCCACGCCTGCTGGTGATGGGAGACATGGGCGAGACCGGAGCACAGGCCGAGGCCTTCCACCGCGAAGTGGGTGAATACGCCGTCAGCCGGGCCATCGAGCAGGTCTGGGCTGTCGGCAAGGACATGAAAGCTGCAGCCCAGGCAGGTGGCGTGCAGCACTGGGAGACGGTCGAGGCCCTGCTGGCGGAACATCTGCAGGCGCCGGCCGGCATCGCCAGCATTCTGGTCAAGGGATCGCGCTTCATGAAGATGGAGCGCGTTGTCCGGGCGTGGGTCGACATGGCGTCGCCGCAGGGAGAACATTGATGCTGTTGCTGCTCACGCAATGGTTGGCCAACGAATACCGCGTGTTCTCGGTATTCAACTACATCACGCTGCGTGCCGTGCTGGCCACGCTCACGGCGCTCTTCATCGGTCTGCTGTGCGGCCCGGCGGTCATTCGTCGTCTCACCGCCATGAAGATCGGCCAGGCGGTTCGGCAGGACGGCCCACAGACGCACCTGGTCAAGTCCGGCACGCCCACCATGGGCGGCGTGCTGGTGCTCATCGCCGTGGGCCTGTCCACGCTTCTTTGGGCTGACCTTTCCAACCGTTTCGTCTGGGTGGTGCTGCTGGTCACGCTGGGCTTCGGCCTGGTGGGCTGGGTCGATGACTACCGCAAGGTCGTTCATCACGATCCCAAGGGCATGTCGGCGCGCGAGAAATACTTCTGGCAGAGCGCACTGGGCCTGCTGGCGGCCTTCTATCTGGCCTTTGCCATTCCCACCCAGTCGGTGGCCGAAGCCTTCCAGCTCTTTCATCAGTGGATGAGCAGCGGCTTCTCGCTGCCACTGCCCGAGACCACTGACCTGCAGATCCCGTTCTTCAAGGAATGGAACATCCCGCTGGGCGTGGCCGGCTTCGTGGCACTGACCTATTTCGTCATCGTCGGCACCAGCAACGCCGTCAACCTCACGGACGGGGCGGACGGCCTGGCCATCATGCCGGCAGTGCTGGTGGGCGGTGCGCTGGGCATCTTCGCCTACGTCACCGGCAACGCGGTGTTTGCGCGCTACCTGCTCATCTCCTATGTGCCGGGCGCCGGCGAGCTGATCGTGCTGTGCGGTGCCATCTTCGGAGCGGGGCTGGCCTTCCTGTGGTTCAACGCCTATCCGGCCCAGGTCTTCATGGGCGATGTGGGTGCGCTGGCGCTGGGCGCCGCGCTGGGCTGCATCGCCGTCATCGTCCGCCAGGAAATCATGCTGTTCATCATGGGCGGGGTCTTCGTGGCCGAAACCGTCTCCGTGATGCTGCAGGTGTCCTGGTTCAAGTACACCAAGCGCCGTTATGGCACTGGCCGGCGGATCTTTCGCATGGCGCCGCTGCACCATCACTTCGAGGTGGGTGGCGTGAAGGAATCGCAGGTGGTGGTCCGCTTCTGGATCGTCACCATGGTCCTGGTGCTGTTTGGCCTGTCTTCCCTGAAGCTGCGTTGACATGGGCATGATCGAACTCAATCGGAAACGGGCGGCCGTCATCGGGCTGGGCCAGTCGGGCCTGGCCATGGCGCGCTGGCTGGCGCGTTCCGGCAGCGATGTGCTGGTTTTCGATGATCGCGCCCAGCCGCCGGGCCTGGAGGCCCTGCACGCACAGGTGCCGGGGGCAACCTTCCACAGCCGCACGCTGGATGCCGGCGTGCTTGATGCGGCCGGCCAGATCGATCTGCTGGCGTGGAGCCCGGGCGTCTCCTGCGAGACGGGCGCCGGTGCCGCGCTGCATGCAGCCGCCCGCGAACGGGGCATTCCCGTCCACGGCGAGCTGGATTTCTTCATGGATGCCATCGCCACGCTGCGCGCGCAGGGGGCCAAGACCGATGTGGTGGCCATTACCGGCACCAACGGCAAGACCACCGTCACGCGACTTTGCGCCTTCCTGGCCAACGAAGCAGGCCTGGAAGCCGTGGCCGCCGGCAATATCAGTCCCTCCATGCTGGATGCGCTGATGGATCGTCTGGGCGACCTGCCCATCGAGCCCGTGTCGGCTCCACCGCAGGAATCGGTGCCCGAGGGTGAATCAGCGTCCGAGAGCCTGCCTCCCAGTGCCGCTGCCGCCGCCATGCCGCGGCTGTGGGCGCTGGAGCTGTCCAGCTTCCAGCTGGCCGTGTCGCAGCCACCCGCCTGCCAGGCGGCCGTGGTGCTCAACGTCACGCCTGACCATCTGGACTGGCATGGCTCGATGGAAAACTACCGTGCGGCCAAGCTGCGCATCTATCCGGCGGCAGAGCGCCGTGTCGTCAATCTCGACGACCCGCTGGCCGATCCGGACCTGCCCGCGCCGTGGGAGGTGCCTGCCGAGCCCGAGGCTCCCCAGCCTGCCAAGGGGCGCTCGCGTGCCAAGGCCAAGGTCGAGGTCCCCGTGCTGGCGCCGCGTACCGATTTCTCGCTGCAAACCCCGCATTCCGCACCGGCCTTCGGTCTGGTGCGCGAGGGCGGTCTGGCCTGGCTGACCGAAGCCATGCCGGAAGAGATTCCCGGTGGCCGCCGTCGCAAGGTCGAGCCCGTGGATTTCGTGCTCAACCGTCTGATGCCGGCTGACGCGCTGCGTGTGCAGGGCGCCCACAACCATGCCAACGTGCTGGCGGCACTGGCGCTGCTGCGCGCCTGTGATGTGCCGATGCGCGCCATGCTGCATGCGCTTCGCGCCTTCGTGACCGATCACCACCGCTGCGAACCGGTCACGGTGGTCAATGGCATCGAGTACATCGATGACAGCAAGGGCACCAACATCGGGGCCACGGTGGCCGCCCTGCAGGGTCTGGGTCGTCGTGCCGTGCTGATTGCCGGTGGCGTGGGCAAGGATCAGGATTTCTCGCTGCTGGCACCGGCGGTGGCCGCACATGCCCGCGCCGTGGTGCTGATCGGCCGTGACGCTCCGATCCTGCGCGCCGCGCTCGCAGACACTGGCGTCGTGCTGGAGGATGCGGCCGACATGGATGCTGCCGTGCGCGCCTGTGCACGCCTTGCGCAGGCGGGTGACGTGGTGCTGCTGTCGCCGGCCTGCGCCAGCTTCGACATGTTCCGGGGCTACGACCACCGGGGCGAGGTCTTTGCCGCGGCCGTGCGCGCCATGGCCGAGGAGGCAGGCCAACCATGCTGAATCGCCTGGCTGCATTGCCGGGCTTTGCCTGGCTGGGAGGAGGGGCTGCCGATGCGCGCAAGCCCGCAACCGCTGCGCGTGGACGTCGCGCGCCGGCGGCTGCCAGCCGCGGGCTCACGCAGCGCAACCTGGCCAACAGCAACGTGCAGCGCTTCGATGAGGCGCTGATGTGGATGACGGCGCTGCTGCTGGGGCTGGGTCTGGTGATGGTGTATTCGGCTTCCATCGCGCTGATGGAAAAGCGCGACCCGTCCGGCGACGCTTCCACCTTCTATCTGGTCCGCCAGAGCGTGGCCATCTGCGTGGCACTGGTGGCGGGGCTGTTCGCGTATGCGGTGCCGCCGGCGCGCTGGCAGCGGTTGGCCAGACCACTGTTCTTCGGCGGCGTGCTGCTGCTGGTCCTGGTCTTCGTGCCCGGCATCGGCAAACGGGCCGGAGGCGCCTACCGCTGGGTTTCGCTGGGCGTGGCCACCGTGCAGCCCACCGAGCTGATGAAGCTCTTCGTGGTGCTGTATGTGGCTGACTATGCCGTGCGAAAGCAGACCCTGATGCCGCACCTGTGGCGGGCGTTCGTGCCGATGGCCATCGCCCTGTCGGTGGTCGGCATGCTCATCATGCGCCAGCCCGACCTGGGGGCACTGATCGTCATCCTGCTGGTGGCAATGGGCGTGCTCTTTCTGGGCGGCATGAACCCCCGGCTCTTCTTCGGCATGGCGGCCTTCCTGGGCTTCGTGTTTGCCGCCTTCATCCTGCTGGTGCCCTTCCGGCGGGCGCGCTTCTTCTCTTATCTGGATCCGTTTGCGCGCGCCAACGCCGAGGGCAGCAGCTATCAGCTCACCCATTCGCTGATGGCCATCGGCAAGGGTGAATGGCTGGGCAGCGGACTCGGTGCCGGAGTGGCCAAGCTCAACTTCCTGCCCGAGCCGCATACCGACTTCCTGTTCGCCACCATTGGCGAGGAGCTGGGCATGGTCGGCATGCTGGTGGTCATCCTGATGTTCTTCTGGGTAGTGCGCCGCTGCTTCGAGATCGGCCGTCAGGCCATCGCTTTCGAGGAGTTCTTCAATGGGCTGGTCGCGCAGGGCATCGGGCTCTGGATCGGCCTGCAGGTCTTCATCAACCTGGGTGTGAACCTGGGGCTCCTGCCCACCAAGGGGCTGACGCTGCCCTTCATGAGCTTCGGGGGCACCGCCATCCTGATGAATTGCGTGGCCATGGCCATCGTGCTGCGCATCGATGTCGAGAATCGCAGACTGATGCGGGGGAAAATGGCATGAGCGCCAAGCGCGTCCTGATCATGGCCGGCGGTACCGGTGGCCACATCTTCCCGGGGCTGGCCGTGGCCGAACAGCTGCGCGAGCGCGGCTGGGAGATCTTCTGGCTGGGCAACCCGGACGGCATGGAGGCGCTGCTGGTGCCCCAGCACGACATCGAGATGAAGCACGTGCATTTCCAGGGCTTCCGGGGCAAGGGCCTGATGGCCAAGCTGCGCATGCCGCTGCGCCTGCATCGTGCCTGCGGCGAGGCGAAGAAGGCCTTCCAGGAAGTGCGTCCGCATGTGGTGCTGGGCATGGGCGGCTACGTCACCGTGCCCGGGGGCCTGGTGGCGCGCAAGCAGGGCGTGCCGATGGTGCTGCACGAGCAGAATTCGGTGGCCGGCATGGCCAACCGCTTCCTGGCGCGCTTTGCGGCGCGTGTGCTGGTGGCTTTCCCGGGCGCGATGTCACGGGCGGTCTGGGTGGGCAATCCGGTCAACCGCGCCATTTCCGCCATTCCGGCCCCCGAACTGCGCTACCGTGAGCGCAGCGGTCCGCTGAAGGTGCTGGTGGTGGGGGGTAGCCTGGGCGCGCAGGTCTTCAATCGCATCATTCCCAACGCCTTCGGGTTGATCGAGCCCGAGCGGCGCCCGGAGATCCTGCATCAGAGCGGCCGTGCGCATCTGGAAGAGCTGCGGACCAACTACAAGAACGCAGCGGTTGATGCACAGGCCGTCGCGTTCATCGACAACATGGCCGAAGCGTATTCCGAGGCCGATCTGGTGATCGCCCGCGCCGGCGCCACCACGGTTTCCGAACTGGCGGCGGCCGGGGTCGCTTCGATCCTGATTCCCTACCCCCATGCGGTGGACGACCATCAGACCGGCAATGCCCGTTTCCTGTCCGAAACCGGTGCGGCCATCCTCATTCCCCAGAGCGAGCTGACGCCCTCGGGGCTGTCGTCGCTGCTGGCGCAGTTCAACCGTCCGGCCCTGGCAGCCATGGCGGTCAAGGCGCGCGCCCTGGGCAAACCCGATGCCGCCTCCATCGTGGCAGATACCTGCGAGGCAGTGGCAAGAGCATGAAACACAAGGTACGGAAGATTCATTTCGTGGGCATCGGCGGCGCCGGCATGAGCGGCATTGCCGAGGTGCTCCTCAACCTGGGGTATTCGGTGAGCGGTTCGGACATGAACCGCTCGGCGGTACTCGAGCGCCTGGAGAGCCTGGGCGCCAAGGTCCACGTCGGACACCAGGCCGAGCATGTGGAAGACGCCGACTGCGTGGTGGTGTCCACGGCCGTGCGCGCCGACAATCCGGAAGTGCGCCGTGCACGTGCCCGGCGCGTGCCGGTGGTGCCACGTGCGCTGATGCTGGCCGAGCTGATGAAGCTCAAGCAGGGGGTGGCCATTGCCGGAACGCACGGCAAGACCACCACCACCAGCCTGGTTGCCTCCATCCTGGCCAAGGCGGGGCTGGATCCCACCTTCGTGATCGGCGGGCGTCTGAACAGTGCCGGCGTCAATGCGCGGCTGGGCAGCGGTGACTACATCGTGGTCGAGGCCGACGAGTCCGATGCCTCGTTCCTGAACCTGCTGCCCATGATCGCGGCCGTCACCAACATCGACGCCGACCACATGGACACCTACGGCCATGACATGGCCCGTCTGAAGCAGGCGTTCGTGGACTTCCTGAACCGGCTGCCGTTCTACGGCTCGGCGGTGCTGTGTCTGGATGATCAGCACGTGCGCGAGATCATCCCCTTCGTGTCCAAGCCCACCATCACGTATGGACTGGGCAAGGATGCGCAGGTCAGGGCCGTGGACGTGCGTGCCGAGGGTGACCGGATGCACTTCCAGGTGCTGCGCGAGAACGAGCCGCCCCTGGAGGTCTCGCTGGCGCTGAGCGGCGAGCACAACGTGCGCAATGCCCTGGCAGCCATTGCCATCGCCTCCGAACTGGGTGTGAAGGCTGATGCCATTGTGGCGGCGTTGGCGGAATTCCGCGGGGTTGGACGACGTTTTGAACGATACGGTGAGGTACCGGTACCCGCACGTGAAGGGCGCGAGGGCGCACAGGCTGGCCAAACGGCAGCCGCATCGGGTACCTTTACCCTCATCGATGACTACGGGCATCACCCGGTCGAGATCGAGGCGACGCTTCGGGCCGTTCGCGGCGCATTTCCGACGCGGCGGCTGGTGCTGGCCTTCCAGCCACACCGCTATTCCCGCACGCGCGATCTCTTCGAGGATTTCGTCCGTGTGCTGGGCATGGCCGATCAGCTCATCCTGACCGAAGTATACGCAGCCGGTGAACCTCCGATCGTGGCTGCAGACGGTCGGGCACTGGTGCGCGCCGTGCGGCTTGCCAGCCAGCGGGATCCGCTGTTCGTCGCCGATGTCGCCGAGCTGCCGGCGACGGTACTGGGACTGGTGCAGCCAGGCGACGTCGTCATCACGATGGGCGCGGGCAGCATCGGTACCATCCCTGCGCAGATCGTGGCCCGGATGTCCGTCGCCACGCCTTCCCGACAAGGAGCCGAGCATGAGTGAATCCTTGAATCCGCTGCCGTTCCCCGTGCAGATCGACCCCGATGCGCTGGGACGCGTCGTGGTGCTGATGGGCGGACATTCATCCGAGCGCAACGTCTCGCTGGATTCCGGCCGCAATGTGCTGAAGGCCCTCCAGGCCAAGAGGGTCAATGCCGAGGCCTTCGATCCGGCGGAACAATCGCTGGGAGACCTGGAAAAGGCAGGCTACGACCGCGCCTTCATCGCGCTGCATGGCCGCTATGGCGAGGACGGCACCATCCAGGGCGTTCTGGAGATGCTGGGCATTCCCTACACCGGCTCGGGCGTCATGGCATCGGCAGTGGCCATCGACAAGATCAGCACCAAGCAGATGTGGCAGGCGGGCCGCCTGCCCACGCCACCCTGGGAGGTGCTGCTGGGCCCGCATCAGCTGGCAGGGCTGGCCGAGCGTCTGGGCCTGCCGCTCATCATCAAGCCGCCGCATGAGGGCTCCACGCTGGGTCTGACCCGCGTCGATTCGCTGGACCGTCTGCCTGCAGCCTATGAGCGTGCTGCCGACATCGATTTTCCGGTGCTGGCCGAGCGCTTCGTGCAGGGGCGTGAGCTGACGGTGGCCGTCATCGGCAGTGGTGCGGCCGCGCGTGCGCTGCCCATCGTGGAGATCCGTGCGCCCAACGGCAATTACGACTACCGCAACAAGTATTTCACCGACGACACGCGCTACCTGTGCCCCGCACCGCTCGTTCCGGCCATGGCGGCCGACATCGCGTCGCTGGCCGAGGCGGCCTACCGGGCCGTGGGCTGCGAGGGCTGGGGGCGTGTCGACATCATGCTGGACGACGGCACGCAGCGGCCCTGGCTGCTGGAGGTGAACACGTCGCCGGGCATGACCGGCCACTCGCTGGTGCCCATGGCGGCTCGTGCCGCAGGCATCTCGTATGAGGATCTGGTTCTGGGCCTGACGGCTCAGGCATCGCTGAAAATACAACGACGTGTTGCATCGGAGGCAATTGCGTGAATTTGTGGCATGATCCGCGCGCGCTGAACGCCATTGCCAACGTTATGGTAATGGCTGCGTTCGGCTGCCTGCTGCTTGCCTGCATCTGGTGGGTCGGCCAGCGATCGACGTTCGATCTGCTGGCCATCGAGGTGGGGCCGGTCAGCGGGCGCACGCTGGATCATGTCGATCAACGGATGATGGATGCCCAGGGTGTCAATCGTCTGGAAGGAAATTTCTTTACCGTGGGGCTGGATCGTGTCCGTGAGCATTTCGAGCAGGTACCGTGGGTACGCCGTGCCGAAGTTCGCCGCATCTGGCCCAACCGTCTTTTCGTTGCGCTCGAAGAGCACCAGGTGCTGGCGCGCTGGAAGGATGACAGCGGTCGTTTCGTCAACACCCATGGGGAACTGTTTTCGGTGAATCCTGCCGAAGTTGCCAATCACCAGAACCTGCTGCTGCTGTCCGGTCCGGACGGCAGCCAGGCGCTGGTCGCCCGCCGTTACGACGAGCTGGCCCATCAACTGCTGCCGCTGTCGATGCAGCCGGTGGAACTGGAACTGTCCGACCGCCAGTCGTGGACGGCACGGCTCGACAGTGGCATCACCCTGAAGATGGGGCGTGACGAAGGCTTGCCCGTGGCCGACCGCGTGGCCCGCTGGGTCACGGCGCATCCGCTGATCCAGGCGCGCCTGAACGGCCGTGCCGAGGTCATCGACCTGCGCTACCCGAACGGCTTTGCCGTGCGTGCTCCCGGTGCGCTGGAGCCGCATGACGGCAACGGTCATCCTCATCGTGACAACCTTCATTGAGTGCCGGAACGGATCATGACACGTGACAACAAGGATCTGCTGGTAGGCCTGGACATCGGCACCTCGAAAGTGGTGGCGATCGTGGCCGAGCTGCATGCGGATGGCGAGATCGAGGTCATCGGCACCGGCCAGCATGAATCGAACGGCCTGAAGAAGGGTGTCGTCGTCGACATCGAGAAGACGGTTGCCTCCATCCAGGCTGCCCTGGAAGAGGCCGAGATCACTTCCGGCAACAAGATCCAGCAGGTGGTCACCGGCATCGCCGGAAGCCACATCCGCAGCTTCAATTCCATCGGCATGGTGGCCATCAAGGACAAGGAAGTCACCGAGGCCGATGTGGCGCGCGTCATCGAGACTGCCAAGGCGGTGGCCATCCCCACCGACCAGCAGATCCTGCACGTGCTGCCCCAGGAGTTCATCATCGATGGCCAGGAGGACATCCGCGAGCCGGTGGGCATGAGCGGCGTGCGGCTGGATGTGAAGGTGCACGTGGTGACGGGTGCCGTCTCGGCGGTGCAGAACATCATCAAGTGCGTGCGTCGCTGCGGGCTGGCCGTGCAGGACCTCATCCTGCAGCCGCTGGCGTCGGCCAACGCGGTGCTCACCCATGACGAGAAGGAACTGGGCGTGGCACTGGTGGACATCGGCGGCGGCACGACCGACATCGCCGTGTTCGTCGGCGGCTCCATCCGCCATTCGGCCGTCATTCCGGTGGCGGGCGACCAGATCACCAACGACATTGCCATGGCACTGCGCACGCCCACGGCCGACGCCGAGGAGATCAAGCTGCGCCACGGCCTGGCCAAGCCCACGCTGGCCAACCCGGGCGAGAAGATCGAGGTGCCCGGGATCGGGGATCGCGGGCCGCGCTCGCTGTCCAAGCAGGGTCTGGCATCGGTCATCGAGCCGCGCGTGGAAGAGCTGTTCCAGATGGTCCAGCAGACCATCCGCGAATCGGGCTACGAAGAGTCGCTGTCGTCCGGCATCGTGCTCACTGGCGGCTCCAGCCTGCTGCCGGGCATGGCCGAGCTGGCCGAGGACATCTTCCTCAAGCCCGTGCGCGTGGGGGCTCCTGCCTACAGCGGCAGCCTCTCCGATGTCGTTCGCACACCCAGGTACGCCACGGCCATGGGCCTGCTGGAGGAAGCCCGCCAGCAGCGCCTGAAGGGCCGCAAGGTCGCGGAGCAGTCGGGGTCCTTCCGGGACACGATTCGCCGCATGAAAGAATGGTTTTTCGGGAGTTTCTGAGACAGAATCACGTTCGATCCCGAATGATCGCCGGGTCGCCCGGAAGGGCGGCCGACAGGGAACGGTATCCTTGCCCGGTACCGCACCCGCCAGTCCGGAGGCTCATGCCATAGCGGCGCGCCTGACGACTGTTCATTCAAAACAGGAGGTTTTTCAGCTATGACGTTCAAGATGTTGGAAACAGATGTCGATGGCGCCGTCATCAAGGTGGTGGGCGTCGGTGGTGGCGGTGGCAATGCCGTCAACCACATGGTCAACCGTGGCGTGCAGGGCGTCGAGTTCATCGCCGTGAACACCGACCGCCAGGCGCTGGCCCGTTCGCTGGCCGGCCGCACCATCCAGCTGGGTGATGCCGGTCTGGGCGCCGGTGCCAATCCCGAGGCAGGCCGGGCCGCGGCCCAGGCCGAGCGTGGCAACATCCGCGCTGCCCTGGAAGGCGCCAACATGGTGTTCATCACCGCCGGCATGGGCAAGGGCACCGGTACCGGCGCTTCGCCTGTGGTCGCCGAGATCGCCAAGGAACTCGGCATCCTGACGGTGGGCGTGGTCACCAAGCCCTTCAACTACGAAGGCAGCCGCAAGCAGCGCGTGGCCGACGAGGGCATCGAGAACCTGATCGGCCAGGTGGATTCGCTGATCGTGGTGCTCAACGAGAAGCTCTTCGAGGTGATGGACGAGGACGCCACCCTGGAAGACGCCTTCAAGCGCGCCGACGACGTGCTGCACAACGCGGTGGCCGGCATTGCCGAGATCATCAACGTGCCCGGCCTGGTGAACGTCGACTTCGCTGACGTGAAGACCATCATGGGTGAGCAGGGCAAGGCCATGATGGGTATCGGCGAGGCTTCGGGTCTGGACCGTGCACGTCTGGCTGCCGAACAGGCCGTGTCCTCGCCGCTGCTCGACGGCGTCGACCTGCATGGTGCCCGTGGTGTGATCGTCAACATCACCGCCAGCCGCTCGCTGAAACTGCGTGAGACCAACGAGGTCATCAACACCATCAAGCAGTTCTGCGCCGAAGACGCCACCATCATCCACGGTACCGTCTACGACGAGGACATGGAAGACTCGCTGCGCGTCACCGTCGTGGCAACCGGCATCGGCAAGGTGGTTCGCAAGCCCCAGCTGGTCTCTCAGCCGGCCGTCAAGACCGGTACTGACGATCTGGCCCTGGACACGGTGGACGCCATCGGTGGTCTGGACGAGCCGAACGTGTTCCGCAACCCGCGCAGCCAGGCGGCCGAGCGTGTCAACGCCATGTCCCAGAAGGGCGTCGAGCGTCTGGACATTCCTGCCTTCCTGCGTCGCCAGGCCGACTGATCGCCCGTCCTGGCCCTGATCGGCGGCCGGCGCAGTCCGGGAGGCGTCGCGTGGATCCGGGGCATCTGCCGTCATGGGCAGTGCCCGGTGTTCGCAGCGCTCCAGGGATCTGCCCGGCACGCCAGGGCCACGGGCTTCGCACAGCCGCTGTCATGGCGGGGTGATCGTGTCCGTGTCGCCCATGGATGAACGGCCATGAGCCCATGGCCATGAATGCCTGACCCTCAACCCCTTTGGGCCACGACGCCGGCCCCAACACTGACGGAGTTGGAAGATGCTGAGACAGCGAACCCTGCGTGGACCGGTGCAGGCCATCGGTATCGGCCTGCATTCGGGGCAACGGGTTTCCCTCAACATCAAGCCTGGTCCGGTCGACTCCGGTATCGTCTTTCGTCGGGTGGACCTCGATCCGGTCGTCGAGTTGCCGGCGCTTGCCCATCGCATCACCGATACGCGGCTCAACACCACGCTGTCGGCGGATGTTGAAGGCCCGGGACTGCAGGTCTGCGTCCACACCATCGAACACCTGATGTCCGCCCTGGCCGGGCTGGGCATCGACAATGCGCAGATCGACATTACCGCCAGCGAAGTGCCCATCCTGGATGGCTCGGCGGGCTCCTTCGTCTACCTGCTGCAATCGGCCGGCCTGGAAGAACAGGCTGCGCCCAAGCGTTTCATCCGCATCCTCAAGCCCGTCGAGATTGTCGACGGCGACAAATGGGTGCGACTGGAGCCCCATGAAGGCATGAAGTTCAGCTTCGAGATCGCTTTCGGGCAGGCGGCCATTGATGCCACCGGCCAGCGCATCGAGATCGACTTCGCCACCACGTCCTACGTCCAGGAAATCGCCCGCGCCCGCACCTTCGTGATGGCCAGCGAGGTGGAACTGCTGCGCAAGCATGGCTTGGCCCTGGGCGGCAGTCTGGACAACGCCATCGTTGTCGATGACGATCGCGTGCTGAACTCCGACGGCCTGCGCTACCGCGACGAGTTCGCCAAGCACAAGGCGCTTGACGCCATTGGCGACCTTTACCTCATCGGTCATCCCATCCTGGGCGCCTACCAGGCCCGCAAGTCCGGCCACCACATGAACAACCTGCTGGTGCGAGCTGTGCTGGATGATCCCGAAAGTCACGAGATCGTCACCTTCACCCAACGCCGCAACCTGCCAACGTTCTCGCTGGATTGGGGTTGAGAGGCGCCGGCTTCATCTGTGGCCAGGGCGCGACACCTTGCAGCGTATCACAGCCGTTTGACTGTCGATGGGCGTTCACGCCTCTCCAGAGGATCCTGCATGGAGCAGCTGCGGCATGTGTCGCGCCGCCCGCAGGCGGGTGGTCCGACAGGCGTTGCAGATATCCCTTTCGGGAATTTCTTGCGTTTTTCGCCGTTCTCCTGCCATTTATCGGTGGGGACGCGTCATCGTCCGCGTTTAGAGTCGGGACAGGCTAGGGAGACTGGTTTTCGCTGTAGCGATCCGTAGCGGTTTCCTCCGCTCGGGCTCATGGGAGTTTTCTGTGGCGCGCCCGTTTGCGGGGCTTCGGTGGATCCTTGGCCTGCGCCTTGCCAGCCCGTGGCCTGCTGCATCGGCCCCTGCGAGGTTTTCCGACACCTTTGATGGGAACGACGATGATGAACAACGATCTGTTTCGACATGCCGCCTCCTCCAGCCTGGGGGCGGCCGTGCTGCTGGCGCTGGCTGCCTGCGGCAGTGGTGATGGTGGTGCACCGGCTGCGCAGCAACCCGCCGATGGTGGTGCCGTGGTGAAGGCCGAAGTTGCATCCGGCGAAGCGACGCAGGGCGCCCAGACGAGTCAGGCACAGAATGATGTGCCTGCTGCACAGACGAACGCTGCGCAGGGGGGAGCCGCCAATGATGTTGCTTCGTCCGATGAACCCAAAACCATGACGGAGCCCATCAGTAAAGAGAGTGTTCGGGGAGATGTGCTGGCAACGGCGCTGACGCAGGAGATCACGGTTCCGGCCCAGAATGGGAAAGGCGAAAGCCATCAGGTTAATATGGGCCCTTCGGAACATACCCTTGATCAAAAGACTAAGTTCCGGTATGAACACACACTGAAGAAGGCGGATGCAGGAAGCTCGCTGGGTACATTTGTCTATGAGCAAGCGACTTGGCCGTCGGAGGGGCCAAAGTCTTTCAGCTCTGACAGGCTCCGCGTGAGTTTTGGGCTATCTGGGGGTGAGTCGATTCAGGAGAGACTGGCGAGTTCGGAAGAAGATGCGGAATTGCTGAAGATCGGGCGTTCATCGATTTATGTCCTTGATTATTTAAAAAATGATGGCTCTTATGAAGAGTCAGAAAAGGCGCAGCTTGAAACCGATTTGGAACGCGTCATCAGAAAAAACGAAGCGATTCCCGTTAGGGTTCATACCCTTGCTGCTTGGAAAGGGGAAAGGCAGGCGGTGATTTCCCTGTATATCAATTCCGGAGAGGGAAAATGGGGTGGGGATTTGTCACGCCAGTTCTCGGTCTGCACGTATGTCGAGGGGCTGGTGGCCGATAACTATATACCTAGTTTTGCCCGTAGGACTTGTTCAACTTGGGAGGTTCCGCAGAGTTGGCAGCCGGGAAGCAAACTGATCTACAAGGGGCAGTCCATGGTGCATACCAGATGGGACATGATTGTGGACTCCGATGGACGGATTTACGACTTCTTGCCTAAATATGGAACTTGGCTTGGTAACGAAGGGCCGGCAGACTGAAGGTGCCTGACTGCAGCTCTCCTGCAGTCCTCCGGGCGTACCAGCGAGGGCAGGAGTACCCTGAACGATTCGTCTTGGCCTCAGGCCTGACCCTGAGATTTCCGGGTCAGACCTGGCTATCTTCCGGGCTAGGCCTTGAAACGTGCCTCACCGCCCCTGCAGATACCCCCGCTGCCGCTGCACGAAGGCCTCAAGGGCGGCACGCAGCTC
>ERZ772986.253-NODE-253-length-34344-cov-24.277553_pt1 | contig 34344 bp, 30 predicted proteins | sample MGYA00511898_ERZ772986 | MGnify/ENA primary metagenome ERZ772986 (study PRJEB29015, sample SAMEA2737934) | human oral metagenome | biome: human oral; feature: human-associated habitat; material: dental | place: China | collected 2148 ... | reverse complement strand
GCATCTGGGTCTGAGCCTCGGGGGTGGCCAGGTAGTTGAAGAACTGCTTGGCGGCAACCGGGTTGGCGGACTTGGCGCTCTGGTAGAACATCTGGACGCCAACGAAGGGCTGGGCGGCCTGCGAGCCAGCCGAGGGGATCGGCATGACGGACACGTCCATGCCGGCCTCACGGAAGGCGGCGACGTTCCACGGGCCGGTCACCGTGTAGGCAGCCTTGCCATCGAGGAAGGCCTGCTTAGCGATGTCGGCGGTGATGGACGGGGAGAGCACACCCGCGTCGCCCTGAGCCTTCAGCCAGTTGGCGAAATCGCTGCCGCCGGAGCCGCCCATGGCCAGCTCGGAGGTGTACTCGCCGTCAGCGTTCGTGTTGAAAACAGGGGCTCCGAAGGAGGTCTGGAAGCCGTAGAAGTGGTAGGGATCGCCCTTGTCGCCCATCTGGATAATGAAGGGGTACTCAACGCCGGTGGTCTTACCGGAGGCGATCATGTCGTCGTAGGTCTTGGGCTCATCCTTGGTGAGCGCGTTGTTACGCACCAGGGCGACGGACTCGATGGCGTAGGGAACGCCGTAGGTCTGGCCGTTGTAGGTCACGCCCTTGACGGCGACGTCGGCAAACTGGGACTTGGCCTCGCCCAGGTCGACGGGGGCGACGACGCCGTTAGAGACGAGCGCGCCGAGCTTGTCGTGGGCCATGACGATCAGGTCGGGGCCGTTGCCGGTGGGGACCTGAGTGGTGAACTCGGTGTCCATGTCCGACTCGGACTTCTGGACGACATCCACCTTCACGCCGGTCTTGGCGGTGAAGTCCTCGGCGATGGTCTCAACCTGCGTGAAGCGGGTGTCATCCGCCCAGATGGTCAGCGTTGCCACCGCATCGCCGCTGTTGCCAGAGGACGACGAGGAAGAGGGGGTCGTTCCGTTGTTGCAGGCGGCCAGGGCGGTAACCGCCGCGAAGACGCCGAGTGCTGCGATGCCACGTCGCATTATTACTCCTGTGTTGGTCAGGTGGTCGCCTCCATCAGCGACCCGCTACAAGGTTCACTGTAATACCCTCGATTTTGTTTCTGCAACAATTTTCGCAATTGTGTGCAAGCTGTTACATTTATAGGGAAACAGCCGCGCACGAAGACCCAAAGGAGCGTTGATTCGATGACGAAAAATCGCACGAGCATGGCCGACATCGCCATGCACGCGGGTGTCTCAACTGCAACTGTTTCACGGGTTTTCAACGGCGTCGGACAGGTCTCCGAAGACACTCGCCGCAGGGTCCTCACCGCGATTGACGAGCTGGGATACGACCGCCCGGCTGCCGAGCGCACACCAAGTACGCCCACGATCGGCGTCATCGTGCCCGAGCTCACGAATCCAATCTTTGCATCCTTCGCACACCACCTCCAGGAGGAGATTTCGCGCGCGGGCGGCATCGCCCTCATCCGTTCGCAGACACCGGGAGCGACGTCTGAGTTCGATCACCTCTCCTCGCTCATCGAACACCGTGTGAACGGACTCATTTTCGTCTCAGGCCGACACGCAGATCTACTCTCAGACCTCGCGCCGTACCACGACGCCGCCGCACGCGAGATCCCCTTTGTGACGATCAATGGCGCCCGCCCGGAGGTCCCGGCACCCGACTTTTCCACAGGGGACGCGCTCGGCATCCGCGCGGCGGTCGCGCACCTGCACGAACTGGGACATACGCGCATCGCTCTCCTGACGGGGCGCACGCACATCGTCCCGGCCCTGCGCAAGGCCGAGGCCTTTACCCAGGTCATGGGCGAGCTCATCGGCGACCACTCCCCCATCATCGAAGAAACCTTCTACACGTACGAGGCCGCGGCCGCCCACACGCACGCACTCCTCGAGCGCGGCGCCACTGCGATCATCACCGGCTCTGACCTGCAGGCCCTCGGCGCGATCCGCACGATTACCTCACTCGGCCTATCGGTTCCGGGCGACATCTCGGTGATCGGCTTCGACGATTCATTCCTCATGGGCCACCTGGATCCGGCTCTGACGACGATTCACCAGCCCGTCCCATCGATCGTCTCATCGGCGGTGCGTAGCCTCTTCGAAGCCCTGCGTACGCCAGACTACGTACCCACGCACGCTGACTACGTTTTCTCACCTGATTTGATCGTGCGAGGATCGACCGGGCACGCGCACTAGCACTCGCAACGAGGTCCGATCTCCGAGAATGACTTGACAAAGATTCTCAATTACAAAGAGAATGATTCTCATGTCGAAGAGAATCCTTGCTGCCGCATGCGCGGCCGCCACAGCGCTCGCTCTGTCCGCCTGCTCCTCCACGGCCTCGTCCTCTGGTAGCTCCTCCAAGGACGAGCCCCTGACCGTCATGGCCTCCTTCTACCCGCTGAAGTACCTGGCCGAAAAGATCGGCGGCGAGCACGTCACCGTCACCTCCCTGACTCCCGACGGCGCCGAGCCCCACGACCTCGAGCTCTCCCCCAAGATGGTCGACTCCCTGTCCTCCGCGGATGCGGTTGTGTACCTCGCGGGCTTCCAGGGCGCAGTCGACGAGGCGATCGAGCAGCAGGCCCCCAAGACCGTCATTGACGTCTCCCCCGCTGCAGAGCTCATTGAAGCCGGCGCTGACGCCAACCACCCCGCCGAAGAAGAGGAAGAGGGCACCGACGAGGCCCAGTCCGGCGAGGCCGAGGGCCACGACCACGAGGGCCACGAGCACCACCACGACATGACCGCGGACCCGCATTTCTGGCTGGACCCCGTGCGTATGGCGAAGGCCGCGACCCTGGTGGGCGATAAACTCGCCGAGGCCGACTCCGCCCACGCCGACACCTACAAGGCCAACGCGAAGGCCCTCTCCGAGGAACTGACCACGCTGGGCGATACCCTCGTCTCGAAGACCTCGACCTGCAAGGTCAAGACGTTCGTGACCGCACATACCGCTTTCGGATACCTCGCGGATCGCACCGGCCTGAGCCAGGTCGGCATCTCCGGCCTCGACCCCGAGTCCTCCCCCTCCCCCGCCCGCCTGGCCGAGATCGCCCAGATCGCGAAGGATCAGGGCGTGACCACGATCTTCACCGAGGCCCTCATCGACCCCAAAGTCGCCCAGACCCTGGCCGACGACCTCGGCATCACGACCGCCGTCCTGGATCCGATCGAGTCCCAAACCGATGCATCCAAGGACTACGCCGCAACGATGAACTCCAACATTGACGCACTGACGAAAGCCCTTGACTGCCAGTGACAACGACTTTCACCCCCACGACGGCGGGAGCCTCCCACGCGGAGGCTCCCGCCGTCGTGCGTCTCGATAATCTACACGTAGCCTGGGATACAGACCTGATCCTGCACGGCATCTCGCTCGCCATTCCCGCTGGCCAGACCGTGGCGCTCACAGGGCCGAACGGCTCTGGCAAATCTACGACCCTCAAGGCCCTGCTCGGCACCGCGCCCATCACGAGCGGCGACGCAAGGCTCTTCGGGCACTCGGTCACCACCCGTCGCCGTGTCCCGTGGAACAAGATCGGCTACGTGCCCCAGCGCATCTCCTCGGGCGGCGCGATCAGTGCCAGCGCAATCGAGGTCGTTCGTTCGGGCTTGCTCGGGCCTCGTCGACTGTGGGCCCTGCCGGGCGACACCGCGAAGGCGATGACAGCCCTCAAGCGCGTCGGCATGGCTCACCGCGCCCACTCCCCCCTCAACATCCTCTCGGGCGGACAGGCGCAGCGCGTCCTCATTGCCCGCGCCCTTGTACGCCGCCCCGAGCTGCTCATCATGGATGAGCCGATGGCTGGAATCGACGCGGCCTCGCGGGCACGCCTGGCACAGATCGTCGCCGAGGCCAAGGCGGAGGGGACCACGATCCTCATTGTCTTGCACGAGCTGGGCGAGCTGGGCCCCCTCCTGGACCGAGAGCTGCACATCAGCGCGGGGCACGTCTCCTACGACGGCCCGCCCCACATCGAGGACGACCACGAACAGCACCACGGTGGCGGCGACCACTGCCACCCCACCATCGACCCCGGGGCCGCACCGACCGACCACGGCCTCGTGAGCGGAATCTAGACGGGAGCGACGCATGATTGACGCACTGACGACCCTCCTGTCCTCGCCGATGATGCAGCGTTCACTGCTCGCTGCCCTCATCGTGGGCCTCACCGCCCCGATCATCGGCACGTATCTCGTGCACCGCAGGCTCGCGATGCTTGGAGACGGCATCGGTCACATCTCGCTGACCGGCGTCGCGCTCGGCTGGCTGGTCGGCACGTTCGCGAACGTGAGCCCGGCCGACTCGTGGGCGGTCCCCGGAGCGGTGATCATCTCACTGCTCGGCGCGATCACGATTGAGCTGGTGCGCCAGAGCGGCCGCACGTCCGGAGATACGGCCTTAGCCATGCTGTTCTACGGCGGCATCGCCGGCGGTGTCCTGCTCATCGGCCTGGCGGGCGGCACCTCCGCGCAGCTCAACTCCTACCTCTTCGGGTCGATCTCGACCGTGCGATGGAGCGACATCACGCTCATTACGATCCTTGGTCTGGCGATCGTGGCCCTCGGCGTGGGATTGGCACCCGCGCTCTTCTCGGTGACCAACGACGAGGACTTCGCGCGCTCAACGGGCCTACCCGTGCGCACGTTCTCCCTCCTCATCGCGGTTCTCTCGGCGCTGACCGTCGCCGTCGCGATGCGAGTCGTCGGCTCGCTGCTCGTCAGCGCCCTCATGGTCGTCCCCGTCGCCATCGCACAGCTGGGAGCGCGTTCGTTCCGCTCAACGATGGGCATCGCGATGGCACTGGGCGTCGTCATTTGCACGGCGGGGCTGTCCCTGACCTACTTCGTCGACCTCTCCCCCGGCGCAACGATCGTTGTGGGAGCAATCGCTCTGTACGCGATTGGTTTCGGGATCAGGGCTATTGTGGATCGTATCCGCAGGGTGCGCAGGATTCGCGCGGCACGCAGCCACAACCAGCACCCTGAGCACGACCAGATCGCTTACTCGAACGCATGACGATGGAGGCAACACCATGCAGCGCATGACGAAGCAGCGTCAAGCAGTCCTCGACGAGCTGACGCGCGTCAACGACTTCCGCAGTGCCCAGCAGATCTTCGAAGACCTGCACCTGCAGGGACAGCGCGTGGGGCTGGCGACCGTCTACCGCTCGCTCCAAAGCCTCGCAGAGGACGGACGAGTCGACACGCTGCGTTCCTCCGACGGTGAGGCCCTCTACCGCTCCTGCACGACGCACCACCACCATCACCACCTGGTGTGCCGCAAGTGCGGTTTCACCGAGGAGATCGAGCAGTCGCAGATCGAGGCGTGGGTAGACGCCGTGGCAACTGCGCAAGGCTTCAGCGACGTTGAGCACTCGCTGGAACTTTTTGGCGTGTGCAGCTCGTGCCGTTCTCAGGGCTGACGCAGCGTTATAGGGACGAGGAGGCCCGGGAGGCGGATGCTCTCCCGGGCCTTTTCTCTCCCCTTTTCCTAGGTTAGGATAGGCTTCGTTTGCTGAGCCTCACTCTGGGAGCGTCATGTTTGCCGCCGGTATCGACTCCATGGTCCCCGCCTTCGCACGCGAGGGCGTCTGGCTCTTCGTGTTCCTCTTCGTGGTCGTTTTCTTCCGCGCGCAGCTCACCTATTGGCTAGCCCGCGGCGCCGCCTCCGGCGCGGTTCGAGCGAACGGACGGCGCGGCCTCGTCGGCGCCATTGCACGCTGGTTCGACGGCCCCATCCCTCGTAAGGGCGCGGCCATCCTGGACAAGTGGGGAATCATCGTCATTCCCCTGTGCTTCCTGACGGTGGGCATCCAAACCGCCGTCAACGCGGGTGCGGGCCTCGTGCGTATGCGCTGGAGCACCTACACGTTCGCGATGATCCCGGGGTGCATCCTCTGGGCTCTCCTGTATGGCCTCGGCACGCTCGCGGTCTTTGCAGCCGCGATCCGCGCGGTCGCCGGCTCCCCCTGGGGCTGGGCGGGCCTCGTGCTCATCATCGCGCTCATCGCCGCGAAGATCGCATGGGGGCGCCGTAAGCGTCATGCGGTCAGTGCCGCACTTGATCCAGGTGCGGTGGACAACGCCTAGGAGTCCTAGGAGCCAGCGACACGGTCGATCGCGCCGCCGAAGCGACGGTCGCGGCCCGCGAACTCCTCCAGGCAACCCCACAGCTCTTCGCGGTCGAAGGCTGGCCAGGGTGTGTCGACGAACATCATTTCGGCGTATGCCATCTGCCACAGCAGGTAGTTGGAGAGGCGCTGTTCACCCGATGTGCGGATCATGAGGTCGACGTCGGGGACGTCGGGCAGGTAGAGGTGGCGCGACAGCGTCTTTTCGGTGACCCCGCGCGGGCTCAGGCGCCCGGCCGCGACATCCTCGGCGATGGATCTGGCGGCATCCGCGAGCTCAGCGCGTCCGCCGTAGTTGACGCACATGATGAGGTCGAGGGTCTTGCAGTGCTGCGTCGCACGGTCGGCCTTTTCCAGCGCATTGATAACGCTCTTCCACAGCTTGGGTCGGCGCCCGCTCCAGCGCACGTGCACTCCCCACTGGGCCAGTTGGTCGGTGCGACGGACGAGCACGTCGGAGGCGTAGTTCATGATGAAAGAGACCTCGGCGGGCGAGCGCTTCCAGTTTTCGGTCGAGAACGTATAGACGCTCAGGTAGCGCACGCCCGCGTCAATGGCACCGGCAATCGTGTCCATGAGCGCATACTCCCCCGCGCGATGCCCCTCAGTGCGGGCCAGGCCTCGACTGTTGGCCCAACGACCGTTCCCATCCATGATGAGAGCGACGTGCGCGGGGGCTTCACCCTTACGAAAGACGGGTGCGTCGCGGTGCCACTGGCCCGGTCCGAGCAGCGGCGCGGTGGGGTCTTGCGGAGCGCGGTCCATAGGAGTGGGGCGCGGGTCTGTCATGGGTGACTCCTATCGATGACGCTCAGGGAGCGCAGGCGGCGTTCCAGATGCCATTGAGTGTACGAGGAGATGAGACCCGAGGCCTCGGTGCGCGCGTACGCCTCGCAGCGGTCGGCGCGCTCCCAGTCGCCGCTGAGCAGCTGGCCCAGGAGTGCCACCGTGTCGGGCGCGGGCGAGGAGGCGCCGGGCGGACGACAGGTGTCACAGACGGTGCCTCCGTCGGGAATGGAGAACGAGGAGTGGGGTCCCTGGGTGCCGCACACGGCGCAGTCGAAACAGGAGGGCGCCCATCCGGCCAGGGCGAGAGCGCGCAGCGTGTACGAGGTACGAATGAGGGTCGGGTCGTGGCGTCCCCTCGCGAGGGCGTTGAGTGCGCCCAGAAGAAGCAAGTACTGGGAATGCGTACCGTCGTGCGCGTCCGACGTGAGACGTTCGGCGGTCTCAACGATGACGGTGGCCGCGAGGTAGAGGTCGTAATCGGCGGCGATCGCGTCACCGTATTGGGCGATGGATGCAACCTGGGTCAGAGTATCGAGGGTGCGACCACGATGGAGTTGGGCGTCGATGACGGAGAAGGGTTCAACGCGCGCACCGAACTTGGAGGTCGTCTTGCGCACGCCCTTGGCAACGGCACGCACCTGGCCATGCTCAGCGGTGAGAAGCGTGATGATGCGATCCGCTTCGCCCAGCTTGTGGGTGCGTAGGACGACCGCCTCGTCTCGATAGGACTTCATCACACGGACATTGTGTCACGTCGACACAGTCGCGGTGACGTGATGCCCGCATACATCGTAGGGCGCGAAATTAATCGTGAAGTGCACTGTCAGATCCACCGACAAGCCCTCAGACAGGCGCTGACAACAATATATGAGAAACTGACAGCGTGGTCGGTTGCACAGCCGGCAAGTAGTTTTCGAGTAGATAGTTTCTTCGTAACTGGTTATGGTTTACTCATAACCGTCGAAGGAAGGATACAGATGGCACCCCCGATCGATGCCCGCGAAAAGCTTGGCACTGCACTGCGTCAGGCACTGACCCAGACCCCCCTGTCAAAGATCTCTGTCAGCGCGCTGACACGCTCCGCTGGGGTCACCCGTCAAGCGTTCTACTACCACTTCAACTCCCTGAGCGACCTGAACGCCTGGGTTTTCCGCGAGGAAGTCACATCGCGCCTGACCGCCAGTTCGGGAGAATGGCTCGATGCCATCGAGGCCACCATGACCTGGATGCATAACCATCGCGACGAAACCGCCTCGGCCATGAAGACCATCGAAGCGAACGACCTGTGGGCATTCCTGGCCTCTCACATCCAGGAGCTCATTGAGTCCCGCTTGCCCGGCTCCGCCTCGGCCACAGCGCGCGACGTCGTCGCCCAGCACTTCGCCCTGGCGACCACCGCCCACATGGGACAGTGGATGCTCTCCGGCCTCGAGGTCAACCCCTCGCTCGCGATCACTCGCATGCGAGTACTCATGACTGACCAGACCACCCCGGCCCTGGCTCGTCTGGCCAAATAACGCGGTCATTCCCACCAACCGCACGGGGATAGAGGCACAGCCCCCCTCAGCCCCGACCTCGTCCAGATCACGAGGCCGGGGCTGAACCATACACTCCGCTTCCAAAAAACGACGTTTCCGGATGCATACAAGCCAATCTGAGCTATACAATTGGTCAGCCGCACATTGCACTGAAATTTCGCGGATCCGCGATACAGCCTGTACAGTTTGCTCGTAACCCCTCTTTTCATGTCGACGAGGATCTCCGATGCCCCACACCGATGCGAAAACAATGCTCGCGCACGCTCTGCGCGACGCACTGCAAACAGCCCCCCTGTCAAAGGTGACCGTCTCCGGCCTCACGCGCACCGCCGGCGTGACCCGCCAGGCCTTCTACTACCACTTCGCCGACATCCGCGACCTGACCGTCTGGGTTTTCAAGCGCGAGGTTGCCGACCAGATCAAGGCCCACTCCACCCACGAGGACTGGCCCAAGGGACTGCTCGCCATGCTCACATGGATGCAGACCCACCGCGAAGAGACGCGCTCCGTCGTCTCAACCCTGTCCACGGAAGATCTCCAGGTCTTCCTTTACAAGCAGCTGCGCGCCGTCATGGAGCCCATCGTCGACCACGACAGCAACGATCTGACCGTGCGCCCCGACGACCGCGAGTTCATCACCGAGCACTTCACGCTCAGCGTGCTCGGACACGTCTCCCAGTGGCTCGCCTCCGACATGAGCGCAAATCCCACCCTCCTCACGGAGCGAATCTCCCGCATCCTCGCCGGGCAAGTGCGTCACAGCCTCGAGCTCTTCGCACACTCCCCCGCTTCCTGAGGGGCCCGCCTCCTGAGGGCACTGACGCATACGAAGGACCCCGACCTCGTCACTTTGAACGAGGCCGGGATCCCTATCGTTATCCCGCGCGCTCAGCGCAGGGCGCGATTCACCGCCGAAATGACAGCCTTGTAGGACGCGCGAGTGATCGAGGAGTCGATGCCGACGCCCCACACGATCTGCCCATCCACGGCCGCCTCCACGTAGGCGGCAGCGCGCGCGTCGCGGCCCTGGCTCATCGCGTGCTCAGAGTAGTCGAGGATGCGCACATCCAGGTCGAACTCGTGCAGCGCGGACACGAACGCGTCGACCGGGCCCTTGCCCTGCGCGTGAACCTTGACGACCTCGCCGTTGTCGGTGAGCGTCGCGTTGAGCTCGACATGCTCATCATCCATGGTGCCCACCTGCGAGGAGCGCAGATCGAAACGACCCCACGACTCCAGGCCCGGCGCAGCGTTCGTCGGCAGGTACTCGTCGGCGAAGATCTGCCACAGCAGATCCGCGTTAATCTCGCCGCCGTAGGTGTCCGTGTGGCGCTGGACGATGCGAGAGAACTCCACCTGCAGGCGGCGCGGCAGCTCGAGCGCGTGCGCCGTCGACATGAGGTAGGCGACGCCACCCTTGCCGGACTGCGAGTTCACGCGAACCACGGCCTCGTACGAGCGGCCCACGTCGTGCGGGTCGATCGGCAGGTAGGGCAGCTCCCACACGACCGCTTCCTCGTCACCGCCAGCCGCGTCGACCTTGGCCTTGCGAGCGGTGAAGCCCTTCTTAATCGCATCCTGGTGCGAACCAGAGAAGCTCGTGTACACAAGATCGCCGACGTAGGGGGCACGCGGCGAGGTCTCCATCTGCGTGCAATGTTCAACCGTGCGACGGATAGCGTCCACATCGGAGAAATCGATGCCCGGATCGATGCCCTGGCTGAACAGGTTCAGCCCCAGCGTCACCAGGTCGACGTTGCCGGTACGCTCGCCCTGGCCCAGCAGACAGCCCTCGATACGATCCGCACCCGCCAGCAACGCCAGCTCGGCCGTCGCCACGCCCGTACCGCGGTCATTGTGCGGGTGCACGGACAGCGCCACATACTCGCGGCGGCTCAGGTTGCGGCTCATCCACTCGATCTGATCGGCGAACACGTTCGGGGTCGCGCGCTCCACCGTGGAGGGCAGATTCAGGACAATCTCGCGCCCCTCGCCAGGCTCCCACACGTCCATGACGGACTCACAGACCTCGAGGGCAAAATCCAGCTCAGTATCCACGAAAATTTCGGGCGAATACTCGAAACCGACAATCGTCTCATCACCCAGACGCTTCTCTGCCTGCGCGATCACCTCGCGCGCACCAAACTGGGCCAGCTCGATCGTCTGCGCCTTATCCGCATGGAAGACGACCTCGCGGAACACGGGCGCCGTCGCGTTGTAGAGGTGCACCGTTGCGCGCGGGAAGCCCACCATGGCCTCGACCGTGCGCTCGATCAGCTCCGGGCGAGACTGGGTGAGCACCGAGATCGTCACATCCTCGGGCACCGCGTCGTCCTCGATCAGGGAACGCACAAAGTCGTAGTCGGTCTGCGAGGCCGCGGGGAAACCGATCTCGATCTCCTTGTACCCCAGCTTGATGAGCAGGTCGAACATGCGACGCTTGCGAGCCGGGTCCATCGGCTCGATGAGGGCCTGGTTGCCATCGCGTAGGTCGGTGGACATCCAGCGCGGCGCCTTCGTGATGCGCTTGGAGGGCCACTGGCGATCCGGCAGATCGATCGGATTCGTATCGAGGAACGGCCGATACTTACGAATCGGCATGCGCGAGCCGGAGGGGACGGGAACAACGGATGTAGTCTTCACGCTTCGTAGTTTATCGACGAGGAACCGCCCGCGAGCAGGCGCTGCGCATACTGGACGTGAGATGCGGCGCGATGCGCATCACTGTCACAACACAGAAAACACCCAAAAACATGTGTGTCACCCCGTTCATATGTCATGATGATTAGGTCCAATGTCCCACACACCGACGCGCGGAGTATCCATGACCCCCCTGTTGTTCGCCCAATCCTTCACCCCGTCGACAACTGCAGTCGCGGGCAACGTCTTCCTGACAGCCGTCGTCGGGCTCCTCCCGCTCGTCGTGTTCTTCGTCCTTATGGGCGTCTTTAAGGTCGCCACCCACTGGTGCTCGATCATCTCCCTGGTGCTGTCCCTGGGTATCGCTGTCCTCGCCTTCCAGATGCCCGTCGGCATGGCACTCCTGGCCGGCACGCAAGGTGCAGCGATGGGCTTCATGCCGATCATCTACATCATCATCGCGGCCGTGTGGCTCTACAACCTCACCGAAAAGTCGGGCCGTAGTGCCGACCTGAAGGCCGTCTTTAACACGATCGGCCGAGGCGACCAGCGCGCCCAGGCCCTCATCGTCGCATGGTGCTTCTGCGGTCTTCTCGAGGGCCTGGCCGGCTTCGGCGCTCCCGTGGCCATCACCTGCGCCATGCTCGTGACCCTCGGCGTCTCCAAGATCAAGGCAGCCGTCGTGGCCGTCGTCGGCAACGCCATCAACGTCGGCTTCGGAGCTATGGCCATCCCCACGACGACCGCGGGCAAGCTCGGCGGCGCGGACCCCGTCGTCGTCGCCGGCGATATGGGGCACCTGACCTGGATCTTCTGTCTGTTCATCCCGTTCCTGCTGCTGTTCATCCTCGACGGCGCGCGCGGCGTCCGCCAGCTCTGGCCCCTTGCCCTCGTCGCCGGTCTCGCTGCCGGTGCGGGCCACTTCTTCACCCCCTCGGTTTCCTACGAGCTGACTGCGGTCGTCGCCTCCCTGCTCGGCTTCGCCGCCTGCTACGTGTTCCTGCTGGCGTGGGGTCCGACGACCCCCGCGGAGTGCGCGACGGAGGCCGACGAGGCCGACAAGCCCACCGGCTCGCGCATCGGACTGGCACTCCTGCCCTACGTCCTCGTCGTCGTCATCATCGCGATCACGAAGCTGGCCAAGCCCGTCGCGGCCTTCTTCTCCTCGACGGACGTCAAGGTCCCGTGGCCTGGCATCTACGGCAACCTGCTGACCGGCGACGGATCGCCCTCGACCGCCGCAATCTACTGGCTGCAGATCCTATCCAACCCCGGCACCTGGATCTTCGTCACCGGCATCATCGTTGCCATCGTGTACGGGACGAACTCCTCGAACGGCCGTTTCCAGACCTCCGTGGGTGAGATGTTCGCGGTCCTGCCGCGCACCATCTACTCGCTGCGCATGGCGATCCTGACAATCGCCTCCGTCATGGCTCTGGCCTTCGTCATGAATTTCTCGGGTCAGACTACCTCGATCGGTGCCGCCCTGGCGACGACGGGCGCGGCCTTCGCCTTCCTCTCCCCCATCCTGGGCTGGATCGGTACGGCCGTCGCCGGCTCCGCAACCTCGGCGGGCGCGCTCTTCGCGAACCTGCAGTCGACCGCCGCAGCAGGCGCCGGCCTCGACCCGTCGATCCTGCTGGCCGCCAACACGATCGGCGGTGGCATCGGCAAGATCGTCTCCCCGCAGAACCTCGCGATCGCCGCGACCGCTGTCGATTCGAAGGGTTCCGATGCGGAGATCCTCAAGAAGGCCGCCCCCTACTCGGTTGGTCTGCTCCTGGTCCTGTGCGCCCTCGTGTTCATCGCATCCCAGGGCTGGCTGGGCGCCTACATGCCGCACTGATCGGCGGCTCATGGGCTCGGGAGGTCCCGGGAAGCAAGTTGCTTCCCGGGACCTCCCCCTTGTAGGCTCCCATCAGAAGTACGGACAAAGGAGACGCCAGTGCCTGACTTGAGTTTTTCAAGCGACGCCTTACGCACGGCCGCGCAATACGTCGACGAAGCGGCAACCTGCACAAAGGTCACGCCTCCCACCGGAGATCCGTGCAGCCGCGTCTACGCACAAAGGATCAGCGGGCCGATCAATGACCTCAACGAAGCAGAGACCACGATCCAGGACGAGCTCAAGGCAATGCACGCCAATATGCTGAAGACGCTCCAGGAGTTCGAGGCGATGGAGAACGCGATCGCCATTTCCTTTACCGTACCTAACGAGGAATGGCACGAATGATCACGAAAACCACGCTGTACGCGCTTGACCTAAGAAGCTTTTCCTTCGCAATCGAGGAGCTTGACGAGCAGCTGCGAGCGAATCAGGAGAAGCTGGACGACATCGCCCACGCGAAGGAAAGAATCGCGTCGGGTATGCAGGGGCAGAGCGCCCAGGCAATGATCGCCAAGCTGGATGCGCTCGCGCAGAAGATCACCGCTCACATCACGTCGATCCAACAGACACAGGCGGCCATCACCACCTACCGCACCAACAAGCAGCAGCTCCAACGTGAGGTCATCGACTACGTTGACAGTGTCGAACTCGATGGTTTTTCCGTGTCCGATGTCTGGATAGTCCTCCCCTCGGGCAATATGCTCGCCGCGCTTTCCCCACTCTATATTGGCGGAAAGTTCATTGCAGCAAGCATCGTGCAGCAACTACTCGCAGCGCTTGTAGAAACGTTTGTGCGATACGATCTTCAAGCCGCTCTCCATTCTGGCTCAGATGTCAAGCCCTATACAACGTCAGGCGGGTTCTCGACTATCGAACCCGACCGTTCCATTGAGTGGGATGACCACTTTCCCCACGGTTCTAAAGCAGGCCAAGACACTCCGGAAGACTGGGACAACTGGTACAAGTGGGAGCTGTACCGTCAAGGAGCGGGCTGGGTGTTACAACACTCCGACTCATATGATTTCTACGGACACTTTCGGGAAAATACAGGTACTCCCAAGACCTTCAACTACGAAAAGGCTTACAGGGACGATGCCCGTATCCGAAACTACGTCAACACAGACCTCAATGCGTCACTGCAGGCTGCGAATGAGGCAGTGATGGCCGGCCAGACAGACGTGACGCTCTATTCCCCCAAGCACGCAGTCGGCAGTCCGGCCACCGAGAACTGGCAGAGAACGATTGGCGGCCACACGATGTACACCGACACGGATGTCAAGGTCGAGGGAGACACCGTGACCGCCACCGTTACCGTCTACGCTCGGGATCGTTGGAATTTCAATCGAGACAGTTCTGACATAGGCTCAGGCACGCCAGATGAGGTCAATGGGCGTTTTGAAGAGCTCGGGTGGGGAAAGAGCTTTGATTCCAGTGGCAGCCTAACCCGCACATACACCTGGAAAGTAGGCGAACAGCCACCCAGTCTGGATACGCACACCACCGAGAGCAACGAAGACCGTAAGACGCACGACTACGAAAAGTACAAGCCACGATGAGTTCACAACAGCTACTATCAGATGAATCCCTTAACCGCTATTTTCCGGCCCACACTCTGTTCCAGATCCTGGACCGCAGTGTTGTCCTGCGCCCAGGCGAACTCCTCATCGGACCTTCGAATAGGTTTCTGATCATCTGCGCGGAGGCAACCGACGAGTGGGGTGCTTTGTTCGCCGAGCACTGCACCGGTGAATATACTGAGGAGCTCCACCTTCCTCACACTCTCGCGCGCCTCGCAGGCGAGACGTGGTTGACGGGACCGGACCTACCAACCTATCTGGGCATCAGCTTCCCGGCGACCGACGTGGCCATCTGCGGTAACTACGTGTACATCTCATTCAATGTGGGAGCCTGACCAATGAAATCACTCCGGCGGTTGTCCCTTCCCATGCTCGCCATCGCGGCGCTCGCCGCCGCGTGCAACCCTTTCACATCCAGGAACACGCCGGCGGCCGCGCCGACTCAGTATCCGCAGGACCCGCGCTTCGCCGAATTTGTCTACAAGAGCGATGAAGAGCCGACCGTTCAGGACCGGACGGACTCCGTGAACGTTCGTTGGCCAAATTTGGAGGCGAGCGAGGTGCACGTCGTCGTCGAGTATTCTCCGGCACTTGCCTTTATCCCCGCACAGGACCCAGAATTCTGGCTGACCGCTGTTGCCACCGTCCCCGACGAGACGATCCAGCTCCTCGCAGAGGGAGAAGCCACCGACACACTCCTACCCGGCATCTATCCTCATCTCTACGAGTACGTACCCCAGGAGTGCAAGTTCACGACGATCGACCCGGAGTTCGCGGACAAGGCGCTCGCACCGGATAAAGGAAAGATCCCGCACGATTTCGGCCCCATGGACATACAAGCGATCGCCTTGTCCGAAGATTGCCACCTTCTCGTGTTCACCGCACTCGGCCACTCCTGAGCCCCGCGATTCTCCCGCTCCTCCGCTCGAGCCCGCCCCGGCCTCGTCATGGAGCGCCCGAAGGATCCACCCTAGGATAAACATGAAGCTCACTTTTAAGACCATCATGCCGCTCCTCGCGGTCGCGGCACTCGCCACCGCGTGCAACCCGTTCACCCCCAGGAGCACGCCGGCGGCCACGCCGACTCAGTACCCGCAAGACCCGCGCTTCGCCGAATTCACGTACGAGACCGATGACGAGCTGGAGGTTCAGGAGCGCGTCGACTCATTCAACGAACGTATACCCGGACTGGGAGCGACCGACGGCCACGTCCTCGTAGCCCATTTCCGGGACGGCGCCGACCGGCAGCCGACGCCGGACCGCCAATTCTGGCTGACCGGTGTCGCCGAGGTCCCCGACACGACGATCACCATGCTCGTCGCTGACAGCATCGGCGGATCTTCGTTGTTGCCCGGCATCCACCCTCTCTTGTACGAGTACGTGCCCGAGGAATGTACTTTCACGACCGTTGACCCCGCCGTTGCTAACAAGGTCCTCGGCACCGATCCGGAAGCCATCTATTCGGATTGGGGATCATTCGAGATCCGCGAGTTTGCGTTCTCCGCGCAGTGTAATCTCATCATCGTCACCGGCGATGGCCTCAACGCCTAGCGCACTAACGTTCAGGACACTCATGAAACCCACTCTCAAGCTTCTCGCTCCAGCTCTCGCAGTTATCGCTCTGGTATCCGCTTGTCTTCCGTCAGCCTCCTCCGGGCGTTCGTCCAGCCACAAAACTAAACTCAGCGCATCGAAGCTGGACCCTCGATTCGCTGAGTTCCGGTACACCTTCAAGAAAAAACCGGACATTCAGGAGCGTGTCGATATTCTCAACGAGCAATGGCTCAACCTGGATGCGACGGAAGCTCACCTCACCCTCGCTTTCTCCCAAACTGGCTTCTTTGAACTCAACATCGAACCCGAATTTTGGATGAGTGGCGTCGCGACCATCTCTGATGAAGCAACCATGATGCTCCTCAACAAGACAAACGACAGCAGAACCCTGCTGCCAGGCATCTACACGGGCCTTTACGAGTACGTTCCCAAGGACTGCACCTTCAGCAACATCGATCTCGAACACGCGAATATAACTCTCCAGCGCCCCCCACTTTTCACACGCAACCGTGCCCACAATTGATCCGATGATCATCCAAGATCTCGCTGTGTCGCAGGACTGCCATTTGATGGTCATTACCGCCCTCGGCCACCGCAGCAGCTGATAGATGCTCCTGTGCAGGCTCCGTCAATGACAGCCGGAACAATCCAGTCAAAGGAAAACATGAAGCTCACGCGCAAGGCCGTCGTACCGCTGCTCGCCGTCGCGGCGCTCGCCTCTGCGTGCAATCCCTTCGCCCACAAGGCGGCTCCTCAATACCCGAAGGACCCACGCTTCTCTGAGTTCGTCTTCCACAGCAACGAAGAGCCCACCGTCAAGGATCAGACGGACTCCGTGAACCTACGTTGGCCGCACACGGAGGCGAGCGAAGCGCACCTCACCATCGCTTATTCCAGCCAAACAGGTTTTCTTCCCGACAAGGACCCCGAATTCTGGCTGACCGCTGTTGCCACCGTTCCCGACGAGACGATCCAGCTCCTCGCGGAGGGGGCAGCCACCGACACACCGCTACCCGGCATCTATCCTGGTCTCTACGAGTATGTGCCGCAGGAGTGCCAGTTCACCACCATCGACCCGCAGTTCGCAGACAAGACCCTCGCACCCGATAAGTCGAGCATTCCCGATGATTTTGGTCCCATGAGCATCGAGGGGCTAGCTATGTCCAAAGACTGTCATCTTCTCGTCATGACCGCCCTCGGCCACTCCTGAGCCCCACGGGCTTCCCCTCCGCTCTCGACCGCGCCCCGGCCTCGTCTCTCCGCCTGGCGCACGATGCCTCACCATGTGGAGGCTTGACATGCGGTGCCGTTATGCGGCTACCTGCAGGGGTTGCGCCTTCCCGATCGGGTGCAGCGTCTCGGCGCTAACGAGCTTCACCGAGGAAATTGTCGTCAGCGGTGACACACTCAGCTCCGATCTGACACCCCCACGTCGAACAAAGCCAAATTCCAAGCGCGCGATCGGCAGGATTACACCCGTTAGGGAAGAGTCAACCTGATCGGGAAGATTCAACCCGATCAGAAGTGGTTGAATCTTCCCTAACGGGTGGAACACCTCATCGGCAACAAGTCTCATCGTGGGGCTAGCAACGGACACCCCAACCGGCCAACACCATGCGCGGTGCCCGGGCAGCAATGCACTAGTTACGACAGCAATGCACTAGTTACGAAGGCATTGCACTGTCTACTATCCAGTGCAATGCTGCCCGAAATAGTGCACTGCCCCCGAGCAACAAGCTCACGCGCGGCTAGGTCCGACCCGACACCTCTTCAGCAAGCCGCCCAACCCCCGCATCGATGTCGATACCCTCATCACAAGGACGATCGTTCAATCAGGAACGAGGCCGGGGCGACCTCTTACACAGACAAAACCATCGCAAAAATGAAAAACGAAAACTCACCCTGAGCTAAGTCGCGCCCCGAAGGTCCTAAAACGCCCAACGAGAGGCGATTTTTCATTGACTATCGCCGGAGATTTTTCCGCAAAAAATAGCGGGAAAATCGACCTCGTCCAAGTTGTCTGTACAAAAACGGTCGCTGGGACCTCGGACCCAGTCATAACCTGAGCTGGACAGCACCCACGAGGAAGGATCCCCCAGTGCGCATCGCTCTCTTTTCCACCTGCCTGGCAGACGTCATGTTCCCCCAGGCTGCCCAGGCCACAGTGACCCTGCTTGAACGCCTCGGCCACGAGGTCGTCTTCCCCGAAGACCAGGTCTGCTGCGGCCAGATGCACGCAAACACCGGCTACTTCGAAGAAGCCGCGAAGATTACCCGCAACCACGTCAAGACCTTCGAGCCCGTGCTCGACGGCCAGTGGGACGCCATCGTCGTCCCCTCCGGCTCCTGCACCGGTGCAGCGCGCCACGAGCAGAAGGTCGTCGCCGAGCACGTGGGCGACGAACATCTCGCGAAGCAGTCCCAGCGCATCGCTGAGCACACCTATGACCTCACCGAGCTCATCACCGACGTTCTGGGCCTCGAGGACGTCGGCGCCTACTTCCCCCACACGGTCACCTACCACCCGACCTGCCACTCGCTGCGTATCGCCAAGGTCGGCGACCGCCCCTACCGCCTCCTGCGCGCCGTCGAGGGCCTGACCCTCGTCGACCTGCCCGACGCCGAGGTCTGCTGCGGTTTCGGCGGCACCTTCTCCATGAAGAACTCCGAGACCTCCACCTCGATGCTCGCGGACAAGGTCACCAACGTCATGTCCACGCGCGCAGAGGTCCTCGTCATGGGCGACTACTCCTGCCTGATGCACGTCGGCGGCGGCCTTTCCCGCCTCAACTCGGGCATCCGCCCCATGCACCTCGCCGAGATCCTGGCATCCACCAAGGATCAGCCCTTCGAGGGCAACATCTCCTTCGCACCCGAAAGCGCACAGGTGATCTGACATGTCTGAAACATTCATCGGTATGCCCGGCGTGGTCTCTGACGACGCGAACGCGCAGGCACACACGGGCGGCTGGCGCACCACCGTCTCCATCCCCGAGGACACCCTCCGCTGGGGTCCCACGTTCCCGCAGGGTGCCCACAAGACCCTGGCGAACACCCAGATGCGCCGCAACCTGGGCCACGCTACCCGCACGATCCGCACCAAGCGCGGGCAGCGCGTCGCGGAAATGCCCGACTGGGAGGACCTGCGCAGCGCAGCCGAGGCCGTCAAGTTCGAGGTCGAGTCCCGTATGCCCGAGCTCCTCGAAGAGTTCGAGCGCAACGTGACCGCCCGCGGCGGCATCGTCCACTGGGCGCGCGATAAGCACGAGGCCAACCGCATCATCGCGGACATCATCAAGTCCAAGGGTGTCGACGAGATCGTTAAGGTCAAGTCCATGGCCACCCAGGAGACGAACCTCAACGAGTACCTGAAGGAACAGGGCATCCACGCTCGCGAGACCGACCTCGCCGAGATGATCGTCCAGCTGGCCGACGACATGCCCAGCCACATCGTGGTCCCCGCGATCCACCGCAACCGTTCCGAGGTTCGCGGCATCTTCCTGGATCGCATGGAGGACGCGCCCCGCGACCTCTCCGACGACCCGACCGAGCTGACCGCCGCGGCACGCTCCCACCTGCGTAAGAAGTTCCTGCACGCCAAGGTTGCTGTCTCCGGCACCAACATGGGCGTCGCGGAAACCGGCACGGTCTCGATCTTCGAGTCCGAGGGCAACGGCCGCATGTGCCTGACCCTGCCCGACACGCTCATCACCCTGATGGGCATCGAGAAGCTGGTCCCCCGCTTCCAGGACATCGAGATCTTCTCCCAGCTCCTGCCGCGTTCCGCCACCGGCGAGCGCATGAACCCCTACACCTCCATGTGGACGGGCGTCACCCCCGGCGACGGCCCCCAGGAATTCCACCTGATCCTCATGGACAACGGCCGCACCAAGGTCCTCGCCGACCCGATCGGTCGCCAGGCCCTCGCCTGTATCCGCTGCGGCTCGTGCATGAACATCTGCCCGGTGTACCAGCACACTTCCGGCCACGCCTACGGCTCCGTCTACCCGGGCCCCATCGGCGCGATCCTGACCCCGCAGCTCACCCAGGGCCTCGACGAGCACGATCCTGTGCACACCCTGCCCTTTGCGTCCTCCCTGTGTGGCGCATGCGGCGAGGTCTGCCCCGTCAAGATCGATATCCCGACGATCCTCATTCACATGCGTGCGCGCACGGTTGACGTCAAGCGCAACCTTGTGCCGGACGTGTGGGACCTCGCGATGGGCGTGACCACCCCGGTCATGTCGAACGCAAAGCTGTGGAAGGCCGCGAACGTGCCGACCAAGGCGACGCGCCTCTTCGCGAAGAAGGGCGCGATTGGCGCACTGCCCTTCCCGGCCTCGCTGTGGACCCGCGCGCGCGACCTGCCGGTCGCTCCCAAGGAGACCTTCCGTCAGTGGTGGAAGCGCACTCACAAGGATTCCGACGCCAACGCGCCTCGCACGGACGCCCCCGCGACGGGTGTCCCGCTCGCGTCCGAGCACGGCATGACCACCAACACGACCCCGAAGGAGGCGTGACATGAGCACCACCACCATGGATGCGAAGACCGCGATCCTGGCTCGCGCACGCGACGCCATCTCGCGTTCCCAGCAGGACCGTCCGGTGCGCCCGATCCCCCGCGACTACATCCGCTCCACCGAGCACGCGCCCGGTTCGCAGGCCGTCATTGACGAAATGATCGAGAAGCTCGAGGACTACTCGGCCAAGGTCGTCGTGGTCTCCAAGGAGTCCGAGGTCGCCGACGCGATCTCGACTTTCCTGGCCGACCAGAAGGCCGCCTCGGTCGTCGTGCCGACCGGCCTGGACGACGCCTTCAAGGAGGCCGCCGCCTGCGACGGCCGCACGGTCCGCGAGGACAGTCGCGAGCAGGCCATCCCGACGCTGGAGCTCGACGAGATCGACGCCGTCGTCACGCGTTGCCGCGTCGCGATCTCTATCTCCGGCACTATCGTCCTCGATGGCGAGCCCGACCAGGGTCGCCGCGCGATCTCGCTCGTGCCCGACACTCACGTCGTCGTCCTGCGTGCCTCCGACATCGTTCCCACGGTGCCCCAGGCGGTCGAGATCCTCGACAAGAACCCGACCCGTCCGATGACCTGGATCGCCGGCGGCTCGGCGACCTCCGATATCGAGCTGGTCCGCGTCAACGGCGTGCACGGCCCCCGCTTCCTGCGAGTCGTCATCGTCAAGTGATCTGATCACGACGCAGGAGTGCCCGGCTGCCTCACGGCAGCCGGGCACTCTGCTTATCTGAGCCGGGGCTCACCTGATGTTTCCCTGCGACAGAGTCTCAGCGCAGGTAGCGTCCCGTCACCGAGGCCTCGCTGTCCACGATATCGCTCGGAGTGCCCTGTGCGACGATGTTCCCACCCTCGATGCCGCCGCCCGGGCCCATGTCGATGATCCAGTCGGCGCAACGGATCAGGTCCAGGTCGTGCTCGATGACGAGGACCGTCGCTCCCTGCTCAATGAGGCGCTGGAGCACATCGATGAGGACCTGCACGTCGTCGGGGTGCAGGCCGATGGTCGGCTCGTCGAAGACGAAGAGCGTGCCGCCCTGGCGCCTGCCCATCTCCGAGGCAAGCTTGAGTCTTTGCGCCTCACCACCGGAGAGGGCGGGCGTCGCCTCGCCGAGCGTCAGATACCCGAGGCCGAGGCCCGCCAGGGTCTCCAGGATCGCTCCCGCTTTCTTCAGGCCGCGCACGGCCACCCGGGCCTCGTCGACGCTCATCGCCAATATATCGGGTAACGAGAGGCCATCACGCCGAATCGATGCAGCCTGCGCGCCGTAGCGGCTCCCCCGACAATCCGTGCACTCGATGTCAACGTCGGGTAGAAACTGAACGTCCAGGGTGATCTGCCCCGTCCCATCGCAGGTCGGACAACGCAGCGAACCCGTGTTGTAGGAGAATGCGCCGGGCTTCAACCCGGCCGCCTGCGCCTCCTCGGTACGCGCAAACGCCCGGCGCAGCTCATCCAGGACACCGGAGTACGTGGCCACGGTCGAGCGCACGTTCACTCCGATCGGCGTCGCATCAATGAGGTTGACCCGCGACAGACCGCCAGCATCCACGTCGCGCACGTGCGCGGGCAGCGACTCGCCCGCCAAGCGCGCACGCAGCGCAGGAACTAGCGACTCAAGGACGAGCGTCGTCTTACCCGACCCGCTCACGCCCGTGACGGCCGTCAGCGAGCCGATGGGAATGTCCACACTCAGGGGCCGCACCGTGTGTATCTGCGAGGTCTCCAGGTGAATCGCGTCGCGCCCGTCGACGTCCGCTCCCCGACCCGGCTCCTCTGCCGCCCGCTCGACGCGACGCAGCCCCGCCATGTAAGGGCCGATACGAGAGGCTGGGGTGTGGCAGGCCTCGTCGATGGTGCCCTGGAAGATGACGCGACCACCGTCCGCGCCAGCTCCCGGGCCGATCTCGATGAGGTGGCCGGCGGCCCCCAGGACCCGCGTGTCGTGGTCGACGACGACAACAGAGTTTCCGTCGGCGATAAGCTCACGGATGATCGATAGGACACCGTCGACGTTGGAGGGGTGCAGACCGATTGTCGGCTCGTCCAGCACGTAGAGGACACCGGTCGTCCGGTTACGTACCGCGCGGGCGAGCTGCACGCGCTGGCGCTCGCCATTGGACAGCGTCGAGGACGCGCGGTCGAGGGACAGATAGGACAGGCCAAGCTCCACGAGGCGATCCATCGGCTCGGTCATCTCGTCGACGATGACGCGGGCAATGGGTGCGACCTCGGCCGGGACGAGGCCGGGGACGCGGCGCACCCACTCGCGCAGCTCCGTGAGGGTCAGGCGAGAGGCCTCGCCAAGGTCGATGCCGTCGATGAGCGTCGAGCGCACCCGCTCCCCCAGGCGCGTGCCGTCGCATGCCGGGCACGTGCGGGTGATGAGATATTTGTCGACGCGCGCGAGGGCCTTCTCATCTTTCGCCTTCGACAGGGCATTCTCGACCGTGGCAACCGCATTAAAGTAGGTGAAGTCCAGCTCGGCGCCGCCCGTCTTAGTCGCGACGACGATGTGGCGCTTTTCGGCGGGCCCCTCGTAGACGATTGTCTTTTCGGCGTCGGTCAGGTCCCGGAAGGGTACGTTCGTGCGCACGCCCATCTCGCGGGCGACGTCCTTCATGAGTTTCCACATGAGGGATCCCCACGGGGAAACCGCACCCTCGTCGATGGTGAGGGACTGGTCGGGCACGAGGGACGCGCGGTTGACGACGCGCTGGATGCCCGTCCCTTCGCACACCGGGCACGCGCCGCCCGAGTTGAAGGCCATCTCCTCCGCGCCGAGGCCGTCAAAGGACTCCCCGCATTGCGGGCACATGAGAGGCACTTCCAGGGCGACGTTTCGCGAGGGCGGGACGCGGTGCCCGTTCGGGCACAGGTAGGAGCCCGCGCGCGAGAAGAGGAGGCGCATGTGGTTGAGAAGCTCCGTGGCTGTCCCGAAGGTGGAGCGCACGTCGGGCACGCCCGGGCGTTGGCGCAGCGCAAGCGCGGCCGGCACGTGCGCGACCTCGTCGACCGAGGCCTTGGCCGCCTGGGAGATGCGTCGGCGCGTGTAGGTCGCCAGGGACTCCAGGTAGCGCCGCGATCCCTCGGCGTAGAGCGTGCCCAGGGCCAGGGAGGACTTGCCCGACCCGGACACACCCGCGACCGCGACGAACGCGTTCAGGGGAACGTCGACGTCCACATTCTTCAGGTTGTGGACGCGTGCGCCGCGCACGCGAATGACGCTGGGCATGTCAGAACCCGAGGCGTCCCAGCATCTTCGGGTCGGACTGCCAGTCCTTCGCGGTGCGCACGTGCAGGTCGAGGTAGACGCGCCTGCCCAGCAGCTCCTCGATGTGGGCGCGGGACTGGATGCCGATCTGCTTGAGGCGGCTTCCCTTGCGGCCGATGATGATGGCCTTCTGGGAGTCGCGCTCGACGTAGACGTTGACGTGAATGTCAAGCATCGGCGGGCGGTCGTCGCCCTCACGGCGCGGCCTCTCGATGATCTCCTCGACCTGGACGGCCAGGGAGTGCGGCAGCTCGTCGCGCACGCCCTCCAGGGCGGCCTCGCGGATGAATTCGGCGATGAGGGTGTCGCGCGATTCGTCGGTGACGTCGCCGTCGGGATAGAGCGGGGGCGAGAGCGGCACAGTCTGCGCGAGCACCTCACGCAGGTGGTCGATGCCCTTGCCTTCCACGGAGGAGACGGGGACGATGGCCGCCCACTCCCCCAGCTTCTCGATGGAGAGCAGGTGCTTCATGACGCGGTCGCGCGGCACGGCGTCGCATTTGGTCGCTACCGCGATGATCGGGGGCTTGATGCCGCGCAGCTCGCGGGCGATGAACTGGTCGCCGGGGCCGATGCGCTGGTCGGCGGGCAGGCAGAAGATCACGACGTCGACTTCGGAGAGGGCCTCGCGCACCATGTCGTTGAGGCGCTTGCCCAGCAGCGTGCGCGGACGGTGGTATCCGGGTGTGTCCACGAGCACCAGCTGGTAGCCCTCCCCGTGCACGATGCCGCGGATGTTGTGGCGCGTGGTCTCGGGGCGGCCCGAGGTGATCGCGATCTTGTGCCCGACCAGCGCGTTCGTCAGGGTCGACTTGCCGACGTTGGGGCGCCCGACGATCGACACGAAGCCCGCGCGGAAGTCCTCGGGGAAGTCCGGGACTTCGATGGTCGCAGCCGCGTCCTCGCGCAGGGATGCGAGCGAGGTCAGCGCCTCGAAGGCGTCGAGGTCGGCGTCCTCCTCGTCCTGAAGGCCCTCAAGGTCCTCGTCGTCGCCGGGCTGCGCCCCGGCCTCGTCCCCGACCTCGTCGGAGGTGTCGTCGCCGAGGCCGGCGTCGATCTGCGCGCGAGCGTCGGCTTCCGGGTCGGCCGCGTCGGGTTCGACCTCAATGCGCGCGTCCCCGAAGGCGTTGGGGCCGGCCATGAGTTCGTCGTCGGAGGGGAATCGCATGTCAGTTGTCCTTGTCGTCGGCGGGGTTGTGGTCGGGGGTCAGGGGCTGCGCGTCGGGGTCGAGGCGGCACAGGATCGTGAAAACCTGGCGGCGGCGTCCGCGCGCCTCTTCGGCGGTCATCATGACGCCGGCGAGGGTGCCGGTCGCGCCGGGTAGTGGGACTTTGCCGATGGCCTTGGCGAGCAGACCGCCGACGGAGTCGACGTCCTCGTCCTCGATCTCGCGGTCGAGGAGCTCGCCCAGTTCGGAGATCGGATAACGCGCGGGTACGCGCCAGACGCCCGGCTCGACTTCTTCGGGTTCGATGGCGTGGCGGTCGTGCTCGTCGGTCAGCTCGCCGACGACCTCCTCGAGGATGTCCTCGAGCGTAACCAGGCCGGCGACGCCGCCGTACTCGTCGATGACGATCGCCATGTGGAAGCGCTCGGCCTGCATCTGGCGCAGCATGTCGTCCGCGGGCTTCATTTCGACGGCGTATTCGGCGGGGCGCATCATCTGCTCGGCGCGCATGTCGAGCTGGCCGCCCGTGGCCTCCCAGCGCGAGACGAGGTCCTTGAAGAACAGGATGCCGCGGATGTCGTCCACGTCGTCGCCGACGACGGGCACGCGCGAGAATCCGGAGCGCACGAAGAGGCGCAGCGCGGAGGGGGCAGGCGTGTCGGCGTCGATGGTCACCATGTCGGTGCGCGGCACCATGACCTCACGCACGAGCGTGTGCCCCAGGTCGAGGACGGAGCGGACCATGTCGCGGTCCTCTTCCTCGAAGCTCTCGGGTTCGCCGACCTCGTCGACGATTTCACGCAGGTCAGAGATGAGCTCGGCGCGCGCCTGGGCCTCGGTGGGTTCTGGCGCAGGGCGAGAGGAGCGCACTCGGGTCAGCAGCGGGTCCGCGACGTGACTCAGGCGCGCGAGACGGTCAGCCAATCGCGTGCCAACCAGCGCGATACCTTCGGGGTTGCGCGCGCCCCACTGGGCGGGCAGGAAGGAAACGAAGACCAGCTGGATGACTGCGATCACGCTGACGGCGATGAGGGCGACGGCCCACCACGGCAGATTCGTGCCGACCAGGACGATCGTGCCCATGACCGCGTAGACGACCTGCCAGAACGTACGGAAAGCGCGCAGCGACAGCAGGGTGCGCCGACGGCGATCCACGAGGCCGTAGAGGACGCGCGCGTGCCTGCGCTCTTCCTCGATGAGGTCTTCGACGCCGGCGAGGGTCAGGCGTTGGATGGCCTGCTCGACGCTCTGCGCGAAGGACGCCGAGGCCAGGGCGATGACGGCGAGGATCAGGAGGGCTACGGAGGGCACGTCCAGGGCCGACGAGGCCGGGGACGCTTCAAGGGGAAGAATCATCGGGTGGCCAGGAAGGTCAGCAGGAGCTTGCGCTGGAGCGCGAACATTACCTCGCGCTCCGCGTCGGTCGCGTGATCGTATCCCAGGAGGTGCAGCATGCCGTGCGTGGCCAGGAGCAGCATCTCCTCGGCGGCGCTGTGGCCGGACTCGGCGGCCTGGCGCGCGGCGACCGTGGGGCAGATGCAGATGTCGCCGAGCATGCCGGGAGGCGTGGGGCGATCCGCCGTGCCGGGGCGCAGTTCGTCCATGGGGAAGCTCATGACGTCGGTCGGGCCGGGCAGGTCCAGCCAACGCACGTGCAGGTCCTCCATCAGCTCGGGCTCGATGAAGATGATGTTGACTTCCGCGTCGGAGCTGACGTGCATCTGGTCGAGCACGTAGTCGGCCAGCGCGGAAAACTCGGCTTCGTTGATCTCGTAGTCGGTCTCGTTGATGACCTCGGTCATGACGTGTACTCCCTGCGTGCGGTGTTGTGACTGCGCGTGCGTGCGCGACGCGCGGCATTTCGGTCGTCGAAACGCTGGTAGGCATCAATGATTGCGCCGACCAGCTCGTGGCGCACGACGTCGGCGCTGGTCAGGTGGCAGAACTCGATGTCGTCGATGTCGCCAAGGATGTTTTCGACGACAGACAGGCCCGAGGTCTGGCTGCCCGGCAGGTCGACCTGCGAGGCGTCGCCGGTGACGACGACCTTGGAGCCAAAACCCAGGCGCGTGAGGAACATCTTCATCTGTCCGACCGTGGTGTTTTGGGCCTCGTCCAGGATGATGAAGGAATCGTTGAGGGTGCGTCCGCGCATGTAGGCCAGGGGTGCGACTTCGATGGTGCCGGCGGCCATGAGCTTGGGCAGGGCCTCGGGGTCGAGCATGTCGCCGAGGGCGTCGTAGAGGGGGCGCAGGTAGGGGTCGATCTTGTCGGTGAGGGAGCCGGGCAGGAAGCCGAGGTTCTCCCCCGCCTCGACGGCCGGGCGGGTCAGCACGATGCGGCGCACCTCGCCGGAGAGGAGGCGGCGAACGGCCTGGGCCATCGCCAAGTAGGTCTTGCCCGTGCCCGCGGGGCCGATGCCGAAGACGACGGTCGCGCGGTCGATGGCGTCCGTGTAGGCCTTCTGGCCGGGGGTCTTGGGACGGATCGAGCGCCCGCGCGCGGAGAGGATTTCCTCCGTGGGGGCCTCGCCCGAGGTCAGGCGTCCGAGCAACCCGATGGCCTGCTCGACGGCGGCGGCGTCCAGGGCTGTGCCGCGCCTGGCCATGCCGATGAGCTCTTCGAGGAGGCCCGCGGCCACATCGATGTCGGCCTGGGTGCCAGCCAGGGAGATTTCGCGCCCGGTGACGAGGAAACGGACGTGCGGGAAACCGCGTTCGAGGGCGCGCAGGACCTGGTCTGCGACGCCGAGGACCACGATCGGGTCCATGTCTGCGGGGATGGTGACGCGCCCCGTGGTGTGTGCGAGGGTGGCCGCCGCGAGCGCCGGCGCTGTGTTCTCCGTAGTCATACTGCTTCCATTCTACGCTGCAGCGCCCCTCCACAGGCTTCACGTTGCCCTCTCACGCAGTGACCCCGGACGCATCAGAGCGGCGCGGCGAATGGTTCCCGGATGCATGGATGCCCTGGGAACACGCACAATGAAGCCATGCCCACCCTCGAAGAACTCGTTTCGCACCCGCCGCAGCTGCCGGTCACGCGTGCCCTGGGCGATATCGCGGCGGCAACCCGGCCGGGTGGCTGCGCGGTCATCACGGCGCCTCCGGGCACGGGTAAGACGACGCTACTGCCGCCCGCGGTGGCGGTGGCATTGGCCCAGTACGACGCATCGGCCGGGCGCGTGCTCGTCACCCAGCCGCGCAGGGTGGCCGCGCGGGCGGCGGCCCGCCGGATCGCGCGTCTGCTCGGCGAGGAGGTCGGCGGGCAGGTCGGTTATTCGGTGCGCGGGGATTCGCGGGTCAGCGAGCGTACGCGCGTGGAGATGGTGACGCCGGGCGTGGCGCTGCGCCGCCTGCAGCGCGATCCGGAGCTGCCCGGGGTGTCGGCGCTGATCGTGGATGAGTTCCACGAGCGCGACCTGGATACGGACCTGGCTCTGGCGTTCGCACTGGATGCCCGCTCGGCGCTGCGCGACGACCTGTTCGTGGCCCTCACGTCGGCCACGCTCGAGGCCTCGCGCACGCTGGATTTCCTGCGCTCCTCGACGGGAGAGGAGCCCGCGCTCGTCGATATTCCGGGGGATTTTTTTCCGCTGGAGCTACGCTACGCTCCCCCGCCGCGCGGCGTCGAGGCCGTGGGCGCGATCGGGAACGAGCGCGTGGGCGTGCGCCGCGAGTACCTGGCGCACGTGGCGCGCACGGTCGAGGAGACGGTCGCCGCCACCGAGGGCTCGGTTCTGGTGTTCTTGCCGGGCGTGGGCGAGATCGAGACCGTGCGCAGCAACCTGCACCTGGGCGATGTCCCGGTCCTGACGCTGCACGGACAGCTCAGCGCCGCCGAGCAGGACCGTGCACTCTCCCCCGCTTCCGGCCGCCGCGTCATCCTCTCCACGTCGATTGCGGAGTCGTCTCTGACGGTCCCGGGCGTGTCCGTCGTCGTGGACGCCGGGCTCGCGCGCGAGCCGCGCTTCGACGCGGGGCGTTCCCTCTCATCTCTCGTGACGGTTCCGGCCGCGCTCGCGCGCCTCGAGCAGCGCGCGGGTCGCGCCGCGCGCAGCGGCCCCGGCGTCGCCGTGCGCGTCATGGATGCGGTGGACGTGGCGCGCAGGCCCGCGCAGTCCGCGCCCGGTATCGCCACGCAGGACCTGACGGATGCGCGCCTGCAGGTGGCGGCGTGGGGCACGCCGGTGGAGGAACTGGCCCTGCTCGACGCTCCACCCGCGGGCACGTGGGAGGCCGCCGGGCAGCGTTTGTCCTCCCTGGGTGCCATCGACGAGGCCGGCGCCGCCACCGCTCTGGGCCGCACGCTGGCGTCGCTGCCGTTGGACCCGCCCTTGGGCAGGGCCCTCCTGGCGTCGAGCGCGGTCCTGGGGACGTCGAAGGCGGCGCGTTTCGTGGCCCTCCTGTCGGAGGATGTGCGTGTTCCGGGGGCTGACCTGGGTGCGTGGGAGCGTCGGCTGGGCCGCGGTGGCGCCAGCGGCGCGGGAGGCGTGCACGCGCAGGGGGCTCGGGTGAAGGAGACGCAGGCGCGCCTGGAGCGCCTGGCGCGCCGCCTGCCCTCCTCGTCTTCCTCACAAGACGCGCTCACCCCTGTGCCAGCGCGCCAGGATGCGGACGGGCGTACCCGCGAGGATGAGTTGGCGCTGACGTGCGCGCTGGCGTATCCGGAGTGGATTGCGCGTCGCCGCCCGGGGTCGATGGCTTACATTTTGGCGGGCGGCGTGGGTGCCGAGCTACCGCAGGGCTCTCCTCTGGAGGGTCAGGAGTGGCTAGCCGTGGCGTCGATTGACCGGGCTCCGGCCTCGCGCCACGCACGCATTCTCGCGGCTGTTCCCCTGGCGGAGGAGGACGCCCTGGCCGCGGGCGAGAAGCTCCTGACGACCCGCACACAGGCGTCGATTGATAAGGGCGCTCTGAACGCCACCCGTACGCGCGCCCTGGGGGCGATCCCCCTGAAGGCCGCCCCGGCCTCGGCCCTGAGCGAGGAGGAGGCGACCGCGCTGGTAGCCGAGCACCTGGCCGCCCACGGTCTGGGGGATCTGGGCTGGGGTAAGGAGGCATCGTCCCTGCGCGAACGCATGCGCGTCCTCCACGAGGTGCTGGGCGATCCCTGGCCCGACGTGTCGGATGAGGCCCTCGCAAGCACCGCGGATCAGTGGCTCCTCCCCTGGGCGAAGCGCCTCGCGAACGGCGGATCCCTATCCAAGGTGGCGATGCTCGACGCGCTGCGCTCGATGCTGCCGTGGCCGGATGCCGCGCGCTTGGATGAGCTGGCGCCGGAGAAGATGCCGATCCCGTCGGGCGGCACCCGACCCATCGACTGGGCCGGCGCGCATCCAGTGCTCACGCTGCGCGTCCAGCAGGCCTTCGGGTGGACGGACACGCCCCGACTGGTGGACGGGCGCGTTCCCCTGGTGCTGCATCTGACGGATCCGGCGGGGCGCCCCGCGGCGGTCACCTCTGACCTGACGTCGTTTTGGGCGGGGCCGTATCGGGACGTGCGCGCGCAACTACGCGGGCGCTACCCGAAGCACCCGTGGCCCGAGGACCCGCTGCACGCGGAGCCCACGAACCGCGCCAAGCGCCGGGGGTAGCGTGCTCGCACTCCCCCGCACCGGGCGTCTACTCGTCGAGTTTGCCGACGACTCCCCGCCCGTCGGGCAGGTTCTTGGACGGCATCTGGTAGGCGTCAAGGTCCGCCATAGCGGGGCGCTCGAGGCCCAGTTCGCGCAACTGCGCGTAGGTCGACATGCGCACGGGACCCAGCTCGGCAACGGGCTGGCCTTCCTCTGTGAGCGTGACGACTTCGCCGGATGAGGCTCGCGCCAAAGCGGCCCCCACATCCTCTTTGAAATCACCAATTTCTAGAGCCCTCATACCCTTATCTAAGCATGCCGAAGGGGGTTTGAACCAACGGCACGATCACTATGTGACCCTTCGATCCCTTACACCCGCCAAACGAGCGTCATACAGCCAAATGAGCGTGAAAAAAGACACCCCTGCTGTGACCACCTGCTGGACATTTCCGCTCGATGGAATAGATCCGGGCGCACCGCGTTGAGGAAGGCGAGCCTGTTCTACCCAAGGAGAAACATGTCCACAAACGCAATCGAGACCGTCGACCTGCTGGTTGTCGGCGGCGGCAAGGCCGGAAAGTCCCTCGCGATGGAGCGCGCGAAGGCGGGCTGGAAGGTCGCCATGGTGGAGCGCCAGTTCGTCGGCGGCACCTGCATTAACGTCGCCTGCATCCCCACGAAGTCGCTGGTCAACTCGGCTCGTCGCCTGAGCGATGCGCACTCGGACGAGGCGTTCGGCGTGGCCGGCACCGAGGGCGCACGCGTGGACCTGGGTCTCTTGCGCGCCCACAAGGAAAGCATCGTCGGTGCCATGGTCGGCGCGCACGAGAAGATGTTCGCGGCCCCCGGCCTGGACTTCATCCGCGGCGAGGCCCGCTTCACGGGCGAGCGCACGGTGACCATTGCGCTTCAGGACAGCGGCGAGCGCACGATCCGCGGCGAGCGCGTCCTCATCAACCTGGGTTCGCGTCCGGCGCGTCCCGCGATCCCCGGCCTGTGGGAGTCTGGCGCGTGGACGAACGAGGAGATCCTGCGCCTTGAGGAGCTGCCCTCCTCCCTGGCGATCATCGGCGCCAGCTACATCGGCGTGGAGTTCGCGTCGATGATGGCGACGTTCGGCGTGGACGTCACGCTCATCTCCTCGGGTGATCACGTGCTGCCGCGCGAGGACGAGGACGCCGCCCGCGTCGTCGAGGCTGGCCTCACGTCCGCCGGGGTGCGCATCGTTCCCGGCCGCGCCGAGTCCGCCTCGCGCGAGGGCAACACGACGACCCTGACGCTTTCCGACGGCTCGATGGTCTCCGCCGAGGCGGTCCTGGTGGCCGTGGGTCGCGTGCCCAACACGGACGGCATCGGCCTGGACGAGGCCGGGGTTGAGCTGACCGATCACGGTTTCGTGGCGGTCGATGAGCACCTGCGCACCTCTGCTGAGGGCGTGTGGGCGGCCGGCGACTGCGCGGGCACCCCCATGTTCACGCACGCGTCCTGGTCGGACTTCCGCATCATCCGCGCGCAGTTGACCGGCGCATCCCTGGACGATCCGACGACCACCACGAAGGGCCGCACGATCCCCTACGCCGTTTTTGCCACCCCCGAGCTGGCCCGCATCGGCCTGTCCGAGGGCGAGGCGCGCGAGGCCGGCCTCGACGTGCGTATCGCCAAGGTTCCCACGGCCGCGATTCCGCGCGCCAAGACGATGCGCTACGCGGGCGAGGGCTTCTGGAAGGCCGTCGTGGACGCGAACACGCACCAGATCCTGGGCGCGACGCTGATCGGCCCGAACGTCTCCGAGGTCATCACGGCCGTGCACGTCGCCATGGCCGGCGGCCTGACCTACGAACAGCTGCGCTTCCTGCCGATCGCGCACCCGACCATGGGCGAGGGCCTGCAGGTCCTCTTCGACTCCTTGGGGTAACCCCCATCGCGCCCCGGGGCATCGTTGGGGCGCGCCCGGATCTCTCCCGGGACCTGTGAGAGAAGGCGGGGCGGGTCCGAACATAACGTTCGGACCCGCCCCTTGTGTATTCGGTTGCGCTGCGCCTCAGGTGCGCTCGGCATCAAGTGCGCTCTGCATCAGGCACGCTCTGCGTCCGGTGCGCTCGGCGTCCTTTGCACCCAGCGCGGGGATCGAGGTCGGAGCGTCCCAGCCCCGGCCTCGTCCCCTTCTGTCTCAGCCGAGCCAGGCGCCGGAGGGCGCGAAGTGGTAGCGCGTACCGTCGATGGAAACCCAGCCGGTCACCATGCGTCCGGAGGCGTTCAGGTAGTACCAGGTACCGCCGTCGTTAACCCAGCCGATCGCCATCGCGCCGCTGCCGGTGAGGTAGTACCAGGAACCGTTCACGGCGGTCCATCCGGTCGCCATGGCGCCCGAAGCGTTCAGGTAGTACCAGGAGCCGTCAACGTTGGCCCAGCCGGTGGCCATCGCGCCGGAGGCATTCAGGTAGTACCAGGTGCCGCCGTCGTTAACCCAGCCGGTGGCCATGGCGCCGGTCGTGGGATCGAGGTAGTACCAGGTGCCGCCCGCGTTGGCCCAGCCCTTGGCCATGCGGCCGGACGGGGTCATCCAGTGCCACGCGCCGTCGAAGGTGACCCAGCCGGTCGCCATCACGGCGTCGCCGTTGAAGTAGTAGGTGTCGCCGTCGATGGTGACGTACTTGCTGCGGGCGCAGTAGCCGTCGGTGTAGCAGTACTTCCAGCCGTCGGCGCTGTTGACCCAGGCACCGCCGTCGTGCAGGGACTCGTCCACGTGGAAGTGGATCGTGTCCTTGACGTCGTCATCGGCGCGCGAGTCCTTGTTGCGACCCTCAGCGGAAACAGTGACGTCGACGTGCGGGCCGTCGCCGACCAGGTCGGTGGCAACGTAGGGGCCGGCCACGAGCGTGACCTCGTTACCCGTGAAGGCGCCGGTGCCGGTGCCGGTCACGGGCTCCTTGTCGGCGACCTGGAGGGACGCCGCAGTCACGGGGCCGGAGACCGTGGTGCGCACGTAGACCGTGCCGGACACGCGGGCGTCGGCCAGCGGACGCCAATCGGTGGCACCGTCGTGCGAGTACTCAAGGTTGCCGACGACCGGCTGCGGCTGGTCCTTGAGGACGGCGGCCAGGGCGTTGACGAGGCCAGCGCCGCGGTATTCCTTGCCGTCGGTCGGCACGGCGAGGCGATCGTAGGTGTAGGCGGCCTGCTTCTTGAGCAGGTCGATCGTCTGATCGGCGGTGTAATCCGGATGGATCTGCTTGATCAGCGCGGCGACGCCCGCGGCGTGCGGGGAGGCCATCGAGGTACCGGACAGGTAGCCGAACGGCGGGTCCTTCTTCCAGGTCGGCAGGGTCGACCAGATGCGCTGGCCGGGGGCGGCCACGTCGACCGAGTTCTTGCCGTAGTTGGAGAAGCCGGCGCGCTCGAGCTTGGCGGTGGCCGGGTCGGTGCCGGTGGGCAGCTTCAGGGCGGAAACGGACAGGACCGAGTCGTTGACCATGGCGGGCACGTCGATGCCGCCGGCCACGTTGCGCTCGACGGCCGCGCCCTCAACGTCGTTCGGGGAGTCCTTGTCGATCGTCGGGTTGTCGTGGTCGTCGTTCGAGTTGCCTTCGGCGGCGATGTTGACGACGCCGTGGTTCTTCGCGTAGCGGATCGCGCGCGAGGCAGCCTCGAGGCCCGCGGCCTGGGAGCCCTCGGTGGGCATCCAGAAGGCGTAGGGGTCCATGTAGT
>ERZ772986.250-NODE-250-length-34496-cov-3.792544_pt1 | contig 34496 bp, 27 predicted proteins | sample MGYA00511898_ERZ772986 | MGnify/ENA primary metagenome ERZ772986 (study PRJEB29015, sample SAMEA2737934) | human oral metagenome | biome: human oral; feature: human-associated habitat; material: dental | place: China | collected 2148 ... | reverse complement strand
GCGCCCAACAGCCAACAGTAAGTGCTGCGGCGAGGGCTAATGCTGCTTTCCTCATACGAAAGTTGTTTTTAGGTTAAAATAATAATGTTAGGTTCTAGATAGCAAGTTCGTGCGTTATTGAGTTGGCGAGTTAGCTAGTATGTGGGTTGAATGCGAGAAGCCACAAAACTCAAAGTCGCCAATAAAACACGAACACACATAATTTAGGCTTTCGTAGGCCGCACGTTTACGGCCGAAAGATGGTCTTTTACGATGATGTGCGTAAGGGCGATATGTATCAGGTTTGCCAGGGTTGGCAAATTATCCTTAGATGTTTTTACTCGCTTTCACAACACTCCAACGCCACTAACGCGCCCATTTGCTCATGCGCTTGGGCGTGCTTGGCCAGTAAAAACAAATCAAAATAACAAGTTTCTTACAGTTTTGTGTTGCGCTGTTCTTCTTTGGTTTGCGTCTAATGCGCCGTTTCTCTCTTCTCAAAATGTCCGATTTCCATATAAAATAGCCTAATGGCACACTTGCAGCGCTCTCGTTTGCGAAGTTAGGAAATAAATAAATACCCTGCAATAAGCCTTAATTTATTTTCATGATATTTAAATATTGTAATGACATTGATGCGGAAAGATGAACGAACAATGGGCTGTTGAATACGCAAATGGACCAGTTGGCGAGCCTAAAACCCAATTAACCGTGGCCATTACTTAAAGTATAAGTCATAGAAGTAGCCTTGATTTTTAATCTTTCTATAACGCGAGGCCCTTGCTATCTTTGTGTTGCAAAACCAAGATAAGCAATCCGCTCATATACAAAGGGCAGGACAAATCAATCCACTGCTTATAAACTCACGAAGACCCAATAACGCCCAAATACATCAGCTCATCAACATACAAACTCAAAAACTCACAAACCCATCAACTCAAAAACTTAAACACTCACGAACCAACACGTTCGTTAACCTCTCTACTCGTTAACTTGAATTCTCGTCAACTTGCCAAATCGTAATCTTGTCAACTTGTTAACTCGTCAACTTGTTAACTCATTAACTTAAAATCTTGTCAACTCGTTAACTCGTTAACTTGTCAACTTGAATTCTTGCCAACTTAGCCCCTTATCAACTTTTCAGCATAGATTTTAACATTATGAGTACCCTTTCTGTCCACCAATCGCCAACCTTGCCGCAAAAAACCGATTCTCGCGAAGGTTGGTTTTGGTGCAAAATGGGGATTGTTGTACATACGGGCAAAATGAATTTTTATTTAAGTTCCCAGCCATTTGCACCAGTTTTTGTGCTATTTGCTGCTAAACGCAGTGCAATATGCCGCTAAATGCAGTGCGTTTTGGTGCTAAACGCAAGGTAAAATGGTGCAAAACGCAAGGTAAAATGGTGCAAAACGCAGTGCAAAATGCTGCTAAAAGCAAGACAAAAAGCATAAAAATACGCTATATTTGTATAAACAAAACCTATCAGATCCATGAAACACATGACTGAGAAGGGCAAAATAGTCGTTAAAAAGTAGGATTTTGGGGTCTAAAAGTGGGTTTTGGGGCGTAAACAATCATGAGTTGGCAACCAATCTAGAAAGGCTAAATGGTGCAAAACGCAGGTTCTTTTCTTAAAAAAGGACAAGTTAGAAGATGTGAGAGGTTAGAAATAGCGGCTATTTACCTACTTTTTAACCTAAATTTTCGCTAGAACGGGATAAAAATTAGAGCAACATTGTAAAATAAAAATAATAATTTTAAGTTTTTGAGTTGGTGAGGCTGCAAGCTGATGGGTTAGTAAGCTGATGAGCTGATAAGTTGGCGAGGTTGCAAGACTGACAAGGTTGTGGGTTGGTGAGTTGGTAAGCTGATGAGTTGATAAGTTGGCGAGGTTGTAAGGCTGACGAGGTTGTGAGCCGATGAGGTTGCGAGTTGGTGAAGTTGTGGGTTGGTGAGGTTGTGGGTTAGTGAAGTAGTGGGCTGATACATTCGGGAGTTATTGGGTTTTCGTGACTTGATAAGCCAGTGAGTTAATTTGCCCAGCACTCCGTATATGAGCGGAGTGTTTTTCTTGTGTTCGGTGTCACAAAGACAACAAACTCCTCTCAATTTATAGAAATACAAAAAGTCAATACGGCCTCATCATAAAGCGCATGTTACCATTGCTGTTATCAGCATTTTTCGTATATTTGCATCATAAAAAGCGCAACATCATGAAAACAATCGCCCTTTGGATTATCGGCTGCCTTGCACTGACTGCGATAGGTTGCACCGAACGCACAGACATACGCACTGAATTACCACTTAACCGCATTGACACGGCAAAGCTAAAACCAGAGCTGAAAGCCGTGGTGAGGGCCTATATCAAGGCGCATCGGCAATATAAAACGTTTTTGATGGCGCAAGGAAAAGTACAAGAAGAAGAATGGTTTGATTACAAAACACCCTATTATTTTTGCATCGGGCCAGCGTTAGACCAACTTTTCGACGGTGGAGAATTTACCCTTGGCACAAGCTATCCCACCTCGTACTTTCTACTAAACGGCCGTACAATATTGGTAAAAACCTTACAGGAGGAGTTCGTTGTACCAGATAAGGCAGTTATCGACACTTATAATCGACTTGCCGAACCGCTAGACACATTTGAAAAAGGCACGACATTGTCATACACCTCGCCCGCAACAAACTACATTACAAAATCGTGGGTGATAAGAATTGGAAGAGAAATACCAACGAAAGTGGTGTCTACGCGAGCAGATACCTTTCTAGGTCGTAAAAGAGTTGAATGGACGCCACCACTTACTTGTGTGAAAAGAACCAAGTGCAAGCCCACAAGGGCTAACAAATAATGAGCATTTGTAAACCGCAAAAACAACCCTTAAACATCATTTTCATTCACCCCGACCCAAGCAAACGATTTCACACGCCAACTATCAACAACAACTAGTTGTGCTCCTCATAAGTTGACGCCCTGCTATCAGAGGCAGGAGCGAGATACAAAAGAATATGCCTTATTTGGGTATTGCAACGAAAACTTGGCCACTTTTTTGTTAAATAAACAACAATTCGTTATCTTTGTAGTGCAAAAAGAGTTGTTCGGTGCATCAAAAAGCATTTGGAAGAAACAATGTTGAGAAATGAAAAGATGTGCAACTACATTATGTTGGGTGGCCATGACATGGGCAAATACGGCCTTGGCACAAACCCGATGCGTGGTGGCCGACATGGAAACACACCGCCCCTTGAAGGGTGTGCGCGTGAAAACCGACACCAATACCACCATCGAAACCGACTTTACGGGAACGTGCATCTTGCCTGCCACGTTCAAATCTCTCACGTTTGTGTCCTATGGATATATGCGCCGAATGATGAATAAGGAGGAATTAACCGACACGGTGCTACTTCTTCCCACCATGCTTAACGAGGTGGTGGTATATGGCAAAGCACCAAAGCCAGGGTTCGACGTGCAAGAGGCCGCTAGGCAAAGTGCGAGAATAGGGGCAAGGATGGCACCAGGGGGATTTGGATTCGACTTTTTTAGGATGTTCGACAAACGCACAAGACGTCCTTCGAAGAAAGAACGAGAGATGAACGAGCGTATTCTTAAAACGTACTGACATTCTGCAACCCTACAACAAGCACCCTCACCACATCAAGAAACGCATTCTACCCCACCCCCTCTTCCGCCGCAACAGCAATCGCACACGCCATAAAACGATAAACAAACCTGTTAATATAATTAAGAAAAATGTACTTTAAACAATTTATCCTCGGTGCATTAGGTCTGCTTACCACAACCTTTGCCCAGGCGCAAACCCCAACAACAAAGGCCAACTTCCGCGTTGTGCCACTTCCACAAGAAATAACAAACACATCGGCTGGAGCCTTCTCGCTCAACGCCCAGACGCGTATCGCCTACCCCAAAGGCAACACAGCCCTGCAAAAAGATGCCGAACTGCTGGCGCAATATCTCTTTGCAGCCACCAAAGTGCGCCCCGCCCTAACCACAGCAGCACAAGGGCGCAACCTCATCGTGCTTTCGGCCACATTGAAAAACAACAACAAGGAGGCCTATCGCCTAGAAGTAACCAAAGAGCGCATTACCATCAACGGCGCATCGGCCGCAGGAACATTCTACGGCATACAGACTTTGCGCAAGGCGATACCGCAAACGGGGGCGCAAAGGGTTAGCTTTCCCAGCGTAACCATCGCCGACCAACCACGCTTTGGCTATCGCGGTGCGATGCTCGACGTGGCTCGTCATTTCTTCTCCTTCGAAGAAGTGAAGACGTTTATCGACATCTTGACCTTGCACAACATCAACCGCTTTCACATGCACCTTACCGACGACCAAGGTTGGCGCATCGAAATAAAGAAATATCCCAAGCTAACCGAGGTTTCGTCGATGCGTCCCGAAACAATGGTTGGCCACGATGCAAGCAAGTTCGACGGCAAACCGCATGGCGGTTTCTATACCCAAGAACAGGCAAGAGCCATTGTTAAGTACGCAGCCGACCGCCATATCATGGTTATTCCCGAAATAGACATGCCCGGACACATGGTTGCTGCCCTGGCTGCTTACCCTGAATTGGGCTGTACGGGTGGCCCTTACAAGGTTCGTACTACGTGGGGCATTGCCGAAGAGGTGCTGTGCGCAGGCAACGACCGCACTTTACAGTTTGCCAAAGACGTACTTTCGGAGGTGATGGACATCTTCCCTGCCGAGTATGTGTATATCGGTGGCGACGAATGCCCAAAGGTTAGCTGGGCAAAATGTCCGCGCTGTCAGGCTCGCATCAAGGAGAAAGGCTTGGCGGCCGACGGCAAACACACGGCCGAAGAACGCTTGCAAAGTTACTTTATGAGCGACATAGCCAACTTCATTACCGCTCGCGGACGTAAAGTTGGTGGATGGGACGAGATTTTGGAAGGCGGAATAGCCCCCAATGCCACGGTGCTGTCGTGGCGCGGTATGGAAGGCGGCATCGAGGCTGCACGCTTGGGCCACGATGCCATTATGTGCCCCGTGTCGCATCTCTATCTAGACTATTACCAAACGAACGATCGCGAACACGAACCGCTGGCCTTCAACGGTTTCATACCCATCGAAAAGACCTACGACTTCAATCCCGTATCGCCCAAACTCACGGCCGAAGAGGCCAAACACATCATCGGCGTGCAGGCAAACCTCTGGACCGAGCACATGGATAACTTCCCTCACGTGGAGTATATGGCGTTGCCACGTTTGGCCGCTGCAAGCGAGGTGCAATGGACTATGCCCGAAAAGAAGAACTTCGACGACTTTGCCAACCGCATGCCGCAATTGCTCAACATCTATAACTTGAACAAATACCGCTACGGCCGACATCTTTTCAACGTCAACATCGCACTTTCGCCAGCCGAAAAGCCCGGCAGCCTGAACGTAACGCTCACGGCGCGCAAGGGCGCAACCATCTACTATACCCTCGATGGAACGGCACCCACTGCAAAATCTCTTCGCTATACGCAGCCTTTTCCTGTGAAAAAGTCGTGCAAGTTGCGCACCATCGCCGTTTATCCCACCTTCACCAGCAACGAAAACAGCGAAGATTTGCTCATCAGCAAGGCCACGATGGCCGAGGTAAAATACAACGTTGAGCCAGATGCCAAGTACCCAGGGCTGTCGCCACGCGAACTTACCAATGGCCTACAAGGTAGTGTTATCTTCAATTCAGGTCGCTGGGTGGGCTACGTTGGCAAAGATCTCGATCTCACGGTAGACCTTGGCGAGGTGAAACCCATTCGCCTTATCAGCGTTCGTACGTTGATTAGTTCGGCGCAATGGATTATGCCCCACCGCGGATTATACGTTTGGGTGAGTACAGACGGCAAGAACTTTGAGGACATTTACGACCTACCGGCCGACCCGATGCCTGCAAACAAGCCCGACTACATCGACACCGACAACGTGCTTTTGCCCATGCCGAAAGACGCTCGCTATGTGCGCATCAAGATGTTATCCGAAAAGAGCATGCCTGCATGGCATCCACATACGGGCAAACCAGGATGGTTGTTCGTGGATGAAGTGACGATTGAATAGAAAAACTACGCTTTTACATAACTAGTTGACGAATTAACAGGCGCAGCCTTTTGTTTATTTGCTGCCCTGTTAATTCGTCAACTGTTTTTTCGTCTATTTGTTTACTTGATTCAAGTTGCTTACTTGTCAACCCGCAATTCCCAAAAGGCCACGGCCGATGCTGCTGCAACGTTGAGCGAGTCGACACCATGTGCCATTGGTATACGCACCACATAATCGGCTTGTGCAATCACTTGGTGTGGCAAACCGTCGCCTTCCGTACCCATAACAATGGCCAAACGCGGTTCGGCTTTCAGTTTGGCATCGTCTAACGAAATGGAATTATGAGTTAAAGCCATTGCTGCCGTACGGAATCCTAAGGCAGAAAGTTCGGCCAAAGGTTGTTCAGACCACGTCCACGGCACAAGAAATACCGAACCCATAGACACGCGCACGGCACGGCGATTAAGCGGGTCGCACGCGTTTTTAGCCAAAACAACAGCATCAATACCCAATGCCGCAGCCGAACGGAATATGGCCCCGATGTTGGTTGTGTCGGTAACGCCGTCAATCACGCATACACGCGTGGCATCAGCGCACGCCTCGGCCACACTGCGCGTTGGCTTTCGGCGCATGGCGCACAACACACCGCGCGTTAGCGTATAACCAGTTAGCTGGGCCAACAGCGCGCGTTCGCCCGTATATACAGGTATGTCGCCACACCGCGATATGATGTCTGCGGCATCGCCTACAATATGTCGTTCTTCGCACATCATCGACAGCGGCTCGTAACCTGCATCAAGCGCCACGCGTATAACCTTGGGACTTTCGGCAATGAATACGCCCTTATCTGGTTGAAGCCTATTGCGCAACTGTGTTTCGGTTAGTGCGCTAAATACTTCAACACCAGGGTGCGTGAGCGATGTTATTCTTTCTATCGACATGAAAAGGAGTATTTTAAAGGTGAAAGGGTGAAAAGGTGAAAAAATGGCTGCGCCTTTTAAAGGTGAAAGGGTGGAAAGGTGAAAAGGTGAAAGGGTGAAAAAGTGAAAAAATGGCTAACGCCAACAAGGCATTTGGCTTAACTCCTTAACTCCATAACTCCTTAACTCCTAAAGATGAAAGGGTGAAAAAATGGCTGCGCCACTCAACATGTTCATTCGTTCCCTCGTCTACTCGTCAACCGAAAAGACGCTATCTATATTGCCTATAGATTTCGCGCAAGCTGTCGCCTCCCCATCCGTTTGCAGCACTAGCGAGCATTCTTTCTATCCGTTCGTAGAAATACAATAGCAAACCATTGCGGAAAATAAAGTCCATAGCTCTTGCAAAACTATTTGCCAAAGCCGTTTCATATGCCCCTTCGCAATAGCCGTACGTCATTGCCCAGCTGTTTCCTTGCTCAGTTACAGTCAGCATAAGGTCGGCCACACAGTCGGGAGAGGCCTGCATCTTGGCGAAATCGGTAACAATTTTCTTGCATTTAGCAAACGAAGGGTTCTCTGATAAGCCACGAACAGGAAAGAATTCGTGTACAATGCGCACCCTAAGTTTCTCCAATTCGGTCGAGCTGTCGGGTGTAAGATAAAACTCAAAATATGCTTTTGCCTCTGTACGTGCATCATACAAATCTAGCACAACGTTTATAATCTCTTCCTTGGACAATGCCAACAGATGCTTTTTCAGCTTTGCTTTCGACATGAAACACTTGTTTTTGTTGCTGTTGGGTTTACTCTTCTCGTATGCTTACACATTTGTTTGCCTGTTATCGCCCGCCTACTACGAACCACTGCCCTACTCGTTGAGGTCCATTGTCTGCAAAAGCGAGCCGTCGGTTCGATAAACACTTATCACACCATCCTCGTAAGTGGCGAATGTTGGCGGGTTTCCGCCTTTGGGAAAGGTTATCGAACCTAGGTTGCATACCACGCCTTGGGGTGTGCGCGTTAGTTCCCAAAGGTGCGTATGGCCATAAAATAGGGCATCGCACTTGCCCAACGGCCGTTTCTCCTTATTATAAACATGTCCATGAGTAAGTATTAATCGCTTGTTGCCATCAACAAGTAGCAGGTAATCTGCCATGATGGGGAAGTTAAGCAGCATCTGGTCTACCTCCGAATCACAATTGCCGCGAATGGCCACAATATCGTCGGCCATAGCGTTAAGTTGCTCCACGATGCCCTTGGGGTTAAGTCCTTCTGGCAATTGGTTACGTGGCCCATAGTTAATGATGTCGCCCAAGATACAGAGCATGTCGCAGTGCTGCTCCTTATAAAAGTGCAATGCACGTTGCAACGCAGGCAAACAGCCGTGTATGTCTGAAATCAATAGATACTTCATTCTCTGTGTATTAAAGTTATTTGGCGGTTTCGGTTCGTAGCATCATCAGCCAACAAGCCGCAACCATGTTCGTTTCAAAAAGTCGATTAAAGGGTTCGCTCAAAGGGTTCGCTACCTATCATTTCAGGTAAACAGGCAACCCTTCCGCCTTGGTTTTAAAGCCACTCGGCGGCATTCCACACCCCGAGCATAGGCTAGGGCAAGACGTGGACAACCTTGGCGAGCTGCATACAAAGGTAACAAAAAATGCCCATACACGCCTTCTGCGCCCTTCTTTTTTACCAAATGTATTTCGTTCAGCCAAAAATAGGCGCATAAAAAAGCCCGGCCACATACACATGCAGCCGGGTTCTCTCTACTAACATAAAAAATTTCTTCGTTCAATATCCGTATCACGCGGTAATAGGCGGAAACTTGAAAGCTATTCCCAACTCTCCTTTTCTTAATTGTAAATGGCCTAACTCTAACCCTCTCTACGGTCTTGACGAAGTGACGTTGTGCGTCCGATACGTACTGAAAAGCTTGTATTCAATTATCGAACAACCGATATCCAACGTCTTACCATGTAACTAATCCTTGAATAAATCTTTTTATTGCCAATCTAATACCTATGGTATTGTGGATGCAAATGGGCTTTAAGCCCCATGCTATACTGTACCTTATCTAACTCTGTCTCTCTTTACGGCTGCAAAGATACGTAAAGACTTCCAATACCATGCTATATAACATGCGGAAAGTGACAAAAATTTAAGGCAACCGATTGCACAAAAAGCCTTGCTACACAAGTGGGGAGGCGGCTATCTTAACAGCAGTTTTCCACATGTCCCGCGCTACTTTGTTAAAAGAAAGGGAACATTAAAAGGGCAGTTCGAGAACTCTAAAATACTGTTCGATTTATCCATAGGCAGTGCCGCTTGGGCAAAAAGCGCAAGACAACACCTCGAACTCGCATTAATAATAGGTTAAAGACTTGCGAAATCAGAAAAAACAACGTAAATTTGCAAGCATAATAAATTGATTGTATTATTGGTATGAATAAAATTCTTAGTTCAGTTGTCTTATTGACATTCGTTTTATTGTTAGGGAGTTGTGGAGGAAGTAAGGATGTTGTGTATTTCCAAAACATTGATAACACTAGTTTAGAGCCGTCGAAGGGCCTTTACGAAGCCAAGATTATGCCCAAAGACCAGCTATCCATCACGGTGGTTACAACAGACCCAGCAGCAGCTGCGCCGTTTAACCTAACGGTGGGTAACAGTGTTGGCACAAAGGGACAGTTGGCACAGGGGTCTAACCTTCAAACCTATTTGGTAGACAACAACGGCGACATCGATTTCCCCGTAATTGGTAAAGTGCATGTGGGCGGACTGAACAAGAACGAATGCCAAGACCTTATTAAGAGCAAGATATCGGGCTACCTAGCCGCCAGCGAAAACCCCATCGTTACGGTTCGCATGGCTAGTTACCAAGTAACGGTTCTGGGCGAAGTGAACAAACCCACCGTAATACCTGTTACGAGCGAAAAGATGAGCATCGTTGAAGCTTTGGCGCAGGCGGGCGACTTGTCTATCTACGGACGTCGCGACAACGTGATGCTGTTACGCGAAAACCCCGACGGCCGCAAAGAGGCTCACCGCATTGACTTGCGCGACGCCAACCTCATCAACTCGCCCTACTATTATCTGCAACAAAACGACGTTATATATGTAGAACCGAACAAAGCGAAGGCTGCCAACTCTAAGACAAGCACCTCTACAACCATCTGGTTCTCGGTGATAAGCAGCGTGTTGTCGCTCAGCTCTTTGATAGTGAACCTTGTGAGATAACAACAATAAGCCGTTGAGGGATGTTTGCCAACATCCCTCAACTTGTTTAAACCTTAGGCAAAAAGAACAAGATTTGATGGAACCATTAAAACATGAATGCGGTGTGGCCATGATAAGGTTGCTTAAACCGCTACAATATTACCAACAGAAATACGGCACGTGGATGTATGGGCTTAACAAGCTTTATCTGCTGATGGAGAAACAGCACAACCGCGGACAAGAGGCTGCGGGCATGTCGTGCGTTAAGCTGAAAACCACTCCCGGACACGAGTACATGTTCCGCGAACGTGCCGAAGGCAGCAATGCCATCACCGAAATATTCTCGACGGTGCAAAAGGGATTCGCCAAAGAAACGGCCGAACACCTTGCCGATGCACACTACGCCGAACGCACATTGCCCTTTGCTGGCGAACTATACATGGGACACCTGCGCTATTCCACCACAGGTAAGAGCGGCCTTTCGTATGTGCATCCCTTTCTTCGCCGCAACAACTGGCGCGCCAAGAACCTAAGCCTGTGCGGTAACTTCAACATGACCAACATCGGCGAGATATTCGAACGCCTAACTCGTCAAGGACAATGTCCGCGCATTTACAGCGACAGCTACATCATGCTTGAACTGATGGGCCACCGACTAGACCGCGAAGTGGAACGCAACTTTGTGGCGGCACAAGCGCTAGGACTTACCGACACCGACATTACCCAATACATCGAAGACAACGTAAACGTGGCCAACGTGCTGCGAACTACCATGCCCCACTTTGATGGAGGCTACGTGGTATGCGGCGTTACGGGCAGTGGCGAGATGTTTTCGATGCGCGACCCGTGGGGCATTAGGCCCGCTTTCTACTATAAGAACGACGAAGTTGCCGTTGTTGCAAGCGAAAGACCTGTGCTGCAAACCACCTTCGCCATCGAGTGCGACGACGTGAAAGAGTTGGAACCCGGCACTGCCCTTATCGTAAAACGCGACGGCGACTGTCGCATCGAGCGCATCATGGAGCAGAAAGCCGACAGTTCTTGCTCGTTCGAAAGGATTTATTTCAGTCGCGGATCGGACGCCAGCATATATAAGGAGCGCAAGAAATTGGGCGAACAGCTAACAAATCCCATTCTTCGCGCCATCGACTACGACACGAAGAACACCGTTCTGTCGTACATTCCCAACACAGCCGAGGTGGCATTCTATGGCTTGGTAGCAGGATTTAAACGCTACATGCGCCAACAACATGTGGCTCAGATTCAGGCATTAGACCATGCGCCCACAGCCGAAGAACTAGAAGAGATACTTAGTAACACCGTAAGGCTGGACAAGGTGGCGTGGAAAGACATCAAACTACGCACCTTCATCGCCGAAGGAAACTCGCGCAACGACTTGGCCTCGCACGTGTACGACGTTACTTACGAGAGTATTCGCGCAGGAAAAGACAACTTGGTGATTATCGATGACAGCATCGTACGCGGTACAACGCTACAAAAAAGCATCCTTCGCATCCTCGACAGGCTGCACCCCAAGAAGATAATCGTAGTAAGTAGCGCGCCCCAGATACGCTATCCCGACTATTACGGCATCGACATGCCGCGCTTGGAAGAGTTCTGCGTGTTCCGAGCCGCCATCGAATTGCTCAAAGAAAAGAATATGCACGCGCTTATCAAGCAAACCTACGACAACTGCCGACGTGAGCTGAAAAAGCCCGTGGAAGAGATGGACAACCGCGTGCGACAAATATACAAGGCCGTTACGGTAGACGAGATTAACCGCAAGATTGTGCAGATGTTACGCCCGAAAGGCGTGAAGACGCCCATCGAGTTGGTGTTCCAATCTATCGAAGGACTGCACGAGGCCATACCCCAACACAAGGGCGACTGGTACTTTACGGGCAACTATCCCACCCCAGGAGGCATGCGGCTATGCAATCAGGCCTTCGTTAATTACATCGAAAAGGTTTATCAAAACGAACAGAAATTCTAGGATATAATGAGAAATGTAACATTGGTTCTGCAAGACGGCACCAAATTCCACGGCAAGTCGTTTGGTTACGATGCGCCCGTGGCAGGCGAAGTGGTGTTTAACACAGCTATGATGGGCTATCCCGAAAGTCTTACCGACCCCTCTTACGCTGGTCAGTTGGTAACACTCACCTTTCCTTTGGTTGGCAACTACGGCGTTCCGCCCTTCACCTTCGGTCCAGAAGGTCTGCCCACGTTCATGGAAAGCGACCACATACACGCCTCGGCCATCATTGTAAGCGATTATAGCGAGCAATACAGCCACTGGAACGCCAATGAAAGTCTGGCCGAATGGCTAAAACGCGAACAAGTTCCTGGCATCACGGGCATTGATACGCGCGAACTCACCAAGGTTCTGCGCGAACACGGCGTGATGATGGGGCAAATAATCTTCGACGACGACCCCACAAACATTCCCCAAGCACAATACGAAGGCGTGAACTTTGTAGACCGCGTTAGCTGTAAAGAGATTATTCGCTACAACGAAGGAGCAGGAAAGCGAGTTGTGCTGGTAGACTGCGGCGTGAAGGCGAATATCATTCGCAACCTTATCGAACGTGGACTAGAAGTGGTGCGCGTGCCTTGGAATTACGACTATACTGGGATGGAATTCGATGGACTTTTCCTCGGTAACGGCCCTGGCGACCCCGACTTGTGCCAAGATGCGGTTAACATTCTGCGCCAGCAGATGAGCAAAAGTCGCAAACCCATCTGCGGAATTTGCATGGGAAACCAGCTTATGGCCAAGGCGGGCGGTGCTAACATCTACAAATTAAAGTACGGACACCGCTCGCACAACCAGCCCGTACGCATGGTAGGCACCGACAAATGCTACATTACAAGCCAAAACCACGGCTATGCTGTAGACGCCTCAACGCTTGATAAGGATTGGAGTGAGCTGTTTGTGAACATGAACGACGGCAGCAACGAGGGCGTTCGCCATAACACCAACCCTTGGTTCACTTCTCAATTTCACCCTGAGGCCTGCTCAGGACCAGTCGATACGCTGTTTATGTTCGACCTATTCGTAGAAAAACTCACCCTTTAAAACCCCTTAGAGAAAATGAAAGACGAAAGCATAAAGAAAGTATTGCTGCTGGGTTCCGGCGCATTGAAGATTGGCGAAGCGGGTGAGTTCGACTACTCCGGCTCGCAAGCACTCAAAGCTCTACGCGAAGAGGGCGTAAAAACGGTGCTTATCAACCCCAACATCGCCACGGTGCAAACATCTGAAGGCGTAGCCGACCAGATATATTTCCTGCCCGTTCAGCCTTATTTCGTTGAAAGGGTTATTGAGAAAGAACGCCCCGACGGCATTCTCTTGGCCTTTGGCGGACAAACGGCGCTTAACTGCGGCGTAGAGCTTTACCAAAGCGGCGTGCTCGAAAAGTATGGCGTTAAGGTGCTGGGTACGCCCGTGCAAGCCATCATGGACACCGAAGACCGCGAGCTGTTTGTTGAAAAACTAAACGAGATTAACGTCAAGACCATCAAGAGCGAGGCCTGCGCCAACATCGAGCAGGCACGTCGCGCCGCTGCAAGCCTTGGCTATCCTGTTATCTTGCGAGCAGCTTATGCCCTTGGCGGACTAGGCAGTGGCTTTTGCGACAACGAGGAAGAGCTGAACAGGCTAGCCGAGAAAGCATTCTCCTTCTCGCCACAAGTGCTGGTAGAGAAAAGCCTTAAAGGATGGAAAGAGATTGAATACGAAGTGGTGCGCGACCGCTACGACAACTGCATCACCGTCTGCAACATGGAGAACTTCGACCCGCTTGGCATACATACGGGCGAGAGCATCGTTGTTGCCCCTTCGCAAACGCTTAGCAATAGCGAATACCATAAGCTGCGCGCACTCTCCATTAAGATTATCCGCCACATCGGAATCGTTGGCGAATGCAACGTACAATACGCCTTCGACCCCAAGAGCGAAGACTATCGCGTTATCGAAGTAAACGCGCGCCTTAGCCGTTCGTCGGCCCTTGCATCAAAAGCCACAGGCTATCCGCTGGCTTTCGTTGCGGCCAAGTTGGGCATGGGATACGGACTGTTCGAACTGAAAAACTCGGTAACAAAGACCACCAGCGCATTCTTCGAACCCGCCCTCGACTACGTTGTCTGCAAGATACCACGTTGGGACTTGAGCAAATTTCGCGGCGTAGACAAGGAACTTGGCTCGTCGATGAAGTCGGTTGGCGAGGTAATGGCCATCGGTCGCACCTTCGAAGAGGTCATCCAAAAGGGCCTGCGCATGATTGGCCAAGGCATGCACGGCTTTGTTGAAAACAAGGAATTGAAGATCGACGACATTGATGCAGCACTGCGCGAACCCACAGACAAGCGTGTGTTCATCATCTCGAAGGCCATGCACAAAGGCTATACCATCGACCAGATACACCAACTCACGAAGATAGACAAGTGGTTCTTGGAAAAGCTGAAACACATCATCGACATCGACGAGGCCTTGCAACGATGCACCAGCGTGAACGTATTGGATAAGGAATTGTTGCGAACGGCAAAGGTGTATGGCTTTACCGACTTCCAAATTGCCCGTGCCGTGGGTCTTGAAAAGGAGATGAGCAACATGCACAAGGCCGCTTTGGTGGTGCGAAACCTACGAAAATCGTATGGCATTCTGCCCGTTGTAAAGCAGATAGACACGCTCGCAGCCGAATATCCTGCACAAACCAACTATCTTTACCTCACCTATTCGGGCGTGGCAAGCGATGTTCGGTTCGACAACGACCGCCGTTCTATCGTTGTTCTTGGTTCGGGTGCCTACCGTATCGGCTCTTCTGTTGAGTTCGACTGGTGCGGTGTGCAAGCCCTCAACACCATTAGGCGTGAGGGTTATCGGTCGGTTATGATTAACTATAACCCCGAAACGGTGTCTACCGACTACGACATGTGCGACCGTCTGTACTTCGACGAGTTGACATTCGAACGGGTGATGGACGTTATCGACCTCGAAACGCCCAACGGCGTGATTGTGTCTACCGGCGGACAGATACCCAACAACCTGGCAATGAAACTCGATGAGCAACATGTACCCATACTAGGCACATCGGCAACAGACATCGACAACGCCGAAGACCGCGCGAAATTCTCGTCCATGCTCACCCGAAACGGCATCAACCAACCCGAATGGAGCGCGCTAACATCGATGGATAAGATTAACGAATTTATCGCTCGCGTAGGTTTCCCCGTGCTGGTTCGCCCCTCTTACGTACTGTCGGGCGCGGCCATGAACGTTTGTTCAAACCGCGAAGAGCTTGAACGTTTCTTGCAATTGGCCGCCAATGTCAGCGAAGACCACCCCGTGGTGGTGAGTCGTTTCATCGAACATGCCAAGGAAATAGAGATGGATGCCGTGTCCAAAGACGGCGAAATACTGGCCTACGCCATTAGCGAACACATCGAGTTTGCTGGTGTTCACTCTGGCGATGCCACCATCCAGTTCCCCCCGCAAAAGGTTTACATCGAAACGGTACGCCGAATTAAGCGCGTTAGCCGGCAGATAGCGAAAGAGTTGCACATATCGGGGCCATTCAACATCCAATTTATGGCACGCGATAACGACTTGTTGGTTATCGAATGTAACCTGCGCGCCTCGCGTTCGTTCCCCTTTGTGAGCAAGGTTCTTAAACTAAACCTCATCGATTTGGCCACGCGCGTCATGCTTGGCCTACCAGTAGAGAAACCCAACAAGAACCTCTTCGACCTCGACTACGTGGGCATTAAGGCCTCGCAGTTCTCGTTTAACCGCCTGCAAAAGGCCGACCCTGTACTAGGTGTCGACATGGCATCTACGGGCGAAGTGGGTTGTTTGGGCGACGACACCAACTCTGCCCTGCTTACAAGCATGCTTTCGGTGGGCCATCGCATCCCGAAGAAAACCGTTTTGCTCTCAACGGGCGGCGGAAAACAAAAGGCCGAGATGCTGGATGCCGCCAAACGACTGGTGAACAACGGCTACGAACTGTATGCTACTAGCGGAACATCGCACTTCTTAACAGAGAACGGCATTGCCAACACCACCGTGTATTGGCCTACCGACGAGGGAATGGAACCCAAAGTGCTCGACGTGTTGCGCGAAAAGAAGATAGATATGGTGGTGAATATCCCCAAAGACCTCACCCCACGCGAACTTACCAATGGTTACAGCATACGTCGCGCAGCCATCGACCTCAACATTCCGCTTATCACCAACACGCGCTTGGCCAGTGCATTCATCACGGCCTTTACCACGATGCGCGTTGAGGACATCGAGATTAAGGCGTGGTCGGAGTATAAATAAGGGGAGCCGAAGGGCTACAAGACGCTTTGTACTGACGCTACAAGACGCTTGTACGGGAACTACAAGACGCTTGTACTGACGCTACAAGATGCTTGTACAGGCGCTACAAGACGCTTGTAGGGCAACTACAAACGATTTGTTGCCCCACAACAAACGGAATTGTACAAACAAGGGGCTATGGAAGAAATATCCGTAGCCCCTTATTATATAATACAATGTGTAGCGATAGCGACAATATCGTTCGCTTTTCAAAATACCTTAACCAATCTAATAACCCACGCCTACCCCACCCTTTCCTTTATTTCACGCGCAAAAGAAATGTTACGATTGAGGCAAGGCAAGGTAAAAGCCATTACTTTTTACTGCGAATTTCGGCCAAAGCCTTCACCCAATCAGTGTCTAGGGAGAACTGCGTCATATAGTTGCCATTGTCGTAATAGCTCAACACCAGTTCTTTATCCATGTCGTTAAAGCGACTGTTGTTGATGGAGGCGTTTTTAAAGCGAGCCATCACCAACTCTTTCTGTGTTTTCTTCTTTGCCTCCGACAGGCGCTTGAAAAACAAGTTGATGAACTCGTGCATGGCGTAAGCCTGCGTATCGAGCATACGAACAGTACTGTCGGGCATCAGTTCTTTCGACTTCATCGCCATATAGTTCAGTTCGTCTACCTTAAACGTAGCCACCTTGCGCACGTCTATGCTCTTACTCTTATCGGCTGCCGTTTGTTTCGACACCTTCAATATGCGCTTATACACCTCTTGTGCTTGCGCCGTAAACGCCGTGGCACATGCCATCAGCACCAAAATCAAAATCTTTTTCATTGTTGTTCCTTTCATTTTTTATACTTCTAATTTTATTGAGTTCGTGAGTTTATGAGTATTCGGGTTGCGTATTTATTACGAACTTAAAAGCTTTAAACCTCAAATTATTTGCCTGCCACGCGGTCTTGGTTGCGACTTACGAAGTCTTTCCAACCGCGATACTTGGTATCGGTTTCGGGCCTGCCCATCTGTAAGAAGTGGCAATAGGCTGCTCCAAGGGCATCGGTTGCATCCATAAACTTGGGCATATCGTCATCGCTTAGTTTCAACATACGTTTCAACATGCCAGCCACCTGCTCTTTTGAGGCCTGCCCTTGTCCTGTTATGGCCATCTTTATTTTCAATGGCGCATACTCGTGTATGGGAATGTCGCGTTGAATGGCAGCAGCGATAGCCACGCCCTGCGCCCGTCCCAACTTCAACATCGACTGTACATTCTTACCAAAGAACGGAGCCTCGATAGCCAATTCGTCGGGCAGATAGGCATCGATAATGCCCGAAACGCGCTCGAAGATATGCCCCAAACGCAAGTATGGGTCGGGCATCTTGCGCAAGTCGATAACGCCCATAGCCACCATCTGCGCCTTTTTACCCACCACACGGATAACGCCGTAGCCCATCAACGTGGTACCAGGGTCGATACCCATTATTATCTTTTCTGTTTCTTCCTTATACATGAATCGATTTGTAAGTTGGAAACGAGTTAACGAGCTTATCTAGTTATCCTAGGTTTCCTAGTTACCCTAGGTTTAACTAGCTTACTACTTACTACCTTTACTCCTTACTACTTACTCCTTACTACTTACTCCTTACTACCTTTACTACTTACTACCTTTACTACTCCCCCTTATCTATCCAAATATGGATTATGCGCAAGCTCGTAACCAATCGTTGTTTCTGGCCCATGCCCCGAAAACACGCGGGTTGTGTCGGGCAATTGCGACAAGTGGCGTATGCTTTGCATCATCTTAAACATACTCCCGCCAGGAAGATCTACCCTGCCTATCGAACCCTTAAAAAGCGTATCGCCAGTAAAAGCAACACCTTCAGACTCGCAATAGAACACACAACTGCCCTCCGTATGGCCCGGCGTATGAATGATGGTGACCCGATGGTTACCCCATTCGATGCTATCGGCCTCCGTAAGGTATCGTTCCACGCGCGGTTGCTGCTCTTCTAGCGGCATGTTCAGCAGATAAGCGGCCTGTTCGGGCAGATGTTCTAACAACTCACCGTCGTCTTCGTGCACCTCAGGGCGCAAGCCATACGTGGCAAACACAAAGGCATTCCCCAAGTTATGGTCCACATGCCCATGCGTAGCCAACAGTCGACGAGGCTTTAATTCGTTGTCGGCGATATACTGCGTAAGCGCCGATTTATCTTTCTCGAAGAATGCGCCACAATCTATTATCACGCATTCCTTTGTTTCGTCAGACACAACATAGCAGTTTTCCTGCAACATGTTGCACATTATATGATGTATATTCAGCATTGTGCTAAATCGTTTTGCATTTTATGTTATCGGTTCATCGTGGTCGCGCGCTATCTGCATGCAACCATTCCCAAACCCTTTTGTCACTTGCGGCTACTACCCTTTACATAGGTACATACACCACGTTTTTCTCTTCAAACCACTCGTCTTCGAACCAATTACCCACAGGTGTAATGTCGACAACCTTCTTCACCGTGCGCGTTTCCGCATCAAGATTTCCCCCTTTGAGGCATATCAAACCGTTGGGCAAGGCGTTGCGCTGTTCGCGCGAGATGTTCTTCTTCACGATTTTCATCAAGTCGGGCAAGGGCATCACGGCTCGGCTCACCACAAAATCGTACTCGCCCCACTCTTCTTCGCCTGCCTTTTGCTCGGCAGTGGCATTGGTTAAGCCAATGGCAGCGGCAATTTCTTGCGTTACGCGTATCTTCTTCGCCGTGCGATCAATCAGCTTAAAACGGCATTCGGGAAACACGATAGCCAACGGAATGCCAGGGAAACCGCCCCCCGTACCAAAGTCTAGCACCCGTGTACCAGCCTTAAACTGCACATATTTGGCGATGGCCAGCGAATGAAGTACGTGGTGCAGGTACAAGTTGTCGATGTCTTTTCGCGAAACCACATTTATTCGTTCGTTCCATGTGCGGTATAGTTCGCCCAGTTGCGTTAGCTGTTCAAGCTGCGTGGCGGTTAGTTCGGTAAAATATTTACGTATCTCGTCCATTGTCTTTGCTGTTCTTACGAGGTTTCATGCCTCGTTGCGTTCTGTTTCGGGGCACTCACATTATCGGGCCATTTCTGCCGCCGTGCAAGTTCATCCGCCACTTATTTCAATATTCTGCTCAATTCGCTACGACTTAACGTAACACTTATTTCGCCCACAGCATGCGGTGCTATCTCGTCTTCACAATATATAAAGGTGAAACCATCGTCGTCGATGGCAAAGTTATCTGGCACATATACATGCCCATCGGCAAATATATCCTTCTTATTAAGCTCGTCCAATCCGTCGGCGTTAAAGCGTTCGCCCACCTTTTTCAGCAACAGTTCTTTCAGTGTAGGCTCGTAGCCAGGCACAAAAACATCTTGCAGTTGCAGCACTTTCCCAGTGGTAACGTCGATGTTTCGCACCAACGTTTGATTAATTCCATGCGCTCCACCGCCGTAAGTATATATCTTGGCCGTGTAAACAACAATGTTCTCAGCACCGTTTCGCGTGGAGGTTTTCACCTTATATTCATAATTATAGGAGCTGCCGTTCTCCCTATCTTGCCGATAAAGTGCTGCATAATCGTGTAAATAGTCGTTCAGCATACGTTTCACAAACGAGTCAACCGCCTGTTTCATGCTAAACTTTTGGTTGGTAAGCCCCAGATAATCGGGCATCAAGATGCCAGCATGCAGCAGTGCGTTGTTTATTTTGTCGGCGTTATTGCCTTTGGCGTACTGCAAGTTAAGGCTTATTCGGCATAGCGGCGTTAGTTTCAAATCAGTCAACGCCACGGTGGTATCCACCACAATGCTGTCGAAATCCAGCCCTTCAATCTTGGCCGAAGTAGCAGACTTGTTCGTACAAGCTGCAAACGCCACAAGTGCAACGGCCCAAGCGATGAGTATTCGTTTCATGTTATTCATTACGTGATAATGTGCAAAGTTACGAATAAATTGCGCAAGAATGGGTTTATTGGGTGTTAATCTGTGTTTTTTATGGGAGTTGAGCGGTTCACAAGTTGACAAGTTAACAAGTTGACAAGTTAACAAGTTGGCGAGTTAACGAGTTGACAAGTTGACAAGCTGACGAGTTTACAAGTTAACGAGTTAACAAAGTGGTTAGTTCTCTGCAACAAAGCATTTGGCTTAACTCCTTAACTCCTTAACTCCCTAACTCCTTAACTCCCTACCTCCCTTACTCCTTCAAATCAATTTTTCTCTCTCTTCCTTGCTCATTATCAGAAAAATATGCGTACCTTTGCAGCCGCTGTCACGAGTTGACGGCATTAAATTCAAACCTAATTACATTTTAATTTGCACAATGGCAACAAAAATCAGATTACAACGCGGCGGCCGTAAGGGCTATGCTTTCTATGGCATCATTATCGCCGACGCAAGAGCACCACGTGATGGTAAATTTACTGAGAAGATTGGTACGTACAACCCCAACACCAATCCCGCAACCGTAGATTTGAATTTCGAACGCGCCCTACATTGGGTAGAGTGTGGTGCACAACCCACCGACACCGTTCGCAACATCCTTAAAGGCGAAGGCGTTTACTTGATGAAACACCTGCGTGGTGGCGTTAAGAAAGGCGCATTCGACGAGGCAACAGCACAAAAGAAGTTCGACGCTTGGAAAGAAGAGAAGAACAAGGGCACCGAAGCTATCCGTAACAACGAGGCTAAGGCCAAGAAAGACCTCGAAGCCAAAAAGCTAGAGGCTGAAAAGAGCGTCAACGCTGCTATCGCCAAGAAAGTAAACGAAAAGAAAGCTGCTGAGGCTGCCGCAAAAGCTGAGGCTGAGGCCGCTAACGCTGAAGTAGAAAACGCTGCCGAGGCAACAGCCGAAGCACCTGTTCAAGAGGCCAACGAGGCTCCTGCTGAAGCATAAAGCACAACGCTTTACAAACAACAAACGAGGGATATGCCACAAAACGGCATGTCCCTTTTTGCTTTCTTGCTAAACAAGGGGGACGAGTGAACAAGTTGATGAGTTGACGAGTGAGCAAGTTGACAAGTTGACGAGTGCGCAAGTTAACGAGCTGACAAGTTAACGAGTTGACGAGTAGACAAGTTAACAAGTTGACGAGTAGACAAGAAGACAAGTTAACGAGTGAATAAACTTATAAGTTGGCGGGGTTACGAGAGAATGTGTTGTCTGGTTTAGTGGTGCTGCCATTTTTTCACCTTTTCACCCTTTCACTCTTTCACCTTTAAAAGGCGCAGCCATCTTTTCACCCTTTCACCCTTTCACCTTTAAAAGGCGCAGCCATCTTTTCACCCTTTCACCTTTTCACCTTTTCACCTTTAAAAGGCGCAGCCATCTTTTCACCTTTTCACCCTTTCACTTTTTCACCTTTATAAGCCCTTTTCATTATGCTCATTCTATCCGACAATCAAGACATCACCCGAGCTGGTTTGCAATGGCTTTGCAGCGAAATGAAACATAACGACATCGCCATTGCCACGGACAAAACAACACTCGCTAGACTTCTCGAAGGACAAGAACACGCCACCGTGGTGTTGGACTATACTTTGTTCGACTTCACCAGTTTCGACGAATTGCTTATTTGGCAACAACGATTTCACCGCGTGCAATGGCTCTTATTTAGCGAAACGCTTACCAGCGACTTCGTACGTGTGGCCGTTGCAAGCGGCCCGCGCTTTGGCATCATCCTCAAAGACGCACCCCTTCCGCTAATTCGCCAAGCCCTGCACGATGCCCTACGCGGAGAACCATACCACTATGCGCCCCTTGTGCAAATGGCCGATGAACAATGGCAAGAAGTGGAACGGGTGAAACTTACAAAAACAGAAATGGAGGTGTTACGCGACATTGCCCTAGGATTGACCACAAAAGAGATTGCCGAAAAACGTTTTTCTAGCTTTCATACCGTTAATACCCATCGCAAGAACATCTTCCGCAAACTGAATGTGAACAATGTTCATGAAGCAACAAAATACGCCTTACGAGCGGGAATGGTAGATGCGGCAGAGTATTACATTTAAGAATGTGAGCAAATGAGTTGTTGGGTCTGTACCCTTGTAAACTTCTGGCGACGTGTTGACCCAAAAGGTTATTGGCCGTAATGGCTGTTAAACCTGCACTCTTGTAAACTTCTGGCGACGTGTTGACCAAAAAGGTTGTTGCCCGTAATGGCTGTTGAACCTGCGCCCTTACAAGTAGGTAACGACACCGTCCGACAAGCTAACGGGCGAAAGATTAACAAAAGCAGCACACACCATGCCATCAAGCGTTCTTTTCTGGGCGCGGTTTAGGTTTGTTTTCTGCATCAACAAACTCTACCGCTATCGTTCGGCGCATGCCTTTACCCTCCTTCGTTGCGGCATCAACCCACCAGAGACGTGCCTTTATACCACAATCCACCCTACTCCTTATTATATAATAAGGAACGACAAATGTTAATCCGGCCTCATTCTTGGCCACATAGCGTTGTCTTTGTTCGTCTGCCCGAACGATTTGCACGGTTTCCAAGTGCCAAATATCCTGACCATTGGCAGCCGACGGGCGCATGGCTACGATGTTTTTTCGTTTGCCTTCTACTGCTATCTTGGCCTCAACGCAAGCAAACTTCGCCAAGCTGTGTCCACTAGGCCATTGCTTACGATTAACAGAAAGGGTGTTTCCATTGGTGTCGGCCAAGGCCACCTTGTCTGTTTTTCGGCCCGTTTTGGGATTAATTTGCGTAAAGAAGTTCATCACCACCAGCAGGTTCCAATGCAAATCGGGGAACAAGAAGTCGTGGGCTGCATCTAAGTGGGCATTATAGAAAGCCGAAACATCGGCACAAGGGGCGATGCCTGGCGGCATGGCATTGGCTAAGGCCTGCATTTCGGGTGTTGGCGTCCAGCCGTTTCGCCGATAGGTTTCCACATACGCGTTAATCTGCGCTTGAGCCTCAGACAACAAGCCCTGCCCTTTAAGCAACAAGGCCAGCATAAAATGAACCTTACCCAAGAACTCGTCCTTGGGTTGCAGCAATATGGCCTTACACAGAGCCGATAGTTTAAGCTGTTCGTCTGGTGTAATGTCGGCCAGCTCCTTCCATAAGTAAAAACGCTGTTGCTTACGTATTAGGCAACGAAGTGTTTCAAGTGCCTCGTGGTCCTTACACGCAGCCAACTTAACTTTCACCCATAGCCGCATCAAGCTTTCGTTGTCGGCATAGGCATCAAGAGCCTTTTGCAGGATGGCGGGTGGCCGCTCGTTCAGCCTTCTCAGTTCGTGTTTCTCGCAGGCCGACAGCAAAGCAACAAGTGTTTTCTCTACCAATGCAGGGTATCGGCGGTCGTCTTTGGTGGTGCGCTGCCAGTCTTCATCCCTGAAATTGTCCATTCCCCACCCCTTAACAAACCGCAATGCCTGTCGCTGATGGGCTTTGGGCAGATGCCGAAGGTAGAAATGGAGAATGGCCGAATGGTATTCGTTGCGCACAAACGTTCCGCTTATCGTCTGCGCATAATGTTCAGCCAGACCAATGGCGGCCGTTTCGTCTTGTTTTTGCAGCTTGATTATTGCGAAATATTTACTTCGGGCATAGAGTTCTTTCACCTTTTCGTCTGTAAAACGCACGTTAGGCAAGAATGTATTGAGCACTTCTTGCAAGCCATAACCTAAATCGAAACAATGCTCCACAACGCGCTCGGCCAGTGGACGGAACGTTTGCTCCTCGTGTTGCGAGGGCTGGAAGTCGGCCTCGGCAAAGGCATTCACGTCCCAGGCAGCGATAAAATTCAGCAGTTTAAAGTCGGCAAACCGCTCCTTTACCGCGATAGCCATCAGCAACATTTGCGAGTGAAGTAAAGAAGGGCGTTGGTTTTTCAGCATGATATAGTTCAGTAAAGCCCTTCGTGCCGTAGCAGATTGGCATTCGGATGGCAGGCGTTTCAAATAGCGAAACACCACCCAGCCCACTCTTTCGTGCAAGGCAGTTGGCAAGTTTTCGCCCAAAAACGGCAGCAAGGCATCGTATGCTACCCTTTCGCAGCCGTCTTTACTCATTTGTTCGATGTGTCGTATCTGCGGATAAAAGGGCAGAGCGTGTTCTTTCAGCCGTTCGATAGCCTTGCTGGCAATGCCCTCCGTGTCGTTCATCAGGGGTTGCAGCTGTTCCAAAAGGGCGATGCGCTGGTTGGCCTCGTCCAATCGTTGTTCTTTGATTAGCCAGTCGCAGATGTCTTTCTGTACCCAAAACATAGCCATGCATGCATGTGGGCTTTTCTCGTATTGCCAATCGGCGTTGGCTTGTTGCAAGGCCTCATTCAGTCGGCCCGCTTTTCTTAGTGTCATGGTAGCAATAAAACTCATGGTTTAGGTTTAGTGGTTTCTTTGTAGTTAATAACGTCGACTTTGTTGTTTTATTTTAGGCAGGTTCTAAAAATAAAATGAAAAGCGGGCTTAAAAGGAGAAAAGACACAAGCATGGAAACTTTTAGGGCACGCCCGACAATGTAATCTTTTGCGCATAAATTTTAACACTATGGCTGCGAAATTCATGGCCAATCGCCAACCTTGCCGCAAAAAATCGATTCTCGCGAAGGTTAGTTTTGATGCTAAAAGGGGTAGCCTGTGAATGCAGACAAAATGAATTTTTATTTAGAAAACTGCCATTTGGACCAGATTTTGGGGCTATTTGCCGCTAAATGGAGTGCGTTTTGATGCTAAATGCAATGCGTTTTGATGCTAAATGCAATGCGTTTTGATGCTAAATGCAAGGTGAAATGCGGCAAAATGCGAGATGAAAAGCATAAAAATACGCTGAAAAGGTATAAATAAAACCTCTTTGAGGCATTAAAAACAGGACTAAAAAGGACAAAATAGCCATTAAAAAGTGGCGTTTTAGGGCTAAAAGTGCGTAATTGGGCATGAAAAATTACGAGCCAGCAGCCAAACTAGAAAGGCAAAATGGTGCAAAATGCTGGTTTTGTTCCAGAAAATAGACAGAACAAAAGGCGTGAAAGACAAGAAATTGTGGTTATTTGCCTATTTTATATCCGACATTATCGCTAGAATGGAGTGAGAATTAGAACGATTTTGTAAAATTAATAATAACAATTTAAGATTTCGAGTTGATGAGTTTGTGAGGTGGTAGGTTTCCGAGTTGAGGAGTTTGTAAATTGATGGATTGATGAATTGGTGACAGGCCTTAACCATCGGCCACAACGCGACGAACCATTCGACACACAACAAAACCGAGTAAGAAGTTTGTAACTATGAAAGAAATTTTGTAACTTCGCACATGCGGACAGGGCTGCCCCAATAACATGTTTAGCAACGCACATGCACCGCAGCACCATCCCCAAAAGGTCTACTGTTAGTACCAAGCCAACAAAACCATATACAACCGCAAACAACAACGACAAGGACAATGACATTTAAAGAGTTCCAAGAAACACTAAAAGAGCTGGACACATTCAAGTTGAGAAGGGGCAAAAAACGATTCGCACTGGTGAATGTAACACCCGAAACAACCACCCTCACCGAGGTGGGCAGCACAAAGAATATGGATGTGCCCACAAAGATGCTATACGAAGCCTTCAAAGAATTGGAGGTACAAGGCGAATACACCACCAAAGACTTGACGCCATACGTGCAAAGCACGGCCGCACCGGCCTGTGCCGCACTGTTGAACAGCGTGTTTGATGTGGATATGACTAAAGAGCTGGACAGGGTGACTAATGAAATAGAAAACACGTACCTAAAGTTGCAAGACTTGTTTGTGCCTGATGAATTGCTGCTCGATTCCAGTGGTTTTGACCTTGAGCCAACTTCATACAAGAAAGCACTGGGCGAAATGAGCCCAAACATGCTAGAACAGGAAGCCTTACTCCTCGGTGTGCCAAGCATCATAAAGGCGACTAGGACTCCGTCGATGAAGAAAATGCAGCAAGACATCTACAAATTTGTTACCCGATACCCCGAGGAATGGCTGCTAGGACTTCCGATGCGCGACCTGTATTTACTACAAGAAATGGTAAACGGGAAGTTGGTGAACATTGATTACAGCCACACACCGCCCACCTTAAACTGGCTAGGCATCGTTATGGACAAGGCGACAGACGGCAAGAGGGGCGAACATATAGCTATATACGACGACCTTAAAGAGGCTCTGCAACCACTAATCCGCCCCGCCATCACCGCAAAGCTGACGTTAGCCGAGTTCAATTTGGAGACCTTGTTCGTGGGACTGATGAACACGGTGGGATGGATTAGCCGCAAAAAAGCCATCAAAATATTGTCGGAAATGATGCGGGAAAAGATGGGAAGAGAAATGGGTATATACGTGAACACCTATTTTGAACACAGCATACTGACGGCAATCTTTACCTGTATCGCCTCTTGGGACAAACAATGCGGAACATTGTGTGCACCGCGACTGAAAGACATGCCCAACCTAGGCAAAAGCGATTTGGAGGACGACGACCGCCCCGAGCTCTCTTACAACGACTTGATGCTGCGCGGACTCTACCCTTTCATTCGCCCCATAAACGCCGAAGAACAGGATTTCTTCGACTTGCTAACGAAAAAGGGGTTCAGTGAGGATGAAGCTTTTTTGCATTTTACCCTAATTTTCCACCGCATTCAAGAAGAGCGCATGCCTAACGGAAAACTGATAAGCGAAATTATTGAGGTATTTCCACAACGTAAGTTACCCAGCGACAAAGACATAAACATCATCACCAAATTCGTAAACAGCGTTCCTCGTCCGCATCTTAACGGGTATTCGCCAAATCAGATTGCGAACAAACGACTACGACCGAACGCCCACTTTACCGCTGCAACCCCCAGGTTCGACATAGACTCCCCCTTTGACAGCGGTTTTAAAAATCCCTTTGGCAATTTAAACTTGGAGCAACCTAAGGTTGGGCGCAACGAACCCTGCCCCTGTGGAAGCGGAAAGAAGTATAAAAAATGCTGCGGAAGAGAAAACTAAACCCGTAAGGGGCAAACACCGCCCCACCCCGTACCGCTAGGAAACAGCCTTTAAGGCGGGGCTGCGCTTTGCCCCGCCCTTTTCCTATACAGGTGGAGCAGGCCTTAGCACATTTCAATGGGTTTCCCATTAAGAGCTTTCGCACCATGTGTCAATGCCGTTTCGCGGTAGAAACGCGGAGCTGCGGTGCAGAATTGTCGGCCGTTAGCCATCAACTCGAGCCCAACATCGCAGGCACACCATCCCCTACCGCCAAAAAGAAATATCCTTAAAAGGCGAACATTTTTTATACAAACACGCTTGCCTTTGCGGTTTTTTACTATCTTTGCAATACCATTAAAACAATTTGCATTATGAAAGCTACGGAACAAACCATCATGCAGGTGGAACGTGCCATCAACAAGATAGCGCAAAAGTTTCCTAACCAAGAAAACAACACCGCCCTCACCGACATCCATATTAGGGTTTCGCAAGACTCAGGCGAGCTGCTTGCCTTCGACGACGACGACAGGGAGATAACTCGTTGCGTGGTAGAGCAGTGGATTGAAAGCAAGGACGAACACTTTTACCACAGCGTTACACACATTCTGCAAAGCTGCTTACGAAAGCTGAACAACGTGGTAGAACAGATGGGCATTCTCAGGCCATTCAGTTTTGTACTTGAAGATGACGAGAAGAACCATGTGGCAGAACTGTATCTCGTTGACGACGACACAAGTATCATCACGGGAGAGCTGCTCCAAAACCTTGATGAAGACCTTGATAGTTTCATGAAAGACTTGATGAAATAACGCCAAACGCCACGTCTACACGATGCCCACACGCCAGGCATCGTGCCTTTATTCGTCCCTTAACCGTAGCGCTTAGTTATTCTTTACAGAACGTTAAACACGCCCAAATTTCCTGTTCGCGCTTCGAAATGAGCCTCAACCCCAAGTCGGCAGCCGCCTCAACAAGCATCGGTACGTCCGTTTGGTAAAATCCGCTGAACACAATTCTTCCCCCTTGCGCCATCATTTGCACCCAACGGGGCATGTCGGCCAAAAGAATATTGCGGTTGATGTTGGCCACAACCACGTCAAACTGTCCGTCGCCGGCGTTCAATGTCGTGGCGTCGCCCTTGCGCACAGCCATGTTTTGCACGCCATTCAGGTCGGCATTGTGCAGACTGTTGTCCACACTCCACTCGTCAACATCATACCCCAACACCCTATCTGCCCCCAATTTAGCAGCCACAATGCCCAAGATGCCCGTTCCGCAGCCGCAGTCTAGTATGCGTTTGCCTTTCAAAGGCATACTCAGCAGTTGGGCAACAACCATTCGCGTGGTTTCGTGTGCGCCCGTTCCAAAGGCCTGTCGCGGTTCGATGGCCACTTGCAGGTCGAACCCCACAGGCAAGTCGGCCTGCGAATAGTGTCGCGCATCGTATATCATGCAACGCCCATCAATACATATAGGTTCAAAACCGTTGGCCTCCCACTCCTCGTTCCAGTTGCGATTTTCGGCCTCAACCATTTCGTAGGCAATGCTTGCCGAGGCAATGGGAAAGTCGGCGATAGCCTCATCCAATGCCATTTTGTCCAGCAGTTGCGGCTGGACATAACCCACCAACCTATCATCCGTTTCTTCAAAAGCCTCGAAACCAGCTGCCGCAGCAAGGTCGGCAAGCAGGTCTTTGGCTGCATCCATGTCTTCTTCCGCCACGTTCAGCGTGAAGACCGCTTTAAGATATTCCATATATAGATGTGCTTTTATCCTTAAATAATGTCAAACAAGCCGCCTAATCCGACTTGTCCGTCTTGTCGGACCTGTCGGACTAGTCTGACCTGTCCGACCTGTCCGACCTGTCCGACTAGTCGGACAGGTCTCGCAAAAATACTAAAAAAATAGGGAAAATCCCCCTTTTAGTTAGGGAAAATCCTTATATTTGCATAACTATCATTAGTAAATTTGCAACGTAACAACTTGCCTTTGGCAGAAAGGAACATTGACATGAAAAGATTAGGATTATTGGCAATTGGCTTGACACTGGGGACATTCACGGCAATGGCCCAAACAGACGATGTGTATTTCGTACCTAAAAAATCAGACAGGATTAACAAAGAATATCAAGACAAGGGGGAACGCGATGCCGATGTGTATTATTCGGGGTCGAACAGGAATGTAGACGAGTACAACCGCCACAACCGAAACGGCAGCAGTTACCAAAAGATTAGGCGCGACTCGTTAGGCAACGTCATCGTTGAAGAAGACGTTAGCGCCATGTCTTCGGACCGCAACCGCTCGCGACGAGACTGGCGCGACAGGCGCGACTATTACGATGACGACGACTATTATTATAGCCGTCGCGTTAGCCGTTTCTACGACCCGTGGTTCTTCGGATACTATGCTTACTCGCCTTACTACGGCTACTCACGTTGGGATTGGGATTGGTACGACCCATTCTACTACGGTTATGGCCCCCGTTGGCGCGGTTATTATTCTTATTGGTATAACGATTGGGCTTATCCCTATTACGACTATGGTTGGCGTTCGCCCTACTATTATGGCGGCTACTACGGCCCATACTATGGATATTACAGCCCCTACTACAATTATGGCGGCTATTATTATTCGCCGGGCTACTACTCTTATGGCGGCGTAACAGGCACGCGCAATCATGGCAGCATGAGTTCGCGAGCAGCAAGAGACCGCACCGACTATCGTTACCAATACAACGACAACACTCGCTCGTCGGGCCGCAGCTATGGCAACAGCTACGAACGCAGCAGTAACGGCGATTTCTATAACACCCGTTCGTACGACAACAACCGCAACTACAACCCGCCCACACGCAGTTACGACAGCGGTTCGCGTGGTGGTTCGTTCGGCGGTGGAGGTTCGTCGAGGGGCGGCGGTTCGTTTGGTGGCGGCAGCTCTGGCGGCGGTTCATCCTCAGGGGGAGTAACCTTCGGCGGCAGACGGTAAGTCCGTTTGCAGATAACATGCAGTGAAAGAGAACAGAACGTTTTTGTTAAGCCAAATGAACAATGTCGAACTTGCTCAAGCATTGTCATGGCGAGAAAACGCACTTTTAGAGAAACGATAAAAGAAGTATTTATGAACACAAGATATTTAATGATATGCTCGGCCTTGCTTGCCCTGCCAGCAATGGCCCAAGAAACCTACGAGAACAGCCGCTTACTAGGCAACGACCTCAACGGAACAGCTAGATATGTAGGCATGGGTGGTGCAATGGAGGCATTAGGAGCCGACCTCTCTACCATCCGAACCAACCCCGCGGGCATCGGTTTGTACCGTAAATCGGGCGTAAACCTCTCGTTCGGATTCATATCCCAAGGCGATGCCAACGCTCGCCTAGGGCATTCCGCCACAAAAATGAGTTTCGACCAAGTAGGGTTCTACCGTTCAATGCGCATGGGCGAACGTTCGTTCGTTAACTTCGCCTTCAATTTCAGCAAGGGAACCAACTTCAATTACTTCCTTAGTGCAGCCGGCAAGCTAAGCGATGCCTCGTTGGGCAAACAAGCTTACCTTAAAGGCTTGCGCGGTTCGTTGTACAATGGAGGCTACAATATAAGGCAAGACCCAAAGCATAATGATGTGTATATCGGATATGCAGAAAGTAATCCCAAAAACTTCGACGTGTCTAGAAACTATGGCCAACTAGACTATCTGTATTGGAACTCACGTTTAATAGATAAGAATGACCCTACAAAAGCTGGCTACGATGCAGCCAACGGCTACGACTTTAATCGCTCGCAACACGGTTATATCGGCAACTACGACTTCAACATCAGCGGCAATATCAACGAACGTGTGTACCTAGGACTTACACTTGGCCTGCGCACCGTTAATTACAAGGGCTATTCCGAATATGTTGAAAGCCTCGTAAACAAGTCTGATAAATATATAGGAACAGCAACCATAGCCGACGAACGAAAGGTTACAGGAACAGGGTTCGACCTTAGTGCAGGCGCAATCTTCCGCCCCATAGAAGGCTCGCCCTTCCGCATTGGTGTCTCCATTAACTCGCCTACATGGTACGACTTGAAGACAGAGAACTACACCACCATACTAAACGAAGGCGAAAACAAAGGCAGATACAGCAATGGACGCTCCACCGAGAGCTACAACTTTAAGCTTTTCACTCCTTGGACCTTCGGTGCCAGCTTAGGCCACACCGTTGGCAACTTCTTGGCATTGGGCGCATCGGTTAGCTATGCCGACTATGCAACGATGGACAACCGCTATATTGATGGCGAATACCAAGACTATTATGGCTATACGCACGAAACATCGGCCAGCGATAAGGTGATGAACAACCATGCCAAGCGCACGCTTAACGGCGTTGCTACGTTGAAGTTAGGTATGGAATATAAGGTGCTGCCGCAGGTTGCTGTGCGTGCTGGCTACAACTACGTATCGCCCGCCTACAAAAAAGATGCCTTTAAAGATGGCACACTCAACTCGGAAGGTTCGTATTACAGCTCGGCTGCCGACTACACCAACTGGAAGAGCACCAACCGCATGACTCTCGGCGTGGGTTTCATCGGCAAACAATGGTCGGCCGACCTGGCTTATCAATACAGCACAACCGATGGAGAGTTCTATCCCTTCACCAACGGACTGACAACAGTAGACCCAACAACCAAAAAGCCCCTAACAAACGAAGCCTCTGCCGTATCTGTCAGCAACAAACGCCACCAGATGCTGTTCACCGTAGGATATAGATTCTAAGCCATTGGCTAGTTAGTTGGCTTGCAAACACACAAATAGCAAACCAAGGCTTAACAACAAGGCTAAAAGAGAATAAATAAAATGCCACATGTTTTAGGACATGTGGCATTTTCAATTGCTTAAAATAAAGAGGTGCGCCTTCTAGAAACCAAGAGAAGGCAATCTTAGGCTACGCCTTTATGAAGCCTTTCCCAATCAAGCAGACGTTATTTCTTTATCAAAAATTATATCCAACACCTACATACGGATAGAATACAGCCGCACGATTAACACCTTTATTTCTTAGCCCAGATTCGTCATACGTTTTCAAAGCTACGCCAGGACAAAGCCCTACTCGCACCATAATTCCCCTCTCCGATTGATAGCGATAGCCCAAATCTATAAAACCAAAGGAACCAGACGTATCATATTCAACTTCTCTTCCCGCTTTGTCGTGATACATACAGCTGTAAAGTCCATAGCTTATTCCAATGCCAATTTCTCCATGATGCATACCATTGCCTATAAGATAATTTACTGCTATGGGGAAACTCCACCCGCGAGTTCTCTCTGTAGCCGACTCAAAGAAATCTTGTGAACGAGAATAGGTGTATGCAATTCCTATTCTTCCTCCCCACCGAGTGTTATCACTGAAACGCGAATCATAATGAATCCCTAACGAGGTAGAGGCCCCAAATAATTCTACAAAAAAGCTTTGTTCGCGCTCTGCAAATGCAGCATTACTTACAATTAACATTGCCAGGGTAGCTAAAAACTTATTCCATCCCATAAACTTTAAGTAATATATTAATGCAAATATAAACAGAAAGAAGTAATATTACCAATGTTCTTATCACCAATCTACTAAATAGCATTAGGAAAAAAAACAAAGCTAAGACCATTGCATAATTACGCAAACCACAATTAACAAAAGGGAGTAACGCTATTTTTCTGTCACCGGGTAAACCTAACTTACTAAAGTTTCCCACCCCCTTAAAACGCTGGCTTTTCCCATTCACCTTTGCCTGTGGTCCCCCATATCCATTGAGTTTTAACACATGACTAATAGAAGTTATGCAGACTGTCCACATGCTTCATCCCATTTTTCCAATGCTTCCGCCATTACAAGGATTTTGACCATCTCCTTGTCGTTGCCGCTGATCGTAGCCATAAGTTGTTGTGGCGTCACCCCAAGCGTTTCTCCCAAAACGCGAAGAATGCGTTCGATACAGGCAAGAACTCGCTTCCATAACGTGAGTGCCATGAGTTCGCCCTCCATGTCCGAAAAGAGTTCGCCCATGGTTTGATATTCTGTAAACCTCTTTTCCAAGGCCATGACGATATATGTAAGGTAACACAGCGTTGCGTCGGCTATCTGACCGTTAAAGTCGCAACCTTGATAACCCCCTAATCCGAGATACTGCTTGGTCTCCTTGTTCATCACCTCTATGTTCCATCTGATCTGATACACTTCAAAGGCTTTTACGAAAGACATCGTCGTGTCCGTGGTGAGCAGGACGTTCCATGCGGAGTTCCTACCATACTTGATGAGGAAGATTCTAACAGGTATGTCTCCCAAGTTGCCGTTGAGCTGAATGTATCGACATTTGTACTTACGGCAGTTCCTTCCCCGTTCGCGTTCATAGGTGGCAATGAGTTCTGCTGCATTTTTCTTCCTGCCTGATACGGTGTATCTCGTCTGCCCCATCTTTGCAAGTCCGACAAAGTGCATTGCACCTTTACCTATGCCCCTAACGCATGCCATAAGCTGCTCGCAAGTGAACCAACTGTCGGTAATCACATACTTCGCACGTAACCCCATCTTCCATCCACGGCGAAGCATAGCCATGGCAACTTCCATCTTGGACGTCTTGCACTCTTGAAAGCGCTCATAGTCGGGGTTGCCATCATTCCTCATTGGTATGACATGCCTTTCTGCGTTGCTGTCTTGTCAGCCCGCAGCCGCCTTGTTTCCCCTTTTCTTGATGCAGCGAAAAATCAAAGGGTATGGTTGTCTTGCCGTCAAAGAATGCACAAAGCAACAGTTTGTAGCCCAATACGCACCTGCCTTTTACATGATCGAAAACACGACTGATGCCCTCCATCCTCACACCACTCTTCTCAAGCACGGTGTCGTCTATGATGAAACAGGTCGTGGCATCGGATTGAGGAGCTTCGCCATACTTACGCAATAGGCACATGTAACGCAGTGCAAAGCGGTTCATCAAGCGTCTCCAATCCATCTGCGGGCGAATCATCATCCGATAGAAACAGTTCTTACCAT
>ERZ772986.249-NODE-249-length-34505-cov-4.829376_pt1 | contig 34505 bp, 32 predicted proteins | sample MGYA00511898_ERZ772986 | MGnify/ENA primary metagenome ERZ772986 (study PRJEB29015, sample SAMEA2737934) | human oral metagenome | biome: human oral; feature: human-associated habitat; material: dental | place: China | collected 2148 ... | reverse complement strand
CAGCCGTGACAAGGGCATCGCCAGCGTGAAGACCAACGGTGTGTCCACGCAGGTGAAGGACCTGACCTGATTCGGGCTGAAGCATCTGGCGGATCTGCTCCGGCTGGCTCCGCTGGCACGGCGAGTCAGGCCAGCCCCATGAGAAAGGCGGTACCGGTTTCAGCCCGAAAGGGCCGGAAACCGATACCGCCTTTTTTACTACCGGACCCGTCAGGCTCCTCCGTCTGTTCAGGCTTCTCGACCCTGCAGGAGCGGTGAGACCTGTTGGACCTGTTGGACCCATTGAACCTGTCGGGCCCTTCCGAGTTGTCAGGTCCTTCGGGTCCGTCAGACCCGTCAGACCCGTCAGCGCGTGGCCGTCAGCGCGCGGCCGTCAGCGCGCGGCCGTCAGTACGCGCCGGCCCAGCACCAGGGCGCCGGCGACGAAGGCAGCCAGACCCAGCCAGGCGGCGGCGGTGTCCCAGTTCTCCAGGTTCAGTGCCAGCGGGGCTTCGGAGCCGCCGCTGGTGACGGAGAAGGCGATGATGAAGGCCAGCAGCACCCCCACCAGGCTTTCACCCACGATCAGGCCGGCGGCGAACAGGGTTCCGGTGCGTTCAGCGCGTTTCAGCGGGCCGGCGGCGTTGTTGCCGTGGCGGCTACGGATGCGCCAGCGCAGCCAGGCGGCCAGCAGGGTGCCGAGGACGATGGGCATGTTGACGGAGGGCGGCAGGTAGATGCCCATGCCGACGGCCAGTGCGGGCAGGCTGAGGTTTGCACCCTCCTTGCGGCGCAGCAGCACGTCCACGATGATCAGCGCCACGCCGATGCCCATGCCGGTGAAGATGTAGTTCCACTGCAGGTCGTGGCGGAAGATGCCGTTGGCGATGGTGGTCATCAGTGTGGCCTGCGGGGCAGCCAGTGCCTGGCTGGCGTCCATGCCTTCACGCGGCATGGCGCCGGTGAAGCCATAGGCCTGGTAGAGCATTTCCAGCACGGGGGCGATGACCAGCGCACCGACCACGCAGCCGATGATCAGGGCCACCTGTTGCCGCCAGGGCGTGGCGTGCACCAGCCAGCCCGTCTTCAGGTCCTGCAGGTTGTCGTTGGAGACCGAGGCCACCGCGACGACGGCCGTGCCGGAGAAGAGGGTCAGCGCAACCATGAACTGGCGGCTGCCTTCGTCGGCGAACATGTTGGAGGATTCGCCGATCAGCAGCAGCACCAGCGAGATGATGACTAGCGAGATGATGCCGATGCCCGAGATGGGGCTGGAGGACGAGCCCACCAGGCCTGCCATGTAGCCGCAGGCGGCCGCCACGAGGAAGCCGATGAAAAAGGTCAGCGCGGTGCACGCCACCACCAGCAGCCAGCCCAGGCCGTCAGGGATGGAGGCGGCATCCACGAAGTGATGGAAGCCCAGGCCCAGCATCAGCAGCATGCCGACGGACCAGGCGATTATGGCCCTGGGGCCAAGGTCCTGCTCGATGCGGTTGCGGCCTTGCTCGTGCTTGCCGCTCATGGCCTTGAACGAGAGCCGCATGCCTTCCATCATGGGTTTGAGCAGCGTGATCAGCGTCCAGATGGCGGCCACGCCGATGGTGCCGGCGCCGATGAAGCGTACCTTGTTCTTCCAGAGCGAGAGTGCGTACGACGCCATGTCCATGTCGGGTGGTTGCGGGGTCACGGACGAGAAGTAGGGCACCAGCGCGCCCCAGGCGATGGCGATGCCCAGCAGGATGGCGATGCCGCCCGCCAGGTTCACCAGAAAGCCTGCCCCCAGCAGTGCCAGCGAATAGCCCATGGGCAGCTGGAAGATGGCGGTGCCACTCTTGAACCAGTAGCTGGCGCTGTCGGCCATGACGCGCAGGCCGTTGGCGCAGAAGCTCACGAGGCCCGAGATGGCGCCGCCCAGTGCGATCTCGCGGATGCCGCTGTCGGCCGAACCGTCCTCGGCGTGTTCCTGGCTGCCGGCCTTCAGGATCTCGGCCGCTGCCACCCCTTCGGGGTAGGGCAGCGAGCTGTTGACCACCATGGCGTGGCGCAGCGGGATGGTGAAGATCACCCCCAGGATGCCGCCTGAGGTGCACAGCAGCACCGTCTGCCAGAACGGGAAGCCGCTCCAGTAGCCGGCCATCCAACGTGGCCACGAATCTCGAGCAGGCCGGGCAGGATGAAGATCACCGAGGACAGCGTGCCGGCGGCCGATGCCTGGGTCTGCACCATGTTGTTTTCCAGGATGTTGCTGCCGCGCGCAAAGCGCAGCAGCGCCATCGAGATCACCGCGGCCGGGATGGACGAGGCGAAGGTCAGGCCCACCTTCAGACCCAGGTAGACGTTGGAGGCAGTGAACACGACTGTGATCAGTGCGCCCAGCACCATGCCGCGCAGTGTCAGCTCGCGGTAATTGGCATAGGGGTCCGGACTGGCCGGAGGGGCAGAAGCGGCGGACATCGTTGGTTCTCCTGGGTTGTCGATCTGGGATGCCATCGCCAATGCGGGCCGGCGGCATGTATTTCCGGAATGAATCGGCTTGCTCGAATCCTCCGGATGCGGGCTGCATCCGGTCCGGGCTGAAAGATCGGGGCCTGAAAGCGCAGGCCCTGCGATCTGCTCAGCCCTGTGTCTTGTTATTCGGTTCCGGCGACGCCAGGCCAGTAGTGGCTGTCCGGCAGTGCCCGCGCACCGAAGATGGCCTGGCCCACGCGCACGACGGTCGCGCCTTCTTCGATGGCGATCTCGTAGTCGCCCGACATGCCCATCGACAGCTCGTCGAAGGACAGGCCGGCCGGTGCCTCCTGACGCAGCCGGTCACGCAGCGAGCGCAGCAGGATGAAGCACTGCCGCACCCGCTCGGCCTCGCTGGAAAAGAGCGCCAGCGTCATCAGCCCGCGCACGCGCAGCGCCGAGAAGCCAGGCAGCGCCTGCACGAAGGCCGGCACATCCTCGGGCGACAGTCCGAACTTGCTGGGCTCGCCCGACGTGTTGACCTGCACGAACACATCCAGCGACCGCCCCTCGGCCTGCAGCCGCTTGTCCAGGGCCTCGGCTACCCGCAGGCTGTCCAGTGCCTGGAACTCGGCTGCAAAGCGCGCCACCACCTTGGCCTTGTTGGTCTGCAGATGCCCGATGACCGACCACTTCAGGTCGGTGAGATCCTGCATGGCCTGCCACTTGCCATAGGCTTCCTGCACCTTGTTCTCGCCTAGAAAGCGGCAGCCGGCCGCATAGGCCGCCCGGATCGCATCCTCGCCCTTGGTCTTGCTGACCGGCAGGAGTCGCACCGTGGCCGGATCACGCCCCACGCGTTGGCAGGCGGCCTCGATGCGGGCATGCACTGCCGCCAGGTTGTGTCGAAAGTCGTCCACGGTGGTGGCCTGCGGGTACTGGCCATGCTGGTCGTGGGCGGTCTGGGTGTTGGTGGGTGGGAGGCTGGAAGAAAGTTCGTTCATGGCGGGACCAGGGGCGGCAAGTGCCCCGATCAGATGGGGAGGCAATTCTGACTGCATGATTCTATCGCTCCACGAGGGAGCGGGCCGGTCTGAACGGGCCGGCGTCACATTTGCCGGACAAACACATAGATGGAATGGGAGATCAGAAACCCAAGGCAGGTTCATGGGTATTCGATGGTTACCATGATCAATAAATCAGACTCTTGCTCAGAGGTGCGATGATCGGGCAAACGGGGGTTCATTTGTTGCATCGGCATGCATGATATGAAATGACTTGTGAATCCACTTCTGATGAGCTCCCGTTCCTGATCGGCACCTCCATTTGTTTTCCTTGTATTCCTGAGAGGTGTTCTGTGAAAGATGTTCGTTTTTCTCTGTTTCGTCGCGTGAATGGTGCGTGCCTGTTGGGTTCGGGCCTGATATTGGCCTCCGGCATGGTCTGCGCGCAGGAAAGTGGCGGCAGTGGCGTGATCGTTGATCCAGCATTGCAGTCGTCCTCGGCAGATGTCACGCAGGGGCAGACCGGTCAGCAGGATGACAAGCCGAAATACTCGCTGGGTGCAGGTCTTGCAACGGGTCCGCGCTACATGGGTTCCGACGAGACGACGACAAGTTTCGCGGGAATATTTTCTGTGGAATATGGTCCGTTCTTTCTGGATTCGATGCGTGGGCTGGGGGCGCAGTACAGCACGTCATTCGGAACGCATCTGACAGCTGCGCTGGCCTACGATCCAGGCCGTGGCGACAAGCGGGACGAGGGCGGCAACTATTGGAGTAGTGGTGCCAAGGAGCTGGAAGGCATGGGCAGGATCAAAACCAGCGCCACCATCAATCTGGATCTTTCCCAGGACGTGACCGATTGGCTGGCCGTGAATGTAGGCGGCGAGTTTGCCATTGCGGGGCAGAAGCACCGGGGCAATCAGTACACGGCGGGGCTGACGCTGCGTCCGTGGATGACGGAGACGGACCAGGTGGAGGTTAGTGTCGCCGCACTATTGGGGGACGAAGACTACAACCAGACCTATTTCGGGGTGACGCCGGAGCAGGCGCTGCGCAGCCGCTATGGGCGGTTCAATGCCGAGAGCGGCATCTATGCATCATCGGTCGGGGTTAGCTGGATGCACATGATCGACGAACACTGGTCCACATTGGCAGCGGGTGAGTACCAGCAGTTTTCCAGCAAGATCAAGAAGAGTCCCATCGTGCGGGACAACTCCGGTGTGACGGCAGTGGTAGGTGTCAGCTACACCTTCTGACCGGACTTGCTGTTGCGAATCCCGCTGATGACGTGCCCCGTGGGCGCTTGGGCGCTATGGGCCGATTCGCAGTGCCCGGTCTGATCGTCGAAGAAGAAGTCGGGCTCGAATTCGCGCAGGAAGGGACCCTTGTCCAGGCCGCCCAGGAAGAAGGCCTCGTCCACCTCCACTTTCCAGTCCATCAGCGTGCGGATGGCGCGTTCATGCGCCGGGGCACTGCGGGCCGTCACCAGGGCGGTGCGGATGCGCATGTGCGGGGGCGCGGCCTGGCGAAGACGGTAGAGTGCCTCCAGCAGCGGCTTGAAGGGGCCGGGCGGCAGCGGGGTGGTGGCACGGCTTGCCTCGTGGTCTTGGAAGGCCGACAGTCCCTGGCGGGCATAGATCTGCTCGGCCTCGTCGGAGAACAGCACGGCGTCGCCGTCGAAGGCGATGCGCACTTCATCAGGGTGGGATTCTGCCCGCTGGGGCGACTGCGGGTAGACGCGTGCGGCCGGAAAGCCGGCTTCCAGTGCGGCCCGAACGTCGTCGGCGTTGGCCGACAGGAAGAGGTGGGCGCCCAGCGGCTTCAGGTACGCATAGGGAGGCCGGCCGCGCGTGAAGACGCCGCGTTCCAGCGGCACGCCATGATGGTGGGCCGAGCGGAAGGCACGCATGCCGCTGGTGGGGTCGTTGCGCGAGAGCAGGACCACGTCCACGCGCCGCTCGGTTTCGTCGTTGAAGGCCAGCAGCTTCTTCACCAGGGGCATGGCCACGCCGCCCTTGGCGGGCAGGTCCAGCAGCTCCAGCTGGCGCGCCATGTAGGCGCGGTCGTCACCGGCCTCGAACAGGCGATTCTCTTCCTCGAAGTCGAAGAGGGCACGGGAGGCAATGGCGACGATGAGCTTGACGGGAGGTGGGGGCATGGGATACGTGGACCGTATGGCTACGCATGGCGAGGACAGAGTCTGCAGCATGCCTGTGTACGGGGGCATGGTCAACGGGGGGTAGACTTTTTCATGAAGAGAACCATGGCCATGAAGATCTCCTTACTGCTCCCCAAGGATCTGTCGGTGCGCATGAAGTCCTCGATGTGGACTGCGATGCTCCTGCTCCTTATATCAGGTCTATTTGCGCTGACGTTCGTTCCTGATGTCCAGATCGTGTCGGTGGATGATGAGTGGTACAAGGCCAGGGTCACGAGCATCACGGTTCCTGATCGGAAGACCGGGATCGTGGAGACCGAGTTTGATGCGAGTGGTGTGTCCAGCCTGACGAGAAGGAAGGTCGTCGTTCGGCTGCCTGACGATACGGCCAATCGGGTCGGTCTGAAAAAGTCCGAAGATTATTATCTGATGTTGGGTGATGGTCAGGTATCGGGAATCGGTGGCACGAAAGGGCTCACAAAATATGCCGTTCGGGTCATGGGGCCGGATGGTTCTGTCCTGCTTCTGAAACCGGAGCTGTTATCCTATATAGATGTTATTAACGAGAAGGTCCGAATCATCATCGCTGTATTCTGGGCGGGGGCGTTGTTTTACTTGTTCGTGTCGGTATCGGCATGGCTGAGGCTGCGCAGACAACGCCGGCTGTCGTCCCCAGCCTCTTCCTGATTCATCAGGCGTTTGTTGCCTGAATCAGACGTCGCGGGGGTATCGCTGGCCTGGCGGGGATGATGGCCGTCCTGCGTGGATGGACGGCGTTATCATGAAACGGCTTTGCCGGAGGCAGCGTGCTGTACAGGGGCGCGGCCGTCCAGCCATGCAGCGCATCCGCACACCCCGGGTGCCGCATGCCCGGCTTCTTTCTCAGACCCTTCCAGACCAGCAGGCTATCCATGAAATTCCGCTTTCCCATCGTCGTCATCGATGAAGACTGGCGCGCCGATTCGGCCAGTGGCCTGGGCATCCGGGCACTGGCCAAGGCCATCGAGGACCAGGGCACCGAGGTGGTGGGGGGCTTCACCTACTACGACGTGGCGATGGTGGCCAATCAGGCCGCGCGCGCGTCGGCCTTCATCGTGTCCATCGATGATGAGGAGATCAACGAGGAAGGGCCCGAGAGTGTGGCCATCCAGGACCTGCGGGCCTTCATTCGCGAGACGCGCCGTCGCAATGCCGACATTCCGATCTTCCTGTTTGGTGAGACGCGCACCTCGCAGCATATCCCGAACGAGATCCTGAAGGAGCTGCACGGCTTCATCCACATGTTCGAGGACACGCCCGAGTTCGTGGCGCGCTACATCATCCGTGAGGCCACCAATTACCTGAACTCGCTGGCGCCCCCGTTCTTCAAGGCACTGGTGCACTACGCCAATGATGGTTCATATTCGTGGCACTGCCCGGGGCATTCGGGCGGGGTGGCCTTCCTGAAGAGTCCGGTGGGGCAGATGTTTCACCAGTTCTTCGGCGAGAACATGCTGCGTGCCGATGTCTGCAACTCGGTCGACGAGCTGGGGCAGCTGCTGGACCACACGGGCCCGGTGGCGGCGTCCGAGACCAATGCGGCGCGCATCTTCAATGCCGATCACCTGTTCTTTGTGACCAACGGCACGTCCACGTCCAACAAGATCGTCTGGCATTCCGAGGTGGCCAGCGACGACGTGGTGCTGGTGGACCGCAACTGCCACAAGAGCATCCTGCACGCCATCATGATGAGCGGCACGGTGCCGATCTTCCTGCAGCCCACACGCAACCACCTGGGCATCATCGGTCCCATTCCGCTGCAGGAGTTCAGCCGCGAGAGCATTGTCAGAAAAATCGAGGCGAACCCGCTCATCAAGGACAAGTCGGCCCGGCCGCGGGTGATGACCATCACCCAGTCCACCTATGACGGCATTCTCTACAACGTGGAGATGATCAAGGCCGAGCTGCAGGACTACGTGGAGAACCTGCACTTTGACGAGGCCTGGCTGCCGCACGCCACCTTCCATCCCATCTACCACGAGATGCACGCCATCGGTCGGGATCGGCCGCGCTCCACGCATGCGATGGTGTTCGCCACCCAGTCCACCCACAAGCTGCTGGCCGGGCTGTCGCAGGCGTCACAGATCCTGGTGCAGGAGTCGCAGACCCGCAAGCTGGACCGCTATCGTTTCAACGAAAGCTACCTGATGCACACGTCCACGTCGCCGCAGTACGCCATCATCGCTTCGTGCGACGTGGCGGCGTCGATGATGGAGGCACCGGGCGGTACGGCGCTGGTGCAGGAGTCGCTGCAGGAGGCGCGTGACTTCCGCCGGGCCATGCGCAAGGTCGAGCAGGAATACGACGGTTCATGGTGGTTCCGCGTCTGGGGGCCGGACAACCTCAGCAGCGGCAAGGCGCTGCGCCAGGAAGAATGGATGCTGCACGCCGACGAGAAGTGGCACGGCTTCGGCCCCGTCGAGCCCGGCTTCAACATGCTGGACCCGATCAAGGCCACCATCATCACCCCGGGACTGGACATGGAGGGCGAGTTTGCCGACACCGGTATCCCGGCCGCCGTCGTCACCAAGTACCTGGCCGAGCACGGCGTGGTGGTGGAGAAGACCGGGCTCTATTCGTTCTTCGTGATGTTCACCATCGGCATCACGAAGGGTCGCTGGAACACGCTGGTGACCGAGCTGCAGCAGTTCAAGGCCGACTACGACGAGAACCAGCCGCTGTGGCGAGTGATGCCCGATTTCGTGAAGGCCTACCCGATGTACGACCGCATGGGCCTGCGCGACCTGTCCACCCGCGTGCATGATGCCTACCGCCGGTACGACGTGGCGCGGGTGACCACCGACATGTACCTGTCGGACATGATGCCGGTGATGAAGCCGTCGGATGCCTATGAGTGCCTGACGCACCGCAAGGTCGATCGGGTGCCCGTGGACGAGCTGGAGGGCCGCATCACCACGATGCTGGTCACGCCGTACCCGCCGGGCATTCCGCTGCTGATTCCCGGCGAGCGCTTCAACCGCACCATCGTCGAGTATCTGAAGTTCGTGCGCGAGTTCAACGAGCAGTTCCCGGGCTTCCACACCGACGTGCATGGTCTGGTGGCCGAGAAGGACGCCGAGGGGCGCATCGGGTACTACGTGGACTGCGTGGACCGGGCGCACGAACCGCAGGAGGGCTGAAGCCCCCGATGCGGTTCAGCGAGGCGCGGGTTTCTGTCCGCGCCGGTCGGCCATGGCATCGTGCCGTACCAGCACGGTGCCGGCCAGCACGTCATAGAGGGTGCGGCGGCGGCGATCGATGAGGGACCAGCCAAAGGGCAGCAGCCAGAGCAGCACCCACAGGACGGCCGTGATGGCCGAGCCCGCGGTCCAGACCAGGGCAAGCCCGCCCCAGAAGAAGATCGAGGCCACCGTGTAACGCCACAGGGCGCGCGGCAGGCTGACCGGGCCCTGGTTGCCATCGTCGCGCACCACCTTCACGCCGATGGTCTTCATGGGCAGGCTCCAGCGGCCGTTGCTCCAGAACCAGCCGAAGTACGCGCCCAGCAGGCAGAACAGGTAGAGCTGGAAGAGTGCGCGCGCCAGGCCTGATTCACCGTGGAACTGGGCCAGTGCCGAGAAGGCGTAGCCGAAGAAGAACAGCACGCCGAACAGGACGATGCCGTCGTAGACGCACGACATGAAGCGTCGCCACGGCGAGGCGGGCAGGGCTGGTGTGGGAGATGTCGGGGCGGAGGTATGGTCAGGCATGGGGGAATGATCGCATGACGGGCCGCCAAGCATACTTCAGTGCGGCCCACCCGGGCCATCGCCACCCGGACCGTCTCCGCCTGGGCCGCCATGATCACCGGCCGGCCCATGGCTGCCGTTACCCGGACCGTTGCTGTCGGCACCGTCGGCGTGGCCGCCACCGATGTCATGGTCATGCCAGCCCGGGCGGCTGTCACGCGGCTCGGGGCTCAGGGGCGGGCGGCTTTCCGGTGTGATGAAGAGGCGGTCGGGAGCGCCTGTCTGCGGCACGCTCTGCTGGGGGGCAGACAGTGAACCGCCGGTGGGGGCAGGCTGGCCGACGACCAGACCATGGGGGGACTCTTCAGCGAAGGGCGCCTTGGGGGGCGTGTCCGGGACGCCGGGCCGGACGCCTGGGGGAATGTCGGGGCCAGGCACGCTCAGCCGTTCGGGGGATGATGAATCCGGCGGCGGGGGCGGCATCAGCACGGAGCGCGTGGACTCGGGGTTCACGATGATGACCAGCATGTCCTCGCCCTGTGGCGGGGGCATGTGTCCGGGGGGCGGCGGCATGCCGCCGGCGCGTGCGCGCTGGGCCGCGGCAATGTCGTGGGCCTGCTCGGAATGGCGCAGCCGCTCGCGTTCGGCGTAGCTGAAGCTCTGGTAGCGCTCCCACTCCTTCACGCGCTCGGGCATGGGGCGTCGGCGGGCGTTCTGGTGGTTGAGCCGGGCGATGCGCCGCTCTTCGGGCGACATGTTGGCCCATTCGAGGATGCGGCGGCGGGCACGCTGGCGCTGTGCCTCGGGCAACTGCTGCATCCGGTCGGCAAAGGCCAGCCATGAGCGCTTCTCGGCAATGGGCCAAGTGTTCCATTCGGGGGCGAACGGCGCGAGGATTTCCTGCTGGGTCTCGTCCAGATCTTCCCAGCCGGGCTCGAACAGCGCGGTGATGGCGATGGGCAGCTCCAGCGACAGGACCTCGCCGGCTGCCAGCTGCACCGTATCGTCACCGGGCCGGTGTTCGGGAAGCGGAATGTCGATGCGTGGCAGGGCCAGCAGGTCGGGCGCCGGCAGCCGACGGGCGGACGCCGCGGGGGGCTGTGCGTGGGGGCCCTGGGAGGCAGTGGCCGGCGGGGACAGCGCGAAGGAAGTCCCAATGGCCAGGGAAAGCAGGGCGGGGCGGACGGGCACGCTCTGACGCATGGGGCCTCAGCGGTCGCGCGCCGATGCGGAGGTGCGCATCATGCCGCCCTGCAGGTGGGCGGCAAAGCCGTTATCGGTGTAGGCCGACAGCGGCACGTCGGCGGTCAGCATCTCGGTGTAGGCATCAGCCTGCTGGATGACGGTGCGCTCCTGGGTGAAGAAGCTGCCGGCCAGGGCGGCCAGGGCCAGCAGGATGGCCGGGATGGCGGTGAGCGCCAGCCGCGACCAGGCCGGTGCCCGCCAGGGCGTGCGCCAGAAGTCGAGGAAATGTCCCCGGCTGCGTCCGGGGCGGCCGGTCTCGTGGGAGATCTCGTCCAGGCGGGCGAGTGCCTGACCGCGCGCCGCCGCCAGGCGTGACTGGATGCGCGGCGAGAGGTCGTCTGCAGCGGAATCGAGCAACTGGCACAGGCGCCGTGCCATCTGGTCCTGGTGGGGGGTCATAAGGTAATGCCTTTGGCGCGCAGAGCTTGCGACAGGGTGTGGATGGCCCGGGAACAGTGCGTCTTCACGCTGCCTTCCGAGCAGCCCATGGTCCGCGCCGTCTCGGCCACATCCATTTCCTCCCAGTAACGCAGGATGAACGCTTCGCGTTGACGGCGGGGCAGGCGCTCGATCTCGGCCTCGATCAGGCGCAGGGTCTGGGCGCGGCTGGCCTCATCGGAGGCGTCCTCGGTGCGGCGGTCGTCGGCGTCGGCCAGCAGGCTCTCCAAGGGATCGGCATCCTCGTCGCCGTCCTGACTGCCGACGCCAGGCAGGGACGAGAACAGGCTGACCCAGGTGCGCCGCACCTTCTGGCGACGGAAGTGGTCGTGGGTGGCGTTCTGCAGGATGCGCTGGAAGAGGGGGGCCAGTTCGGCCGCGGGGCGGTCGGAATACTTTTCGACGAGCTTGAGCATGGCGTCCTGGACAATGTCCAGCGCAATGTCGTCGTCGCGCACGGTGTAGACCACCTGCTTGAAGGCCCGGCGCTCGACCGAGGCGAGAAATTCCGATATTTCCGGTCGGGTCGCCATAGGCTGTTGATGGTAGCATGCCGGGGTGCGTGCGGCCCTGCCAGGCCGCGTGCATGCTGCCATGCCGGCTGCCCACAAGGCGTCGGGGTGCTGCAGGGACCGATCGGGTCGCCGGGCGTCATGTGCCCGCTGGCGGCCGGACAGGTCAGGGAGGATCCATCGGGGTCTTCCTGGAACAGGGAACCTGCCGTTGTCAGGGTCTGTCTCGGGGCGGAGGCATGTGCCGCGCCGGGGCCGGCGGACGGCGGGGCAATCTGAAAGAGGAGCAAGAAAAAATGGAACTTACCGGCGCGGAAATCGTCGTCCGCTGTCTGGAAGAAGAGGGCGTCAAGCACATCTTCGGCTATCCGGGGGGCGCCGTTCTCTACATCTACGACGCACTGTATCCCAACCGCAATATCCAGCACATCCTGGTGCGCCACGAGCAGGCTGCCGTCCACGCGGCCGATGCCTACTCCCGCACCACCCAGGAAGTCGGTGTCTGCCTGGTGACCTCCGGTCCCGGCGTCACCAACGCCGTCACCGGCATCGCCACGGCCTACATGGATTCGGTGCCGATGGTGATCATCAGCGGCCAGGTGCCCACCAATGCCATCGGCGAGGACGCCTTCCAGGAATGTGATGCCGTGGGCATCACGCGGCCCTGCGTCAAGCACAACTTCCTGGTCAAGGACGTGCGTGACCTGGCTGCCACCATCAAGAAGGCCTTCCACATTGCCCGCACCGGTCGGCCCGGTCCGGTGCTCATCGACATCCCGAAGGATGTCTCGCGCGACCGCTGCGGGTTCTCCTACCCGAAGACCGTGGCCATGCGCTCCTACAACCCCGTGGTCAAGGGGCACCAGGGGCAGCTCAAGAAGGCCATGCAGCTCATCCTGGCGGCCGAGCGCCCGCTCATCTACGTGGGCGGCGGCGTCATCCTGGGCAATGCCTCCAAGGTGCTGAACGAGCTGGTCGACCAGCTGGGCTTTCCGTGCACCACCACGCTCATGGGTCTGGGCGCCTACCGTTCCAGCGACTCCAAGTGGATCGGGATGCCCGGCATGCACGGCACCTATGAAGCCAACATGACGATGCATCACTGCGACGTGCTGGTGGCCATCGGTGCCCGCTTCGACGACCGCGTCATCGGCAATCCGAAGCACTTTGCGCAGATCTCGCGCAAGATCATCCACATCGACATCGATCCGTCGTCCATCTCCAAGCGCGTCAAGGTCGACGTGCCCATCGTGGGGGACGTGGGCGAGTGCATGTCATCGCTGCTGGACCTGCTGGAGGCCTCGTTCAGCGCCGGCGCCGGCACCAACAGCAAGGCACTGCAGAGCTGGTGGGCGCAGATCAACGAGTGGCGCAAGCGCGACTGCCTGGCCTACGACCGCAACAGCGAGAAGATCAAGCCGCAGTTCGTGGTCGAGAAGCTCTGCCAGGTTACGCATGGCGACGCGATCATCACCTCCGATGTGGGGCAGCACCAGATGTTTGCGGCGCAGTACTACCGCTTCGACAAGCCGCGTCGCTGGGTCAATTCCGGCGGTCTGGGCACGATGGGCGTGGGCTTGCCGTTCGCCATGGGGGCGGTGCTGGCCAATCCGGACGTGCCGGTGGCCTGCATCACCGGTGAAGGCTCCATCCAGATGTGCATCCAGGAGCTGTCCACCTGCACGCAGTACAACCTGCCGGTCAAGATCATCAACCTGAACAACGGTTCGCTGGGCATGGTGCGGCAGTGGCAGCAGATCGAGTACGAGGGGCGCTATTCCCAGTCGTACATGGAGGCGCTGCCCGACTTCGTGAAGCTGGCCGAGGCCTATGGCCACGTCGGCATTCGCGTCGAGCGCCCCGAGGACGTGGAAGGGGCGCTGCGCGATGCCTTCGGCAAGTACAAGGATCGCACGGTGTTCATCGACTTTCTGGTCGATCCCACCGAGAACGTCTGGCCGATGGTTCAGGGTGGCAAGGGCCTGACCGAAATGCTGCTGGGCGCAGAAGACCTCTGACAGGACAGGAGCCGACATGAAACACATCATTTCCGTGCTGCTGGAAAACGAGCCGGGGGCACTCTCGCGCGTGGTCGGGCTGTTCTCGGCCCGGGGTTACAACATCGAGTCGCTCACCGTGGCGCCCACCGAGGACGCCTCGCTGTCGCGGATGACCATCGTCTCCAGTGCCTCGCACGACACGCTGGAGCAGATCACCAAGCACCTGAACCGCCTCATCGATGTGGTGAAGGTGCTGGAGCTGACCGAGGCGCCGCACATCGAGCGTGAGCTGATGATGGTCAAGGTCCGTGCGGTGGCCAGCAAGGACCGCGACGAGATGAAGCGGATGGCCGACATCTTCCGGGGCCACATCATCGACGTGACCGACAAGGCCTACACCATCGAGCTGACGGGCGATTCGTCCAAGCTCGACGGTTTCCTGGCCGCGCTGGGCGAGGCGGTGATCCTGGAGACCGTCCGCACCGGCAGCTGTGGCATCGCCCGCGGCGAGCGGGTACTGAAGCTGTAGACCCCGCAACGAGGCCGCGCGGGCAGTCTTGCGCACGCCCCTCACTTCCCCCTGTCTGCGGCAGGGTGGGCCACCCGGGGGCTCCCGGGGACGGTTTACACTCTGTCGCAGGTGACGTTTTTTGATTTTCCTGGCCGCGGCTGGGCTTTGGGGCCCGCGGGGCGGCCGGAATCCACCAACCAAGGATTTCCATTCCCATGAAAGTTTTCTACGACAAGGACACCGACCTCAAGCTGATCAAGAGCAAGAAGGTCGCCATCATCGGCTACGGCTCACAGGGTCATGCCCACGCGCTCAACCTGAAGGATTCGGGCGTGGACGTGACGGTGGGCGTGCGTGTCGGCGGCCCGTCCGATGGCAAGGCCCGTGCGGCCGGCCTGAAAGTGGCTGCGGTGGCTGACGCCGTCAAGGGCGCCGATTTCGTGATGATCCTGATGCCGGACGAGCACATCGCCGCCGCCTACAAGGCCGACATCGAGCCGAACCTGAAGCAGGGTGCGGTGCTGGCGTTCGCGCACGGCTTCAACGTCCACTACGGCCAGGTGCAGCCGCGTGCCGACCTGGACGTGGTGATGGTGGCGCCCAAGGCTCCCGGCCACACGGTGCGTGGCACCTACGCGGCCGGCGGCGGCGTGCCCATGCTGATCGCCGTCCACCAGGACAAGTCCGGCGCTGCCCGTGACCTGGCGCTGTCGTATGCTGCTGCCATCGGTGGTGGCCGTGCCGGCATCATCGAGACCAACTTCCGCGAAGAGACCGAAACCGACCTGTTCGGCGAACAGGCCGTGCTGTGCGGCGGCGTGGTCGAGCTGATCAAGGCGGGCTTCGAGACGCTGACCAAGGCCGGCTATGCGCCCGAGATGGCCTACTTCGAGTGCCTGCACGAGATGAAGCTGATCGTGGACCTGATCTACGAGGGCGGCATCGCCAACATGAACTACTCCATCTCCAACAATGCGGAGTACGGCGAGTACGTCACCGGCCCGCGTGTCATCACCGAAGAGACCAAGGCCGAGATGGCCCGGGTGCTGAAGGACATCCAGACTGGCGAATATGCCAAGTCCTTCATCCTGGAGACCCGTGCCGGCGGTCCGGTGCTGGAGTCGCGCCGTCGCCTGAACGCCGAGCACCCGATCGAGGTGGTGGGCGAGCAGCTGCGCGCGATGATGCCGTGGATCAAGGCCAACAAGCTGGTCGACCGCTCGAAGAACTGAGCATCGATCCTTTCCCGATGGCCCCGCAGGCAGCTCCTGTCCGGCGTGCGCTCCGCGCAGCGGGCAGGACCGCCTGTCGTGGGGCCTCGGGGCACCGACGGAGCCTCTTTCCAGGATCATTCCGGAAAGGGGCTCTGTCGCATTTCATTCCGTCGCCCGGATCCTGCCAGGGAGTGGCGGCAGGCCCTCGGCGCCGTGGCCACCGGGCGGCTGCGGCTTGCATCGCCGGACATCCGGCGCTCTAATCAGGACCATGAGCCAGAACACGATCTCCCCATCGGGCGCCGGCGCCACTGCGGGCGGCCATACGCACCTGCCCGCCAGCTGGCAGGACTGGATCACCACCAACGTGCTGCGCGGCTGCGAGCGGGCCGACATGCAGCGGATCATGGTCGAGAACGGCTTCGATCCGGTCTTCGCCCGCCATGCCATCGAGATCATCGGCAGCATGGGTGAGCGCGTGCAGGACCTGCCCGATGACGGGCGCGCAGCAGCCGGCCAGCTGGGTGCGCGCCGACAGCGCTATCAGGCCTCGCCCATCCGTCTCATCTCGCAGCTGCCGCGCTTCACGGTGGCCGACCGTGAGGTGGAGCTGGCGGCCGTGATGTCCAATCCCAACATCGCCGTCATCCGCGGGCTGCTGTCCGACGAGGAGTGCGATGAGGTGATCCGCCTGTCGCGCGGCAAGATGAAGACCTCACAGGTCGTGGACCGCGAAAGCGGCGGCAGCTACGAGAGCAGCGTCCGCCGAAGCGAGGGCAGCCATTTCGAGCGGGGCGAGAACGAACTGGTGCGGCGCATCGAGGCCCGCCTGTCGGCGCTGATTGATCTGCCCGTCAACCGGGGCGAGCCGCTGCAGATTCTGCACTACGGCCCGGGGGGCGAGTACAAGGCCCACCAGGATTTCTTCGAGCCGAAGGATCCGGGCTCTGCCGTGCTTACCCGCGTCGGTGGCCAGCGCATCGGCACGGTGGTGATGTATCTGAATGACGTGCCGGAAGGGGGTGAAACAGCCTTCCCTGACATCGGTTTCTCGGCCAAGCCCATCAAGGGGTCGGCCGTGTACTTCGAATACCAGAACGCCGAGGGGCAGCTCGACTATCGATGCCTGCACGCCGGCATGCCTGTGATCCGCGGCGACAAGTGGATCATGACAAAATGGCTGCGCGAGCGGCCCTACGAGCAGTGAAGAGTGCCCGTTCTCCCCGGGGCAAGATCCGCCCCCTGAATGCCCGGCGTGTCCGGTTGCGTCGACACTTCACGGCGGTCGAGATGCCCGCGCAGCCGCCGGACATGCTGCCTCCACCCGAAGAGGACGTCCAACCCGCAGGCGTGGTGGATGACTCTGCCCATCCGGCCGTGCGCCATCGGCGAGGCATCTACCTGCTGCCCAACGCCTTCACCACCGGCAACCTGTTTGCCGGCTTCTACGCCATCGTCATGGCCATGAACGGTGAATTCCAGTGGGCCGCCATTGCCATCTTCCTGGCCATGTTCCTCGACAGCCTCGATGGTCGCGTGGCCCGGCTCACCAACAGCCAGAGCACCTTCGGCGAGCAGTATGACTCGCTGGCCGACATGATCTCGTTCGGAGCGGCGCCGGCGCTGGTCATCTATTCCTGGGCGCTCACCGGCATGGGCAAGTGGGGGTGGCTGGCCGCGTTCATCTATGTCGCCGGGGCAGCCCTGCGGCTGGCGCGCTTCAACACCAACATCCAGGTCGTCGACAAGCGCTATTTCCAGGGGCTTCCCAGTCCGGCCGCGGCAGCGCTGGTGGCGGGCCTGGTCTGGCTGGCCACCGACTGGCATGACTCGCGGCTGATCACGGCCACGGGGGGCGAGCTGGGTGGACTGGCCTGGATCATCACCGTCTATGCCGGCCTGACGATGGTCTCCAACTCGCCGTTCTACTCCTTCAAGGACTTCAACCTGCGGCGCAGCGTTCCCTTCGTCGTCCTCATCCTGCTCATGCTGGCGCTGGTGCTGGTGTCTTCCGATCCGCCCAGCATCCTGTTCCTGATCTTCATGGGCTACGGGATTTCGGGTCATGTCACCCAGGTGCTGCGTTACCTGAAGCGCCGTCGGCGCAAGGCTGCCGGCCTGGCAGGCGGGCAGGGCGGGAACTGACCCCGGTGCACGTCTAATGTAATGGGGGCTGCCCGAGGCACGGGCAGCTCGCAACAAGGGAGGAGCAGCAGGCGGAGGATGTGCCGAACTCCTGCATGAAGGACGCCCGCACGACACGTCTTTCGGTCCTTCGGCACCCGTTGCAAGGCGAAGAAGAAGGCAGGGTCTTGTTTGACCCTGCTTTTTGCCGGGCGATAGAATCGACCTGATGCCCGGCCTGTCCGGGTCCCTGCCTGCCCGTGCGCGGACCGCGTGCGGCACGGCTGTCATCCTCTTCTGATACGGTACATCCATGCCAGACTCCACGAATACCCAAGGCAAACGTCGCCCCCTGGTGATGGGCAACTGGAAAATGAATGGCAGGCAGGCCAACAACGAGGCCCTGCTGTCGGCGCTCAAGCCCGCCGTGGCCGGCTTCGATACCATCGACATCGCTGTCTGCCCCCCGTTCCCCTACCTGTCGCAGACGGCCTCGCAGCTGGCCGACAGCAACATCACCTTCGGCGCCCAGAATCTCTCGGCCCAGCAGGATGGCGCCTACACCGGCGAAGTTTCCTCGGGCATGCTGGTGGATCTGAAAGTGCGCTGGGTGCTGGTTGGCCACTCCGAGCGTCGCTCGCTCTATGGTGAGACCGACGAGATCGTCGCTGCCAAGACGCAGGTTGCGCTGGACGCAGGCCTCATTCCTGTCATCTGCATCGGCGAGACGCTCGAAGAGCGCAAGACCGGTGACACCGAAGTGGTGCTGGCACGGCAGCTCGACGCCGTCCTGCCGGTGATCGAACGCCATCCGGCCTCGGCCTTCGTGCTGGCCTATGAGCCTGTCTGGGCCATTGGTACCGGCCTTACCGCCACGCCTGAACAGGCACAGGCCGTGCACGCCTTCCTGCGTGACCGCCTCGCCTCCAGTGGCTATGCAGCAGCACCTTCCGTCCGCATCCTCTACGGCGGCTCCGTCAAGGCAGCCAACGCACCCGAGCTCTTCTCGCAGCCGGATGTCGATGGCGGTCTGGTGGGTGGCGCGTCGCTGGTTGCCAATGAATTCGTCGGTATCGCCAAGGCGGCCGTCGACAGCCTCGGAGCTTGAGCCACTTCATGGGTAATCTCGTTCATACGATCGCGCTGGTCCTGCTGATTGTCTCGGCCTTGGCTGTCGTGCTGCTGGTATTGCTGCAACACGGCAAGGGTGCCGACATGGGAGCCGCTTTCGGGTCCGGTTCTTCCGGCAGCCTGTTCGGAGCCAGTGGGTCGGCCAACTTCCTGTCGCGCATGACGGGCATCTGCGCCACGATCTTTTTCGCCAGCACGCTGGTGCTGGCCTTCCTGGCGCATCCGGGTGGTCAGCACGCTCGCTCCAACAGCGGTGGCAGCAGCGTGATGGAAGGTGTCGAGGTGCCGGCGCCGGCCTCATCGTCGGTGCCCACGTTGCCGGGTGAACAGCCCGCTGCGGCACCTGCGCAACAGGGCAATGCCGTGCCGGAAGGCCCGGCCGGTGTTGCAGAAAGGTCGGCAGAGGGTGCCCAGGCACCGGCTGGCAAGCAACAATAAGCGCTCGAACGATCGGATTGATGGTCCGATCGTTCATGTAAAGTCAATAAATCAGGCTGTAACTGATTTGGGTCAAGGCAGGCAGGGTTTCGCTCAGGCATCATGCTGGATGTGGCGGCACCTATGCCGGCCGGATTGAGGTAACATACCCCGGTCCAGCAAGGAGACATGGATGCAGCCGGATTCCGCAGCGTCCTTTGGGCGCCCTGTAGAATCCAAGTAGAATGACCCGATTGCCGACGTGGTGAAATTGGTAGACACGCTATCTTGAGGGGGTAGTGGCGAAAGCTGTGCGAGTTCGAGTCTCGCCGTCGGCACCAGAATCACTCTATGGTCCGGCAGATGTTCTGAAGAACGCCTGCCGGTTCATTTATAGGGCTTGCCAACATTATCGGTCCGAGAGGATAAGTCATGGATTTGAGCAACTATCTACCGGTCCTTCTTTTTCTTTTTGTTGGCTCCCTCGTTGGTATCGGCCCCATGGTGATCGGCAAGCTGCTCGGTCCCTCCCGTCCCGATCCTGAAAAGCTCTCTGCCTACGAATGCGGTTTCGAGGCATTTGGTGACGCCCGGATGCAGGTTGACATCCGCTATTATCTCGTCGCCATTCTCTTCATTCTCTTTGACCTGGAGATTGCCTTCCTGTTCCCGTGGGCGGTTTCTCTGGGCACCATCGGCTTCATCGGCTTCATGTCGATGATGGTCTTTCTCGGCATTCTCGTCATCGGCTTCATTTACGAATGGGGCAAGGGCGCGCTTGACTGGGAGTGACCGGCTGCTGCGTGCCGCTGTCTTTCCTGCCGTGTTCGGGCCTGTCGTGGCCCATCCTGACATGGCTGCTGTTTCGCTGACCATTCCTGCCGAGCATCCGTCTGGTCAACCGTCCATTTTCTCCTGAGTAGGCCCATGAGCATCGAAGGCGTACTGAACGAAGGCTTCGTCACCACCAATATCGACAAGCTGATCAACTGGACCCGTACGGGCTCGCTGTGGGCCATGACCTTTGGCCTGGCCTGTTGTGCCGTCGAGATGATTCATGCGGGCGTGTCGCGTTACGACCTGGACCGCTTCGGCGTCATCTTCCGGCCCAGTCCCCGCCATTCGGACGTGATGATCGTGGCCGGCACGCTGTGCAACAAGATGGCGCCGGCCCTGCGCAAGGTCTATGACCAGATGCCCGAGCCGCGCTGGGTCATTTCCATGGGCTCCTGTGCCAACGGCGGCGGCTACTACCACTATTCCTACTCGGTCGTGCGTGGCTGTGATCGCATCGTGCCCGTCGACATCTACGTGCCGGGCTGTCCGCCCACGGCCGAGGCGCTGATCTACGGCATCATCCAGCTGCAGCGCAAGATCCGTGAAACCAACACCATCGCGCGTCGCTGATCATGAGTACCGAAACCCTGGTTGCTGCCCTTCAGGATGCTCTCGGTGAGCGCATCCTGGGCCTGTCCACCGCCCTCGGCGAGGTCACGATCGAGATCAGCGCCGACTGTCATCACATCGTCTGCGAGCGTCTGCGCGATGATCCGCGCCTGGGCTTCGAGGTGATGATCGACCTCTGCGGCATCGACTATTCCACCTACGGCAATGCCGAATGGGATGCCCCGCGCTTCGCGGTGGTGATGCAGCTTCTCAGCATCCGGCACAACCATCGCGTGCGACTGCGTTCGTTCTGTATGGACGATGAGGCGCCGATGGTCGAGACGGTCACCGACCTGTGGCCCTGTGCCAACTGGTTCGAGCGCGAAGCGTTCGACCTCTTCGGCATCGTCTTCTCCGGCCACCCCGATCTGCGCCGCATCCTGACCGACTACGGTTTCATCGGTCACCCGTTCCGCAAGGATTTCCCCATCTCGGGCTACACCGAGATGCGCTACGACGAGAAACAGCGCCGCGTCGTCTACCAGCCCGTCACCATCGAGCCGCGCGAGAACGTGCCGCGCGTCGTCCGCGAAGCCCAGTACGCGGGCGGTACCACGCGCAACGAGCAGTGAGACGAACATGGCCGAGATCAAGAACTACACCCTGAACTTCGGGCCGCAGCACCCGGCGGCCCACGGCGTGCTGCGCCTGGTACTGGAAATGGACGGCGAGGTCGTGCAGCGTGCCGACCCGCACATCGGCCTGCTGCACCGGGCCACCGAGAAGCTGGCCGAGCAGCGCACCTACCTCCAGACGCTGCCCTACATGGACCGTCTCGACTACGTGTCCATGATGTGCAACGAGCACGCCTACGTGCTGGCCGTCGAGAAGATGCTGGGCATCGAGGCCCCCATCCGCGCCCGCTACATCCGCGTGATGTTCGACGAGATCACCCGCATTCTGAACCACCTGATGTGGATTGGCTCGCATGCGCTGGACGTGGGTGCCATGGCCGTCATCCTCTACGCCTTCCGCGAGCGCGAGGCGCTCTTCGACTGCTACGAGGCGGTCTCGGGCGCGCGGATGCACGCCGCCTACTACCGTCCCGGCGGCCTGGACGGCGACCTGCCGGGCACCATGGCCAAGTACAAGGCGGGCGGCAAGGGCGGCATCTCCGAGAGTCGTGCCAAGGCGCTGAACCTCGATCGTGAGGGCTCGCTGCTGGACTTCATCGAGTCCTTCACCGACGTGTTCCCCACCTGCGTGGATGAGTACGAGACGCTGCTCACCGACAACCGGATCTGGAAGCAGCGTCTGGTGGGCATCGGCGTGGTCGAGCCCGAGCGTGCCAAGGCGCTGGGTCTCACCGGTCCGATGCTGCGAGGGTCGGGCGTGGTCTGGGATCTTCGCAAGTTCCAGCCCTATGCCGTCTATGACAAGGTCGACTTCGACATCCCGGTGGGTGTCAATGGCGATTCCTACGACCGCTACCTGGTGCGCGTCAACGAGATGCGTCAGAGCAACCGGATCATCCGCCAGTGCGTCGAGTGGCTGCGGGCCAACCCGGGCCCCATCATGATCGACGACTACAAGGTGGCTCCGCCCAAGCGTGTTGCCATGAAGAGCAACATGGAAGAGCTGATCCACCACTTCAAGTACTTCACCGAGGGCATGCACGTGCCCGAGGGCGAGGCCTACGCGGCGGTGGAGCATCCGAAGGGCGAGTTCGGCATCTATCTGGTGTCCGACGGCGCCAACAAACCCTATCGCATGAAGATCCGTCCGCCCGGCTTCGTGCACCTGCAGGCGCTGGACGAGATGTCGCGCGGTCACATGCTGGCTGACGTCGTCACCCTCATCGGCAGCCAGGACATCGTTTTCGGAGAGATCGATCGATGACGGCCACCAAAGCCATTCCGGTCAAACGTCTGCTGTCGGCCCAGGCCTACCAGCTCATCGACCGCGAGATCGCCAAGTACCCGGCGGACCAGAAACAGTCGGCGGTGATGGGCGCGCTCACCATCGCTCAGGACGAAGTGGGCTGGGTGTCGCCCGCCGTCATCGAGGACGTGGCCGACTACCTCTCCATGCCGCCCATCGCGGTCTACGAGGTCGCCACCTTCTACAACATGTACAACCTCGAAGAGGTCGGTACCTGGAAGATCGGCGTCTGTACCTGTCTGCCGTGCGCGCTGCGCGAGGGTGACAAGGCCGGCGAATACCTGAAGCAGAAGCTGGGCATCGATTTCGGCGAGACCACGCTTGACGGGCGCTTCACGCTGATCGAGACCGAGTGCCTGGGTTCGTGCGCCGACGCGCCGATCTGCCTGATCAACGACAAGCGGGTCGAGAGCTTCATGGACAACGCGAAGCTTGATGCGCTGATCGATGAACTGAGGAACAAGGAGCGTCACTGACCATGGACAGGAACCTGCAGATTGACGCCCGTGTCCAGGAGACGTGCTTCCATGGGCGGCACATCAACCCGCAGATCTTCGCGGGACTGACTTCGGCCGATGGCTGGACCCTTGAGCAGTACGAGGCGCGCGGTGGCTATCAGGCCCTCAAGCGCATCCTGCTGGGGGCAGACGGCAAGCCGCCGATGACGCCCGAGGAGGTCATTGCGGAAGTGAAGGCTTCCGGGCTGCGGGGCCGGGGCGGTGCGGGCTTTCCCACCGGCCTGAAATGGAGTTTCATGCCGCGGCAGTTCCCGGGTCAGAAGTACCTGGTCTGCAACTCCGACGAGGGCGAGCCGGGCACCTTCAAGGATCGCGACATCCTGCGCTACAACCCGCACATCGTCATCGAGGGCATGACGATCGCGGCCTACGCGATGGGCATCAGCGCCGGCTACAACTACATCCACGGCGAGATCTTCCGCGTCTACGAGCGCTTCGAGGAAGCGCTGGCGCAGGCGCGTGCTGCCGGTTATCTGGGGGATCGCATCCTCGGGACTGACTTCTCGTTCAACCTGAATGCCCACCATGGTTTTGGTGCCTACATCTGCGGTGAAGAGACGGCGCTGCTGGAGTCGCTGGAAGGCAAGAAGGGCCAGCCGCGCTTCAAGCCGCCGTTCCCGGCCAGCTTCGGCCTGTACGGCAAGCCCACCACCATCAACAACACCGAGACCTTCTCGGCGGTGCCCTGGATCATCCGCAACGGTGGTCAGGCCTTCCTCGAGGCCGGCAAGCCCAACAACGGCGGCACCAAGATCTTCTCGGTCGGTGGCGACGTCGAGCGCCCGGGCAACTACGAGATTCCGCTGGGCACGCCCTTTGCCAAGCTGCTGGAGCTGGCGGGCGGGGTGCGCTATGGCCGCAAGCTGAAGATGGTCATCCCCGGCGGTTCGTCGGCCCCGGTCATCCCCGGCCACATGATGATGGATCTGACGATGGACTATGACGCCATCGCCAAGGCCGGTTCCATGCTGGGGTCCGGTGCCGTCATTGTCATGGACGAGACCCGCTGCCCGGTGCGCAGCCTGGAGCGGCTGTCGTACTTCTACTCGCACGAGAGCTGCGGCCAGTGCACGCCGTGCCGCGAGGGCACCGGCTGGCTGTATCGCCTCGTGCACCGCATCGAGCACGGTCAGGGCCGTCCCGAGGACATCGACGAGCTTGATCGCGTGGCCGGCAACATCCAGGGGCGCACGATCTGCGCGCTGGGTGATGCAGCCGCCATGCCGGTGCGGGGCTTCATCAAGCACTACCGTGATGAATTCGTTCATCACGTCGAACACAAGACCTGTCTTGTGCCGACCTCCCTTTGAGCTGAATCTGACGGGACAGTTATGGTCGAAGTCGAAATCGATGGGCAGAAGGTATCGGTCGCCGAAGGCAGCATGGTGATGCACGCGGCCAATGCGGCCGGCATCTACGTGCCGCATTTCTGCTATCACAAGAAGCTCTCCATTGCCGCCAGCTGCCGCATGTGCCTGGTGGAGGTGGAGAAGGCGCCCAAGGCACTGCCCGCTTGTGCCACGCCGGTCACCGCCGGCATGAAGGTCCACACCCATTCCCGCAAGGCCGTCGAGGCCCAGAAGGCGGTGATGGAGTTCCTGCTGATCAATCACCCGCTGGACTGTCCGATCTGTGACCAGGGCGGCGAATGTCAGCTGCAGGACCTGGCGGTGGGCTACGGTCATTCCATATCGAATTACCGTGAGGAGAAGCGGGTCGTCTTCCACAAGAGCATGGGCCCGCTCATCTCTGCCGAGGAGATGTCGCGCTGCATCCACTGCACCCGCTGCGTGCGCTTCGGTCAGGAGATTGCGGGCATCATGGAGCTGGGCATGGCCGGGCGCGGCGAGCACTCGCAGATCCTCAGCTTCCTGGGCCATTCGGTCGACTCCGAGCTGTCGGGCAACATGATCGACATCTGCCCGGTGGGCGCGCTCACCAGCAAGCCGTTCCGCTACTCGGCCCGTACCTGGGAACTGACCCGTCGCCGCTCGGTGGCCCCGCACGATTCGCTGGGCTCCAACATCGTCGTTCAGGTCAAGCACGATCGGGTCAAGCGTGTGCTGCCCTTCGAGAACGAGTCGGTCAACGAATGCTGGATCTCGGACCGCGACCGCTTCTCGTATGAGGGACTGGAGGCGGCTGACCGCCTGCAGGTGCCGATGATCAAGCAGGACAACGAGTGGCGCGAGGCGTCGTGGGAGTCCGCGCTGGACTACGTGACGCACGCGCTGGCCGACATCGCACAGAAGCACGGGCCCGAGTCCATCGGCATGCTGCTTTCGCCGACCTCCACGCTGGAGGAGCTGTATCTGGGCGGTGCGCTGATGCGTGGCCTGGGCAGCGAGAACGTCGACTTCCGGCTGCGTCAGACCGACTTCTCCATCGACGCCACCCGCGCCGGCGTGCCCTGGCTGGGCCACGCCATCGACGAGGTCGATTCCTTCGACACGCTGCTGATCATCGGTTCGTTCCTCCGCAAGGATCATCCGCTGCTGTCGGCACGGGTTCGTCATGCCGCCAAGAATGGCACGGCCGTCCACTCGGTGCATGGCGTGGCCGAGGACTGGCTGATGCCGATGGCCGGACAGCAGGTGCTGGCGCCGCACCGCTGGCTCGATCACCTGATCGAGGTGCTGGTGGCCTGTGCCCGCCAGGCGGGCCAGCCGGTGCCCCAGCCGTATGGCGAGGTCGAGCCCTCCGAGGCCGCCAAGGCACTGGCCACTGCGCTGGCCGAAGGTGAGAAACGCGCCATCTGGCTGGGCAATGCCGTCGTCCAGCATCCGCAGCATGGTGCCATCCTGCAGGTGGTGCAGGCCATTGCCCAGCTCACCGGCGCACACTTCGGCGTCATCGGTGAGGCCTCCAACTCGGTGGGTGGCTACCTGGCCACTGCATTGCCGGTCGTCGGCAGTTCCGGGCTGGACGTGGTGCAGATGCTGGCCCAGCCGCGTCGTGCCTATCTGCTGCACGGCATCGAGCCCACGCTGGACATTGCCGACGCCGTGACTGCCCGTGCCGCCCTGAAGCAGGCCGACACGGTGATTGCGCTCACGGCCTATGCCTCGCCCGAGCTGATGGAGCTGGCCGACTGCCTGTTGCCCATCGCTCCGTTCACCGAGACGGGTGGCTCCTTCGTCAACTGCGAGGGTCGGCTGCAGAGCTTCAATGGCGCCGTGCGTCCCGCGGGTCAGACCCGGCCGGGCTGGAAGGTGCTGCGCGTGCTGGGTTCGCTCATGGGCATCCCGGGTTTCGATTTCGAGAGCGTCGAGCAGGTGCGCCAGCGGGCGCTGGCCGGCGCGGTCGAGCCTGTCGCTTCTGAGCCGGCACGGCCTGCCGCACCGGTTTCGTCCAGTCGTCCGGGCGCCGGGCTGCGTCGCAGCCTGGTGCGCAAGGAGTCGCTCTCGGCGGCACAGATTCCCGATGGCCGCCATTTCGGGCGGCTCCTGAACAACCAGGTGGCGCCCCAGCTGCCGGCCTACCGTGCCCTGCCGTGGGCCGGGGTGCTGCAGCGGCTGGCCAACGTGCCCATCTATTCGGTCGATGCCCTGGTGCGGCGCGGCACGGCGCTCCAGAAGACTGCCGACGCCCGTGCGCCGGTGGTCCGCCTGCATGGCGAGACGCTGGCCCGTCTGGGCCTGGAAGGGGTGGCCGAGGTGCGGGTCAGCCAGGACGGTCACGAGATCGTGCTGCCGCTGGCTCGTGATGACCGGCTGGCCCAGGACGTGGCCTGGGTGCCGGCGGCGCATGTCTCGGTCACGGCGCTGCCCGCGATGTTCGGACCGATCACGCTGGAGGCCGTCAAGTGAATTTCGTCGACGTGATCAGCCAAACGGGCGAGCAGTGGCTGGGCATGGCCTGGCCTGTCGTCTGGAACCTCATCAAGATCATCGTGCTGGTGGCACCGCTGATGATCTGCGTGGCCTATCTCACGCTCTGGGAGCGGAAGATGATCGGCTACATGCACGTGCGGATCGGCCCGAACCGGACCGGCCCGTTCGGGCTGCTGCAGCCGATGGCCGACGGCATCAAGCTGATGCTGAAGGAGATCCTGCTGCCCACCCAGGTCAGCCCCATGCTCTTTCTGGTGGCGCCGGTGCTGGCCATCATGCCGTCGCTGGCGGCCTGGTCGGTCATCCCGTTCGGTCCCGACCGCGCCCTGGCCAACATCAATGCCGGCATCCTGCTGCTGCTGGCGCTGACCTCACTGGAGGTCTACGGCGTCATCCTGGCAGGCTGGGCGTCCAACTCGAAGTACTCGTTCCTGGGAGCGCTGCGTGCGGCGGCCCAGATGGTGTCCTACGAGCTGGCCATCGGTTTCTGCATGGTGATGGTGCTGATGGTCTCGGGCAGCATGAACATCTCCGAGATCGTGATGGCGCAGGGCAGGGGAACCTTTGCCGATCACGGCATCAACTTCCTGTCCTGGAACTGGCTGCCGCTGCTGCCGGCGCTGGTGGTGTACTTCATCTCCGGCGTGGCCGAGACCAACCGTCACCCGTTCGACGTGGTGGAGGGCGAATCCGAGATCGTGGCCGGCCACATGGTCGAATACGCGGGCATGAGCTTCGCGGTGTTCTTCCTGGCCGAGTACGCCAACATGATCCTGGTGTCGGCGCTGGCCGCCATCATGTTCTTCGGCGGCTGGCAGCCCTTCTTCACGCTGGGACTCGACATCGGTCCGCAGTGGCTGTGGGACTGGTTCTGGCTGTTCATCAAGACCTTCTTCCTGGTCAGCCTGTTCATCTGGTTCCGGGCCAGCTTCCCGCGCTACCGCTATGACCAGATCATGCGGTTGGGCTGGAAGGTGTTCATTCCGGTCACGCTGGTCTGGCTGCTGGTGATTGCCGTCTGGATGCAGACGCCCTTCAACATCTGGAAGAGCTGAAGATGCGAGCGATCAAGGATTTCTTTTCCAGCTTCCTGCTGCTTGAGCTGCTCAAGGGCATGAAGCTGACGGGGCGCTACCTGTTCGCCCGCAAGATCACGGTCCAGTATCCCGAGCAGAAGACGCCGTTGTCGCCGCGTTTCCGGGGACTGCACGCACTGCGCCGGTATTCCAACGGCGAAGAGCGCTGCATTGCCTGCAAGCTCTGCGAGGCGGTCTGCCCGGCCATGGCCATCACCATCGAGTCGGCGGTGCGTGCCGACGGACAGCGACGCACCACCCGCTACGACATCGATCTGACCAAGTGCATCTTCTGTGGGCTGTGCGAGGAGTCCTGTCCGGTCGACTCCATCGTCGAGACCCACATCTTCGAGTATCACGGCGAGAAGCGCGGCGACCTGTATTTCACCAAGGACATGCTGTTGGCCGTGGGCGATCGCTACGAGAGCGAGATCGCCGCGGCTCGCGAAGCCGATGCCCCCTATCGCTGAGCAAGGACGGTCGGCAACATGGATGTCATATCAGTCTTGTTTTTCCTGTTCGCGCTGGTGACGGTCTTTGCGGCCACGCGCGTGATCACGGCGCGCAACCCGGTTCACAGCGCGCTGTTCCTGGTGCTCACCTTCGTGTCGTCGGCGGCCATCTGGCTGCTGATGAAGGCCGAGTTCCTGGCCATCGTGCTGGTGCTGGTGTACGTGGGCGCGGTGATGGTGCTGTTCCTGTTCGTGGTCATGATGCTCGACATCGACCTCGACAACCTGCGTGCGGGCTTCTGGCGATCGTTGCCGGTGGGGCTTTTCGTGGCGGCCATCATCGTGGTCGAGCTGTCGCTGGTGCTGTGGGCCCACTTCGGGGGTGTCCAGGAGGCCGATCTCGTGCAGCCGGCGGCCGACTACGACAACGCCAAGGCGCTGGGCGAGCTGCTCTACACGGGCTACATCTATCCGCTGGAGATCGCCGGCATGATCCTGCTGGTGGCCATGGTGGCAGCCATCTCGCTCACCATCCGTCGTCGCAAGGATCACAAGTCGCAGAACCCCAGCCAGCAGGTGCGGGTGCGTGCTGCTGACCGCGTGCGTCTGGTGAGCATGCCGGCCGTGGTGCCTGCGCCGCCGCAGCCTGCCGAAGCGGCTGAAGGGCAGGGAGCGGACGCCGCCCAGGCCGCGCCTGCGGCGGCCCAGCCGGCTGCGGGGGCTGCGGATGCCAAGCCGGCTGCGGCACCTGCCGAGGCCAAGCCTGCAGCCTCGAAAGAATCGTGAGAGGGGTGCAACGATGACCGCTGATTTCCTGCAACTGGGCCTCGCGCACTACCTGACGCTGGGGGCCATCCTGTTCTCGATCGGGGTGGTGGGGATCTTCCTCAACCGCCGCAACCTGATCGTCGTGCTGATGTCGATCGAGCTGATGCTGCTCGCCGTCAACATGAACTTCGTGGCCTTTTCACACTACATGGGGGATCTGGCCGGCCAGATCTTCGTGTTCTTCATCCTGACGGTGGCGGCGGCCGAATCGGCCATTGGCCTGGCGATCCTGGTCGTGCTGTTCCGTCAGTTCCATTCCGTCAACGTCGAAGATCTCGACCATCTGAGGGGCTAGCCGATGAAAACAGCGTATCTGCTGGTACCTTTCGCACCACTGGTCGGTGCGATGGTGGCCGGTTTCGCCGGTCGGGCCATCGGCAAGAAGGCCACCCACCGGGTGGCGATCCTCGGGGTTCTGGTGTCGCTGCTGGCCTCGTTGTGGGTCATGCACGATGTCTCGCAGGGCAACACCTTCAACGGCGCCCTCTACAGCTGGGCCGTGATCGGCAAGCTGAAGATGGAAGTGGGCTTCCTGATCGACCAGCTCACCGCCATGATGATGGTGGTGGTGACCTTCGTGTCGCTGATGGTGCACGTCTACACCATCGGCTACATGGAAGAGGACGACGGCTACCAGCGCTTCTTCTCCTACATCAGCCTCTTCACGTTCTCGATGCTGATGCTGGTGATGTCCAACAACCTGCTGCAGCTGTTCTTCGGCTGGGAGGCGGTGGGTCTGGTGTCGTACCTGCTCATCGGCTTCTGGTACACGAAGCCCTCGGCCATCTACGCCAACCTGAAGGCCTTCATGGTCAACCGCGTGGGTGACTTCGGCTTCGTGCTGGGCATCGGCCTGCTGGTGGCCTGGACGGGCAGCCTGGACTATGCCGAGATCTTCGCGGCCGCTCCGAACCTCGAGAAGGTGACGATCCAGCTGATCGGCGACACGCCGTGGTCGCTCATCACCGTCACCTGCATCTGCCTGTTCGTGGGTGCCATGGGCAAGTCGGCGCAGTTCCCGCTGCACGTCTGGCTGCCGGACTCGATGGAAGGCCCGACCCCGATCTCCGCGCTGATCCACGCCGCCACCATGGTGACAGCCGGCATCTTCATGGTCAGCCGCATGTCGCCGCTCTACGAGATGTCGGAAGTGGCGCTGTCCTTCGTGATGATCATCGGTGCCATCACCGCCTTCTTCATGGGCCTGATGGGCATCATCCAGAACGACATCAAGCGGGTGGTGGCCTATTCGACGCTCTCGCAGCTGGGCTACATGACCGTGGCGCTGGGTGCCTCGGCCTACAGCGTGGCCGTCTTCCACCTGATGACGCACGCCTTCTTCAAGGCGCTGCTCTTCCTGGGGGCCGGTTCGGTCATCATCGGGATGCACCACGATCAGGACATCCGCCACATGGGCGGCCTGCGCAAGTACATGCCCATCACCTGGGTCACCTCGCTGATCGGTTCGCTGGCGCTGGTGGGCACGCCGTTCTTCTCCGGCTTCTATTCCAAGGAGTCGATCATCGAGGCGGTGCACCACGCCAACGTGCCGGGCTCGGGCATTGCCTACTGGGCGCTGCTCTCGGGCGTGTTCGTCACGGCCTTCTACTCGTTCCGGATGTACTTCCTGGTGTTCCATGGCAAGCCCCGGTTCGAGACGGCGCATGGCCATGACGCGCACGGGCATGATGCAGACGGTCACGACGGCCATGGCGCTCACGTGCCTCACGAGTCGCCCTGGGTGGTGACGGTGCCGCTGGTGCTGCTGGCCATCCCCTCCATCATCATCGGCGCTATCGCGGCTGATTCGATGATCACGGGCGAGTACTTCAAGGGTGTCATCACGGTGTTCGCCGACAGGCACCCGGCCATGGCCGCGCTGGCCGAGCACTGGCACGGCTGGGTCGCCATGGCGCTGCACGGCTTCACCTCGCTGCCGTTCTGGCTGATGGTGGCCGGCATTGCCACCGCCTGGTACTTCTACCTGGTGAACCCGGCCATTCCGGCTCGCCTGCAGCAGACGTTCAAGGGCATCTACACGGTTCTCGAAAACAAGTACTACCTCGACCGCTTCAACGAGTGGTTCTTCGCCGGTGGTGCCCGCCGCCTGGGTTCCGGGCTGTGGAAACGTGGCGACCAGGGGCTGATCGACGGGCTGGTGGTCAATGGCAGCGCACGGCTGGTGGGCTGGTTCTCCCGCGTCCTGCGTCAGGGGCAGACGGGGTTCCTCAACCACTATGCCATTGCCATGATCATCGGGCTGGCCTTCCTGCTGTTCTGGTTCCTTCCCCTTCTGGCCAGCGCGCAATAGATCGACCATGGAACAGACGACTGAGACATTGAGCATGGGCTGGCTGAGTGCCGCCATCTGGGTACCGATCATCAGCGGCATCATCGTGCTGGCGCTCGGCAACGAACAGCGTGCGACCCTGTCGCGGTGGCTGGCGCTGCTGGGTTCACTGGTCGGATTCGCCGTCACCATTCCGCTCTACACGGGCTTCGACCGCACCACGGCTGCGCTGCAGTTCGTCGAGCGCAAGCCCTGGATCGAGAGCCTGGGCATCGAGTATTCGCTCGGCATTGACGGCCTGTCGGTATGGCTGGTGCTGCTGACGGCCTTCATCACGATCGTGGTGGTCATCGCCGGCTGGGAAGTCATCAAGGACCGCGTCCATCAGTACCTGGGGGCGTTCCTGATCCTCTCCGGCCTGATGATCGGGGTGTTCGCGGCTGCCGACGGCATGCTGTTCTACGTGTTCTTCGAGGCGACGCTGATCCCGATGTACATCATCATCGGGGTGTGGGGCGGCCCGAACCGCGTGTATGCGGCCTTCAAGTTCTTCCTCTATACCCTGCTGGGATCGCTGCTCACGATGGTGGCGATCATCTATCTGTACCTGCAGTCGGGCAGCTTCGAGATCCTGGCCTGGCACCGGCTGCCGCTCACGCTGCATGAGCAGGTGCTGATCTTCGTGGCCTTCCTGCTGGCCTTTGCGGTCAAGATCCCCATGTGGCCGGTGCACACCTGGCTGCCCGACGCCCACGTCGAGGCGCCCACCGGGGGCTCGGTGGTGCTGGCCGCCATCATGCTGAAGCTGGGGGCCTATGCCTTCCTGCGCCTGTCGCTACCCATCGCGCCGGACGCCAGCCACGAGCTGGCCTGGCTGATGATCACGCTGTCGCTGGTGGCCGTCATCTACATTGGCCTGGTGGCGCTGGTGCAGACCGACATGAAGAAACTGGTGGCCTATTCGTCGATCGCCCACATGGGCTTCGTCACGCTGGGCTTCTTCATGTTCAACGAGACCGGCATGCAGGGGGCGGTGGTGCAGATGGTGTCGCACGGCTTCGTGGCCGGCGCGATGTTCCTGTGCATTGGCGTGCTCTACGACCGCCTGCACACCCGGCAGATTGCCGACTACGGTGGCGTCATCAACCGGATGCCGAAGTTCGCGGCGCTGTTCCTGCTGTTCTCGATGGCCAACGCGGGCCTGCCGGCCACCTCCGGTTTCGTGGGCGAGTTCCTGGTCATCCTGGGCGCGGTGCAGTTCGACTTCTGGATCGGCCTGCTGGCCGCCACGGCCCTGATCTGGGGCGCGGGCTATTCGCTGTGGATGTACAAGCGCGTGGTCTTCGGCCCGGTGGCCAATCCCAACGTCGACAAGATGGAAGACGTGAACCGGCGCGAGTTCTGGCTGCTGATGCTGATGGCCGCACTCGTCCTGTTCATGGGCATCTATCCGAAGTTCTTCACCGACCTGATCCAGGTCTCGGTGGAGCAGCTGCTCACGCACGTTTCCCAAACCAAGCTCAAGTAGACATAGAGAGGCATGGCCGTGTCACTGACCCTGCATGAACTCAATCTGGCCGCGCTGGCGCCAGAGATCCTGCTGATGCTTGGCATCTGCGTCTTCCTGGTGGTGGAGGTGCTGACCGGCAGGAAGGAATGCCCGAGGCGCGCCGACCGCATGGCGCTGCTGGTGCTGGTGGCGCCGCTGGTGGCGGTGCTCTGGCAGTACAACCATGGGCCGCAGCAGGCCTTCGGGCACATGTACCTGGCCGACGATCTGGCCTACCTGCTGAAGGTCTGCGGCATTGTCTGCACCGGCAGCATCATCATCTATTCACGCGGTTACATGGCCGACCGGGGCATCCGGGGGGCTGACCTGTACGCGCTGGCGCTCTTTTCGCTGCTGGGCCAGATGGTGATGGTCTCGGGCGGCAACCTGCTGGTGCTGTACCTGGGTCTGGAGCTGATGTCGCTGTCGCTGTATGCCGCCATCGGCCTGCGCCGCAACTGGATGCAGGGCACCGAGGCCGCCATGAAGTACTTCGTGCTGGGCGCGCTGGCTTCAGGTTTCCTGCTCTACGGCATGTCGATGGTCTACGGGGCCACCGGCTCGCTGGACATTGCCGAGATCATGGGCCGCGTCTACAGCGGCATGGCCTCGCCGCAGGTGCTGGCCTTCGGCATGGTGTTCCTGGTGGCCGGCCTGGCCTTCAAGCTGGGGGCCGTTCCGTTCCACATGTGGGTGCCCGATGTCTACCACGGCGCGCCCACCGTGGCCACGCTGCTCGTGGCGGCCGGCCCCAAGCTGGCGGCATTCGCGCTGCTGTTCCGTCTGCTGGGTGAGGCCGTCATCGAGATGGCGGGCCTGTGGCAGCAGATGCTGATCATCCTGGCGGTGCTGTCGCTGGGCATCGGCAACATCGTGGCCGTGGCCCAGACCAACCTGAAGCGGATGCTGGCCTATTCCACCATCTCGCAGGTCGGCTTCGTCCTGCTGGGTCTGGCGGGTGTCTACGGTGGCGAGGGCTTCCCGCCGTCGCACGAGGCCTTCGGCAACGCGCTCTTCTACATGATCAGCTATGTGCTGACCACGCTGGGTACCTTCGGTCTCATCCAGTTCCTGGCACGCGAGGGCTTCGAGGCCGAGGAGATCTCGGACTTTGCCGGTCTGGCGCGTCGCAGCCCCTGGCTGGCTGGCGTGATGCTGCTGCTGATGTTCTCGCTGGCCGGCATCCCGCCGCTGGTGGGCTTCTATGCCAAGCTGGCGGTGCTGAAGTCGGTGGTGGCTGCCGGCTACACCTGGCTGGCGGTCTACGCCGTGCTGATGTCGCTGATCGGCGCCTTCTACTACATCCGTGTTGTCAAGGTGATGTTCTTCGACAAGGTCGAGGATGACGCCGACATCGTGGTGGATGGTCAGGCGCGGACACTGATGGCCATCAATGGTGTGGCCGTACTGCTGCTGGGCCTGCTGCCCGGGCCGCTGATGGCCCTGTGCGTGGCGGCCATCCGCAGCGCCTGGCACCTGGGCTGAGAGCTGGCTCCGGTAGTCGGGGCTGCCGTACACGGCCGGGACATGCGTGCGCAATATGCGTCACGGCATGTCCCGGCTTTTTCGTGTGGGGATGAAGTCGGGTAAGCTCTCGAGCACAGGATTCAGTTAAACCGGAAGCAGAGCATGTCCAAGCAAGAGAACCCGCAGGCGGCGGATACCGCCATCCCCGATCACATCGATCCGACCGTGGCCAGGCAGTATCCGTCACTGGCCGAAA
>ERZ772986.247-NODE-247-length-34565-cov-4.300580_pt1 | contig 34565 bp, 26 predicted proteins | sample MGYA00511898_ERZ772986 | MGnify/ENA primary metagenome ERZ772986 (study PRJEB29015, sample SAMEA2737934) | human oral metagenome | biome: human oral; feature: human-associated habitat; material: dental | place: China | collected 2148 ... | reverse complement strand
CTGGGTTACGGAACGAACCAAAACGCTCAGAAAAGCGAGCTGAAATTGGTACAGCAAACTGGACACCCTAGCTAATAGGGCAAGTCAGACAAGTCAGACTTGTCCGAGAGCTAGACTGGACTAGAAACCTAAAAACCGCAAGACACCTTTAAAGGGCGTTAGCCATCTTTTCACCTTTTCACCCTTTCACCTTTAAGGAGTTAGGGAGTTAAGGAGTTAGGGAGTTAAGCCAAATGTAGAGGTGGCGTTAGCCATCTTTTCACCTTTTCACTTTTTCACTCTTTCACCTTTATTAAGCCTTTTCACACTTCCACCTTTAAAGGGCGCAGCCATTTTTTCACCTTTTCACCCTTTCACCTTTAAAGGGCGTTAGCCATTTTTTCACCTTTAACTATTTAAGTAGTTCCATCGGACTAATCCCGAATTGGTCTTTAAAACACTTGGTGAAATAGGATGGCGAGGTGAAACCCACTTGGTAAGCCACCTCGGAAACCGATGTTGCACCACCCTCAATCAGCTTACGGGCGCGATTTACGCGCGTGGCACGAATGAGTTCCACAGGACTAAGCCCCGTTAATGCCTTTACTTTGCGATAAAGCTGCACCCTACTAAGGTCTACCGCTGCACCCAATTGCTCCACGCCAAAGTCGTTATCGCTGATGTTGCGGTGTATCTCGTTGCGTATTTTGCTCACAAACTCCTTGTCGGGTGTGCTTATCTCCTCCTTCGCCAGTTCGTCTGCGCCACCGAAGACCTGTTTTAGCTGTTTACGACTTTGCAGCAAATTGTGGATGCGCGCCAACAACAAGGGCGCACTGAACGGCTTGGTGATGTAGGCATCTGCACCATGTTCGTAGCCGGCGATACGCTGTTCGTCGAGCGTTTGCGCCGTGAGCAGTATCACGGGGATGTGACTTGTGGCCGTGGTTTGTTTCAGTCGGCTACACAATTCCAGGCCATTCATCTGTGGCATCATCACGTCGCTCACCACCAAGTCGGGGATATTCAGCTCTGCCATCTGCAAAGCCACCACGCCGTTAGGCGCAGTAAGCACGCGATAATGCGTTTCGAGCAGCGTGCGAGCCATTTGGCAAACGTCGTCGTTGTCGTCGGTAAAGAGGATGGTAGGCTGATTGGGGTCGTTGTTTTCTTCAAAAATGGTCTGCAACTGCGGAGCATCGGCCTTTGTTGTGGCCTGCGTTGCAGGCACGATGAAAGCCTGTGGCTCGGCAATTGGCGACTGTTCGGCGGCCGATGTCGGTGTTTCGGCCTGCAAATTCAGCGGCAAATGCACGGTAAACACCGTTGGACCTTCTACCTTACTGCTAACGCCGATGTGTCCGCCGTGCATGTCTACGAAGGCTTTTGCCAAGGCTAGGCCAATGCCCGTGCCGCCTTCGCTGTGTTGCGGTTGGTAAAAACGCTCGAAGATATGTGGCAAATCGCCCTCGGCAATGCCCTTGCCCGTGTTGGTTACGCTTAGCGTTGCCGTGCCTTGCGGCGTGTCTACAACCAGTTCTACGTTTATTTCGCCCGCTACTGGCGTAAATTTCACGGCGTTAGAAAGGATGTTGCTCACCACCCTTTCCACCTTTCCTGCATCTATTTTGGCGGTTACGTGTTCGGGCAGACGGCAAGAAAGCCTGATGCGCTTGTGCTCGGCAGCCGCCACAAACTCGCTCACAACGTTGCCAATCAGTGCTGCAAGGTCGGTTTCGGCCAACTGCAAAGTCATCTTTCCGCCCTCAACTTTCCTGAAATCCAGTATTTGGTTGATGAGTTTTAGCAGCGTTCGCACATTTCGGTGCGCCACTTCGAGCAGCCCACGTTGTACCTTCGACAGTTTGTTTTCGGCCAAAAGCTGTTCCACTGGGGTTTCGATAAGGGTTAAAGGCGTGCGCAATTCGTGGCTCACGTTGGTGAAAAACATCAGCTTAGCCTGCGTGGCAGCCTCTATTTCGCGGTTCTTTTCTTCCAGTTTTTCGTTGAGTCTCGCCTTCGCGAAATAGGCTTTCAGCACGAAGAAAGCAAAAACCATGAGGATAAGCACCAGCAGAACGCCCAACACGAGGATGGTTTTCTGGTTGCTATATTGCGCCATACTCTCGTCTATGCGGTGGTTTAGGCGTTGCATCTTGTTGTCGAGCAGGGTTAGTTCGGCCCATTGGTGCAAGGCACTTTCGGCATTGTTGGCATCTATCACGCCCGTTTGCAAGATGGTTTCGCGCCGAAAGGGTCGGCCTTCCAATATGTTCATGGCCAGTTTCAGCACCTCGTCGCCATGCGTAGGATAAACAAATGTGGCCAAGAACGTTCCGTTTTTCACGGCCTCGATGCCGTCGCCGGGGGTGGGCAGCGCATCAACGCCCACTATCTTCACGCCCTTTACGCCCATTTTTTGTGTGGCTTGGTGTGCCCCGATGCCCATTCGGTCGCACTGCGCAAACACCAAATCGACCCCTCCCGCATCTTTAAACATGCGTTCGGTTTCGCTTTCGGCCTTCTGTTCAAACCAATCGGCGTATGCGTTGGCCACCACTCTTATTTGCGGATAGCGTGCCAATGCCTCGCGAAAACCGCTGTCGCGTTCCATAGCAGGCGACGAACCGCGTAGCCCTTGCAGCTCCATCACGCGCCCCTTGCCGCCAAGATGTTCGCCTACAAAGCGCCCAACGGCTCGTCCGATGGCCACATTGTCGGCACCGATAAAGGCCGTGTATTTGTCTGATGCACTTTTTCGGTCGACCAGCACCACGCGAACGCCGCGGTCGAAGGCCTTGTTGATAACGGGTGTAAGCGCCTTTGCCTCGTTGGGCGACACGATAATGAGGTCGGCCCCCTCTTCAATGAAGTGTTCAATTTGCGCAATTTGCACGCGGTTGTCGTCTTTGGCCGATGCAAACTCCACGCGCACGTTGTCGTAGAGGTACGACTCGCGCCTTATCTCGCTGTTCATTTTCGTTCGCCAAGAGTCCTCGCTGCACTGCGAAACGCCGATAAAGTAACTCTTCTTTGTACTGCAAGCCGATAGCAACAGGGCTAAGAGGGCAAGCAAAGGGAGGGCGAAAGTTGTGAGTTTTGGGTTCATACAGAGTGGTGGTGTAGGGCTTTGCGTTACACTGCAAATTTAATGATAAACCTATAAAGCCCCATCATATTGCCTTACTTTTTTATCTGCTTGGCCAAAGTTTCCTTGTTGCTGGGCTATTTATTCTTTGTTGGTGGGGATGTGGGGGTAGCTGTTCTAGCTGTTGTAGCTGTTTTAGATATTCTAGAATGCCTAGCTGTTTTAGATATTCTTTTTGTTCTAGTTAATCTAGGATGCCTAGTTGAACTAGTTGTAATCAACTCACTGGCTTATAAACTTACTAAAAACCAATAACTCCCTAACACATCAACTCACGAGCTAAAAAACTCACAAACTAAAAAACTTACCAACTCACAACCTCACAACCTCACCAACTCAAAACCTTAAATCTTTATCTTTTGTTTTACAATGTGGCTCTGATTTTCGCTCCGTTTTAGCGAGATTATTGGTTAAAAAGTAGGTGAAAAACCACTTTTTCCGCCCTTTCACACCTTCTAACTTGTCGCCTTTTAAGAAGAAGACCTGCATTTTGCACCATTTTACCTTTCTATTTTGCTTGCCAGCTCATTATTTTTGCAACCAAAAAAATCACTTTTAGCCCCTAAAACCCCACTTTTTGATGGCCATTTTGCCCTTTTTAGCCATGTTTTTCATGGTTCTAAAAGGGTTTGTTTATACAATTGCTATGGATATTTATGCTTTTCGTTTCGCATTTAGCGGCAAATTGCACTGCATTTAGCAGCATTTTACCTTGCGTCTTGCACCAAAACGCACTGCATTTAGCATCAAAACGCAAGGCATTTAGCATCAAAACGCACGCTATTTTGCACCAAAACGCACTGAATCTTGCCGCAAATAGCCCCGAAAGGGGTGCAAAAGGCGGTCTTCTTAAATAAAAATACATTTTGCCAACAGTCGCATGCCACCCCTTTTTGCATCAAAACAAACCTTCGCGAGAATCGGTTTTTTGCGGCAAGGTGAGCGATTGGTGGACGAAAAGGGTACTTATTATGTTAAATTTCTTACTAAAAACCAGACAAAACAAGCTCGCTGTAAACACGCGCGAGTGGGCAACGGAAAAGAAAACAGATACGCTTACTACGGCCAGCGCGAGCGGTTGCAGGGCATGCTGCTCACAGACAACGGGCACAGCATCATGGAATGGTAGAAGTAATTGGCCGCAGACAAGCAGCCTTCAGCTTGTGGAGATTGCATTGAATAACTCCCCCCAATCGCTTTTTTGAATCATAGCCACGTTTTGCCGCAAACAAATGGGGCATAATTTCATGTTTTATCGTACCCTTGTTCGGCACGTCGTGCGTGTGTGGGGCGTATTTTGGTGTTGCGGCACAAAGACATAAACTTCGCTCAATTTGCAGAAACACCAAAAATCAACACTGCTTTGTAGTGAACATTTGGTAGGCCTAAACATCATGTTCAAACCCTTACCGAAAAGCATACATTTTCTACTTGCTAACTTCTATTAGCCAATAAGCAAATTCGGAATGTAAATCCGACTTTCTAACAAAGTCTTTCTTTAAACATGTTACTAAACACAAAAGCGCGTAAATGCGGTGTTTTAATTTACATTAAATATTAAAGAAACGGCTGCGTTATTGCCGCTTATTTTGTATCTTTGCCATGAGCGATGCACACAACACACGCCATGCGGAAACAATGAACAACGCAGAAGACAAATTTCCTACGGATAATGGCAACAAGCACGCAACACAATGCCCCGCCAGTTAAGGCGAAAATGTGCTGTATAAGGCACAACCACGCCGCAAAAGGCGGCAATCTATTTAACCAAACAATATAGATATTGTATGAACGAAACGAGCAACAACTTTGAATTTGAGATATGCGCAAACAGCGTAGAAAGCTGCTTGGCGGCCCAAGAGGGTGGGGCCGACAGGGTGGAGCTTTGCGCAGGCATACCCGAAGGCGGCACAACGCCTTCGCATGGGGACATCGTAACGGCGCGCCGACTGCTTAACACCACCAAGCTGCATGTCATCATCAGGCCCAGAGGGGGCGACTTTACCTACTCGGACCTGGAAATGGACATCATGGCCGCCGACATCGACGCATGTAGAGAGGCGGGAGTAGACGGCGTGGTGTTTGGATGTCTAACCCCAGAAGGGGACATCGACATCGACAAAAACGCCAAACTCATGGCACACGTGGGGCAAATGGCGGCAACTTTCCATCGCGCTTTCGACAGATGTCGCAATCCGCTCGATGCCTTAGGCCAACTGGAACAGCTGGGATTTAACCGCGTGCTAACCTCCGGACAGCAGAAAACGGCCGAAAAAGGCATCCCCCTGCTATACAAACTGCACAAACGGGCAGGCAAAAACATCGCTATCATGGCCGGATGTGGCGTTAACGAACGCAACATCTTCAAGATACACGTGGAGACCGACGTTACCCAGTTCCACTTTTCTGCACGCGAATCGGTGCTCTCGACATGCCAATACATGGGCGGAAACGTGCGAATGGGCGGAAAAGACACCGATGAGGCCTATCGAGAAGTTACTACCGCACGCCGTGTTAGACACACAATAAAGGAGCTGCGCGGCGAAACGGAGAACCAATAGCCCACCCAATAGCCCCACCACAGCCCCAAACGAGATGCGCCGACAACCCGCAACCCCACATGCGGCGCAGGCAATGCGGCTGCTTTGCCCGACAGATAAAAACGAGAATTTGAACGGGATGCAGGCGCACGAGCAGGCCTTTGGGCGTACGATGAAACTTTTTTCCCCATATTAAATAGTTTGTTTGTTAATTGCATCTGTGTCCCCGTCGCCAGCCGACATGCAAGCCATACGGCCGACGGGGCGCAAAAAACTTCTGAGAAACGAAATGCGCAAGCCATCTTTTAGCCATGCAGACACCGCAAAACTACAACAAGATGACCCACGCATACCATAATGTCACAACCCCTTATCTTACATCAACAAAACCATTTACTATCAGCATGAGAAAGCTATTTCTATCACTCTTTGTAGCCTTGGTGGCATGTAACGTTGCCCAGGCTGGATTTTACCATTTCATTTCTGATGACAAATACCGTGCAGAAGTGCATAAAGACTTCACCGCGAAAATGCAATTGGTGGGTAAGAACTTCTTTACGCCAACCCAAACCGTGCCTACACCGGCCGAACAAGAGGCTTTGGAGTTTCTGTATGCCTACATGCCCGTGGCCGATGTCACCGATTACACCACCGCTTTCTACCTAGATAACGTGAAAGCCACGTTCAAGGCGCGCGACGAAATGCCGTGGGGACGAGACGTTCCCGAACTGTTGTTCAGGCATTTCGTACTTCCCATACGTGTGAACAACGAGAACTTGGACAACACGCGCATGGCTTTATACGACGAACTGAAAAAACGCGTAGAGGGTTTGAGCATGACCGAGGCCGTGCTGGAACTGAACCACTGGTGCCACGAGCATGTAACTTATCAGCCATCTAACGCGCGTACGTTGGCGCCCTTGGCCTGTATGAAAACTGCCATTGGGCGTTGCGGCGAAGAAAGCACCTTTACCGTGGCCGTATTGCGTACGTTGGGCATCCCCGCAAGGCAGGTGTACACGCCGCGTTGGGCGCATACCGACGACAACCACGCATGGGTGGAGGCCTGGGCCGACGGCAAATGGCACTTCCTTGGCGCTTGTGAACCCGAGCCGGTGCTCGACTTGGGCTGGTTTAACCTGCCTGCATCGCGTGCCATGCTTATGCACACAAAGGCTTTCGGCAACTATCGTGGTCCCGAAGAAGTGATGTTGCGAACCAGTAACTACACCGAAATAAACCTCATTGCCAACTATGCACCCACGGCTCGCGTAGACTTTGCCGTGGTGGATGCCGCCGGAAAAGCCGTGGATAAGGCCAAAGTGGAATTTAAGATATACAATTACGCTGAGTATTACACGGCAGTGAACAAGTTTACCGACAGCCGTGGGCGAACGTTCCTCACCGCTGGTGTGGGCGATATGGTGGTGTGGGCCTCTAAGAATGGGGCGTATGGCTTTGCCAAGGCATCGTTTGGAAAGGACAAGGTCGTTACCATTCGCCTTAACCGCAGTGCACGTTCGGATGCCAAAATGACGGTTGGCGCACTCGATTCGGTTAATATCGTACCGCCCGTTGAAAGCGCCAAGCTACCCGAAGTGACGTTCGATGAGGCCATAGCCAACAAGACAAGGTTGGCAAAAGAAGACAGTATACGCCACGCTTACGAGGCCACGTTCTACAAACCCAAGAAAGATGGGCGCATAGGCGACTTCTTAAAACGCGCTCGCGGCAACTGGCAAACCATCCATCAGTTTGTTAGCAATCACTCGGATCGCCTAGATCGCGCACTGGCATTGCTGGAAACGCTGCCCGATAAGGACTTGCACGACATGCCACTCGAAATTCTTGAAGATCATTTTGGGGCTGAAAGCAACCAATTGTCGCCGCGTGTGGAAGACGAAATGATTATCGCTCCCTTTAAACAAACATTCCAACATGCCTTCAATACGGCCTTAGCCGACAGCATGCGCGCCAATCCCACAGTACTAGTGGAATGGACGAAGCACAACATCAGGCTCAATCCCGACACCAAGGCCCTGCGCATTGCGCAAACACCTATGGGCGTTTGGCGTTCGAGACTTACCGATACACGCTCGCGCGACATCTTCTTTGTGAGCATGGCGCGCAGCTTGGGCATCGAGTCGCGCAAAGATGCGGTTACGGGTAAGGTGCAATACAAGCGCGACAGCGCATGGGTAGACGTGAATTTTGATAACGCACAAAGCCAAGCCACGCCCACGGGTAAGCTTAAACTTACTTATTCGGCTGCGCCATTGCTGCCTGCCGACCCCAAGTATTACAGCCACTTCACCTTGAGTAAGATTGTAAACGGACAGGCACAGTTGCTGAACTTCGAGGAAGGCGATGGAAATGCCAACGAGGGAACAACCTGGGCCAACACCTTTGAGCGCGGTTACGACCTGGATGCAGGCACTTATCTGCTTGTTACCGGTACGCGTTTGGCCAATGGCGGCGTGCTGGCCACGCAGCGTTTCTTCAACGTAGCTGCCGGCAAAACCACCGAAGTGCCACTCATCATGCGCCGTCCGTCGGGTCAGCTCAATGTGTTGGGCAACTTCGATAGCGAGTCGCGTTTCCTCAAAGATGGTCAAGAGGTTAGCATCTTGTCGCAAACGGGTCGCGGATACTTTACGCTTGCCCTGCTGGGTATTGGCGAAGAACCCACCAATCACGCCCTACGCGACTTGGCAAAAGCACGTGCCACGCTCGACGAATGGGGTCGTCCCTTCGTGTTACTCTTCCCCAACGATGCCGATTTACAGCGTTTCAAGGACGAGAACTTCGGCACATTGCCTACCAACATCATTCTGGGCGTAGATGCTGACGGCAAAATTAAGCAGCAAGTAGCCAATGCCATGAAGCTGGCTAACCCCTCGCAGATGCCTGTTTTCATTGTGGCAGACACCTTTAATCGCGTTGTTTTCTGTTCGCAAGGCTACACAATTGGCATGGGCGAGCAGCTGGAAAAGGTGGCAAAGATGCTTGAAACGGGCAAATAAAGCCAGTTAGCATCGGGCAAATCGAGCCGATTAGGTGGGTCGAGGCTTTCAGATTGCTCTGATAGTTCCGGCCAACTTAATCGGCTTTTCTTTTTTCAAGGCAGTTCAACCTCTTCGGTTTGGGCGGTCTATTCTGCTTTTAGGGCAGTAGTATTTGTTCGACTTGTCTCACTAGTTGGGGCATTTCCTCATTTAAACAAAAATATAATCTCTTAATATATTATGGTGTATATTTCGGGATTTTTATGTAAGTTTGCAATATGAAACGAACAGCGGACGTGTGCCGCACGCAACTTACAACACCTCGAACCTATGGACTGCAACCATTACTTGCCCAAACAAGCCCTGCAATACGTGGCCTTGCACTTTGTTACCATACTTGTTGTGCTGACTGGACTGTTGAACGCATGCGCCGATAAGCAACCAATCGACCTGCCCGACTTTCCTCCAGCCAGTCAAGAGCCTGCCAAACAGAACGTCGAACCCAAAACCGACGGGCGTTTGTTGCGCCTGCTTGCAACGTACGAAGAACAAGATGGATCCGAAAAAACGGCCATCGCCAACCGCATTTTCGGGCTGTTGTATGCCGAAGAACTAACCGATTCGCTTGTTAAAGTGGCCAACGATACCCCCAAAGACAAGGTGGATGCGATGGTTTTGTATCACGCTGCCGAGTATTTTTGGGACAAACAAGACTACGCTACGGCCTTAAACTATGCCCGAAAAGCCCTTCCCCTTACTTACAAAACCAACGACTTGTTGCTCATAAGCGACTGCGAGCAGCTTGCCGCACAGCTGTTATTCCGCCAATCAGACCTTGTTCGGGCTATTAAGCACGCCCAAAAAAGCCTTGAATTAGACCGAGAAACGGGCGATAAAAGTAGGATAAGCAGTTCTTTAAACACACTTGCGGCCATTAGTCTTGTGGCTAAGCAACCCGAAGAGGGCGAACGCTACATCTTAGAGGCCATTGCATTGAGCACCCAAGCCAACGATTCTAACCGCATGGCCATACAATATGGCATGGCATCAGAAATCTATCACGCCATGAAAAAAGAGCAATTGGCCCTTGAACATGCCGTAAGAGCCTACCAAATAGACGAGCAACGCGGCAATGTAGCGAAGACGGGCATCAGACTTTCGCAGATGGCGACCGCCTTAATGGACATGGAACGCTACGTTGAGGCTGAAAGAACAGTGGAAAGAGCCATCCCTATACTTGAGAAGGCAGGCAATATGCAGTCGCTGGGCATTTGTATGAACCAAAAGGGCGAACTGCTTAACCGCCGCGGAGAGTACGCATCGGCGCAGCAATGCTTTGAAAAAGCAATCGAAATCTTTGAACAACGCAACGACCTTTATAACCTAAGCAGGGCGCAGATGGGCGCTTTCAATGCCTTAAAAGCCAGCAATCCCACCTTGGCCGCACAGCATTTGCAACGCTATGTGGCACTGAAAGACTCTATTTACCAGCACGATATGGAGCAGGCTGTGAGTCAAAGCAACGCCAAGTACAAGAACGAAGAACTTACACTGCAAGCGCAACACGAGCAAAAAGAAAAGCGCATTGTGGCCATTGCCGCCATTGTGGTGGTTACGTTGTTGCTGTTGGTGGTGGTCGCACTGGTATATGTGGGCAAGGTTAGGCAGCGCAACCACGCCTTACTCAAACAGGTGAGTCAGTTGCGAGAGAACTTCTACACCAACATCACCCACGAATTGCGAACGCCTTTAACCCTAATACTGGGTCTAAGCCACGAGTTGAACCAAGACGAAAGCCTTACCGACGAGGCCAAACATAAGGCAACCACCATCGAAAGGCAAGGAAACAGCTTGCTTACACTCATTAATCAGCTGCTAGACATCGCCAGGGTGAAGTCGGCCGTGGGCAATCCCGACTGGGAAAACGCCGACATAACGGCGCATGTAAACATGGTTGTGGAGAGTTATCGCGACTTCGCGGTGTCTCAAAACGTGGAATTAAACTTCTCTGGTAACGAGCGTATCGTTACCGACTTCGTGCCAGAGTATATTAATAAGGTGATGAACAACCTGCTGTCTAACGCATTTAAGTTCACGCCCCCATACGGAAAGGTGAGCGTAGCGGTGGCACGCGAGGCCGCAAACGTCGTCATTAGGGTGAAAGACACGGGTGCGGGCATTGCTCCTGAGGCCGTAGCGCATCTCTTCGAGCCTTTTTATAGGGCCAGCAATGGTGCATCGAAGAACGGAACTGGCGTGGGATTGGCCTTGGTTAGGCAGATAATAGACGCGCTAGACGGGCAAATTGTGGTGGGAAGTGCGCCTGGACGAGGGGCTACTTTCACCATAACGCTGCCCATAAGAAACGTGTGCAAGCCTACCGCCAATGCAAAAAAGCACACCAACACGCCCCTGTTGCCGCAGGTTGAGAAACGTCTTGACGACGAAACCAACGATAATTGCGCCGAGCAACGTATGCTTATCGTGGAAGATAATGCCGACTTGGCTGCATATATGGGTTCGTTGTTCACGCCGCAATACGCCGTTTGTTATGCCTCTAACGGCGAGGAGGCCTTGGCCAGAGCAACAGAACTAGTGCCCGACATCATCATAACCGACCGCATGATGCCTGGCATCGACGGGTTGGAAGTGTGCAAGCAGGTTAGGGCGAGCGACGTAATGAACCATATTCCCATCGTGGTGGTTACGGGAAAGATAACCGAACAAGAACGATTGGAAGGCATTAAGGCAGGGGCCGATGCCTATATCACCAAACCGTTTAACAGCGAAGAGCTGATAACGAGGGTGGAAAACCTGCTTGATAGGCATCGAAAATTGCGCGAAAAGTATGGTGATAACGGAAACGAAACAAAAGAAGAAGGCGACGTTCGCGCCGAGGCCGAGCGGCAATTCCTAACGAAAGCCGTAGACACAGCCTACCTTTTGCTCGACAAACGCGCGCTAGACGTTAATGCTTTGGCCGAAAGATTGGGCATGAGTCTTAGGCAATTCACTCGTAAGATTGTGGCACTTACAGGCAACACGCCAGGTGCATTCATTCTAAACTTAAAGATGCAGAAGGGCAAACAGTTGCTCGACACAAGGTTTGAGTTGAACATCGAGGAGATTTCAGAACGTTGTGGTTTCGAACATGCGTCTAGTTTTTACCACGCTTTCAAGAAAGCGTTCGGTGTAACGCCGTCTGAATATAGGAAGAATGGTGGGTGAAATACGAAACAAAAAAGAGCATCGCCCCCACAACTGGCCTCACCCCCAGCCCCTCTCCAAGGGGAGAGGGGAGTAATATGCTATGCAGCCACTAAGCAGATAAACGAAATATGCAATGCCATAGCCAGGCATTTCACTCCCCTCTCCCCTTGGAGAGGGGCTGTGGGTGAGGCCAGTTGGGGGCGTGTTCCCTTTTATTTATATTTGTCTTTTTTATATTCCTACTACTTTTTCTCATCATTTCTCACTAACTTTGCAATTGCTTTCAGGCCTCTTCGCCGCAGTGTATGCGGACGGTGTGTTCTGGATAACTAACGAAACCAAACAAAAAACAAGGATGAAAAAGCTTTTAGCTGTGGCCATTGCTTTCGTGGCCAGCCTGTCTGTACAGGCGCAGAACGTGCAGTTGCATTATGATTTCGGGCATCTGAACGACAATCTCTCCACACGACCCAAACTAACATCAACCGTGGAGATGTTCAAACCCGACAAATGGGGTAACACTTTCTTCTTCGTCGACATGGACTATGCAGACAATGGCGTGGCCTCCGCATATTGGGAGATAGCCCGCGAGCTGAAATTCTGGCAAGCGCCATTGGCTATTCACGTAGAGTATAATGGCGGATTGGCCAAAGCTGTGGGCTCGTATAACGATGCTTACCTGGCTGGTGTGACTTATAGCTGGAACGAGAAGAACTTTAATTCGGGCTTTACCATCACGCCCATGTATAAGTATTTGGCCAAACAAAGTCAGAAACACTCGTGGCAACTCACGGCAACATGGTACTTAAACTTCTGCAACCACCTATTAACGTTCGACGGATTTGCCGATTTCTGGGGCGATCGCCGTTTCGCCGACGGACGAAACATCGCCGTTTTCCTTTCCGAACCCCAATTCTGGGTTAACCTCAACCGCATTAAAGGCGTTAGCGAAGACTTCAAACTAAGCCTAGGAACGGAATGGAAAGTAAGCAACAACTTCGTTAATCAAAACCACCGTTGGTATTGGTTGCCTACATTGGCAGCGAAGTGGACGTTTTAATTATTAAGGAGTTAAGGAGTTAAGAAGTAAAGGAGTTAAGCCGTATGCTTTTGAAGTATAAAGTAAAAGTCCTTGTTAACTCTTTAACTCTTCATTTTTTCAACTTGTTAATTCGCTAAGGGGTCCACCCGTTAATTTACAACTCATAAACTCAAAAACTCACCCCCTCAAATCATGTCTTTCTATTCTCTTTTGGGGTTTAACCCCAAGAAACAATCGCGCCGAACAGAGATGATGGCCGGCGTGACCACGTTTCTAACCATGAGCTACATCCTTGCCGTGAACCCCGACATACTAAGTGCCGCGGGAATGGACAAGGGTGCCGTGTTCACAGCCACTGCCTTGGCCTCGGCCCTTGGCACATTGTTCATCGCTTTCTTAGCCAAGCTACCCTTTGCGCAAGCTCCAGGCATGGGCATCAACGCCTTTTTCGCCTTCACCTTGGTGCGCGGCATGGGCTATTCGTGGGAGGCAGCCTTGGCGGCAGTGTTTGTAGAGGGTATCATCTTCATCCTATTAACCGCCCTGAACATACGCGAACAAATTGTAAAGTGCATCCCCAAGAACCTGCGCTTTGCCATTTCGGGCGGCTTAGGACTGTTTATCGCCTTCATCGGACTGAAAAACGCGGGACTTGTAGTGGCCGATAAAAACACCTTTGTTACGCTGGGTGCTTTCACTCCCACGGCTGCATTGGCCTCGTTGGGCATCATTTTAAGTGGCGCACTGCTGGTGTTGAAGGTTCGCGGAGCCTTGTTTTATAGCATCTTGATATGTACGGTTGTGGGCATACCTATGGGAATAACCCAAATTCCCGATGCCTTCGTGCCCGTTTCGCTACCCCAAAGCATCGCCCCAACGTTCTTAAAGCTCGATTTTGCTGCACTGCTCAACGTAGATATGATGCTCACCATATTTGTATTGGTGTTTATCGACATCTTCAACACGCTGGGAACGCTCATCGGAACGGCAGCCAAAACCGACATGATGGACGAAAACGGCAATGTGAAGAACATCCAAAAGGCTATGATGGCCGATGCCATCGCCACGTCTACGGGTGCACTTCTGGGCACATCTACCGTTACAACGTTTGTTGAGAGCGCAGCTGGTGTGGCCGAAGGCGGCCGAACAGGACTAACGGCATTTACCACGGCCATGTTCTTCCTCGTGGCTTTGTTCATGGCTCCGCTGTTCCTTATCATCCCTTCTGCCGCTACCACGGGCGCACTGGTGCTTGTTGGCGTGTTTATGTTAGAGTCTATCAAGAAGATAGACCTGCAAGACATCTCCGAGGCACTACCTTGTTTTATCACCGTTTTGATGATGGTGCTAACTTATAGCATTGCCGAAGGCATGGCCTTGGGATTGATTAGCTACACGCTGGTAAAGTTGTTGAGCGGCAATTACAAAGACGTCAACATCACGCTCTTCATCGTTAGTTCACTTCTTGTTTTGCGTTATGTGTTCCAATAAGGCTCGCTCACTGTTGCTGGGGGCCGTGTTGTGCATGGCCTTTGCTGCCTTTGGGCAGACACTTGTGTTGGGTAGCTATAATATAAGGTATCGAAACGACGGCGATGAGGCCAAAGGGCACCTTTGGGCGAAACGTTGTCAGGTGATAGCCGACCAACTTAACTACCACCATCCCGATGCTTTCGGGGCGCAAGAGGTGCTGAAAGGACAACTCGACGACCTGTTGCGCGCACTGCCCGACTACGATTACGTGGGCGTTGGGCGCGACGATGGACACGAGGCGGGCGAGTATGCGCCCATATTTTATCGGCGCGACCGACTGCTTTTGCTTAGCGACGGATACTTTTGGCTGTCGCCTACACATACAAAACCTTCGTTGGGCTGGGATGCGGCTTGCATACGCATCTGCACTTGGGCTAAATTCAGGGTGCGCGAAAGTGGCGAAGAGTTTCTTTTCTTCAACCTCCATACCGACCATGTGGGCGTTAAGGCCCGTCGCGAGTCAGCAAAGCTGGTGATGAAAGCTATCGACGGCTTAGGGGGAAAGGAGTTCCCGGTGGTGCTAACGGGCGACTTTAACGTCGACCAAACCGACGAAACCTACGCCATCTTCACCGCAAAGGCGCGCTTAAACGATGCCTACGTCGTGGCTAAGCATCGCTTTGCCGAGAACGGAACGTTTAACAGTTTCGACCCCACACTGAAAACAGTCAGTAGGATAGACCACGTTTTTGTGTCGCCCCGTTTTGCAGTGGCTCGTTATGGCGTACTGCCCAACTTCTATTGGACGGAAGAACCTGCGGCCAAAAGCCAGAAAGGGCAGGATGCACCGCAACAAATCGACTTTAAACAACACCGAATACGCACGGCATCCGACCATTATCCGGTGTTTGTGGAGGTAAGTCTTAGGCCATAGCCTTTCCGCAACTGGCATCACCCCAACGCCTCTCCAAGGGGCGAGGGGGCGTGTAAAGCCTTGTTACTGCCTAGCATGTTGCATCCGCTAGCCTAGTAACCACACCATAATATGATGTTTTTTCATTTAGAAGCGATAAAGCATATTACGTTTCTACGTTTAGAAACCACAAGGCTTACCACTCCCCGCTCCGGTTGGGGCGGGGCAGTGGGCAAGGCTTTTCTTTGTCTTTCTCTTCTCTTTTGTGTTGTATGCTTATTGGGCTGTCGCTCTGATTACCGCAACAAGATTGATGCGGCGTTGCAAGCAGGCCACAATCGGCAGGCAATGACCCTGCTAAACCAAGCCATTGCCGACACAGCCACGGCCGAATGGTTGTGGAAACGGGCCGAACTAGAAACAAAGCTGGGCAAGGATGCCGATGCTTTGCGCGATTACGACCGCCTGTTACTTCTCCATTCGATTAAAGATGGTGCTGAATTTGCAGCTCATGTAGACATCGCCGCCGATAGCTCGGTGAACGTTAACGAGGTGTTCAGCAGGCAACTAGCGGCTTATTTTAGGCTTGGGCAAATGCGTTTGGCCGAGAATAAGTTGGAGCAGATGCGAAAATATCTTTATGATAAGGGGCAAGTAGGCAAGTATTATTATTGGAAGGGGGTTATAGCCAATGGCAATAAGGATTGGTATGCGGCTTATTCGTTCTTTTTGGATGCGGCATTGCAGCACTACCCTAATGCTCGTTTGCAGCTAAAAGAGATGTCGAAGCGGTCGGGAATGCCATTGAATTGGCCCGCAGACCTAGATTCGATGAACGTTGAACTGCAATTTACGGATGGAACAAAATGGCCTATTGCCAATAAGTTGCAGGGCGAACCGCGGCTCGTAAAGGTTGAACGAAAACAAGTAGAGATAACCAACATACGGAAGTTTGTTCAGAAAAACTATCTCCACGCCCTTGCTTTGCGCGCCATTCCCGGCGTTGCAAATAAAGGTAAGCAGTTGGCACCTGTGTGTATCGCCACTACTAACGGCAACAACCTTTGCTTTACCTGCCTGCCCGGCAGTAGGGGGTTGGCTAAATTGGGGCTTGATGCAAGCGATGGTACTGCAAAACCAAACGCACAACGGGCCAAACCGCAGGTTATCGAGGTGTGGGTGATGAAGTACGAAGATGGGCACGGGCTGCGAAATTGCGAGGTTTACATCAAGTAGAGCTGCTTTTGGCCTTATGCCTCTCTTGGGTTTGGGTTAAAGAAATGTAGTTGGCTTACCCTGAATTTGTATAAAATTTAGTACAAATTTTAACATTATGAGTGCCGTTTTATTCACCAACCGCCCACTCGGTCGCAAAAAATCGATTCTCGCGAAGGTTTGTTTTGATGCAAAAAGGGGTTGCATGTGAATGTTGGCAAAATGAATTTTTATTTAAGGAAACCGCCATTAGCACCCCTTTTGGGGCAATTTGCTGCTAAATGCAGTGCGTTTTGGTGCTAAATAGCGTGCGTTTTGGTGCTAAATGAAGTGTGTTTTGGTGCAAAATGGAGTGCGTTTTGGTGCAAAACGCAAGGTAAAATGGTGCAAAACGCGGTGCAAAATACTGCTAAATGCGAGATGAAAAGCATAAATATCCATAGCAATTGTATAAACAAAACCTTTTAGAACCATGAAAAACATGGCTAAAAAGGGCAAAATGGCCATAAAAAAGTGGGGTTTTAGGGGCTAAAAGCGAGTAATTGGGCTTGAAAAAAATGCGAGTTGGCAGCCAAATAGAAAGGCAAAACGGTGCTAAATGCAGATTGTAGGCTCAAAAAGGAGATGAAAACGTAACGCATAAAGGCATAAAAAGCGGTTTTTTTACTCATTTTGGGCCCTTATTTTGTCTAGAATAGGCTTGCAGGTGAGGTGTGTTTTGTAAAATATTTTATAGTTTTCCAGTTTTTCTAGTCTTTCTAGATACCCTAGTGTTCCTAGATATTCTAGTGCTCCTATATTTCCTATGTTTCCTAGATACCCTAGCCTTCCTTGATAGCCTGATGCTCCTAGCTTTCCAATATACCCTAGGTTTCCTAGCCCTCTTGTTCCTCCTAGATAGCCCTTACCTTTCTGGCTCTCCTGTTTTTCCTGTTTTTCCTAGTTTTCCTAGTTTTCCTAGCTACCCCTGATGCGCCTCGCTAAACTTATTCCTCACGCCTTTTCTCTGTCTTAAATCCCCATAAATAAGGAACGCCGTTGCAGCATAATTTTCTTAACTTTGCGCCTGTTAACGGCGGTAGGCTTAACCCCAAACACCACCAACACCACGAGCGGGCACGCACGAGAGCAGTGCATCGCCGGTGGAACAAACGTAACACGCCGCCGCAGCATTGCATACAAAAACAAGATGAAGCAAGACTTAAACCAGCGAAACAAGCTATCCACCTTCTTTTGCCTCTATCTGGCACAAGCTGTGCCCATGAGTTTCTTTACCACTGCCCTGCAAGTAACCATGCGCGAACAACGGTTCTCGCTCTCGGCCATTGCCTTGTTGCAGCTGGTTAAGCTGCCGTGGATACTCAAAATGCTATGGAGCCCACTGGTAGACAGGGCTTGCACCACCATGCGCGGCTACAAGCGGCTCATCGTTGGCAGCGAGTTGGTTTACGCCCTGCTGGTGTTTTTGGCCGGCACGCTTAACTTGCAGCTCAATGTGGCCACGGTTATATTGTTGGTGTTGCTGTCGTTAGTGGCCTCTGCCACACAGGATATAGCCACCGATGCCCTGGCCATACGCTCCACAAAGGGGCGCGAAAGGGGACTGATGAACAGCATGCAGTCTATGGGGAGCTTTGCAGGGAGCCTTGTGGGTAGCGGACTGTTGCTCGTGGTTTTGCATCGTTATGGTTGGAACAGCGTAACCCAGTGCCTCAGCCTCTTTGTCTTGGTGGCCGCCTTGCCTTTGCTTTTCAACAAAAAAATAAGCCTGCAACAGGATGAAGACAAACGCCAACGCGCACGGTTAACCGACTTTGTGTGGTTTTTCGGCCAACGCGGCGTGTGGCGGCAGATACTTTTTTTGGCGCTCTATTACATGGGCATCATCGGCATCATGTCTAACATGAAACCCTACATGGTAGACCTAGGCTACTCGATGAAAGACATCGGGCTGATAAACGGCGTGGTGGGCGTGGCCTCGGCTTTCGTCGTTGGCTATCCCACGGGCATGCTCGTTCGCCGCTATGGCTATGTCCGTGTGCGACCCGCGGTTGCATGTGCCATGCTCGGTGCCACGCTTTTGTTCACCATCCTGTCGGTAAGCGTGCCCACAACGGTCCAAATCGTCTTGGCCACCGTGTTGCTTTGGGCCAGTTATGGCATGGCAACAGTGGTGGTTTACACCTCGGCCATGAGCCATGTGCGCCCAGGAAAAGAGGGAACCGACTTTACCGTGCAAACCGTATTAACCCACCTGACGGGCATCGTGGCCGCTATGGGCAGCGGTGCCGTGGCCGATGTGGCCGGATATACCGCCATGTTTGGCCTGCAAACCGCCATAGCACTGGCCTCGCTGGCATACGTGAGCTTGGCATTAAAAACAGAAACGACGCATGACTAACGAAGAATTAATTGCCAAATATAACAAACCCGTGCCACGATACACGAGCTATCCGCCGGCAAACAGCTTTGTGGAGATGGGCGAAGAGGAGTATCTCGCAGCCGTAGACCAATCTAACAATGCCGCGGTAGACAACATTTCGTTTTACATACACGTTCCCTTTTGCCAACACCTGTGCCACTATTGCGGGTGCAACTCGGTGGCTATGGCGCGCAATGACGTGGTGGATGCCTACTTCGATGCCCTGCATCGGGAGATAAACCTGCTGCTGCCACACCTAGACAAGGGGCGGAAAATATCGCAGATACATTATGGGGGAGGCAGTCCTACATCCATTCCACTGCACCACATCAAGCGCCTAAACGAGCATTTGCTGGGTTCGTTCGGCACAATAGAAAACCCGGAGATTGCCATTGAGTGCCACCCTGCTTACCTTAACGACGAACATTGGGAGCAGCTAATCGGCTGCGGGTTTACGCGTTACAGCTTGGGAATACAAGATTTCGACGAAAACGTGTTGCGAACCGTTAACCGCCGCCCCTCGTTGTTGCCCGTAGAGCACATCGTTGAGCGGCTTAGGCAAAGCGGCGCAAAGGTTAATCTCGACTTCATATACGGCTTGCCGGGGCAAACGGTGCAGAGCTTTGCGCGCACCATCGCACGCGCAATAGACATGCGCCCCAACAGATTGGTTACCTTTAGCTATGCGCACGTACCTTATATATATGGTAGGCAACGCATACTGGAAAAGGCGGGGCTGCCACCAGAGGCCGAAAAGATGCGCATGTTCGAACAGGCGGCGGAACAACTTGCACGCGCCGGATATTGCCATATCGGCATGGACCACTTTGTTGAACCCAACGACGACCTGCAACAGGCACTGGAACGCAAGCAGCTGCACCGCAATTTTCAGGGCTATTGCCCACGGCGCATCACGGCACAGGTGTATGCCTTGGGCGTGTCGGGCATCAGTCAGCTAGACGCGGCCTATGCGCAAAACACCAAAGATGTGGCACGCTACATTCAACACACCAGCGAAGGGCGGCTCTGCATAGAACGCGGATATGCGCTGCAACCGTGGCAACGCGTGGCGCGCGAGGTGATAGAGAGCCTGATGTGCAACTATTACGTGGCGTGGACAGACATGGCCGAAAGGCTGAACATATCGGCAGAAGAGGTGAAAGAGGCCCTAAACTACGATGTGCCTGCCTTGCAGCAAATGGCCGACGACGGGCTGATAGCCTTAGAACCCACACACATAGCACTTACCGAAGCGGGTTCGCCCTTTGTGCGCAACGTGGCGGCGGCACTCGATAAGATGATGATTAACAACAATAATCGCTTTTCGAAACCCGTGTAACGTGCACAACATGGCAGAAAACCAAGCTAAACAAAAAGATACATGCGCCAAACAACAATAATAATAGGAGCCGGACTTACCGGGCTTACCGCCGCACACGCCCTGCGGAAACAAGGCAAAGAGGTGCTGGTGGTGGAAAAAGAAAACCGCATTGGCGGACAAATACACACCTTTGAAGAGCAGGGATTTGTGTACGAAAGCGGCCCCAACACGGGCATGGTGGCCTATCCCGAAGTGGCCGAACTATTCGCCGACCTTGCCCCATACGGCTGTAAGCTGCTTACTGCGCGCGAAGAGGCCAAGCAAAGATGGATTTGGAAGGGCGAGCGTTTCCACGCTTTGCCCGTTGGATTGAAGGCTAGCGTGCAAACAACCCTGTTTTCTTGGCACGACAAACTGCGGATATTGGCCGAGCCTTTTAGAAAAGTAGGCACAGATGCAGACGAAAGTGTGGCGCAACTTGTTAGGCGACGGCTGGGCGATTCGTTCGAACGCTACGCCGTAGACCCTTTTATTTCGGGCGTGTATGCAGGCGAACCCGAACGCTTGGTTACGCGTTATGCCCTGCCCAAGCTTTATAATTTGGAACACACCTATGGCAGTTTTGTGCGCGGGGCGATAGCTAAGGTGCGCCAACCCAAAACGCCACGCGACCTGCTTGCCACCAAAAAAGTGTTCTCGGCCGAAGGGGGAATACAGCGTTTGATTGATGCCCTTGGCCGTTCGGTTGGCGAAACGAACATCGTTTTGGGTGCAAGCAACTTGCATCTGCAACCTTCTGAGCAGGGCTGGAAAGCCGAATATACGCAGGCCGATGGCACTGTTTGCAGCATATTAGCCCAACAAGTGGTAACAACCATTGGCGCTTATGCCTTGCCCCAGTTGCTGCCTTTCGTGCCACAAACGCTGATGGAGCCCATCACCTGCTTGCGTTATGCCCCTATTGTGCAGGTTAGTGTGGGCTTTGCCGATGTGCAAGGGCAGCGCAACGAGGCCTTCGGCGGCCTTGTTCCCTCGTGCGAAAACCGGCGTATTCTGGGCGTGCTGTTCCCCGCATCGTGCTTTGAGGGGCGCGCGCCCAAGCAAGGCGACTTGTTTTCGGTGTTCGTTGGCGGTATCAAACACCCCGAAGTGCTGGATATGAACGATGCCGAACTAACGCAAATGGTGCTTGCCGAACTGCGCCACATGCTGCGTTTGCCTACCGATGTGCAGCCCAGCCTGCTTAAAATATTCCGCCATCGCCATGCCATACCGCAATACGAGGTAAGCAGCGGTGCGCGTTTCAAGGCCATCGACGCCCTGCAAAGCCAATATCGCGGCCTTATCGTGGCTGGAAACCTACGTAATGGCATAGGCATGGCCGACAGAATAAGGCAAGGTGCAACCATTATTCCGCAAGAATTGGCCAACTTTTGAAGATAAACTGAACGTTTTCGTTAAGCCAAATGAACAATGTCGAGCTTGCTCGGACATTGTCATGGCGAGAAAACGCACTTTTCGAGGAACGAAAAAGAACGTTTTCGTTAAGCCAGATGAACAATTTAGAGCTTGTTCGGGCATTGTGATGGCGAGAAAACGCACTTTTCGAGGAACGAAAAAGAAGATTATCTTTTTGGACAAATATAGCCCCTGACGGCTAGCAAATGTAAGATTAAAGCCGCAAAAACGAACAAAAGGGAAGTAAACCGCTGCCGCACCTTATCACTTAACGCGCAAGGCAAACGGTAAGCACTAAAAAAATATTGCCTTTTATTTGGTGCGTATGCAAATTAGTTCTATATTTGCACCATCCATTTGACAAAAAAATGAGTTTACTAACCCAACCATAAAAAAGATTACAACCATGGAAGTGGAGAAAATCATGCAAGAACTGGAGCGCAAGCATCCAGGTGAGTCTGAATTCCTTCAGGCAGTAAAAGAAGTGCTTGTTTCAATTAAGGATGTGTACAATCAACACCCTGAGTTTGAAAAAGCTAAAATTATCGAGCGGATGGTAGAGCCCGAACGCATCATTACCTTCCGTGTTCCTTGGACCGACGATAAGGGCGAGGTACACGTTAACATCGGTTATCGCGTGCAATTCAACGGCGCTATTGGCCCGTACAAAGGCGGATTGCGTTTCCATCCCTCTGTAAACCTTTCTATCTTGAAGTTCTTGGGCTTCGAGCAAACGTTCAAAAACGCACTTACAACGTTGCCTATGGGCGGCGGTAAGGGTGGTAGCGACTTTGCACCCCGCGGGCGCAGCGATGCTGAAATCATGCGTTTCTGCCAGGCTTTCATGACCGAATTGTATCGTCACATCGGTCCGAACGAAGACGTTCCCGCAGGCGACATCGGCGTGGGTGGCCGCGAAATTGGTTACCTCTTCGGCATGTATCGCAAGCTTACGCACCAATTTGAGGGTGTGCTTACGGGTAAGGGCCTTGAATGGGGTGGCTCAATCTTCCGTCCCGAGGCTACCGGTTACGGCGCACTTTACTTCGTTAACCAGATGTTGGAAACCAAAGGCATCGACATTAAGGGCAAGACCGTGGCACTGAGTGGTTTCGGAAACGTGGCTTGGGGTGCTGCTAAGAAGGCTACCGAGCTGGGCGCAAAGGTTATCACCCTTAGCGGACCTGATGGTTATATCCTCGACCCGAATGGCATTAGCGGCGAGAAGATTGACTATATGCTCGAACTTCGCAGCAGTGGCAACGACGTTTGCGCACCATACGCAGACAAGTTCCCCGGCTCAACGTTCTTTGCCGGCAAGAAACCTTGGGAGGCAAAAGCCGACATCTACTTGCCTTGCGCTACCCAGAACGAACTGAACGGCGAAGACGCCGACAAGATTTTGGCTGCCAAACCCGTTTGCGTGGCCGAGGTTTCGAACATGGGTTGCACCGCCGAGGCTGCCGAAAAGTTCGTGGCTACGAAGACACTGTTCGCACCTGGAAAGGCTGTTAACGCTGGTGGCGTAGCTACTTCGGGTCTTGAAATGACGCAGAACTCCCTGCGTTTGGGATGGACTGGCAAGGAAGTGGACGAACGTCTGCACCACATCATGTCGTCGATACACGAACAATGTGTGAAGTATGGCACCGAGGCCAACGGATACATCGACTACGTGAAGGGCGCTAACATCGCCGGATTTATGAAGGTGGCCCACGCCATGATGGCTCAGGGCATCGCATAAACAACGTAAACGCGATAAGAATTAGAGTGTTGTGCACCCGCATGCCTAAGGCAGAAGGAGCTGCAATCCGTGCCGAAGGCCGTGCATCGGGGTGTGACAAACCTCAATAATCATAAATTCAAACAACGTGACGCATTTAAGATACGTATTGTTTGTAGCATTTACCATTATGGGCTTTATCTCTTTGCACGCACAGCAGAGAGGTAAAGCCTCTTTTTATTCGCGCCAAGCAACGGGGGCGCGTACCAGTAGCGGCGAACGACTGCACCATCGTGACTTTACTTGCGCCCATAGGACACATCCTTTCGGCACGTTGCTGAAGGTGAAAAACCTAAGCAACGGCAAGGAGGTTGTGGTTAGGGTGAACGACCGCGGCCCCTTTGGGCGTGGACGAATCGTTGACTTGTCGTGGGGTGCAGCTAAGGCGTTGGGCATGCTCTCGCAAGGGGTGGTTGACGTAGAGATTACGCCTGTGGGTAAGAAGAAAGTATCTTCTAAGGGCAAGGGCTCAACCTCCGATGCAAGTTTAAAACACAAGTCGGGAAAACGAAAGGGAAAGGCCCATGCGAAGAAGGGGAAACATAAGGACAAAAAGGGTTCTTCTGCCATAGGAAAGAAACACAAGAAGAGGGACTCGAAACTGAAAGGTAATGCCAAATTACGTCATTCTGACAAAGCGAAACACGTTAAACCGAAAAAGAAAAGCGTTAAGTCGAAGAAGAAACATGTGAAAACTAAGCCCCAAAAGGGCAATAAGAAAACCAAGAAGGGGAAGAACGGGAAGAAGAAAGGGAAGAAAGGGCGCAGATAACGGTGCAGAATGGCACAAGGATGATGCGCAGAGAGGTGATAATTAGCCTTTTGTTAAAGCCAATTTCGTTGTCTGCAATGGCGTAACGCCTAGCACATGGGTGATGAAAGACTTGCTCCTGCCCCGTGGAAATCGCCCTAAATCCATAACGCTTAGCAGCTGGTGATGGAACGCTGTTTTGGCTTTGTGGAAATGAGTAGAGAGCAACGGGGTTCTTTTGTAAAGTCAGCCTGCAAGCGGTTGAAATGCCCAATAAGCCCATCTTAATCTCTTCAATCCCTCCGAATTAAACTTTTTATGTTATGGAAAAGCAAAGACAACAAGAGTTGGCCGAACTTAAACCAACGGCCGAAATGATGGACGAAGAGCAATTTTGGGCCATTGTACAAACCGCAGTAGACGAGGCTGGCGATGACGAAGAGGCATATTTGGAAGTAGTTAAGCGCGAGCTGAGCAAGCTGTCGTTAAAAGAAATGATTGGATTTAGGCTCCGAACCGACAAACTTCTTTACGATAGCTACACCTCCGAGATGTGGTGTGCCGGCTATTTGATGAATGGAGGCTGTTCGGACGATGGCTTTGAGTATTTCCGCTTGTGGGTTATATCGCGCGGACGAAAGGTTTATGAGGCGGCTATGGCCAACCCCGACAACCTTATCGACTACATAGACGATGATGACGAGATGGACTTTTTCGAGTTCGAACTGTTTTGGTATGTGGCGTTAGAGGCGTTCGAAGAGGCCGTTGATGCTGAGTTGTACGACTATGTTGACGACGACAACTTCAAGACTTGCGAGGGCAACTATCCCAATTTTGAATTTAATTGGGAAGAAGACGACCCTGAATCCATGCAAAAGCTATGCCCACGCCTATTTGAAAAGTTCGGGTGATAAAGCTTATCTTGCATTAGACACATGCCATTTGGCACCTGTCCAAACGTTTACAGTTAGAAATAGGACTGCTTAGTGGTGTGGATAGGGACAATTAGTGGCATCGATTGGGCAATAAGAAGGGGTGGTTTGTCTTCACCGATTAACCCCATTGAACAGATTTTGCTTGTTCTTCCTGTCCGACATCGCGGTATTTTGGGGTAATCAAAGCTGATAAACCAATTGGGAAAGCAGCCTAATCGCACTTGTTTTTATGATATTGCTGTCTGTTAAAACCCTAATGGACGGCAATATTTTCTTTTATTCAGAGCATCTTGAGTATTGAAAGGATTGGCACACTACTCCTCTCTCTCGCCATATAAAAGGTGTTGGGCGAGTCTATTTGGGAGAGAAATAGGATTGGGGAGAGCGGTTGCTTGTTGGGCAGGAGTGAGAAGTAAGTCCGTTTGGCGTGCGTCTACTTTGTACGAAAGGCCGTGCGATAGTTGAGAGCGACTATTTTGTCAACTCGTTTTTTCTTCCGACCTTTGCACAAAACAAACAAATCTGCACAACAATGATACGCACACTTATGCGCCCTTTGCGCCAATGGGTGTTCTTCGTGGCCATGTTTGCGGCCATTACGCTGATGCCTTTCGAGGCCATTAAGCACATGTACGCCTATCCCGACGAAGTGGCGGCAGCCCTGCTGCACCTCGTCGCCGCCCTTGCTTTGGCCTATTTGTTCACCTGTGTGGTGCATGCCGTGGGGCGTACATGGTTTAAATGTTTGGCCTACGCCCTGCCCACGTGGTGCGTATTGTTGCGAAGTTTTCTGCATTTCGCCCTCCATTCAGAGCTAACACCCAAGACCGTGATGCTCGTTGCAGAGACCAACGCCGCCGAAGTGTCGGGCTTTTTCTCCACATTCGCCGTATCGGCAGGCGCATTTAAAAGCTATGCCCTCACCATATTATATATCGCCGTGGTTGTTTTTGCCGAACGCCATCGGCTTACTTGGGGGCATTGGTTGCAGCGCAAGCTGCCCCAAAAGTTGCTTGTAGTCACAATCCTCAGCTCGTTTGTTGCCCTAGGCTACACTTACTCGGCCATTCCAGCCCTGCTACGCTGCCAAACCACGGCCGATGCCGAGTGGTGGAACATTCGTTATTATGCCTATTCGATGGACGATTTGTCCATTGCCGCCTACTCGTTATACGTTCCGCACCTGATGAAACGCGAACTGCAAGAGGCCGTGGCCAATAACTTAGCGGCGGCCAAACGTGCAAGTAGCCTGGCCAATGATGCCGATTCGCTTACGTTGGTGGTGGTTATTGGCGAGTCGTACATTAAAAGTCACGCCCAAATCTATGGCTATCCGTTGCCCACTACGCCGCGAATGGTGGCCGAACAAAAGCGCGGTAACCTGCTGGCTTTTACCGATTATATCAGTCCATATAACTTCACCACCGAGGCAGTAAAGGCCATACTCAGCACCAACGATGTGTCCGCAGGGCAGAATTGGAGCCAAGGCGCATTGTGGCCCGTGGTGTTTAAACGGGCTGGCTACACGGTTGAGATGTGGAGTAACCAACTGGTAACGGCCGACAACGTGTTTACCAATTACAGTCTTAACGGCTTTATCTACCATCCGCAGATACGTCCCGTGGCCTACAACAGCGTTCGCGGCAGTGAAGGAACGCTCGACGGGGCGCTTGTTTCGCGAGCCCTTGCCCATGCAAAGGCCAACAGTCGCCGCCATAGGCTGTTGTTGTTACACCTCAACGGCCAACATTTCAATGCCAAAGACAAGTATCCCGATACGCCGGCCTTCAACGTTTTTAGTGCCGCCGACATTAAAAGTTCTGCCCCTTGGCTAACGCCGAGTAAGCGACAACAAGTGGCCGAGTACGACAATGCCACCCGTTATAACGACCATGTGCTGGGTATGGTGTTCGATGCCATGCGCAATACGCAGGCCGTTGTGGTGTACTTGCCCGACCACGGCGAAGAAATTTACGACTGGCGCGACCAATATGGCCGCTCGACAACGCCCGAATACACTTCGGCTTACATGCACAGCATGAACGATATTCCCCTTATTGTATGGGCATCGCCCTCGTTTATCGCTCGCAATCCCCAGACGTGGCATCGTCTGCAAGGTGCGGTAGCTCGTCCGGGTATGTCCGATGGGCTTTGCCATCTGCTCTTTGGCATCGCCAACCTTCGCACTCCTTATTATATAGCGCGCAAGGATATGGCCAGCGACATGTGGAAACCCGCGCGCAGAATTGTTTATGGAAAGGTGGAGTATAAGCCGTAATGAGAAGTTTTTTCGTTCGCCTTCTCTGTCTTTTTCGTTTGTCTTACCTGTCTTATTCATCCTTTTCTTCCTCGTCTGTCCCGGTAAAATCCACAGCTTTCCCACGCCCTTATTTGTCCCATCTTGCTTGTTTCTTCCACCTTCCTTCCTATTCTCCTTTTCCGTTTAGGGTATTCCCTACCTTCGTTTGGGGGAATTCCTCTCACGTACTTGTGCTTTCTTACTAACTTTGCATCCAGAAACGAGGACGAAAGCGGCCAACAGCGATAGGCTTAGCCAAGGCAATGCCGCAGAGTTTCGTCCCAATAAAAAACAAACGCGATGGTAGCAAGAAAACTCATCATGGCACTAATCGCTCTGGCGATACTCGTTGGATGCGGAACTTACGCAGGCTCTGGAGCCTATGCGGGTGCCACACTTGGCTCAATCTTAGGCAGTGCCATCGGTGGAATAACAGGCGGAGCGGGCGGTTCGGACCTCGGACAGATTGTTGGTACGGGCGTAGGAGCTGCTATCGGAGCTGCCATTGGCGAACAAGCCGACAAGAAAGTCGAAGAACGAAGTGAGAAAAGGCGCGAACGCATTGAACAACGCCGCCGAGAAATGGAACGCGAAGACTACGGATATAACGATGATGAGCCTGCTTACGGCCAATATCCGCCCAGTGATAGCGGCTTTGACGAGAATAACGGAGGCGACGACCGCATATTCGACTTCAAGGGTTCTGACTATACAGGCAATTACAGTGCACAACAACCAAGTGCTGGTGAGAGCGCACAGCAAGAGCCAACGCGCACAATTGGCACACTGCCGATAGAGATACGCAACGCTCGGTTTGTAGACGACAATCAGAATCGACAGATTAATCGCGACGAGCTTTGTAAGGTTATCTTCGAACTATGGAACAACAGTAGCCAAACGCTACACGACGTTCAGCCCATTGTTACCGAAGAAACGGGCAATAAGTACTTGGCTATCTCGCCCACCATACACGTTGAACAGCTTGAACCAGGCAAAGCCATACGCTATACTGCGCTGGTAAAGGCCAACAAGAAACTGAAACAAGGCAACGCCGTTATACGTGTGGCTGCCGTAAGGGGTAACAACATCCCCATTTCGGAACCCTTGTTCTTCAACATCCCAACAGATAAGTAAATTCATACAACATTCTATATTTCATTAGGTACAGCGTTTAAAAGGAAAAAAGATCATTCAGGATTAGAGACGTTATTAAGAAATCAGGTTGATGATTAATGGCAATTGTGAAGTTGCCTCACAAACAAAGAGAGAGATTTATACAACAGAGAGAAGGCCACGACATGTGTGTGTTACAGCGTGTGTCGCCGGCAAGAGAGTGGCGTTAAATCGTGGAACTGTGTTGGGGCAACACCTATTTCAGCCCCTTCAACAGCCACGGTAGCGCCAACCCATAACGAGAAAAGGAGGTTTCGTTAAGTAAAAAGGTTAGCATGCAGCGGCGAGTGGCGCACCATAAGGGCATTAACTCGTTGCTTTGTCAACAGCAAGCGAGCTTGTTAACTGGCCAATTGGTTGCCTTGTCAACAGCAAGCGAGTTTATTAACTGGCCAACATGTTAGCTGGCAAACGAACTCGTTAACTTGTCAACTCGTTAGTTTGTTAACTGACAAACGAACTTCTCAACACGTAAATAGGAAACAATAGCCGAGCATTCCAAGTCGAGAAGACTAAGGATGTTCGGCTTTCCTATTTGCCCAACTCGATGAAAAAGGCTACCTTTGCAAGCGTTATTGCGGTTTAAACGAAACGGCTTTGTTGGTAAACCAAGTCTCATCACACAAGAACGCGCGCTAGATGAGCCCTATAAGTTTGCTTAGGACTGCTTAACAGGCAAGAAAACCCAAGCCAGTGCAGACGGCATAGCTATCTAGGACAGCTACGTTATCTTGTTTATCCCAACCAACTTAGCCCGCAGAGACCCCTCCCCACACTCCGACAACATGGATAACAGAGACAACATAGACTTTGGTAAGATGAACATCCCACGGCTGTTCGTTAAGCTTTTCGTGCCAACCCTTCTCGGTTTGGTGTTCAATGCCATGCTTACCCTTGCCGATGGCATCTTCGTTGGGCAGGGTATAGGCAGCAATGCCTTGGCGGCAGTAAACATTGCCGCCCCCATATTCCTTATCGGACTAGGTGTGTCGCTCATGTTTGCCACGGGCGTTAGCGTAGTGGCGGCCGTTCACCTTTCGCGCGGCAACAACAAGGCTGCCAACATCAACGCCACGCAAGCACTTACTGTTCCATTCGTTGTCATGTCGGGCGTAAGTGTGCTTATTGCCGTTTTCGCCAAACCGCTATGCTATCTCTTTGGTGGTTCGCAAATGCTCGAACCCCTCGTTGTTGAGTATCTCACTTACATCAGTCCCATACCTGCCCTCATGGTACTTGTGCATGTGGGCGGCTTTATCATTCGGCTAGACGGTTCGCCTAAGTACGCCATGTACGCCAGCGTGCTCCCCGCTGTGCTCAACATCTTTCTCGATTGGTTGTTTGTCTTTCCGCTTAACCTTGGTTTGATGGGCGCAGCCTCTGCTACAAGCATTTCCGAAGCCGTTGGAGCCGTGATGGTTGTGGTCTATTTGGTGTATTTCCCCAAGACCATACGCCTTTATCGCCCCAAGTTCACGCGCACCAGCGTTCGTCTTACCGTGCGCAACTTAGGTTATATGATGAAGTTAGGCGTTCCAACGTTCATTGCCGAGACCGCCATTTCGGGGCTAATGATTGTTGGCAACTTCATGTTTATGGCCTTTCTTCACGAAGATGGCGTGGCTGCATTCAGCGTGGCGTGCTATCTTTTCCCACTAGTCTACATGTTTGGCAATGCCATTGCACAGGCGCAGCTGCCCATTGTGAGCTACAACCACGGCCAATCCGACCACGACCGCGTGCGCCGCACGCTCCGCCTATCGCTTGCGCTCACGGCTGTTAGCGGCCTTGTTATCAGTCTTTTGGGCATGTTGGCCTTTCGCCCACTCATTTCATTGTTCTTGGCCGAAGGCACTCACGCTTTCACTGTGTGCACCGAAGGTTTCCCACTTTTTGCCACCAGTTTCGTGTTCTTTTCGCTCAATGTGGTTATTATTGGCTTTTACCAAAGCGTGGAACGTGCCACCGAGGCCATCTTCTTTATGTTCTTGCGCGGCCTTATATTTGTTATTCCCATCTTCATTGCCCTTCCCTATCTCATCGGTGTCGTTGGGTTATGGCTCGCTGTTCCCCTCGCCGAGGCGTTGACTTTCGTTGTGCTAGTGGTGTGGAGCAAACAAAAGCGGGTTTTTAGTTGACGAGTTGTTCGGTTAACAAGTAGACGAGTTGACAAGTTAACGAGATGTTCAGTTGACGAGTTAACAAGTTTTCTAGTTGACCAGTTGACGATTTTCTCAGTTGACAAGTTAACAAGTTGACAAGTTAACGAGTTGGATAGTTAACGAGTTGTTCTGTTGGCAAGTTTAACAGTTAACAAGTTTACGAGTTGACAAGTTCATAGGCTGACGAGTTAACCAGTTAATGAGTAAACAAGCAGACAAGAGCAACAAGCTGGCAAGTTTGTGATGCACTAAATGGCACAAGCCCGCTTGTTTAAACCTGCTGTTAAGACTATATCTCCTTTGCAACACCAATGCACTGGTTAACCTCCATACACAAGTCCGACAGCTTTTCAACATCCTGGCGTTCGTAGATAAAGTAAAGATAGCCAAAGTTGCCGCACACTATCGTAAACTTAGCAACACATAAACCCCAGTCTGCCCATTGTTTATTAAGAATGTCACACCAGGTATCTATTTCGTCGTCCTCGTTCAGCCAGTCTTCATTTAGTGTAAGATGATATTTGTCCGCCAAACCTTTCATCTTCAAACAAAATTCCTGCTTAGTCACCTCCCAATCCACCTCAACGGCATTGCCGTTGTCGAGCATTTCGTTGGCAATGGCAGCCCAAATAATGTCACAATTCCGTTCATTTTCATCCATTTCCCTTTCACGAAACCTCTCCATGTTGTCGATAAGATACTGTTTTGGCGCGTCGATACACCGCTCAACCTTAGCGAACAGCGCATCACCATCGGGCAGTAACTTCGCAATGGCTTTGTAGTTCTCGGCATCGGTGCTTTTTTCTATCAGATAATCCATCACGACTTTCCAACTTTGTAACTCGGCAGCAAGATTGTCGTTCAGCACATTGTGCAACACTTCCATTACCTCTCGCTCACTCAATTTGTCTTTCTCATAATTTATAACATGATTATCATGCGCTATATCACTGGTAAAGACTCCCATTTTGAAATAGCCGGCCTGTTTTTTCGGACTAATTGAGAGATGATTGAACTGGTATTCATCATTTGCTTTTATCGGAATATGCGCCCACATAAGAATGCTTTTAAACGTGCCAGGCTTTAATGCGGCAAGTTGTTGCCTTACGTCTTTCGACGTAAAGCCTCCAATAGTTGTGTCGTCAACAACCATGTACCTATCCGGATAGCCCGTCTCCATCCACCCATTCTGCTGCTCCCAACCTTTATCTGTTGCCCCATGTCCACGTGTTTCGCCCTTGTTCGTTATGCCCAAGGTTCTATTCACGGCAGATGCAATTGCCTTTTTCTTGAAAACAAGGGTAACAATAAGGGGTAATGCGAAAAGTGGTGCGCAGACAATAGCTGCGACGATTACCGCCACATTACGGCTGCCTCTGTTGTGGCTGCCTCCGATAAGGTTGTTCACAAAGTCTGCTAAGCCATTAAAAAAATCGTCGCCGACAATCAGAGACAGCAAAACTAATTCCAAAGCAAACACCGCAAAGAACACTAAGACCATCTTCTTTGCCACCTTGCTGCATATCTCCATTCTTGTTTCCAAGTCTATGGTTTCAGCATTGGGTATGTTACGAAACCATTTTTCTGCGCGTTCTTCCTTTGTCATATCTTTTATTGTTTGTTTAAGTGTCGTTTTCTATTAACGGGGCTGACGAGTCGGCAGGCTTGTTTCCAGTTGGCAAGTTAACGAGTTTGTAATTCGCTAAGTGGCAACAACCCCGCTCGTTAAGGCTACATTTCCTGTGCTAAATCAATTGTACGAAGAACTTCATCGCCCAGTTTTCTTAGCTTTTCTAGCGTTTCGCATGTGCAAATAAAGAGAACATAGCTGTCGCTATCAATATCAAATTCGGCGATGCAGAAGCCTTGCTCTTCCCATTTTCCGTCAAGAACCCCACACCATGTCGGAATGTCCCCATCCTCTTGCAGCCACTCCTCGCGTAGTTCAAGATTATGTTTGCCTGCCAAATCCTGCATTTGCAAATAAAACTCTTCCTTAGTTTCCTTCCAATCCAGCTCAACAGCATTGCCGCTGTCGAGCATTTCATCGGCAATGGCTATCCAAATTATATCACCATTTCGGTCGGTTTCATCCATTCCCCTGTCCTCATATCTCTCCTCATGGTCCATATAATATTGTTTGGGTGCGGCGATGCACTTCTCAACCAGAGCGAGATACGTTTCTCCTCCGGGCAATAGCTCAACGATGGCTTTGTAGTTTCCTGCATCAGTGCTTTTTTCTATCAGGCAATCCGCTAGAACTTTCCAGCGTTGCAACTTAGGGATAGCATGGTTGTCAAGAAGGTTTTGCAACGTCTCCATTGTTTTCTTCTCACTCAAATTCTCCTTTTTGTAGGTTATCATGTGGTTGTTGTGCGCTATGTCAATGGTAAATATCTCGACATCGAAACGCGCAAAGCGGTCTCCCTGATAAATGAAGACATAGTTGTACCTAAATTTGTCGTCTACGTTTATCCTATCGGGCACCCAAATATAAATAGAATCGCGCTTGTCATATTTCAACGCTGCAAGTTGCTGCCTTACGTCAGCCATCGTAAAGCCATCGCTACTTTCTTCGTCATCGCTATCCATGCCCCAGTCTGCATAACGCTTTCCTGAATGGTTGGCAAACTGTTCGCTTTCATCGTCTGTTGCCCATTGTTCGCATGTCTCGTCTCTGTCTCTTTCTGCTAAAAAGCTGTTTACGGCAGACGCCATTCTCTTTTTCCTGAATAAAACGGCAGCAAGAAGGGGTAATGCCATAAGTGGTAGATACAAGATAAGAACACCCAGTGCCGTACGAGCAACTCCACTTCTATAATGCTCTTGCAGTGTACCGTTAATCACGAAGTTTCCTGCGTCATTAAAGATTGTTTCTTTATCGAATAAAAAGAGCAAAACTATTTCCAAAGCAAGCACGGCAAAGGAAACTAACATCACCTTCTTTGCCACTCTGCGGCATATCTCCTTTCTTGCTTCCAGGTTTAAGGTTTCGGCGTGAGGTACGTTGCGAAACCATTTTTCAGCGCGTTCTTCCCTTGTCATCGCGTTCTTCTCCTTAGTTTATTTTCGGTTTTCAGGTTATATCGGTATAAGTAAGTTGCTTCATGGCGATTGTTGTTATGCGCCAAACCCGTGCAAGTTGCTTTAAAATGTCCTTTCCATCGGAGGGAGTATCGCATTTGTTAACGCGAAACGAGGCTTAGGCAATGCAGGCCAACAGTCGGCATAAAGTGTTACGGAGGCAAAATTAAAGAAATAATTTGTAACCACAATGGCTTTTGTTGGGATTTTAATACGCGTTAGATAATTTGACCAATCTTTCCGTCAAACAAATCAGTTGACGAGTTGGTTATCAGTAGACGAGTTAACGAGTTGACAAGAGAATGATTAGTTGGCAAGTAGACGGGTTGACTGATTAACAAGTGAGATTTCTGTTGACAAGTAAAGCTATGAATTTGTCTGCTCGTTTACTTGTTATCTTGTTTACTTGTTACCTTGTTCACTCGTCATGTTGTTATCTTGTTCAGTCGCTATCTTGTTCACTCGTTATCCTGTTACCTTGTCAACTCGTTAACCCGTCAACTTGTCAACCCTTGTTTTTGTCCACTTTTCAGTATGAATTTTAACATTATGAGTGCCATTTTTACCCACGAGCAGTCCGCCCTGTCGCAAAAAATCGATTCTCGCGGAGGTTTGTTTTGGTGCAAAATGGGGTTAGCCTGTGCATGCGGCA